>Ga0126369_10000001_pt1 | contig 191059 bp, 182 predicted proteins | sample PanSoiMetaPlot_1_FD_109646 | JGI IMG/M metagenome (GOLD analysis project Ga0126369, IMG submission 109646) | Tropical forest soil microbial communities from Panama - MetaG Plot_1 | ecosystem: Environmental > Terrestrial > Soil > Tropical forest > Bulk soil | place: Panama | collected 2016-02-17
CGACTGAGATCGTTGCTTGATGAACATCCAGCCCAATATACTTTTCACTGCTCATCGAGGGTGCTCCTTTCGTAGGTGGTCATGTCGACGATGACAACCTACTCCAAAAGGGGCGCCCTCTTAATAATGCGGTTACACAAGTTCAGTTCTGACTCGCTCTTCCGCAAGGAATACCTCTGCAATCCAATTCCAGCATCACGACGTGTTCCGCGCGACCGTGATAGATTTTCTCGCGGTGGCGGAAATTGCTTAGAGTTGGGCTCACGGGCGGAATTGCTGTTGGGAAGTCCGTAGTCGGACAAATGTTCGTCCGGCACGGCGCGCGCCTCGTTCTCGCCGACAACATTGCCGCCGAGCTCATGCAGCCGGGCCAAGCTGTCTACCAAAGGGTGGTCGAGCGCTTCGGCTCGAAAATCCTGAATACCGATGGCAAGATCAACCGGCCGCGGCTCGCCGAGCTTGCCTTTGGGCATGACAATGACGCGGGACGCGTACAGGAACTAAACGCGATCGTTCATCCGGCCGTGATCGAACGCGAGAACCGATGGATGCTCGAGGTCGGCCGTGACGATCCTGACGCTATCGCAATCGTGGAAGCCGCCTTGATTCTTGAGGCGGGCGGCGCGGAGCGTTTTGATCGCCTTATAGTCGTGACCTGCCGGTCGGAGCAGCGCATCGAGCGCTTCGCGATGCGGCTGGGAATTTCTGAAGAGTCAGCGCGAACAGAAGTGACCCGCCGGATGGCAGCGCAGTTGCCCGAAGAGACGAAGATCAGAGCTGCCGATTTCGTGATCGACAACTCGGGATCGCTCGATGTAACCGCGAAGCAAGTCGAAAAGGTCTTCGCGTCCTTGGTGGAAGAAGAAAAGAAAAAAGCCTAGAGACAGTTTCCACAGCGCCAGCTATCGTCGTCTAATCCTTACATCCGGGGAATTCCAGGAACGAGGAACCCAATTGGCCCAGTCATCGATCTCATATTCGCTCTGGCAAGACATCCGTTTCGGTGTGCGCATGCTGCGCAAGAATCCGGGGTTCACACTGGCAGCCATCATCAGCCTGGCGCTTGGGATCGGCGGAAACACGGCGATATTCAGCATCACCAACGCCCTTTTGCTGCGATCCTTGCCTTACAGGGAACCGCAGCAACTAGTGGATGTGACAGTGCGATCGGGAGATTCCGATCGGGGAATGACTCTGCTGCGTTACGAGTTGCTCCGCGATCATAGCCAATCGTTCGATGGTGTTGCGGTTTACACGAACGACAATTTCAACCTCACCGGCCACGGAGATCCAGTGCAGGTCCCGGTGGCCCGCGTCTCCCCGAATCTCTTGCCTCTCCTGGGTGTGCAACCGGAATCGGGGCGCACGTTCAGCGAGGATGAGGGTCGGCCGGAAGGTAAGGCGGTGGTCTTGATCACCGACGCTCTGTGGCACAGCCGGTTCGGCGCCGATCCGCAGGTGGTTGGACAAACCGTGGCGCTCGATGGAGCACCGCAAACGATCATCGGTGTGTTACCGGCAGATGTGCAGTTCCCTTTCATGGGCCCAGCCGACATCTGGACGCCACGTTATTTCGAATACAGCCTGATGACCCCGCAACGGCTCCGAATGGGAGTTGGCTATCTCAATCTGATTGCGAGATTGCAGGAGGGGACGACACGCGCCCGCGCAAATGCTGAACTGTCGGTCTTGGATCGGCAATACACCCAACAAAATCCCAATTTTCCAGATGCAGGCACGGACCGCGTAACGCTAGCCCGTCCATTGCGCGAGGTAGTCGTCGGGAACGTGCGAACGGGAGTGATCGTTCTTTCCGCCGCAATTGGTCTTGTGTTGCTGATTGCGTGCGCCAACGTCGCCAACCTGCTGCTCTCACGCGCTCTCGCCCGGAAAAAAGAAATTGCTGTTCGCACCGCGCTGGGAGCATCGCGGGGCGTTCTTGTGCGGCAGCTTCTTATCGAAAGCCTGTTGCTATCGCTGACGAGCGGGTTGCTGGGCCTGGGTCTTGGTTATGCTGCCATGCGATATTTTGTGGCCAGCGGGAGCAGCAATCTGCCGGCGGGCATTCCTATCACCATGGACGCCAGTGTTCTTGTCTTCTGCCTCGCACTCTCGATGCTCACAGGCATCCTTTTCGGCATCATTCCGGCCTTGCAGCTTTCGCGATCCAACGTAAACGAGAGTCTGCGCGATGAAGGCCGAGGAGCCACGGGAGGACACTACCGGACTCGGCTGAACGGACTGCTTGTGATTGGACAGGTTGCTATTTCCCTGCTGCTGCTAATTGGAGCCGGCCTGCTTCTGCGCAGCTTCTCACGCTTGCTGCATGTGGATCCGGGTTTCGATTCTCACAACGTTCTGACGATGAACGTGTCGCTGCCTACGGTGAAATACGCCAGGCCAGAGCAGCAGATCGCTTTCTTCGATGAAGTCTTGCGCAGTGTCAGTGCGCTTCCAGGGGTGCGACATGCAGCGATTTCGGCCGCTCTACCGCTGACCCCGAAGAGAATCACGCCGATGCTCCCAGAAGGCCAACCTGATGTGCCGTTGCCGCAGCGTCCCTTCATCGACGTGGAAGCGATCAGCCCGCAGTGGTTCCAAACCATGCGTGTGCCCCTCCTCGCGGGACGTCAATTCACTGAAGCTGACAATATCCAGGCCCCGAAGGTGCTGGTGGTCAACCAAACTTTTGCACGCCAGTTTTGGCCGCACGAAAATCCCATCGGCAAACATGTGATTGTTGGACGCGGACCACAGCCCTCAGAAGTAGTCGGAGTTGCAGCCGACGTGAAAAATGCGGGCTTGGCAATCGACGCGCAGCCCCAGGTCTATTTGCCGTTTCCGCAATTGCCATGGGGCAACATGAACCTGGTCGTACGCACCGAGGTCGAGCCTCACACGATGATCTCTTCTATCCGTGCACGAATTGCGGCAATCGATGCTGACCAGCCAGTAATGAACGTCAAAACTGTCGATGAATTAATGGACAGTTCCCGCGCTCAGCCTCGTTTCACGATGGTATTGCTTGGCATCTTCTCAGGCATCGCTCTAATCCTGGCCGTGGTTGGCATCTACGGCGTTCTGGCGTACTCGGTCGCGCAGCGCCGCCAGGAACTTGGAGTTCGCCTGGCGTTGGGCGCTCAAGAGTCAGATATTCTGCGGCTGATCGTAGGCCAGGGGCTTGTTATGGTCGCGGTCGGAATTGCAGTCGGCTTAGTCTCCGCATTTGCTCTGACACGCTTGATGGGAAGCCTGTTGTACAGAGTAGGAACCTACGATCCATCGACCTTTGCCCTGGTACCGGTACTCTTTCTTGTGATTGCATTGATGGCGAGTTATCCGCCGGCGCGGCGCGCCACCAAGGTGGATCCAACGGAAGCGTTACGGAATGGATAAGTGGGCAGCGGACCTGAGTAACGCTATCTCCCTTTTACGGGTTCTGATCCTTGACAGGCGATGTTCCCAGACCTATGCTTGCACCTCCCGCGAACGCTGCGGTACCAATTGGCGCAGAAAGTTCGACAACTAGTCAGCAACGCTGGATAAGCCACCTCGGGTCTGCGCTTCCTGGCACTGGAGGTTCCCATGACCCGCTCTGATTGCAAAGTTAGTGCTCTTCGCCGCTCTATCCCTTTCGCTGGTGTTCTAAGCCTGATGCTTTTACTGCCCCAGTCCATGATTCACGGCCAGCATCTCGTGAGATCTGGAGTTGAAGCGCAGGCAGGCGATTCCTCTTACACGGAGGACGAAAAACAGCCGGAACTGAATCCTCCAAGGTGGTTTAAGCTCTCTGGAACCTACGGCTCGGGCGGGCAGTTTAGTTCCCAGATAGTAATGGCAGATCTGAACGGAGACGGCCATCCCGACCTACTGGTGGCGAACGTTTGCGCCAGTGACGACAACTGCAATCAAGGGACCCCGACCAACCACGCGACAGTTGGGGTACTGCTCGGCAATGGCGATGGAACTTTCCAAACAACTATTCCTTATGACTCGGGAGGATTCTTCGCCCGTTCCCTGGCAGTCGGGGATGTGAATCGAGACGGAAAGCTTGATCTATTGGTATCGATCTGCTCCGACGCAAACTGTGCGACGGTTAGCGTGCTGTTGGGTAAAGGAGATGGGTCATTCCAGCCGCCGTTGTTCAGTGCGGGAGGATTGAACGGTAGTCCGATGACAATCGCGGATGTCAACGGAGACGGCAAGCCCGACCTGCTGATGGCGAGCGCCGGGACAACAATCGGCGTGATGCGGGGCAACGGTGACGGAACTTTTAAACCGGCGTTGTCTTATAGTTCAGGCGGAGAGAACCCTCTCTCAATCGCAGTGGCGGACCTAAACGGTGACGGCAAACCGGACTTAGTCGTGGGAAATCAATGCCCAATCAGTGACAACGGATTTTGTCCGAATAGTGTCGTGGGAGTGATGTTGAACAATGGTCATGGAGCTTTTCCAACCGTGGTTTCGTATTCTTCCGGCGGTTCCGGGATTTTTTCAACATCGACGGCGGACCTCAATGGGGATGGGAAAGCCGACGTAGTGGTGAGCAATAACTGTGGCAATTTCAATCAATGCGCCCGTGGCAACGTTGGCGTTTTGACCGGCAATGGCGACGGGACGTTTCAGCCTGCTCAAGATTACAGTTCGGGCGGAAATTGGGCCGTCGACGGGGCGGCAGCGGATGTCAATGCGGACAACAAAATCGATCTGTTGGCACTTGACGAGTGTTCTCCATGTACGAATGGCAAGCTTGGAGTGTTGTTGGGAAATGGCGACGGAACTTTCCAGGCGGCGGCACTCTATGCCACCGGCGGATATAGGGCAACCTCGATGGCGGTAGGAGATGTAAACGGGGATGGGAAGCCGGACGTAGCAGTAGCGAATTTCTGTGTCAGTAAGACCGCCTGTGGAACCGGGACCGTGGGGATCCTTTTGGCTGTGCGGCAACGGACAGTAACCCAGGTGAAAACTTCAGGAAGCCCGTCCGTTGTTGGTCAGCCCGTCACATTCACGGCGATTGTCTTGGCGCACGCAGCCACTGTTCCAGATGGCGAAATCGTGACATTCTTCGACGGCACGAAGGAGATCGGCACCGGCGCGACAGCTGGTGGCATGGCAATGTTCACCACATCCTCGCTGACCGCGAAGACGCACACGATTAGGGCAACGTACCCTGGGGATGCGGTCTACAAACCAAGCACAGGTATCGTCAAGCAGGTGGTGGAACCGTAACGCACCTGACTTGTAAGTTTTGTTGTCGTCTTACTCGCAGATAGAGCCCGCGACCGTCAGGACCTGTCGCACCGCGTTCTACTGCACGTCTGCCGTTACCGACGCAGCCCCATTCAAAACGAGTGTGCAGCTTTGGGTCTTGCTGTTGCCGCTCGAACACGCGCCCGACCAGATCGCGCTTCTTCCCGTGACGACCGAAAGTGTGATGGCAGTTCCGACGTTGAACGACGCCTGCGCCGAACTCCCGACCGTCACATTGATTCCCGCCGGGTTCGAAGTGATCTTCTGCCCGCTGCGCCCGGTGGCAGTCACGGTCAGCGATGCCGTCATGACCGGCGGGAGCTCGGGATTGATTGTCAGAACCCCGAACTGTGTGATTCCGCCGGCGGTCGCGACGATCTTCAAAATGACCTGAGCAGTAACCACCGAAGTGGAAACGGTTACTGATCCACTGTTCGAACCTGCGGGTACGGTGATGGTTGGCGGCACGGTGGCTGCTGGGTCGCTGCTGGAAAGCGCCGCGGTAAACCCGCCTGCCGGCGCCGGATTCGATATTCCCACGATCGCGGTGCTCGGGCTGCCTCCGGTGACCGTGCCCGGAAACATGCCGACGCTCGACAGTATCGCGGGCGGCGGTGGGGCTTGGACCGTAACGGACCCCTGACGGGATGAATTGTTGAAGGAGCCGGTGATGGTGACGGGCGTATCGGCAGTTACTGCTGTGGAATTTGCCGTGAAGGTTCCGCTCTGTGCGCCGGTCGGAACCATCACCGTGGCCGGGATGCTCAGCACAGCCGGATTGCTGCTGGCCAGCGACACTACGGCCCCACTACCCTGTGCGCCCGTGGTAAGCGTGGCAGTCACCTGTACCGAAGAGCCTCCCGCAACGACGCCGGCGGCAGGGGTAAGCGACGCCAGCGTGGGCGGCGGCGGTGGTGGCGGCGGGTTTCCGTTCAACGCAAACTTCGTGATAAAGGCATCGGACTGGAACCCGGGCGGAGTGCCCTTGAACACGCTATCAAAAACGTTCGGGGTGACGGGAAAATCAGACGACTGGGTTACTCCGGTTAAAAAAACATTGCCAGTCACATCCAGCGTCAAGTCTGTCGCATAGTCCGTGTTGGAGCCGCCGAGATAAGTGGAATACACGAGGGCCGACCCGGTAGCGTTCAATTCAGTAAGGAATGCTTCTGTAGTACCTGGATGAATGAACCGTTGAAACGCGTCCGCAGTTGTGGGGAGGGCTTGTGACATGGTCGCCCCCGCGATCCACACATTACCGGCGGGCGTGATTGCAAGGCTGCTGGCGCCTGTTCCGCTATCGCCGAAATATGTGGAGTACACCAATGCGCTGCCGGCAGGGTTGAGCTTGAGGACGAAACCGCCGCCCGAAGGCGCCGCGGTCTGGAATGCGCCCGGCGTGGTGGGAAAGTCGGATGACCCCGCGCCGCCAGAAACGTAAGCGTTGCCCGCCGGGTCCACGGCCAGACCGCCTGCCAGATCCATATTCGTGCCACCTAGGCAAGTGGAATAGATCAAGCTCGATCCGGTGGCGTTCAATTTGAGTACAAAAATATCGAAAGCCCCCCTGGGAGAGGCGCTGAAGGCTCCTCCTGTCACCGGAAAATCGAGCGAACTGGTATTTCCTACAACGTAGGCATTTTTCGACGAGTCGAGGGCGATCCTCACCCCGAAGTCCACCGCGGTTCCCCCGATAAATGTCGAATACACCAGCGCCGACCCCGCAGCATTCAGCTTGGTCACGAACGCATCGAAGGCCCCGACTTTGGTGGTGCGGAATGCGCCGGGGGTCACCGGGAAATCGGGCGAACCGGTCTCTCCCGTGACATACGCGTTATGTGCCTGATCGACAGCGATGGCGAAAACATCGTCGCTGTCGAGCGCTCCACCAAGAAAGGTGGAATATACGAGCCTGCTACCGGTGGGGTTAAGCTTGGTAACGAAGGCGTCGGTATTATCGATGCCGCATCGCGGACAATTCCCCGGGATATTGAAAGTCGGGTCGAACGAGTTGCGGGTAGTGGGGAAATTATTCGACTTAGTGGAGCCTGCTACATACGCGTTGCCGGCTGAATCGATGGCGATAGCCCGGCCGGTATCGAAATCTGAACCGCCGAGGAACGTGGAGTAGACGAGGGCAGTGCCCGTGGGATTGATTTTGGCGACGAAGACGTCGGTAACTCCGCTCACGGCGCCCGCCCTGGAGAATGCACCGACGGTGGTCGGATAGTCAGGCGACTGCGTGGTACCCACGACGTAGGAGTTCCCCGCAGCATCCACGGCGATACCGGCTGGAGTTTCATCGCTCGATCCGCCGAGGAAAGTCGAAAATTGCACGCCGGGATCGATAATCAAGTCCTGGTCCGCACGGTAATTTGCACCCACCTGGAAGCCATAAGCCTCCGGCATGTTACTGCCGAGTAATAGGTAGTTGGAATCTACTGGTACGCGCACCCCTCCGATCTCCTGGTAGGATTCGGGAGCCGAGTCCTGCATCGTCCCCACGGCTGTCTCGATTTGGAGTCCGCCCGTGCGGTCCAGCGCTATGCCGTTCGCCCCTCGATAGGCGAGGCGAATATCCTCGATTCTTGCTCCCGGCCGAACCCGGAACTCGTACGTTAGGGCGCCGTTTTTCTCGCGCAAACTCAAATCCACGCCTGGCCACAAGTCGTGATACACCACTTGCGCATAAGTTGGCACATCAGTGTGCCAGTCCGCCGGATCATTGCCGTGCAGGTAATTCACGTTGCCAGGCGCTCGTTCTGCACCGGTAACTGTGGGCAACGGATTCGCTCCCAGGAATCGCAGTCCAAGCACGACGCCCTTGCCGGACGATTTGGTAAGCGACAGCCGGATCTCGTTCTGCGTCAGGAAGAAGGCATAGTGCGGCCCTTGCGCCAAGTAACGCACATCCTTGCTGGTCTGCCCGCGATTCTCTTCGAATGTAATCGGCAATTGGGGGGATCCCTGCCGCATGGATTCGCCAGTGAAAAAAGCCGCATTGGCTAACGGGCTAGCGGTATGCTGCACCGCGTGGGGCGCCGGGGTGGAATGGATTTCCGACAGACCTGTGGCGATTACTACCAGGGTTGCTATCGCAAGCGCTGGGAACCTGACTGAATTTGTCATTGTTGTCGCTCCTTTTGCCGCAGACAGACCGAGTTCAGTTCATCGAACTGGCTGACCGATTGGCATGGGTAGAAGCGACGCGGGGAAGGATTCGAGCGTATTACGCATCATCGAGACAGTTGTCAGAGTTTTGTTTTCGCGACGTAAAATCCTGCATACAAATAGGCGTGGCTGGCGACTCCGCGATCGGCGATGAAGCCAGGATCGTTCTTGCTCATCGGTGCCAGAAAATTGGACCAGCTGAGGCCACGGCGCAACGCCACCCACGCGAAAATCCGCGCCGGTCGGGGGTTCTCGGTTCCAATCTGGAACTTTCCTTTTCACAGAAACAGTTGCGCTCGGGGGACTTTGCGAGCATGATGCTCGTCGCAAGTTGCTGGCGCCTGTCGTTGCAGGTTGGGCGAACCCCATAAAGCGAGGCAAGACGACCATGAACATGAAAACAAAGTTGACCCTTGGAATCCTTACAGCCCTGGCGATGTTGCTGCTCACGTTTTTAGTGCCGCGGGGAAGCGCGCTGCGCGACGCGCAGCTGGTCCAGTTCCCTGTGACCGTGGGCGTGTGGGCGATCTTCGTTTTACTGTTCGTGAAGTTGAAGTGATGATTTGCAATTCGGCGCCGTATTTTCGCTTGGCAGGGACGACTTAGGTCTCCTGCCGTCGGCTCGGCATGATGAGCCAATGCAGGATCGCGCTTACCACGCTTAGCACGATTGCGCCCAGGAATGCAGCCAGAAATCCGTGCACTTCGAAGCCCGGCACCAAGACCGAGGCGAACTTCAGCATCGCCGCATTGATGATGAACCAGAAGAGGCCAAGCGTGAGTAAGGTGAGCGGAAATGTCAGGACTTTAACAAGCAGGCCGATCGTCGAGTTGACAAAGCCAATCACAAGCGCCGCCAGCAGCGCGGTGACGGCGCTCTTAACATAGATTCCCGGTACGATTCGCGATACCACCCAGACAGCCAGGGCACTGAGCAGCCAGTTAAGAAGAAGACGCATGGCGCGACCTCACAAAGGGCGATGCTTACGGCCGCGCCGGGATGGCTCCCGAAGCGACGCCGCAACACTATACACTCCACGGACCGCTCCTCGCTTTTCACTGATCGCCCATCGTCTTTTTCGCTGCAGCGACTGGGCGGCTCATCGATTAGGAAACGATGCTGCCAGACTTTAAAATCTTCCCGTGCCGCACAAGACCAATGCCGTCCGCCTGCTCGATCAGATGGGCATCCGTTACGAGCTTCGGGAGTATGAAGTGGATCCAGAGGATCTTGCTGCGGAGACCGTCGCCTCCAAGATAGGCCTTCCTGCCGAGCAAGTTTTCAAGACACTCGTCGCGCGCGGCGACCGCAACGGGCCTGTGATGGCGGTGATTCCAGGAGATCAGGAACTCGACCTGAAGGCGCTGGCGGGCGCTGCCGGAGAACGGAAGATACAGTTGATTCCGGTGAAAGAACTGCAGGCCTTAACGGGATACATCCGCGGAGGAGTCACCGCGCTCGGCGCGAAGCGCGATTTCCCCGTTTTCGCGGACGAAACCATCGAACTTTTTGATGTGATCTCGGTTTCCGCCGGGATTCGTGGAATGCAGATACTGCTTTCGCCAGCAGACTATTTGCGCGCCACTCACGCCCAAACAGCAGCACTGGCGCACCCCAAGAACCGGGTATGAAGGTGCCAAAAGCCTTGCTGGCTGGGCAGTCTCCGGTACTACCTTGGTAATCAGACCTTAGTGGGGGGGACTAGGCCCTTCGAAACCTATTCAACCGGGCCAGCAGCCGGGAAAATGGCCTTTGTACTTGGAGCTTCCCCCCTGGCCTATGCCCAATGCAACTGGTACTGCTCCCGCGCCCACTACAGTCCACCGCAAATCTGCCGCTCGAGTCGCTCTCTTTCATATGGAGCCATCGGCGATTTCGTTGTTGGGCGAATGCTTTCGCCAGGTCGGGATCGAGACGGTGGTCGTAACGCCGGAAGATGCGGAGCGCCTGCGCCGCGAGAAATTCGACGCGTGCGTCCTGCCCCTTGATTCGAACATCAAGTCCATTATCGAGCTGGCGCGCAGTTCGCCTTCCAACAGCCGCATCGTGATCTATGGCCTCGGAGGCAGTGCGCAGGATTCGATGCGCTATTCGAAGTACTGCATCAACGCAATCTTTCATGAGCCACTGGAGCGTTCGGCAGCGCTCAAGCTGGTTCGCTCAACCCGGCCGCTGGTTTTGCACGAGTTTCGGCGCTACGTCCGCATACCGGTCATGACTGAGGTTTCGATTCTCGCGGCGGATGGTTCGCGGCTGACGGTGACCAGCCAGGAGATCAGCTCGGGCGGAATGTCGATCAAGGGAACGAACTCGATCGAACCGGGAGCATTGGTGGAGGTCTCGTTCGCGCTGCTTACTTTGCCCAGGATTTGGATCCGGGGATATGTGAGCTGGAAGAAGCCAAACAAGATGGTCGGGCTCCGTTTCGACACAACCGACGATCGCCGTGCGCGGCTGAAAGAGTGGATCGACTCGTATCTGGAATCGTGAGTCAGTTCTCAGTTGCCGGTTCTCAGTCCCAGTCGCCAAAGACGAGGAAAAGGAGCCGAAAGGCAATTCAACAAAACCTAGCATTGGTTCTCGGCGCTAGTAGCTCTTAGCTCGAGCCTCGCGGCCTCTTCCGTCTAGAATGTTCTCGTGAGTTCGAGTCCCCTCAGGGCTGAACCCGTTTCTACTTCATCCGAGCCACGTCGTTTCACGTTGCGCGAGCGGTTTCTGCTTTGGCTCATCAGTTGGGCGGGATACCTGGCGATCGCCATTATTTGTCCGACGCTGCGGTACGCAATCTCCTGGGAAGACGAATCTGTTCCGCCGGATACTCTGTTTGAAAAACCCGTCATCTATTCCTTCTGGCATCGTTGCGTGTTTCCCGCGACTTGGCTGTGGAAGAAATCCGCCATCGCCGTTATGGTCAGTCGCAGCTTCGATGGGGAATACATCGCGCGCATCATCGAGCGGTTCGGATTTGTCGGGGTGCGTGGGTCGAGTAGCCGGGGCGGAGCCGAGGCTCTGCTGGGAATGAGCACTCAACTTGAGCGCGGAGCGACCGTCGCCTTCACGATCGATGGGCCGCGCGGACCGAAGTATGTCGCAAAGCCTGGCCCGGTGCGTCTCTCGAAAGTCACCGGTTTGCCGATGGCAGCGTTCTACGTAGCGGTCAGCGATGCATGGGTGCTGAAGACATGGGACCAGTTCATGATTCCGAAGCCATTCTCCAGAGCGCTGGCAAGGTTGAGCCGGAGAATGCAGGTCCCAGCCGACGCTACAGATGCACAGCAGAAAGAATTCCACGCGCAATTGCAGCAATCGCTCGAGAGGGTCACGGCTTTCGCAGAAGAGAACGTCGCACGGGTCGGGACGCCCCAGTTTCCTACACACCCTATTGCGACTTTCGCCCCGCGCCGGATCATTTGACTTCACCCCGAGCGAAAGCTAAATTTGCGGGGCAGGTTTTTCGTTCTTTCCAACACATTGGTTCGCGCGCGTCATTGCTTCGCTATGACGGGAAGCGGGTGCAAATCCCGCGCTGCCGCGCAACTGTAAGCGAGGACATGGTGACGTCCACTGGAAATTCCTTAGGGAAGCCGGGAAGGACGCCGCCGGAAGCGGGCTCTTTCGAGCCCTTGCTCGCAAAGCCAGGAGACCGGCGCGAACCGTTACCACAACCCTTTCGCGTGTAAAGGAGAATGGCATGGTCCGCTCGGCTCTTTTCGTTCTGTTCTTCCTTCCGGCGCTTTTCGCCGCCGAACTTCGTGTCAAGGTAGTCGATCCGCATTCCGCCGCAGTGTCGGGAGCACAGGTTTCCATCTATCGTAGCGGTGAGTCCTCGCCCCTGCAAACGCGAATCACCGCTGGCGAAGGCGTCGCAGCGTTCGACGTCAACATCTCCGGCTCGTTCAACGTGCAGGTGCTTGCGCCGGGATTCGCGTCGGCAAAAGCCGATGTGCAATCGTCCTCGAGTACGGTCACAGTGCCCCTTGAAATCGCGAGCGCTTTCGAGACCGTGACTGTGATCGCCACAGGAACTCCGGCTCCTGGCGCAGAGACGGCGAGCAGCATTTCAGTTCTGAACGACGACCAATTGAACGTGATGCAGCCTACTTCGTTCGCCGACGCGATCCGCTTCGTGCCGGGAGCGACTGTGAACGTGGCCGGACAGCGTGGCGGGCTGGGCTCGCTATTCGTCCGCGGCGGCGATTCACGCTACAACAAGGTCCTGATCGACGACGTACCTGTCGATGAGCCCGGCGGTACGTTTGACTTCGGCACCGTGCCTTTGGCGGAAGCGGATCGCGTGGAATTTCAGCGTGGAACGCAGAGCACTCTTTACGGCTCGGATGCCATGACGAGCGTCGTACAGGTTTTCACCCGCAGTGGAACGACCGCGACTCCGGAACTGCGTTTCGGCGCAGATGGAGGCAACTTCGGCACGGCGCATGGCTATATCTCGGTGGCGGGCGCGCGTTCGATCTTGGACTATAACTTGTTCGCTGATTACCTCTCGACCAATGGACAAGGCCCGAATGCCGACTACTGGAACGCACTGCAGGGTGGAAATGTCGGCGTGCAGATCAAGCCCAATGTGTTGCTACGAGTTCGTGCGCGGCACTCGAACCGGCGCACCGGAGTGCCGGGGGAATGGGACTTCAACAATTCGCCACTGCTTGGGCCGGATCTCGATCAGCGGGCGCGGTCCAACAATTTTCTGGGAAGCGTGGATCTGCTGATCTCGACCCCATCGCACTGGCAACATCGTCTGACGGGGTTTGAGTACAACACCCAGCGGCTGAACCAGGATGACACGATCGATCCGGGCCGCGATTGTTCCTTGAGGTTCACCGATTGTCCGTTTCGTTCGACTGCGCACATCAATCGCGCCGGGTTCTCGTATCAGGGCGACTACACTCCGCGAAACTGGGCGCAGACCACCATCGGCTACGAGTTTGAAGACGAGAATGGCCGATTCTTTTCCAGTTCACCGCCAACATTGAAGGGACTGCGCCTGAACCACGCGGCATATTTGCAGCAACGCGTCACGTGGAAGCGTTTGCTGGCGATCGCCGGAGTGCGCTACGTCCACAATGACACGTTCGGTTATAAGACCGTTCCGCGCGTGGCTTTGAGTCTGCTCGCGCTGAAAGGGGGCGAGGTCTTCTCCGGCACGCGGCTTCGATTCTCTTATGCCACCGGGATTAAGGAGCCGCGCTTCGAGGAGTCATTCGCAGGACCGCCGTTCAGCATTCCTAATTTGAACTTGAAAGCCGAAGAGAATCGGGCCTTCGAAACGGGATTCGAGCAGAGTTTCCTGACGGGGCGCTGGTCGCTGAGCGCCATTTACTTCAATAACCTCTTCACCCATCAGATCGAATACAAGTGCTGCAATGATCTGTTCCAGGGCCAGTACATCAATATCAACAAGTCGATGTCGCACGGTGCCGAGCTGGAATTAAAGGGGCGGCTGAGACGGAATCTCTCTCTGAGCGGCGCATACACCTACACCTCGACCAAGATTCTGGAAGCGCCGCTCTGCACGCCTGAAAATTTTTGCGATCCGTTGGAAGCTGTGGGACAGCCTTTGCTGCGTCGGCCCAAGCAACTCGGAAGCCTTCTGTTTTCGTATCTCGGGTCGCGCTGGGGAGCGAACCTGGGTGGGACATTCGTGGGCCGGCGGCCAGACTCGGACTTCTTCGGCTTCGGGATCAATCACGCCTCCGGCTATGGGCGAGTCGATCTCGGAGGATGGTACGCCATCAACTCGCATATGACCGCATATGTGAACGTCGAGAATGCGCTCAATAACCACTACAACGAAGTGGTGGGGTATCCGGCACTGAGCGCGAATTTCCGGGCAGGGATGCGATTCCGGTTGGGCGGCGAGTAAGAACGCGGGCAGGAATGTCCGCGCCACACTATCGGCGGCTAGCGACGATCTCCTTGGCGGGCGTCGAGTCCAAATTATCTGTTTCCACAGGGATGCGGCGGTCTGCCGGTTTACCTCCGCCGTTGTAGCGGTGGCGGACCGCAACGAGCTTCTCAACTTCGGCTTCGCCCAGCGGCTGCTCATGTCCCAGGACGTGTGCCACCAGCGCAATCTTCGCGAAGTGCTCGACGGTTTCCATCTTCATGAAGGCATTCTCAAGCGTCGGGCCGTAGGTGACGACGCCATGATTTGCCATCAGGATGGCATCGTGATCGGGTACCAGTGGGGCGAGACCCTCGGTCAACTCCGGTGTGCCCGGCGTGCCATAGCGCGCCAACGGGATCGATCCGAGACCGACCACAACTTCGCAGACCAGCGGGCGGTTCAACGCGAAACCAGAGGCAGCAAAGCCCGTCGCCGTTGGCGGATGTGCATGGACGATGCCGTTAACATCCGGACGCATGCGGTAGATCAGCAGGTGCATGCCAATCTCGCTGGAAACGCTGCGCTTGCCAGCCAAACGGCGCCCCTCCAGATCGACGATTACCATGTCGCTCGGGCGCATCTCGCGCTTGCTCATGCAGGTGGGAGTGACGAGAAGGCGATAGTCGTCCAGACGCACAGAAAGGTTGCCATCGGTCGCGGCCACGAACCCTTGCTCGTGCAGCCGCCGTCCGAATTGACTGATGGCGATTCGATACTTGCGATCACTTGCCATGAACCCGAGCCCCGCGGTCATGGTATCGCACGTTTCTTGCGCCGTTCAACCCAAGGAACGTCAATTTCTGTAAACAAAGGTGCTATAGAGGACGGCCACCAGCTACGAGCCGCCAGCGTCGAGCAACCGCTTGTAGCGCTTGCCGAAGAGTCGAACCCTATAATTTCAAGGTGCTGGTCTCGGAATTCCATTACGAACTACCGGCGGAGCGAATCGCACAGGAGCCCCTGGCAGACCGCGCGGAATCGCGCATGCTGCACCTGGACAGGCAATCACGACGGTGCTCGGACCGTCTTTTTCGGCAGTTTCCGGCGGTGTTGCGTCCTGGCGACCTGCTCGTCCTCAATAATACAAAGGTGTTTCCGGCACGGTTGTTTGGGCACCGCAGTGGTACGCATGCTCAGCCACTCAGCCCCGCCAATCCGGCGGCAAAGAACTTTTTACGTGGAACGGTCGAGGTGATGCTGACACAGCAACTCTCCGAAGACCCCAATGAATGGGAATGCCTGGTGCGCCCTGGCCGGAAGATTGGTATCGGGGAGAGGCTTTTCTTTGGAGAGTCCGGGGACCTGGAAGCTGAGGTGATTGAACGCGGCACTTTCGGCGAACGACGCATCCGCTTCGCGCCCGTGCCAGATTTCTTTGCGCGCATTGAGTGTATTGGACACGTTCCCTTGCCGCCATACATCAACCGCGACGATCGGTCCGCTGACCATGACCGATACCAGACCGTGTATGCGCAGTTGCGGGGATCTGTGGCGGCGCCGACGGCCGGGTTGCACTTCACGCCCCAGATTCTCGAAGAGATTCGAGCACGTGGCATCGAAATCGCCGAAGTCACCCTGCACGTCGGCCTAGGAACCTTCCAGCCAGTTCGTGTCGAACGCGTAGAGGATCACCACCTTCATCGCGAGCGCTACGAGATCTCCTTATCGACGGCGCAAGCCCTGAACAAGGCAAAGAGCGAGGGACGACGCGTGGTGGCGATAGGCACGACAACTGTGCGAACTCTGGAAGATGCGGCGCGGCGAACTGGAGGAGCGCGGGTCGAAGCGGGTGCTGCTGAGGCCGACATCTTCATTTATCCCGGATATAACTTCCAGATCGTCGAAGCGCTCCTGACCAACTTTCATCTGCCGCAATCCACACTGCTGATGCTGGTGTGCGCGCTGGGGGGGAAAGAGCTTGTAATGAACGCCTACCGTCACGCCGTCGAGTCTGGCTACCGGTTCTATTCCTATGGTGACTGCATGTTCCTTGAGTGAGCCATCACAACAAAATGAATGCAATTGCTCGGGTATACTGAATCTTTTGTTTGAGGCTCTCTTATGTGCGCTGTAGCGATCCGGACCCGAATACCAATTAACGAATTCACGCGGAAGTTACGCAGTTTTCCCGAAGACGCTTTCCGGCCGACCCAGCTGATTCACCGGTTTTTGATTGAACATCCGGTGGATAGCGCGAGCTTGGCACCCTACCTCACCTGGAACGGCCAACACTACACTCGCAATCTGATCGACAAGACGCCGCTCTACGAACTGATTGCGATCTGTTGGGAGGTCGGGCAGGCAAGCTCGGTGCACAATCATCGTGATCAGAACTGCTGGATGGCGGCACCGATCGGCAGGTTGCGGGTAGAGAATTTTCATCTCGACTTTCAGGATCTTGAGGCAGGCAAGTGCCGGCTTGAGGCATCCAACCCTGTGGAGCTGTCAGCCGAAAATCCCTGTGCGGTGGATCCGAACGATCCGGTCCATCGCGTCGTCAACCCGCGTGAATACAACGAGCGCGCGGTCAGTCTGCACGTGTATTCGCGGCCGTTTGACACCTGCGTGGTGTACTCGCCGGAGCAGGGCACCTGCGGAGAAATTCAGCTTCACTACAATACGATGTTCGGAAAGCCAGTAGCCAGCAGTTAGTAGCTCAAGAAGCCGCCGGGAACGGAGCGTCGTTTTGCGGCTCATCCTTCCTGCATGGCGCTAGCGGGGTAATTGGCTGGCGATTTTCCAAGGAGGCATTGTGAGGAGATTCCTGGGAGTAGTGGTTCTGATCGCTACGTTGCGCCTGGTCGCCGTGGCACAGTTCCCGGGCGAGAGGCCGCAGCCGACTACTCTCACGTATCCACGACTCGAATTGTTCGGTGGAGGCAGCTACGGCTACACCGACCTGTTCAACTCAGGGGACCGCGGCCATCTCTATGGCTGGAATGCGGAACTGGGACTGAACGCCACGAAGTGGCTGGGATTCGTATTCGACGCCAGCGGACTGTATGGCACTTCGAAAATTCCTGTGGCTGTGCCGGCTCCGTTTCCGACGTGTCCGCCTTTTTGTCCCAACTCGATCGATACCTTCAACGTCACCACTAAGAATTACAACTACCTTTTTGGCGTGCAATTCTCACGGCGACAGGAAGGCCACCGGGTGACGCCGTTCGCAGAGGTACTGTTTGGCCACTCCGGCGTCCGTGGGACGGTGCCGGGCTTCGCGGAAGTGAGCGGTGGACTGGGGCTCGTCGGTGGCGCCGGCGCCGACTACGAGATCAACAAGCGCTTCGCCTTCCGAATCAAGGCGGACTATTTTCAGACGCGCATGTTCAGTAAGACGCAGGATAACCTGCGGGTTTCGTTTGGGATTGTGATCCGCAAGGTGCCGCGCAAGAAGAGAACGTTAGAAGAAGAAACTCCGCCACAAGAGACGCCGCCAAGCCAGCCGCAAACGAACCCGCCAGCGGAGAATCCATCGACAACACCGCCGCCGAACAATCCGCCGCCGGCGCCGCCTCAGCCGAATCCACCGTCCGACAATCCTCAGACGCCGCCATCGAGCTCCCCGCAGAACTAGCGGCGGAGTTAGGATTTGGTGAAGCCGTCAGGAACGTCGCAGCAGGTTGGTCAAAGGCTCGGCCTTTGAGCGCAATTCTTCGGTAAAGTCGGCGCCCTTTTCGACCGCTTCTTCAAAACGCTCCTTGGCCTCGTCTGTCCAGTCAGCGATCGTGTCGAGCGCATCGTCGTAGGAATCGCGCAGATCCCTGCGGAGCTGCTTGCCCGACTTTGGGGCGAGTAGCATTCCGGCAGCAGCGCCGACGCCGAGCCCAATCAGAAGGAAGGTAAGAGCGGTCCCGAAACTGCCGCTCGACTTCTCGTACTTGCCAAAACGCATAAGAGCCTCCCGCAGTTTCCATTCTAAACGGAATTGAGGGAGGAGTCCGAAGCCTGAGGAACGGAGCAATGTAACTGATGTACGTCTCCCACGGCGAATAAGCGAATGTTGCAGAAAGGGCTCCGAGTTTCCCGAACCTGCGAAGCCCGTGTAAAATAAGCTGTTAACCCTGTGTGCGGCGGAAGTTGTTTTATCCCGCCCGCTGCCAAGAATTCCTAACGAGAGAGAAGGAGATGTAAACCAGCAATGTCGATTCCTGCGACCCAACTCCGTCCAGGCATGATCATCAAGCACAATAATGATCTGCATTCCGTGTTCAGCGTAGAGCACCGCACTCCCGGCAACCTGCGCGCCTTCATCCAGGCCAAGCTCCGCAACCTGCGGACCGGCGCCATGTTCGAGCACCGCTTCCGGTCGCCTGACCCGATCGAGAAGATCAACGTCGACGAAGAAAATATGGAGTTCCTCTATAGCGACGGTGACGACTACTACTTCATGAATACCGAGAACTACGAGCAGACCCACCTGACGCGCGACATCCTGGGCGACGCGGTCGACTACCTGACGCCAAACCTGCAGATCAAGGTAGAGTTCTTCGATGGCAAGGCTGTTGGCATCGAGTTGCCGCAGACGGTGATCCTGACCGTGCTTGAGACCGAGCCCGGACTGAAGAGCGCCACCGCGTCGAGCGTGACCAAGCCGGCGAAGACCGAGACGGGGCTTGTGGTGCAGGTGCCGCCTTTCATCAATGAAGGCGAGAAGATCAAGGTCGACACCGCGGAAGGAACGTATCTTTCGAGGGCGTAGGAATCGGATCATCGGATGATCTGAAAACCGGTCGAACGCAATCTGGATGGAACGGAAACGAGAAGAGCTTCGATTCACCACAATGCGATTTACTGAAGTCGCGGGATTATTTCGAGATCGGCGGGTCCACATTAGCCGATGGACCGAGCACTGAAGATTCACTGAATCAATGAGCCGATCACCCGATCCCCCGATGGTGCAGGCACGCCGCTTCGTTGTCCGTGGACGAGTGCAGGGTGTCGGCTTCCGCTGGTTCGTCGAACGAGAGGCGCACATCCTGCAGATTGCCGGATGGGTGCGTAACAACTCTGACGGAACAGTGGAAGTGCTGGCGCAGGGCACGCGCGATCAACTTTCGGGATTGAGGTCGCGGCTCCGCGAAGGCCCGCGTGCGGCGCGCGTGGACGACGTCGAAGAAAGGGAAGCGGAGCCCATCAAGAGCATGAGTTCATTTCGAATCGAAGGAGCCTGGTAAATGGCGAGCAAAGCAGTCGTGGATTGCAGCGGGTTGAAGAAGATGATCCGCGAGGTGCCCGACTTTCCTAAGAAGGGAATCCTGTTTTACGACATCACCACGCTGCTGAAAGACAAAGTCGGCTTTGCCACGCTGATCGACGCGCTCTCCGAACGCTACATCGAAAAAGATATCGACCTGGTGCTCGGCATGGAGGCACGAGGCTTTATCTTCGGGCCCGCGCTCGCTTACCGTTTGAACGCGGGATTCGTTCCGGTGCGCAAGCCCGGCAAGCTTCCGGCGGAGACGGCAAAGGTCAGGTATGACCTGGAATATGGCAGCAACTCGCTGGAGATCCACAAAGACGCGATTCTGAAAGGACAACGAGTGCTGATTGTCGACGACTTGTTGGCCACAGGCGGAACCGCGGTCGCGACAGCACACCTCGCGCGCGAATTGGGCGCGCAGATTGCAGGATTGGCATTTGTGGTGGAACTGGATTTCTTGAAGGGACGCGAGAAGCTAGCGCAGTACGATGTCTTCTCGCTGCTGCACTATGATCACTAGCCGTCCGGCCGGGTGGTGTAACGAGCAACTCTCTCCGCGGTCGGCCTACCGCACAAAATGATGGAACATCCGAAACAGCCCGATCCAGATACCTAGGCTCACAACCAACGATCCGGAATAAGAAAGGATCGCAATCCAATTCAGGTAGACATGTTCGTCCGCTTCAGAGCGCCACATGGGGGGAGAGGCCTCCTGTTGGTTTCAACTACTCAAATTGTTAGATGCAATTGATGCGCCATCCTACCATCGATACAAACCGTTGCAAGTAAATAAGTGAGTTCGCTGCCCTATCGTGTGGGAGCGGGATTTTACGTGGCTTTTGGCGAAATCGCCCAAATGTTGGCTCGCCTGACAAGACATTCTGCCCGGCTTGCCAACGTTTTCGTTGAGGGAAGGCGATTGCACTGGTATGGAGCCGACAGAGTAGATCGCGGGAGTACAATTTTGTCTCATGGGCGGCCTCATCGAGCCGAATCTTAACCCTACGCAACCTGCGGACGAGTCCAACCTCCGTCCGATTCTGATTGGTGTGGTAATTGTCGGCGTCGTGGTTGGATTGCTGGTTCTCGCGTTGCGTAGCGAACAACCGAAGCCGGTAGAGCCGCCTGCTTATTCTGCAAATCTTAAGCTAAGCGATCTCAAAACCAGTGCGGCTCAGAATTTTGTGGGCGCCACTGTGAGCTATTTGGACGGCGTCGTCACCAATGCTGGTGACAAAACGGTGACCCATGCCGTGGTGCAGATCACCTTCAAGGACGACATGGGACAGACGGCGCAGAAGGATGAACTCCCAATCCACGTACTACGCACCGGCGGTCCCTATGACGAAGCGGTCGACCTGAATCTTTCACCACTCTCTCCAGGTGAGAGCAAACCCTTTCGTCTCACGTTCGAGAGCATCTCGTCACAGTGGAACCACGAGTATCCGGATATGCGAATTGTGGAGGTGAGAACGAGATAGCTGAGAGGTACAAGCTACGAGCTGCGAGTTCTAGATCTGTTGTTCCTAGCTCGTGGCCCGAAGCTCGCAGCCTCTAGCGCGCCGCCACATGTCCTAACCACATTCCCCTTCCGATACAATTTCATCGTGCCTGAAGCAAAACCATTCCGCCTGACGGAGTCGGTGAAAGCCGCGGGTTGAGCGTCCAAGCTGAGTCCGGCGGTGCTGGACACGGTGCTTGGGAAATTAGCCCGGCAACACGACCCGAACGTACTGGTTGGCTTCGATCATGCCGACGATGCCGGAGTGTATCTGCTGACGCCAGAGACGGCACTTGTGCAGACCGTAGATTTCTTCACCCCTATCGTTGACGATCCATACACCTTCGGCCAGATCGCGGCCACCAATTCCCTCAGCGATGTTTACGCGATGGGCGGGTGTCCGCTGACATCGCTTGCGCTCGTCTGCTTCCCCGAGAAGGGCGACGTCGAGGTTTTGGAGCGAATTTTGGCGGGTGGACTCTCGAAGATGATTGAGGCCGGATGCACCGTGGTGGGCGGGCACAGCATCCGCGACGATGAGACGAAGTTTGGATACTCTGTGACGGGCGTGGTCCATCCCAAGCGCGTGCTGGCCAATCAGGGTGCTCGCGCAGGAGACCGCTTGCTGTTTACGAAGTCGCTGGGAACAGGTGTCATTTCAACCGCCATAAAGAAGGGCGTGGCGAAACAAAGCTGGATTGACGCCGCTGTAAAATCCATGACCACGCTTAATAAAGCTGCCAGCGAGGTGATTACGCGCGAAGGAGCTGCCTGGCAAGTCCATGCGCTCACCGATGTGACCGGCTTCGGGCTGATTGGACACGCGAGGGAGATGGTCCTGGCGTCCGAGGTTGGACTTGTCTTCTGTGCGTCGCGAATCCCGCTGCTCGAAGGAGCGCTCGATTGCGTGCGCGCCGGAAATATCCCCGGCGGATTAAAAGCCAATCGGGACTTTGCGGAATGCGTGGTGGAGTATGAGGCAAGTATTCCTGACGAAGTAAGGACCCTTCTTTTCGATCCGCAGACGGCGGGTGGGCTGCTGATCTCGACACCGATGGAAGGCAGTGCCGAATTGCTGCGGGCGTTGCAGGCTGCCGGAGTTCCGGCGGTCGAGATTGGTGAAGTGGTAGAGAAGAGCAAGCCGCTGATTCGGGTGACCGCATAGCTTGGCGACAAGAATGCCCGCCACACGCTCACTTTTTTCGCGCTTCGGCTTCGGCAAGCCAGCCGCGCCGTAGATTCTCGGTCACGATTCCCGATAGGTAGGGCTTGATGTCGAGGATAGGAGTGCCGTCGAGCATATCGACGCCGCGCACGTGAACACTGCTGCCTTCGCGCCGAACAAGTTCCACCGTCGTGAGGCCGATCGGATTCGGACGGTACGGTGAGCGAGTAGCGAACACACCATGCGGACGATTGTCTGACGGGGGCGTTCCTAGCAACTCAAAACCTTGCGAGCGGTCGAATTCCCAGAGAACGATGAGGTGCGAGAAGCCTTCGATGTCGGTCAAGCCCGCTTCAAACTCAGCCAAGATTCTTAGCACGCCGTCTGTATCGTGCTTTGCGCCCAAACCCTTGGGGATCTCTCCGGTGCTCTTGAACGGACTACTGACATGGCCGATCGGTCGCGAAGTAAACATAAGTCTTATTGTAGAGCGCTGAGCTGCGCGGGTTATCGAGGGCGTTTACGAATGTGCGCGCAATGCTCCCAGCCCCCCGCCCACCAGCTTCCTGAAGACTTTCTGTACTTCTTGCGGCGAGCCAGGCGCGCCTTGTTCCAGCCATCCTTCGATTACCGCTAGAAGGGATGCCCCCAGAAAGCGTTTGACCATGGATGCCTGCACACTGGAATTCAGAGGGTCTCCTTCCGAAACCGCATGATTGGCAAGCGGCCGCCACATAGCGTCCTCGAAACATTCGCGCAAAACGCGTGGGGCGTTGCCGGTCTCGTGGCCAGACATCAACGCTTTGTAGATGCGCGGTGAAGACTTCATGTGGGCAAATAGCGCCGTCGCATCAGGACACGGATCGTTGGTTCTGATCGAAATCATCGGCGCGACAATCCGTCGGAATTGCGACCGCAGCAGGTCGTCTTTGGAAATGTAGTGGGCATAAAAGGTGGCGCGGCCAACGCCCGCTTTTTTCGCAATGTCACTGACGCGGATGTTGCCATATGCGCGGTGGTGAATGATCTCGACGAACGCTGCGTCGATTTGCCTGCGAGTACGGATGATGCGCAGGTCCTTCTTTGTTTGCTCGGCCTGACGCCGATCAGCCACGCGATTCTGCTTTGCAACGCCACGCTCAGCGACAATCTGTCCGAGATGTGAGGCAGCTACTGGATGCGAGACAGTTGCGGATTTCTGTTTTGTAACTGGCGTCGAAGCCATTTTTCTATTGTGCCCCGAACGTGGCGTTTGTAGCATCGGCGGCCATGACGTCTTCACCTGACTACTCGATCCGGAAAGTGCTGGCCGCAGCGCTCGTCTTCTTGCCTTGTGCGTACATCCTCGTGTTCGTCATGCACTTCCGGCGACCGGGCGACTTCTTTCATTTCCGCACGCACTATGTCCAGGCGCCGCCAGAGCGCGTGGTCGCGGCCTTGATCGCGATGCACAATCGCTATCCGCTCATCCACGATCCGCACGTGATTGGATACCTGTCGCTTCCCTTATTCGTCCTGTGCGCCTTCGCGCTCTATCTGATTGGACGAAATGTCCGGCCACTGGCGAGCGCCGCTGCTTTGATGATCACCATCAGCGGCACGATCTACCTGGGTGGAGTATTCGGCATGTGGACGGCATTCTACCGCGGCCTCGGATTGGTCGATCCGCAATACATCGCAGGAGCAACCGCAACCTTTGCGGCGATGACCACACCGCAGGGCGCGTTTCTGATGACGACCTCGCTCGCGAAGCTGACGATGATCGGTCTGGCATTACAGGCGCTCGCCCTCATCGGAGCCCGAGTTACGCCATGGTGGTCGGTCCTGTGCGTGGTCGCAGGATGCACTTTGTTTCTGTTGTTCTGGGATCTCGACAACTGGATGTTGATCGGCATGATCCTCATGCTGATTGGTTTTCTGCCCATGAGGAGGGTGCTGCTGCAAGAAGGAAAGGCGACAAGCGCCGCCGGGGGCAACGCAGGCTAAGCTTTCTTCAGCAGTTTACTTAAGGCACGCAGATCCTCCGGAGTGGTGTCGCCAATCACGAAATATCGCAAGCCGCCCTTCTCCCAGGTTTCGAGATGAAATGAGCGAGCGTCCATGGACGTCTCGTGCATGAATCCGGCCGGCACCGCACGATCCTGGAAGATGAACGCCGATATCTGGTGCTTGCGCACGCGATAGATCAGCTCCGCGCCAGGAGACTGCTCGAGATAACTCACGCGGCCGCCTATCAACTCGAAAGGCGTACCCTGCAATTCCGGCAGATTGAAACTGAAGGGAATCTTTCCCTCGAACCATGGCTTCACTGTGTGGCGATCGGTGGAGACGACGTCCACCGGCGAGTTGCTCGCGAGCGTGGCCACATGCAGGTCGGCCAGCTCCGCCACGATCTGGTCGTTTCGCACACGCCGCGCACTCTGCTGTGCGAAGAACAGGCCCGCCGCGATCAGCACAAGCAACGCAGTCGCAACCGCCAAGCTCGGCCACCAGCGCCATGCACGCCGGGAGCTCGCACGCCCCGAGATCACCTTGTGCACTCGCGCTTTCAGCTCGGGGCTCGCCGCATATCGCGTTCCGGCTTCCTTCACGGCCCGCTTCCACTGCACACGGCGCAGGCATTCCGCCGCGCACGCCGGACACTCCCGCAGATGGCGGTCAACCTCCTGCATCTCGGCGGCGGTGAGTTCCCCATCAAGGTAAGGATCGAGTTTTGGCCACGTTGGATGCGTCATGGTGTTTTCTTCAGCTTGCTCTCGACCCCGCGTCGAAGATTGCTTCGAGCACGCGCGAGGCGCGACATCACCGTCCCGATCGGCACCGACAAAGCCGTTGCGATTTCCTCATACGACATCTCTTCTACTTCGCAGAGGAGGAGCACCTCGCGATGAGCCGCCGGTAGCTCTTCGATCGCCTCCTGCATCAGCCGCTGGTTCGAGCGATCGATCAGGATCGTCTCCGGAGTTTCGCTTTCGACTGGAAGAGCGGCATCTTCTCCCGTTTCGTCCAGAGGAACCTGGGAGGCTTTCAATCCCGTGCGCGAGGTGAGAAACGTGTTCTTCAAGATGCGAAACATCCACGCGCGAAAGTTAGTTCCCGGCGCAAACGAGCCGAAACCTTTCAGCGCCTTCGCAAACGTTTCCTGCACGAGGTCTTCGGCCTCGTCGCGGTTTCGCGTCAGCCAGTGCGCAAAGTTGTAGAGGCGGTCGAGAAGCGGCACCGCCAGCTCTTCGAACGATCCTGAGCGTTCCTCCGACACGCACACTAGGGTAAACCAGCGGGCGCCAACAGTATTCCATGCTCCGCCAAAAAAACATTTGCGGGAATAAATCGCAAACCGTGCAGTTTGGAACAGCAGAACGACCACCCTGTTGCTGGTTGCTGGATTCCGGGGAGAAATCAAGCACTCGGGTCCCGCAACCAGCAACAAGCGACTGCTTTTCAGGAGTCATGTATGGCATCAACGAAAGACGAGATTCTCTACGACCACAACCACGACGGCATCGATCGCCGAGGCTTCTTGCGCTGCATGGCATGGGCTGGAACCGGAGCCCTTTGTGTCATGCAAGGAGGAGTTCTGAAGACCTTCGCGCTCGGCGGCGCCGGAAAAGCCCCCAAAGGTGAACTGTCATTCGTTCAGATCAGCGACAGTCACATGGGATTCGACAAGCCAGCCAACCCCGACGTAGTAGCCACCTTCAAGGCCGCGATCGACAAGATCAATGTGCTACCCGCTGCGCCCGAGTTCATGCTCCACACGGGCGATATCAGCCATCTGGCGAAGCCGGCGGAGTTCGACAACGTTGAGCAAATTCTAAAATCTGCCCGAGCGTCAGAAATTTTCTATGTCCCTGGCGAGCACGATTTTGTCGGCGATGACGGCAAGAAATATCTGGAGCGCTTCGGGAAGAGCGCGCAGAGCGGGGGCTGGTACAGCTTCGAGAAGAAGGGCGTGCACTTCATCGGCCTGGTGAATGTGGCCAACCTCAAGGCCGGCGGCCTCGGATCGCTGGGGTCCGAACAACTGGAATGGCTCGAAAAGGACGTGAAGCATCTCTCCTCGAGCACGCCCGTGGTGGTCTTCGCCCACATCCCGCTCTGGGCGGTCTATCCCGAGTGGGGATGGGGCACGGAAGACAGCGCGCAAGCGCTCGGATACCTGAAACGTTTCGGATCAGTGAGCGTCCTCAATGGACACATTCACCAGACGATGCAGAAAGTAGAGGGGAACGTGACGTTTCACACCGCCTGTTCCACCGCTTTCCCGCAACCGAAGCCTGGGACGGCGCCTTCTCCTGGGCCCATGAAGGTGCCCGCCGAGCAATTGCGCTCGGTGCTGGGCATCACCGAAGTGCACTACAAGAAAGGCCAGCACGCAATCGCTGTTACGGACGAGTCGCTCGCCTGATCGTTTTGTTTTTCAAAAAGGAGGGAAAATACAATGCAACGGAATCTTTTTGTCTCAGCGGCGGCCATCCTGGCATTGACCGGGGCAATTCTCCTCGGAAGTTCGAGTCACGCGCATGCCGCCGATACAACCGCGAACCAGATCACAATCGACAACTTCAGCTTTTCGCCAGCCACCATCAACGTGAAAACCGGCACCGAGGTGACCTGGGTGAATCACGACGACATTCCCCACACCGTTGTGAGCGATGACAAGACTACGGTCAAGTCGCGTCCTCTGGACACGGATGAGAAGTTCACCTTCAAGTTCGATAAGCCCGGCACCTACAACTATTTCTGCTCGATCCATCCCAAGATGACGGGAAAAGTGGTAGTCCAGTAACAGCCAACGGCCGTGTGGGCGGGCAGTCTCGCCCGCCAACCGCGGATAGCAGTGTTCGCCAACCCCGGCAACAACGCGGACAGGAATGCCCGTGCCACATGAGAAAGAAAACAACATGAACGTACTCAGCCTGCAGTCCATATTTTTTGCACGTCATGCGCAGCACGTCGTGCTGATTCATTTCCCGATCGCTTTGTGCCTCGCGGGCGTGCTGTTCGATATTGCCGCCGTCTGGACGGGGCGGCGTGAATTTGCCACCGTTGCATTCTGGAATCTGGCTTTTGCGGCACTTTCGGCGATCCCCGCCGCGATTACGGGCGCACTGGCGTGGCAGTTGGAACTCGAGGGATGCAGGCTGAAAGGGGTCCTGTTGTTTCACCTGATATTTGCCGCGGCATCTGTGACGCTGATATGGGCAGTGTTTCTGTCGCACCTGCGCCATATGCGACGTCCCGGAAGTGCGCGTTACCGGTGGGCTCTCGAAGCTCTGGGGGTGCTCGCAATTACCGTGACCGGCTATCTTGGGGGCATTTTGAGCGGGGTTAATCACGGTTAGGTTTGTGACGGACCCCCATCCTGCCCTGCCGCATTTTTTCTGAAACTTCCCTCACCAATCGTCCGTACCTACGTCTGAGAAGATGGACGCCTTCGTGTGTCCAGTCTCCTGGAGACTTCGCCATGCGCAAAACTGCCTTTGCCGCGCTTTTCCTGCTGTTTTCGTTATCCGTCCTTGCCGAGAATACGACCGACTGGTCCAAGACCTACGACCTCACCGGAAAGCCTGAACTCCGCGTCCAGGCCTGGGAGGCGAACGTTCGGATCGAATCCTGGGATCAAAACAAGATCGAGGCCCACGTGATGACGCACGGCTGGCACATCGGCGGCGGAGACGGGCTGGAGATCGTGGAGCACCAGCAGGGCAATGTAGTGGAAATCGTTTTGCGGCGGCACTCGCACATCCATTTCTCCTTCGGAATCGACAATCGGCGCACGGAGCTGGAAATCCGCATGCCGCGGAGCGCGAAAGTCGACGTGCGCAGCGACGACGGCAAGGTTGAGGCGCGCGGCTTGCAGGGCGAGCTCGCTTTTTCAAGCGGCGATGGGCACCTGTTGCTGGAGGATCTCGATGGCACGCTGCATGCCCGGACCAGCGATGGTTCGGTTCGCGTCTCAGGTCGATTCGATGTGGTCGACTTGCATAGTCAAGACGGGCGCGTTGAACTGGAAGCACGCCAAGGCTCGAAAGTGCAGCAACCGTGGGATGTTCGCACCTCGGATGGCAGCGTAACAATTCGCGTTCCCCAGGATCTTGCGAGCGATCTCGAGATGCACACCAGCGACGGCCGCATCACGACAAATATCCCCATCGTGGTTGAAGGGAAGTTCGATCGCGAGCACCTGGAAGGAAAAATAAACGGCGGCGGCAATCGCTTCACGATTCGTACCAGTGACGGTTCGATTATGCTGGATAAAATCTAGATCGCGAGAGCGCAGTCGCAACGCGCAAACGACAAGTATGATCCGAACCCGACGGACTGCCCTGCTACTGGTTGTTTGTGCTGGCCTCGCTTTACCCACTCGGGCCACCGACAAGAAGCAGCTACAGGCTGCTCTGGCGGCCGTGGACTCGAATCTGAAGAGCGCCGAGGGGAAGCGCTACGACAGTCAATTCGGCGGAGAGTTTTCGCAGAAATTCGCTCCGACGGTTCGTCAATGCAAGCAGGCTGAGAGTAGCTCTCCGCCGGAATTCGATCTGCTGGTGCGGCTGAAATCAGATGGAAAAGTCGCAGAAGTCCTCGTCTATCCGGAGACTACGCTCGGAAACTGCACCCGCAACGGACTTTGAGCGGCCAATTCGGTTCGCCCCCGCATGACGATTACTGGGTAAACTTGCACATGCAATTCAAGAAGTGATAACTAGATTTGGGCTGTGTCCTATCGTCATCCGTCTCGAGGAAGAACATGCTTCGCAAATCTCTGGTTGTGCTTGCCATACTGTCGTTCACGTTCGGTCTTCCCATCCTTGCGCAGAATGCGACGACCGCGCCCGTGTTGGATACCACGTTCATGGACGCGACGGTCGATCCTTGCGTCGACTTCTACACCTATTCCTGCGGTGGCTGGATGAAGAAGAACCCGATCCCGCCGGATCAGTCGAACTGGGGCACGTACGGGAAGCTGCAGGATGAGAATCTCGCCCAGTTGCGCGGCATTCTCGAAGAAGCTAGCAAAGCGAACGCGCCGAAGGGTTCGGTCACACAGAAGATCGGCGACTACTATGCCACCTGCATGGACGAACCCGCGATCGAGAAACTCGGCCTGCAGCCGCTGAATCCTGAACTGGCTCGCGTTGACGCGTTGAAGTCGAAGCAAGACTTGGCCGAGTACCTCTCCGGCGGACAATTTCCGCCTTCGCTCTTTCGCGGCGGCGCACTATTTGCGTTTCGCTCGGACCAGGACTTCAAGGATTCCACCCAGGTGATAGCCGAAGTCGACCAAGGCGGGCTTGGGCTTCCCGACCGAGATTACTACCTGAAAGACGATGCCAAGTCGCAGGAGCTTCGAAAAGCTTACCTCGCGCACGTGCAGAAGATGTTTGAGTTGCTCGGCGACAAGCAGGCCGATGCCGCCACCGAGGCCGCGACTGTAATGCGGCTTGAAACCGAGCTGGCGCAGGGGCAGATGACGCGGGTCGACCGTCGGGATCCGCAGAAGGTGTATCACAAACTGACCGTCGCGGAACTACAAAGCCTGGCCCCGGGATTCGGCTGGAACGCCTACTTCGCGAAAATGGGCCTGGGCAATGTGCAATCACTCAACGTGGTTACACCAGACTATTTCCGCACACTCAACACGGCATTAGACAAGGAGAGTCTTTCCGACTGGAAGGTGTACCTCCGCTGGCACGCCACGCATCACGCGGCCGATTACCTGACGGCCGCGTTCGTGAACGAAAACTTCAATTTCTACGGCAAAACGTTGCGCGGACAGGAGCAGATCACTCCGCGCTGGAAGCGCTGCAGCAACGACGTGGACAACGACCTGGGTGAAGCGCTCGGACAAGCGTATGTTGCCAAATATTTTGGACCTGACGCCAAACAGGCCGCGGTGAAAATGGTGAAAGAGATTGAAGACGCGATGGCCACAGAAATTCACGGACTTAAGTGGATGGGCACCGCCACGCAGGAACAGGCTCTGATCAAGCTTAACGGCATCGCAAACAAAGTCGGCTATCCGGATCAATGGCGCGACTACAGCGCCCTCGAGGTCGTGCGCGGTGACGAGATGGGCAACGCAACGCGCGCCGACTGGTTCGAGTTCCACCGCTGGATGAACAAAATCGGCAAGCCTGTGGATCGGATGGAATGGAGTATGACGCCACCCACCGTGAACGCGTATTACGATCCGCAGAAGAACGACATCAATTTCCCCGCCGGCATTCTGCAGCCACCACTGTTCAGTGCGAAGTCCGATGCCGCCCCCAACTACGGCAACACCGGTGGAACAATGGGCCATGAGCTAACGCACGCCTTCGACGATCAGGGAAGCCAGTTCGATGCGAAGGGAAACCTGCGCAACTGGTGGACTGAGGGTGACCGAAAGGCCTTCGAAGAACGTGCAAAATGTGTCATCGACCAATATTCCAGCTACACGATCGTGGACGATATCAAGATCAACGGAAAACTAACGAACGGGGAAGACATCGCGGACCTGGGCGGCACGCTGCTCGCCTATCTCGCATGGAAAGAAGAGACGAAGAGTCAGAAGCTCGAGCCGATCGACGGGCTCACACCGGAACAGCGTTTTTTCATCGGCTACGGGCAGAGCTGGTGCACAAACGAACGTGACGAGACGAAGCGCCTGCGGGCGACGGTCGATCCACACTCACCGGAGAAGTATCGCGCGAACGGTGTGGTCTCGAACATGCCAGAGTTCCGCGATGCGTTCCACTGCAAGGGAGGGCAACCGATGGTGCGGGAAAACGCCTGCAGAATCTGGTGACGCCATTGTCGATTGTTGTTTGACCAGCAAGAGGCACGGATTCAACGCAAACCAATAAGATCGACAATCGTCAATCGTCAATCGTCAATCAACAATGATTCTTATCCTCGTTCGAAGGCGTGTTTTTCTTCCAGTTCTCGGACCGCTTCTGCCATCTCGGTCTCGAAGCGTTCTTTCTGTTCCATCAGCGGCGGCAGCGCAATCGCGTGCATGCGCTCGAGCGTGAATAGGCCTTTCTTCATCAGTCCTGCCGCGATTTCGGCAAAATGCTCATCGGGCGTTTCGAGATAAAGAGGCTCGGTCGTGTCACCGAGCCACACATCGCCGCCCACCAGACGCGTCTGCCAATACACCTTCCGTTCGATGAGTTGCGCAATCTCATCGTCGCTCGCTTTACCGAAGACCCAGCGATTGTGCCTGAAATCATAATGCCGGCTGGAAAACGGTACCGGTACCAGCTTGCCGGATTTCACGAACTCGATCTGCTTCCGATCCACTTCCTTGCGCAGCGCGTTGATCACCGGCGCCTGAGCGTCCTTCGGATCTAAGGACGGCAATACTTCGCGCAGTACGACCGAAAGATTTACCGAGACGAGTGCGCGCAGACCGGAAGAGTTCTCGAGATCGATCTCGGCGTGCAGGACGTGAAAATCCGCACCCGAAGTTGCCGGGCGGAAAGGCCACTCCAGCTTGAAACTCAAGGGCAGGCCAGTGCGTGTTACGTAGATGGTGCGAGTTGAGGTAGATGTCATGATGAATAGAATCCGAAAGTGATTTCTATTTTAGCCGCGATTTTTCCGGGTGATGAAACCAATCACGGACGACGAATTGCTGATTGTTAATTTTAGATTTGTTGACTGAAAGGTCAAACCCTCCCAACTCCCGAAGTGAGCGTGAACCAAGGTCAAAAATCAGCAAATCAAAAATCAACAATGAACAATTACCATCAGCCCCTCTGCAGCCTTATTAACTGCAGCACGTTCCACGCAGCTGCAGCCATGATCAGTCCAGCCGCGGCCGCGGCGACGAGAGCGCGGTATCGCGTCTCCAACAGATCGGCGAACACGCCTGCGACGAAGACGAACAGGAACACTGCAGCAGCGAGTTCGTATCCTTGTCCAGGAAATATCGGATCGCCGAGCATGAGTATCAGCAGCATCATCGCGATAAGCAGCGGGACCGTGTTTCCGAAGTACCGAGCGCGGCGCCAGACCGCGTAGGCAACCACGGCGGCGGGCACTCCAAAACTGAGTGCCGGGGTGCCTGCAACGACCGCTTGCGCTAGATGCCGGTAGGAGACTGCGGCCGCCAATGCGGCGGGGTCAAATTCCCACCACCGCGCATGCGTCAGTCCATGCCACAAGAGCGCCGGATGAAAAAAGTACGCCGCAAGCAGCAGCAGCAAAGCTACAAAGCACGCCGATCCCCATATCGCTACCACGGCACCCTTCCGCACCGGCGCGACCCATAGCATCAACACAAGCGCAACGATCACCATGATGGCCAGCGAGAACTGATTGCCTATGGCCAGTGCTATTGAGAGTCCGAGCAGCAGGATGCGCCGCCAATTCCAGAGCACGACTTCCCGTGGCGCATAGAGCGTGTGTGCGACAGCGATCGCCGTCCATATAGCACCGAAGGCGCCCCAGACCGCGCCCATCTCGGCGAAGTTGTGCGATCCAGCCGCGCCAATGATCATGGCCGGGGAGAAGCAGTACAGTGCCAGCCCGATGTAGCCGCCGGCGTCGCCATACAAGCGCCGTGTTACGTACCAGAGGGATGCGCCCAGCATGACACCGAAAAACAGGTATGGCATGGCGGCGAGTACGTGCCACCACGACTGCCCTCCGCCCCACGCCGCCGGCCACAACAGAAATGGCGCGGCCGCGGTGAGGGAGTACAAAGGCGAGCGATCCTGATCGAACCCATCGCGTGTGCGCATCTGCTGCAAGGGTTCGTCTGAAGATTCGGCTAACAGAGCATTCGAGGCCGCCGATCCAGGTGTTCCCGCGATAGCTCCACCTTGCCACTGAAGAAGTCCCAAGCGGATCCGCTGTGCCTGTATCGGATTCGGACCGACGGCATCACGCGATTCAATTCGCACTAGCCATAAGCATTGCGTGAGGTACACGAGCAGCATGGCGGCGGCCACGAGTTGTGGCTTGCCGATCACAACGGTCTGGAGAAATCTCCGCACGGAGCAAACCGAGTGTTTTACCATGTCGGAGATACTCATGCACACGAACCAGCCTCCAGATGCGGATTCGACGCTCCCATCTGTCCCGCCTGGCACCCCGTCCACATCGTCTTCGACACCCGGCTTGCCGCTCGATCCGCCGCTTCTGCATGAACGATCCGCTCTTCAAGAACGCCTCTTCTCGTTCGCTCGTTGGCTGGTTTATCTCGTTCTGCTCGGCATTTTGCTGTTCGCTTTTGGCGCCATTGAGGCAGCTTTCCACGCACGTCATCACAACTACCTGCTTTTCAGCACGGCGTCGGAGTTGGTGTTCGCCGCGGCCGTAGTCCTGCCGGCCTTTGTCATGGCGCGAGTGGAAGGCGTGCGATTCGGCGATTTCGGGCTCCCTGCGCAACAGACCTTCGGGCGCAACTTCTGGATCGGTACGCTCTGGGGATTTCTCGCCCTGTCGGTGCTCATGCTGGCGCTGCGCATTTGCGGCGCCTACGAGTTCGGATCGATTGCTTTGTCCCGAGGGCGGATCCTCAAGTTTGCTGCGTACTATGCGATTTTCTTTCTGCTGACTGGACTGGCCGAGGAATTTCTGTCGCGCGGATATTCGCAGTGGATTCTCACCAGGGTCATGGGATTCTGGCCGGCAGCGATCTTGATGTCGATTGGCTTCGGCGCGATTCACAGCTTGAATCCTGGCGAAAGCAAAGCCGGCATCACAGCGGCCGGACTACTCGGCCTCTTTTTTTGCCTGACGCTGCGCCGAACCGGCAATCTGTGGTGGGCCGTCGGCTTCCACATGTCATGGGACTGGGGCGAAAGTTTCTTTTACTCGGTGCCCGACAGCGGCCAGATGTCGGTCGGGCACCTGATGCGTTCGTCTTTTCACGGGCCGGTCTGGTTGACCGGCGGCACTGCCGGCCCGGAAGGCAGCGTGCTTGTCTTCTTGCTGATTGCCGCGCTGTGCGCGCTTTTCAGTTGGATCTATCCGGAAGTGAAGTAGGGGAAAGACACCATCGCTTCAGGCAGGAAGGCTCCTTAACGCGGCTGTCTTTCAGGCTTCCCGCTGCATTGATTTCCGTACCCATCCGGCCAGTGACGATTCGCGCATTTTTCCAGCAGCAACTTTCATGACAACCTCAGTCGCCTCTACCTGAGATGCACCGAGTTCATATCCGTTTAGCGACAGAAATAATCCAATAGCGGCAAATCCCACGCGCTTGTTGCCGTCAATGAACGGATGGTTGCGAATAATTCCGAAACCGTAAGCCGCGGCGAGACGAGCGAGATCGACACCCGGTTTGTAAGCATGAATATTTTTCGGACGAGCGAGGGCTGAGTCTAGTGCGCCCTCGTCGCGCATCCCGGTTCGTCCGCCATGCTCAGCGAGGGTTTCGCTATGGAGAAGAAGCAGCGCGTGCCGGTGAATCCACCGAGGAGGCTTCACTTCGCTAGCGCTCGGAAGGTATCGCGATACTTCGCCATGAACTTGCGCCCCTTTGCCAGTTGCAACTCCACTTCCGGATCGTAGGGTGTTAAGAGATAGCCGTCAGGCGTCTCGACCGCAAAAAGCGTGTCATCCTTTCGCACCTTCATACGAGCGAGCATCTCTTTCGGTAGGACGAGCCCGGTCGAAGTACCAACCGAACGCAATTTTAGTCGCATAGTAATACTTATTATAATATGGCGTTGGGTTGTGGGTGCGACCTTTTCTCCTTTTCTGTGCCTTTGTGTGAATGAAGGGCGGACAGGAATGTCCGCCCCACGCATCGCTCACCACGAATAGTGCACGGTGTAGGTGACGACCTGTTCGCCATCGGGCGCCACGGTGACCGGAAACTCGATGGTCTGCGCGTCACGCTTCTTAGAGTCGTGCGATTGCTTCGTAAGTTCCCAGTTTGTCCAGCGGTATAGATGCTCGACGACGCGCACGTTCACGGCTTCCTTTTTGTGGTTGCGGACGCGAATCTCGAATGTCTCGTCCATCCAATGCGCGCCGGAGTCCACCTTGTAATTGGTTCGCTTGCGCTCGCCGCGCAGATCGAAGGCGTTGCCGGTGTACACGCGGATCATCTCGTCTTTCGGCGTGTGATCAATCGTGTTCTCGCCGACGAACTGCAGGCTGCCGTCGGAATCGCGCCGGTAAAAGCGCAGGCGGCCCTTGGGCAGCGCAATACCGAGATGATTCGCCTGGGAGTTCTTGAACTCCTGCATCGCCCAGATTTTTGGATTCGACGCGGTCCCATAACCGGGATCGTTGCGCACCTGGTCGGGATTGTAATACGCGTACTGATCCATCTGCGCGCCGTCGTAGACATAGACCCGCTGCGACTGGATTCCCGTGGAGCGCACGAACTCGACCTGCTTGGTCTCGTTATCGCGCAAAGTGGCTACGCGCTCGACCGTGTACAGATGGAATTCGTCAAACGATTTCTCGCGCACCACCGGCGCGGCGGCGTCGGCGGCCATCGCCTTAAGTTCCGCCGCGTACATGCGGCCTGCCACCGCCGCTGGCTGAATCTTGCTCACGTCGCCGGCCATGAGCTTGATGCGCGCGTTTTCAAACGTTTTGCCACTGTGGTTCTGCATGGTGATCCAGCCGATCAGGTCGAGTGAGTTCATCCCGGAGTTCTTTGGCCCGTCCGCGATCACAAGGTTGTAATCTGACTGCCACGTCATGCCGCCAGAAACATACGCGATCTCCGCTTGCGAGTGCCCGGGCTTCGGAGTTGAAAGCTCCCAGTTCAGCGTCGGTTTAAGAATAGAATCAGCGCTCAGCGCGGGAAATCGAGGCTCGCCCGGAAGCCCGAAGCGCAGAATGCCATCCACTTCGATGATGGGCTGCGTCGAGGCCTGCTGCGGATACCCATTGATGTAGGTTGCGGGTACATATCCGCTGCGGACAATTCTTCCCCGAATCCTCACATCGGTGCCGTCCGCGCTGCGGCCGACCGCAAAGTCAATCGTCTTGCCTTCGTAGAAAGAGAGCAGCAGTTCCTGGGACACGGGATCATTACGGTAGCTCTGCTCGAGAATCTGCAAGGGCCGCCCGGTCAGGTCGCGCAGGATGACTGAGTCCGGCTCAAGATGCGACGTCATTCCGTTGAAGCTCACGTGGTTCACGCCCGCAGTCAGATCGAGCGAAAGATATTCGCGCGCCACAAAGAAGTTCTGATTGTAGATGGTGAGCGCAGCCGATTGATTGGCTTCGGGCGTCGCGTCCTGCGATTTCCGTTGCGAAGGCGCAACTTGTTCGGCGTCTTGCTGAGAAAGCTTGTGTAGAGACGCAGCTTGCTGCACTTCCTGCTGTGCGAAAGCAAGAACTGTAAGGCTGAACAGCGCAAAAAGAACCTTGTACATGGACGATCCCCTCATGTTCGTGGCGCGAGCGGGGGAAGCGTTGCGCCTTGTCTGACGCGATTTTTCGCGTCTGATGAGAGAACGTGCCGTCGCTCGAAACTTGCGCGTGCGAGACCCTGGTGCCATGAGGAGTTAGCACAGAAGTAATGCGCGAGTAACTGCGCAGTAACTCTTAACCACGGGGCAGAAAGTCACAAGAATTTCTTAATTGCCGATTGTTGATTGTCGATTTCCCACCTGCCCGGTCTAAAGCAAAACTCCAAAACGCGCAATCGACAATCAGTAATCGACATTCGTTTTCTGTGTGCGTCTCTGCCCTCTGTGGTGATTCACCGCGGTAGCTCTGTTATGAAGCGAACGCCATCGAGCTTCGCCAGCTCCTCGAGTTTTTCCACCGGGACGTGGCCCACGATTCCGGCTTTCGAAGACGCTTGCGAGATCACGAAGCCGATTGCCTTCAGATGCTGGCGGACGACGTCTGAATCGGCGGTCAGGAACAGTCGCACTTTCACCTGGCCATCTTTTGCCGACTTGCAATCCGCTCCCGACTTCTTCCAGCAGTCGAACGCCTCGAGCAATGCCGGACTCAGCTTCGATGCGAGTATCGCCCGCTCGCCAGTAAAACTCTCAACTGGTGGATTAGTGACGTCGACCATCTCAGACATAGGCGACACGACGCCGGCCGGAGGAGGCGGCCCAGGTAATGCTGCCCTGTAGGAGCCACCTGCTATTCCGCCTGCGGAGCCCGGTCCAATGCCTGCACCCGAACCGGAACCAACACCGCGGGACACCCGCGCTTGTTTGGCAAGGCCTGGAGTGAGACTCATGAGTTGCGAAACATTCCGTCCGTTCAAGGAATATGCCACCTTGTCGCCTTCTCCAAACACTTCCTGATAGCTCACGCCTTCCGGCATCTCGACCGGCACTTCGACGCGCACGGGCTTGCCGTCCTTCGTTACGACGCGCTCTTCGACGGCGACAAACGACGTGAACTGTGTCATCAGCCGGTAGTCGAGCCCGAGTTGCGTGATCTCTGTCTGCACCGCAGGCTTCACCGTGGCGTTCTGCAGGCCGGCCCAATCCTGCGACATGAGATCGTCGATCTTCCGGCGCGCCCAGAATGCCGGCAGCACTGCATGTTTCGAAGTACTCGCGGTAAAGGTCACGGGAATCTCGCGCTCAAACTTGTCGCCCGCACGTTTGCCCCGCAGACGAATTGTGCCGGCCACCGCCGATGTGTAGCGTCCGCTCACAATCAGAGGTTTGCCGCTGAACAGATCGGGCAGGCGCGCCGGATACACGTCCGCCACCGGCAATCCGCCCCAATCAATTGAAATATCGGTCAGCAGCGGCGACCGCAGCCGCTCGTAGAGGCGGTGCGCTGCAACATCGGCCTTGTCAGTTAGGGTGACGATCTCCGAATCGCCGCGTCCCGCTTTCGCCATGCCCTCGATTAGAAAACGGTTCACCGACGTTCCAATGCCGAGGGCAAACACACGCGCATTCTTGTGCTTCTGTACCTCGCCAATGATCTCCAGGTCGTTGCCGACGTATCCATCGGTAACGAAGCACACCACGCGCAGGTGGTCCTGCGAATCGGAAGGCGCGAGCGCGGCGCGGATCGCCTTCATCATCTCGGTGCCGCCGCCTCCCGTGCGCGATGCGAGCAACTGTTTCGCCCGGCGAATGTTTTCGGCCGTCGGATACACGGGCTGCGGAAAGAGAATGTGCGTGTCGCCCGAGAAGGTAATGATGTTAAACGTGTCGCCTGGATAAAGTTCGTCGAGCGCACGGCTGATCAGCTCTTTTCCTTTTTCCAGTGGAAATCCCCACATCGATCCTGATGTATCGAGTACGAAAACCAACTCTTTTGGAGTGATATCGGACTCGGGCAAGCGCGCCGGTGGTTGCAAAATCAGCGTGAAGTAGCCGCCCGGCCCCAGCTTCGAGTTCGCCGGAACGGCCTGCGTAAGGACGGCGTCGGCAATCTGCGAGCCCGCCACGTCATACTTCAGAATGAAATCCTTGTTGGGAATCTCGCTGAGGTTCTTGAGAGCAATCCTGGCCGAACTTGCGCCGGTACGGTTGACGTCGATCTCGTGCGAAGTCGAGCGCATTTGCTGGATGGGAACGCCAGCGTCAATTGCAAGCTCAATCGAAATGTCATGTCCGGCGCGGGTTCCTGGATGCGCCACCCGCGGAGTAATCTTCGAGGCGTCGGGGACTTTATTTGTGTCCGGAGCCCAACCGCCCGCCTGCTTGCCTGTTGGCTCGCCCGGGATGTAACGGGGACCGACGACCATCGGGAACACGAATTCGTAGCCGCCATCCTGATATTCGAGCGTCTGCAGGTAGCGGATTGTCACCACCACTTGCTCACCCGGCATGATGTTCGCCACAGCCTGTGTGAAGATATTCGGCCGTTCCTGATCGAGCAGCGCGGCGACGTGTCCAGTCTGCTTTGCCTGCTCGTAGATGGCGCGCGCTTCCTCGCGTTTCTTGATGATCCCGCGCACGGTGCGATTACCCACCTGGATCGTCATATCGTCGACCGCGGCGTTCTCCGGCAGCGGAAACGCATAAACCGCTTCAATCTTCTGGCTGGCGGTGTTTTCGAAGGTTTGCGTCACCTCGACGCGCGCAAGAAAGCCGCTGATCGCGCCCCGGACCTCGGTGTGCTTCAGCGGGCAGTTACCACTGACGACGCCGTCTTTGCCGATGATCCCCAGCGAGCCGGACGTTTCACCCGGTGCGGCCTTGGCGGGCTTCGTGAGGATCAGGCTGAAAGTGACAAACGCGACGACCAGAACAGAAATACCAAACCACCAGGGGCCCCGATGCTGGCGCAACATGAGTACCTCCCCGAGCACTCGATGAGAACTTACTCGTAGTAAGAAACGTTGCCTATAACTCGAAATATTTCTCGTGGCGCGATCCGTCATTGGGCAGAAACACTCCTATGAAGCAATAGACGCATTCATCGACTCGCTTGTTCCCGCATAGCTCTGCTCTGTAATTGACCGAGAGTGGCATTTAGTTACTGTGGAGGGAGATTTTTAAACCGGGAGTGGTTAGTTAGAGACACAAGTCACTGGGAAGAGGGACAGCTGCTCTCGCAGCAAGAACGCGGCAGAGGGAGAGGCTTGCGTCAGAAATCTTCGACTGGGGAACGAGGGGAGGTCACGATTTTGTATCAGGTCATCGCTTCCGCGATGCCGATGTCGGCCTGAACGTAAGTTCCTGGTCTTCTCTTTGCCTCTGTGGTGGACGTTGATCAAACACAAAGAAAAAGCGCGGACAAGAATGTCCGCGCCACATACCGGTCCGCGCCACGCCATCAAATATCCAGGTTCTTCACATCGAGCGCGTTGTCTTCGATGAACTTTCTGCGCGCTTCGACGTCCTCGCCCATCAGGGTGGTGAAGATCGTTTCCGTCTCGGCCAGGTCTTCGAGCTTCACCGCCAGCAACGTGCGGCGCTCGGGATCCATGGTTGTCTCCCATAACTGCTCGGCCGTCATCTCACCCAGACCTTTGTAGCGCTGTACGGTGTACTCTTTCTTGCCTTCGTTGAGGACGTAATCGAACAACTCGCGGGCCGTGTTCTTCTCGACCACTTCGGCTTCCTTGAGAGCGCGCTTTGGAGGAACCTTGCCCGTTTTCTTCTGCGCCTTCTCGGCCTCCGCCAGTTCAGCGTCGCTCAGTTCTTCGCCCTCTGCGTTGCCATTCGACTTCGTGGAAGCCTTCATGACGGTCTCAACCACAAACGGCGGCTCGAGATACTCCGCGATCTGCTTGTATTTTGAAATCAGCTGCCGGCACTCGGGGGTCGACGCAAGCTCCCAGTTGATCAGGTGTTCGGCGCCCTGCGCGTTGACGAACTTCACCTCCCAAAGATTGTGCTCTTCGTCGAAGATCGACTCCACGCTCTTGAGGTTCAGTTCTTTCTGCAGCTTTTTGAGATCCTTCTCGAGCTTCTCAATCTTTTTCGGCGGATTCTTCTTGTCGCCTTCGAAGTCCGCACGCTTCGCCAGATCGAGCTTCGGCAGCAGCTCGGTGATCTTCTCTTCGCGCAGACGCTTGTTGAGCTTGTCAAAGAAACCAAGATACTCGTCGAGCACGGTGACGAACTTCGTCAGCGCCGCGCCTTCGAGTTTGGCCGCGCCTTCTCCGTAGCGGATCGTCAGCCCTTCGGAAGCGCGCTTCACCATCACCTTGACGAACTCGTGCTCGTTCTTGATGTACTGGTGCGATTTGCCCTTCTTGATGCCGAAAAGCGGCGGCTGCGCGATGTACACGTTATTCCGCTTGATCAGCTCCTGCATGTGGCGGAAGAAAAACGTCAGCAGCAGCGTGCGGATGTGTGAACCGTCCACGTCGGCGTCGGTCATCAGGATGACCTTGCTGTAACGCAGCTTGGCCGGATCGAAGTCGTCCTTGGCGATGCCGGTGCCGAGCGCGGTGATCATGGCGCGGATTTCTTCGTGCGCCAGCATCTTGTCGTAGCGCGCTTTCTCGACGTTTAGAATTTTTCCCTTGAGAGGCAAGATCGCCTGGAAGCGCCGATCACGGCCTTGCTTGGCTGTGCCGCCTGCGCTCTCTCCCTCGACGAGAAACAACTCGCAGCGTCCAGGATCGCGTTCGGAGCAGTCGGCCAGCTTTCCTGGCAATCCGCCGCCATCGAGCGCGCCCTTGCGGCGCGTTAAATCGCGAGCCTTGCGAGCCGCTTCACGCGCGCGCGCCGCGTCAATCGCCTTGTTGATGATCTTGCGCGCGACGGTGGTGTTCTGCTCGAAGAAGGCTCCCAGTCGCTCGTTGACGAAGGCCTGCACGATTCCTGCGATATCGGAATTCAGCTTGCCCTTGGTCTGGCCTTCGAACTGGGGCTGCGGCAATTTCACGCTGATCACCGCGACAAGTCCTTCGCGGACGTCATCTCCGCTCAGGTTTTCTTTCACGTCCTTGAATAGCCCCATCTGCTGGCCCGCGTAGTTGATGGTGCGGGTCAGCGAGGTGCGGAAGCCGGAGAGGTGCGTGCCGCCATCGACCGTGTTGATGTTGTTGGCGAAGCTGAAGACCGTTTCCGAGTAACCGTCGTTGTACTGGATGCCGATTTCCATCACCACACCATCGCGCTCGGCTTCCATGTAGATCGGCTTGTCGTGCAGCACCGACTTGCCGCGGTTCAGGTGCTTGATGAACTCGGCGATGCCGCCGTTGTACTTGAACTCGACCCGCTTGGCTTCGCCAGTTTTCGAGTCGGTCTGCCGCTCATCGGTGAGCGTGATGGTCAGGCCTTTGTTGAGGAAGGCCAGTTCGCGGAGCCGCTGCGATAGCGTATCGAAGTTGTACTCGGTGACAGTGAAGATTTCGCGATCGGGCACGAAGTGAACCTTGGTCCCCGTCTTTTGCTTCACGGCGCCGGTTTTCTTGAGTTTGCTGGTGGGCTCGCCTTTGGAATAGGTCTGCTCCCACGTGTAGCCATCGCGCCAGATTTCAAGATCAAGTTCGTGGCTCAGGGCATTCACGCAGCTCACGCCTACGCCGTGCAGTCCGCCGGAAACTTTGTAGGAGGATGTATCGAACTTGCCGCCAGCGTGCAACTTCGTCATCACCACCTGCGCGGCGGAAACTTTTTCACCATCAATATCCATGTTGTCGACGGGAATACCACGGCCGTTGTCGACCACGGTGATCGAGTTGTCGAGATGAATGGTGACTTCGATCTTGTCGGCGTGTCCGGCGAGCGCCTCGTCGACCGAGTTGTCGACGACCTCATAGACCAGGTGATGGAGACCCATCTCACCCGTGGACCCGATGTACATCGCGGGACGTTTCCGCACCGCCTCCATTCCGCCGAGGACTTTGATCGATTCGGCGGTGTAATCGGTATGGTTATTTTTGCCGTTCTTGTTTTTTGCGTCGGTGATATCTGTCTGCAATTCTTTCGTGGCCATTCTGCTCCGTAAAGAAAGCCGGATCTTGCGCTTGGCTGGAGAACGATTCCGGGACTACTCGGTGCGCCTCAAATGATTGAAATTCCTAATAGTTAGCGACCACCAGAGATGTACCTATTTTAGCACAAAAGCAGCCTCGCGGCCGACCGAAACGAGCCTTTAAGGGGCGCATTTTCTTGGGCTTAGAGAGGTGCTTGGAGAGTAAATCCAGAATAGCGATTAGCATTCGCAGTCGTCGGTCTTTTCGCCGAGAAAAGGTACCTGCAGACTCGCAAGAAAAGCTCATTTCTGAATGGAATTGGCCGCGTTCCCTATTAGTACTTTTTGGCTGATGCCGCGAAAGCAAGGCGTTCGATCAGTTCATTGATCTCTTCATCTGCTCCTGCGATAAAGGTCAGCGAAACGATCTGTCCCTTCTGAACAAACACCAGCGTCGACTGATTCATGGTCAGCGTATCGCTGAGCTGGCGGCTGAAATCCGCGCGCACCAACTCGTGCCCGTTGATGGTGACTACAGAGGGATCTCCCGCGCTCTTGAAGCCTTTCGAAGTGCTGAGTTCGGTGAGTGGACCAAGATAGTCTTCGGCTTTTTTCCAACCGGGATATGAGGTCGTGCTCTCAGCGGCAATCACTACTGCGGAGTTGACTGTATCTCCGGCGGCCTCCGGCGGACGCTCAAAGATTGCGAGAAGAACTTGCCCTTTGCTCGGATCATCGCCTTCCTGCATGTCCTTTGTGCGTTCGACCCATCCGACGGGAATGCGGTAGCGGAAGCCGAAGACCGAGTTCCGATAGACCTGAGAATCGGCGGATGGCTTGGCTGGCGCGGGCTTCGGCGTGACGGTTTTTTGCTGTGCAGCGGAAAAGCTGCTGGCAATCAGAATTGCGATCAGGCTCAGGAACCACTTCATCGAATTGCTGTCAGTTTACATGGCCACTGCGCAGGCAGCGAATTCGAATCGCTTCTCTCACGCAGAGATAGAGGCGCAGAGAAACACAATTGTCGATTTTCGATTTCTTGATTGTTGATTTGGAAAGTGAACAAGAATCGATCAATCAACAATCAGAAATCAACAATCTCTACGTTTCTGCGGTGACCCTTTCCTGCGTGCGATACTGAATTCATGCCGATTCTCGATCCAACGCCGCGCTTGGCGAATGATCCCAAGTCGGTCAAGATCCATCTGACTGCGGGCACCGGCATGGACATCGAATGGAAGGACGGCCACCATTCCAGCTATACCTTCCAGTTTCTGCGAGATGCCTGCCCCTGTGCCCTGTGCGAGGACGAGCGCGGCAAGGCGAATCGACAGGCAGGAGAGGCGGTCAAACTTGCACCCGGTGCGCTGCCGATGTTCAAGCCGGCGCCACGTCCGACGTCGGCTGACCAGGTTGGCAAGTACGCGTTGCGATTCGCGTGGAATGACAATCATGATCTCGGAATTTATTCGTGGGCGTACTTGAGAGAGGTATGCCCCTGCGAAGAATGCCGCCAGCAACGGCAGTAGACCTTTACGGCGAAGCTCCGGCCGCCTTCCGATACAATCGCGCGCATCGATGTCCACGAGATTTCGCATCCGTCTCGCGACCGGCGAAGATGTTCCCGCTCTACGCTCGCTGATTGAAGCCTCGGTTCGCGGATTGCAAGCGGCCGACTACACGCCGCGACAACTGGAAGCAGCGCTCAAAACCGTTTATGGCGTTGATACTCAGCTCATCGAGGACGGCACATATTTCGTGGCGGAGACGGACACGACGCCCGCAGAAATCGTTGGCTGCGGCGGGTGGAGCAAACGCAAGACCCTTTTCGGCGGCGACCAGTGGGTGGCGCGCGAGGACAGCCTGCTCGATCCAGCGATCGACGCGGCCAAGATTCGCGCCTTCTTCGTCCATCCGGCGTGGGCACGGCAAGGAGTCGGAAGCGCAATCCTCGAGGCTTGCGAGATAGCGGCCGGGAAGGCCGGGTTCAGGCGGTTGGAAATGGGAGCAACGTTGACCGGTGTTCCGTTCTACTGTCAGAAAGGCTACGAGACGATCGAAGAGAAGGAGGTCTCCATGAGCGATGGATTGACTCTGCCGATTGTCCGAATGGGAAAATCCTTGTCGTAGAAAACAACGCACTCAATCGGAGCGTAGTTGCGTAAGAAACGCACGCAACACTTGGCGTCCGTCATCTTCGAAGGCGAGAAACATGATGCCGTTGCCATATTGCGGATGCCGCGTCACCACGCATCCGCGCAAGCGCACCGCTTTGTCGCCTAGCCAGAGCGTCGCGTTCACGCGGACGCCCACCGCGAGTGGCGCCATCATCTCTACATAACAGCCGTTGCGGCTGAGGTCGGTGGTCGTGAGCCGCATCGGGACCGGGTCGCCTTCTTTCTTAAGTTCCAGTTCCACCTGCACGGCAAAACTCCGGTGTAGGCGGCGTTTCTCAACTGCTGAATCTGCCTGCTTGTTTGCTGGCTCTTCCAATGTCGAGGCTCCCATCAGGCTGGCGGGCATGGCAACTCTATCGCGGGCCTGCTGGCAACATCGGCAGTTTGCCCTATGTCTTTCAGTGAAAAAGTAGTGTGGGCTGGAATCTTTGGGGATCATCCCAACGGGGTGCTAGAATTTGTCGCAGCGTATCTCAGGCAAGCTCCAGGTTCTCTCGTTTTGATCGAACTCGCGCCCTCAATTCTTTCCGCGGATTTTGCTCATCTCGCCGACCAGGTCACACAGGCGACAGAGGGCGGTGGCTCGGTTATTCATGTCGATGTCATGGACGGGCATTTTGTGCCTAACCTCACTCTCGGCCCCCCGCTGGTGAAATCCCTCCGGAAGGCAACCCAGGTTCCCCTGGATTGCCATCTCATGATCGAGAATCCAGATCAGTTCATACCGGAATTCGCCGAGGCGGGCGCAGATTGGATCTCGGTGCATCAGGAGGCTTGCCGACACCTGAACCGCACCTTGCACCTGATCAAGAGTCATAACTGCCACGCCGGCGTGGTCATTAATCCGGCGACTCCGGTCGACACGCTCTCGGAGGTGCTCGACATCGTGGACTATGTGTTGGTGATGAGCGTGAATCCCGGGTTTGGCGCGCAAAAATTCATCCCTGCGACGCTGCACAAGGTACGCGCACTCGCCGAGATCCGGGCAAATCGCGGCTACCCCTACCGAATCGAGATCGACGGCGGTGTAGCCCTCGATACGGTAGGTGACATCGTACGAGCGGGAGCTGAGATACTGGTGGCTGGTAATGCCGTTTTCGGCAAGGGTGATCCCAAACAGAATGCGCACGTGCTGCTGGAAGCTGCCCGCAGCGCCAATCTGCAGAAAGTCTGAAATACGCGTTACGTCTTGCCGATTGCTGCCAGCAACGTGGTTTGCTAGTCGCTAATGGCCAAGAGCTAAAACCAGTTTTTGAGGTTTTTTTCATGCGTCGTGTCCTGATTCTCGGTTTACTCGCGCTCATCGGATTAACCGCGGCCTGCACCAACAAGAAGGTCAACAACCCGCTTGCCAACGTCGGATCCAAGCAACCCGACAAAGTGCTGTTTGACCGGGCCATGAACGCGATGAAACACAATAAGTTTGACGTCGCGCGCATGACGCTGCAGACGCTGATCAATACCTATCCTGACTCGGAATTTATCGCTCGCGCCAAGCTGGCCGTCGCCGATTCGTGGTACGCCGAGGGTGGTTCGACTGCGTTACAGCAGGCCGAGATCGAATACAAGGATTTCATCACGTTCTTTCCGAACATGCCCGAAGCGGCCGAAGCGCAACTGAAAGTGGCCAACATCCACTATCAGGAGATGGAGAAGCCGGACCGCGACTACACGCATGCCATGCGGGCGGAAGAAGAATACCGAGCGTTGATCCAGGAATATCCCGATAACCCGCTGGTGAAGGAAGCGAAGCAGCGCCTCCGCGAAGTGCAGGAGGTCCTGGCGCAGCGCGAATACAACATCGGAAAGTTCTATTACACGCGGCAGTCGTTTCCAGCCGCGATTGCGCGCCTCCGGACGCTGGTCGATCGCTATCCCTTATACAGCGGCGCTGACGAAGCGCTATTTCTCCTGGGACAATCCTACGAGGGTGAGATCGAGATGATACGCGCCCGCCCGCGCGTCTCTGAAACTGACAAAGCCAAGGTGATTGCGGAACTCACCAAGAAGGCCGCCGAAGCGTACAACCGCATCACCACGCGCTATCCAGCCATGGACCGTGCGGTCGATGCCAAGGCGCGGCTGGAAGCACTGCATCAACCTGTACAGCTTCCCACGCGCGCCGCCATGGAGTTGAACAAGAAGGAGATTGCGAGCCGCCACGAAGCCGGAATGATGTCGGGCATGCTGGGAACATTCAATAAGAAACCCGATGTGTCGCGAGCGGCTACGATGGGCGAGCCAGCCATGACGGACCCCACCCCCGTCAATGCCACAGACGTCGTGCAGGAGACGGCGCGCTCGCTGGGCGTAACTACAGGTCCGAACAATCAGGTCACAGGCCAGCTAACCAATGCGACACCGGGTGAGAGCCAGGCCGCTCCGCGCTCTGATGCTCCTCCGGCGGTGGCGAACCCACCCGCTGACCAACAACCTGCCACCGATCCGGGCCCAGCACCATCTCAGGAACCAGCCGGAGCCGTTGCACCGGCGGCCGCTGCTGCCGACCAGACTGCGGCTCCGGTTGGGGAGCTCAAACCGAACGTCGGTCCTGACGCCAATGAACTCAAGCCAAACGTCGCGGCCGATCCGAATGCGCTGCCCCCTCCGCAGCAGACCAACGAAATTAGCAACGACGGAAGCTCTTCCGGCAGTGTTTCTTCTTCCGGCTCGACCAAGAGCTCTGATGATGTGGTAGACATCTCTTCGAGCAAGAAAAAGAAGAAAAAGGGTTTGGGGAAGCTGAATCCGTTCTAAAACCGGTTCTCAGTAAGCCTCTAGCCACACAGGAAATAGTCCTACTACTGCAAATGGTAGAAACTGTGGTCACCCTGTTTTCACTGAGAACTGGCAACTGGGAATTGAGAACTGGTTCTAGAACGGTCGTAACGTGTTACCTACCTGCGAATCATTGACTTAGGATAGGCGACGGGGTACTTTCGCGTTATCTCCCCTTTTTGACCAAAGGATACCCCTTGGCGCGGAAGATACTGCTCGCAGACGACAGTGTGACAGCCCAGAACATGGGGCGGAAGATCCTGACCGACGCCGGTTACGAGGTGATTACGGTCAATAACGGATCGGCTGCCCTCAAACGTGTGGGCGAGCAGAAACCCGACCTGATCGTCCTTGACGTCTACATGCCCGGCTACAGCGGGCTCGAAGTCTGCCAGCGCCTAAAAGATTCCCACGAGACCGCCCGCATTCCGATCCTGTTGACAGTTGGGAAGCTTGAGCCCTTCAAGCCCGAGGAAGCGCGCCGCGTCAACGCCGATGGATTTATCGTCAAGCCCTTCGAAGCCAGTGAATTGCTGAGCGCGCTAACTCGGCTGGAAGACCGTATTGTGCCGCAGGGCGATGCGGGACGTTTCTCCACCGGGATTGAGCGATTCAGCGACTCCAGTTCGGGATACGGATTTGGCCGCAAGGCCGAGCCTGCAACCGACGATACCGACAGTGGATGGAAAAACCGTCTCCGCTTCCCGTCGAAAAAGAAAACCGAAGAGCCGGAACCCGAACCCGAAGATTTCACCGTGTCCACGCGCAACTCGCGGCGCGGAGCCTCAAAGACGCGCGCGACTTCTGGTCCGGTGCCAGTGCCGGCAGCGCAGGAACCCACGGTGGTTCCCGACATACCGCGCGACATTACTCCCGATGAACTGGACGCACTGAGCGCCCTCGCCGCCAAGCTCGATAGCCATGCGGCTGGAAATGCTGAGAAATCGGCGGATTCGAAGTCCGCCTCGGAAGCGCCTCCTGCAGAAGCCGTCGCGGCTGAAGCGCCGGCCGAAATCGCGCCTCCACCACCGCCACCACCGCCGGCTTTCGAAGTGAAGGCTGAAGAGTCTCCGGCTACATTCGCGGCCGCTGATCTTCCTGAAGCCTCCGGTATCGAAGCCCCGTCGACTCCGGCTGTGGAATCGCTGGCTGAGATCCCCGTCGTCGCTCCGGTTGTCGAGCAGACTGCACCGTCCCAGGAAATGCCTGTGGAAGCGGTCGCACAATCCACAGACGAGGCTGTATCTGCGCAGGCAATTGGCGACGAGAAAGCGTCGCAGCACGAGGATCAACCACAGGCCGAAACCTCCATTGAGCCTGAACACGAGATTGAGACAGCATCCCAGGCCGCCGCCGTGGTCGAAGCGCAAGTTCAGGAACCGCCAGTTGCCGCGGAAGCAGCTGCGATGGTCGAGGAACGTCCCCAAGATGCAGCGGTGCCGGCTGCACCCGCAAGTTCCGAACCCGAGCACGTGCCGACCGAGGAAGAATTGGCAGCGGCCCTTCGGCTGCTTACTCCCTCGCAGGCGCAATCGACGGCGTCCCCCGCGACAAAAGTCGAAGAGCCCGTTACCGTACCGGCAGATGTCGTCCACGCGCTCGAACAGGCCGGACAAAGCGCCGGATTCGTTCCTCGATGGATGGCCGAGTCTATCTCGTTGACTCCGGAAGAGGCCTCGGTCTCGCTCGAAGCTGAGATGTTCCAGAAATTTTCGATGTCTTCGTCAGCAGCGGTCAACACGCCAGCAAGCGACGCTGTGCCACCGGCAGCATCGGCGGAGAGTGCCGCTGCGGAAAGTCAACGAGTCGAGGAAATTCCTGCACCCGAAGCAACCGTTGCGGAGGGTACGGCGAATAGTCAGGAATCAGCAGTCGAAGAACCGCCCACAACCACTTTCGCCGATGCAATCCAGCAGTACGCTGAAACCAGGGAAGAGGTTAGCGCGGCGCCAGCGGAGTCAGCGACACCGGCAGATGTTCAGTCTGCAAACACTGTGGAGGATGAGGTAGGAGGAGAAATGGGCCGAGATAAATCAAAAGCTGGGTGGTCGAGCTTCCACGCGATCAAGCCAGGGGCGGCGCCTGCGCCAGGAAATGATCCCGTGCAAGCCGCGAAGGACGCAGCTGCGGAAGCAACGAACGCGAGCAGCGGGGACGAAGCTCCCAAAACAATGGCTGCTGCCGCCGGGGCCGACGGCGATGCCACGGCGATTGCTAGCATCGTTGACAGCGTGCTTGCCGACCTGAAACCGAAGATCGTCGAAGAGATTGCCAAGAAGCTGAGCAAGAAGTAAGCACCCGCTACTCAATTCCTGTTTTTGAATCGGTACTGTCCGCATTGCGGGCTTCCTTTGCGCTTTTCCGTCCGCGCAAGCTCGCAACAAGCCTAGAATGTTGTCGAAACTCGTCCTCGGCTCCGGCCTATTCAATCAAGATTGCTACGCTTCGCAGCGGGAGACACCATGAGCAAGCATTCTTTGAATTCTTCGTCTTGCACGAATCGGCGTGATTTTCTAAAAGCAAGCGGCACAATGACGGCAGCCGTCCTCGGTTCGGCTGCGCTGCCTACCGTGGCGAGCGCTACAGCTGCGCCCGTGGCGGTATCCGAGACGATGCCGACACGCAATTTGGGCAAGACCGGACACAATGTCGGCATCTTCAGTCTCGGCGGTCAAGCTTCTCTCGAAAAACCGAGCAACGAAGCCGTCGCGGTGCCAATCATCGAGAAGGCGCTCGACCTGGGAGTGAACTACATCGATACCTCGTCGATCTACGGCGGGCCCGAGCGCTGGAGCGAACAATACGTCGGCAAAGTGATGAAGAACCGCCGTAGCGCGGCCTTCCTCGCGACGAAAACACGCGAACGCTCCCGCGATGACTCGATGCGCATGCTGGAGACGTCGCTGAAGCTCCTGCAGACCGATCACATCGACTTGTGGCAGTTGCACGATCTCGGCACGATGACCGATATCAACAAGATCTTTGCCAAGGGTGGTGCGATGGAGGCGCTCCTCGAAGCGCGCGACCAGAAGATCGTCCGCTACCTCGGCATCACCGGCCACTATCGGCCCGACTGTCTGATCGAGGCGATTCATCGCTACCCGTTTGACACGATCCTGATGGCGGTCAATGCGGCCGATCCGCATCATTACAGCTTTGGCTCTGAACTCTTGCCGCTGGCGGTAGAGAAACAGATGGGGATCATCGGCATGAAAGTCCCGGCGCGCGGACGAATCCTCTCTTCATGGACGCCCCCGCCAATCGAGCAGCAGAAGCATATATGGGAAGGCATGGTGCTCGCGCCCACGCCCGGCACACTCGACATGCGGCAAGCCATGTATTACTCGCTATCGCTGCCTGTGAGCACGGTAATCATTGGTTGCGACACGATCGCGCAGTTGGAAGAGAACGTGAAGTTGGCGCGCGAGTTCACGCCGCTCAACCAGCAACAGATGGCGGCGCTGAGCGAGAAGGCACAACCGGTCGCGAAGCAGGCACTGTTCTTCCGATTCTACGAGAGAGCATAGCTTCACGTGGGGGCATACTGCCCACCTTTTCACTGTGGCGGGCGCCCCGGTCCGCATTTTTGCGTGTGAGGCGTTGCACTCCTCGTCCACGCTACTCGACTCGCCGAACCTGTTAAGATCAAAAGCCTAGCTCTCAGCTGCATTCGGCTCCAGTGTTTGCCACCTTGTCTGGCGAATCCAGGAATCACGATGTTTTTCAGGCACTGAATGGTTAGTGCTGATTGCTGATCGTTGCCATGCCCCACGAATTGTCGAAAGCTTATGAGCCGGGCGCGATTGAAACGCACTGGGCCGATTTCTGGATTCGGGAAAAACTCTTTCACGTCTCCACGCCCCCACCCGGCGAGAAGCGTCCAGTGTTCACGCTGCTGTTGCCCCCGCCGAACGTCACCGGGCGCCTGCACATGGGCCACATGCTCAACCAGACGCAGATGGACATCCTGGTGCGCTGGCATCGCATGCGCGGATTCATCACGCTCTGGCTGCCCGGCACTGACCATGCCGGAATCGCAACCCAGATGATGGTCGATCGCCAGCTGCGCAGTGAAGGCAAATCGCGACTGGTACTGGGACGCGAGAAATTCGTCGAGCGCGTGTGGTGTTGGAGGCAGCACTACGGCGGGGCGATTCTCGACCAGATGAAGAGGCTGGGCGCTTCAGTCGACTGGGGCCGCGAATACTTCACCATGGACGACAACTTGTCGCGCGCGGTGCGCGAAGTGTTTGTCCGGCTGTACGAGCAGGGGCTGATCTATCGCGGCAAGTACATTGTGAACTGGTGCGCCGACTGCGGGACGGCCATCTCCGATCTCGAGGTGAAGCACGAAGATGTGCCGGGCAAGCTGTACGAGATTCGTTATCCAGTGATAGGCACGAGCGAGTTCATCACGGTGGCGACCACGCGTCCCGAAACGATGCTGGGCGATACGGCCGTCGCGGTGAACCCGCGCGACGAGCGTTACCTGCATCTGCATGGCAAGAAGGTACTGCTGCCGCTGATGAATCGTGAGATTCCGATCATCACTGACGAGTTGGCGCAACCCGAATTCGGCACCGGCGCCGTGAAAGTCACGCCTGCGCATGATGCCAACGACTTCGAAGCTGGAATTCGTCACAACCTCCCGCAGATCGAAGTCATCGACGAGCACAACAAGATGAACGCAAACGCTGGCGCGTATGCGGGGCTCGATCGGTTTGAAGCTCGCGATCGCGTGATAGCCGATCTAGGGGCGCAAGGATTTCTGGTCGGCACCAAGGACTATATGGTTCCGCTTGGGCGGTGCGACCGCTCCGGGACGATCGTCGAGCCGCGTCTTTCGACGCAGTGGTTCGTCAAGATCAAGCCGCTGGCCGACAAGGCGATCGCCGCCGTCGAGACGAACGAGATCACTATCGTTCCGGAAAATTATCGCCAGGTGTACCTGAACTGGATGAACAACATCCATGACTGGTGCATTTCGCGGCAACTATGGTGGGGGCATCGGATTCCGGCGTGGCGCTGCAAAGGATGCGACGAGACGATCGTGGCGCGCGAAACGCCAACCTCGTGTGGGAAATGCGGCGCGCAGCTTGAGCAAGATACCGATGTCCTCGACACCTGGTTTTCGTCAGGCCTGCTGCCGTTCACGACGCTGGGCTGGCCAGAGAAGACGCGCGACCAGGCGGTGTTTTATCCGACCACTCTGCTGATCACCGCCTACGAGATTCTCTTCTTCTGGGTGGCCCGCATGATCATGTTCGGGTGCCACTTCATGGAAGGCCACCAACAGGATCGGGCGATCAAGCAGGCGAGCGGATGGGGCGATAAGAAGGACGACAGCGTGCCGTTTCGGCAGGTGTACATCCACGCGCTGGTGCGCGATGCCGAGCGACAGAAGATGTCGAAGACCAAGGGTAACGTGGTCGATCCGCTCGACATCATCAACGAGTACGGCACCGACGCAACGCGTTTCACGCTGGCCGCGATGGCCGCACCGGGCACCGATATCGCGTTCAATCCGAGCCGCACCGAAGGCTACCGCAACTTCGCGAACAAGATCTGGAATGCCGCGCGATTCATGTTCATGAACATGGACCGTGTAGGTGTGGCGCGGACGCCCTCGCCCAAGGAGTCGCAAGCTCCCGGGGTGAGCACGTTCAATGCCCAGACTCTCGAAGACCGATGGATTCTCTCGCGCTTCAATCGGGTTACGCAGGAAGTAAACGCGGCGTGGGAAACTTATCGCTTCCACGAAGCGGCCAATCGCATCTATGACTTTTTCTGGGGCGAGTTCTGTGACTGGTATATCGAACTGATCAAGCCGCGTCTCGCCTCCGACGACCAGCAGGCGGCGAGCATCGCGTGCGCGAACCTGGTGAGCCTGTTCGAAGCCGCGCTGCGGCTGCTGCATCCGGTGATGCCGTTCATCACTGAGGAAATCTGGCAGGCGATTTACGATGGCAGGCCGCCACTGAAGTCGATCGCGCTGGCGGCGTATCCGCAGTCGGACGAGCGACAGATCAACCTGGAAACCGAGACCGAGATGGCTGTACTGCAGGATTTGATTGTGAACGTGCGGAATCTGCGGGCGGAATTGAAGGTCGAGCCGAAGGTGAAGGTGCCGATCGAAGTCTACGCACACGAACCGGCGATCCGTAAGCTGATCGAGGCGAATCGCGGCGCGATCGAGCAGGACCGCACAGCGAACGTCGAGTCGATCCGCTTCGTGGAGACGTCCCTCGCCAAGCTGCCGGGCGCGCGCGGTACCGCGCGATTCGACGTGCACGTGGTATATGAGAGGAAGATCGACGTTGCCGCCGAGTCGGCGCGCTTGAAAAAAGAGCTAGAGGGTCTCGACAAGCGCATTCAGGTGGCGACGACGCAACTCGGCAATCAGGGTTTCCTCGCGAAGGCGCCCGAGAAGGTTGTCGAGGGATTGCGCAAGCAGTTGGCAGAAACGCAGTTACTTCGCGAGAAGACGATCACCAAGTTGAAGGAACTGGGCTGAGACCTGGTAGACGCTGCTTACTGCGTTTTTTCTGAAAACTGGCTAATGGGTACTGGCAACTGTCGTTATGGACTGGAATAGCCGACGCATCACCGCCATTATCGAGAACGCGTTGAACGAGGACAAAGCCACTCGCGATGCGACCAGCTATGCCTGCATCGATGCTAACCAACGCGCGTCGGGTACGATCATTGCCAAGCAGGAGAGCATCCTTGCTGGTCTGGGCTGCGTCCCGCGGATTCTCGATGTCTATGCCTCGCTCGACGGCGCGGTGACGGCACGCTATGAAGTGACGAGCCACCCGGAGATTTTCGACAGCGTGCACGTCAAGCCAGGCCAGCAGATCGCCGTTATCCGGCACAATGCGCGGGTGATTCTCTCCTGCGAGCGGGTGATCCTGAATTTTCTGCAGCGCATGAGCGGCGTGGCCACTCTGACGCGCAAATTCGTCGACAAGGTTGCCGGTACGCGCGCCCGCATCCTCGACACGCGTAAGACTGTGCCCGGGCTACGCGTGATCGACAAGTTCGCGGTGCGCTGCGGCGGAGGCCAGAACCACCGGCTCGATCTTTCCGACGGCATCCTGATCAAAAACAACCATATCGCGCTGGCGGGCGGCGCAATTCCTGCACTGGAGCGTGCGATCCGCAATCGCCGCGGCAACCAGCCCATTGAAATTGAAGTACGGACGCTCGAAGAGATGCAGCAGGCGATCGATCACGGCGCCGAGGCGATCCTGCTCGACAACATGTCGGTCGACGACGTGCGCAAGGCGGTGGAGATCTGCTCGCGCCTGCCGCGCCGCATGCCGCTCGAAGCCTCAGGCGGCATCAACCTGGAGAATGTGCGTTCCTATGCCGAGACGGGAGTAGATTTCATTTCCGTCGGCGCATTGACCCACTCCTCGGCCGCGGTGGACATGAGCCTGCGCGTCACGCCGGAATAGGAATTGTCCCACCGCCGTTAGAACAGCAAGCCAACAATGGTTCCAGCAACTCCGGTCGCAACTTGGGGGATATGAGCTGTCCCATCGAGCACTGTGTTCCAGCCGACTCCAGTGACGAAGACGACTCCAATCTGAACCAGTGATGGAGAGTCCCTGACTTGTAAGGCCTTATCATACGCAGCTGGAAACGCAACCACGGTGACGATTAGGGCCCCAAGCCAGTAGTGCCAGCTCCAATCCGAGAAAGCGTAAGCCTGTTGCAGTAGACCGTCGCCATGCGGAAAGTTTTCCGAGTACGAACCCATATAGTGACTGGCGACGATTCCCGCCAGGAGGGTAATCATTACCACGATTTGCCACTTGAGTGGCACAGTCTTTTCGTCTGATTTTTTGTCGTTTTCTTGGTTGCTCATATGTATCCTTTCTGCGATTCGAAGTTAGGCAACAATCACTTAGTGCAGTTCGAACCACATGGCCCTTCAGCAGGGCTGTAACTATTCTTGATTGCTTCACATTCACCCATGAATTGCCCAGGACCTTTCCCATACCATTTCGACTTAGGGCAGTAGTACAGTTTCTTATCGCCCGATGGGGCCGCCCACACCCGGACCTCGGTTGTTCCTTGGGGGGACGCAATTACGGATAGTCCCACGAGCAGCAAGGCAGAAAGCACCAAGCGCTTAGAACTCGGTTCCTGCATACACACCTCCACGTTCCTCGATTCAGTTCGCACCAAGGGGAAGAAGGCGGCCGTTACTGTGCAAGGGGAAGAACGCCGTTACTGCGCAAGGGACAAAGGGAAGGGATAGTACAAAAACGGCTCAGATTATGCTCCCAAATCCATCGGAAAGCAAGATGGGTGTTGCCGAGTAGGTAGATTAGGTTCTGCGTCCGGTGGGCAATAGTTATAATCCTGCCATCGCTGCCCTAGCAAAAATACGGCGCATGTCATCGGCTCACCAGCGCACCGATGCCCGCCTCGGAAAGATCGTCCGTTTGCTGATGGATCACGCAACCGTTGTCGTCAGCGGCACCAAGCTCGCTGACGAGATCGGCACCAGCCGCTCCGAAGTGTGGCGCCTCATCCAGCAGCTGCGCAGCCTGGGCGTCGACATTCCCGGACATCCCGCGACCGGCTATCAACTGCGCGCCGTTCCCGACCTTCTTTTGCCCGACGTTCTGGCGCCACTGGTGAAGGGCACGATCTTCGCCAAGCAAATCCATCACTACTACAAGATCGGGTCGACCAACGCCGAGGCCATGCAGGCCGCGGGTGATGGTGCGGCCGAAGGCTGCGTGTTTCTCGCCGAAGAGCAACTCGCCGGACGCGGTCGCGGCGCGCATACGTGGCATTCGGCGCGCTCAACGGGAATTTATTGTTCGGTGATTCTGCGTCCGCCCATGCCGCCTTCCGATGCGCTGATCTTTTCTCTCGCCGCTGGCTTGGCGGTGCACGCGGCCATTCTGAGCGTGGCTCCCGAGCTGAAGCCGGACCTGAAGTGGCCCAACGACGTGCTACTCAGCGGAAAGAAATTCTGCGGAATCCTGACCGAGATGAACGCCGAAGCGACTCGCGTGCGGTACCTGGTCACGGGCATCGGGATCAACGTCAATCAAACAAAGTTCCCCGCCGAGCTGCGTGAGATCGCGACCTCCCTGCGCATGGAGACTGGTACGGAGTGGTCGCGGGTTGAGCTTGCCGCGGCTTTGCTAAAATCGCTCGACCGCGAGTATCGCGGGCTGCAGAATAACGCGGCCGTGAAAGACTCGATCCTGCGCCGTTTTGAGCAGAATTCGAGCGGTGTTCGTGGCTGCCAGGTGCGCGTGGAGGAGACAGACATCGAAGGCGTGACCGAAGGCCTTGATCCGCGCGGGTTCCTGCAGGTGAGAACCGAGAAAGGCCTGCGTACGGTGCTGAGCGGAACAGTGACGCCAATTTCTGATTTGTAACAGGCAGGTTGTAATTTGCGGTTCAACGCCGCCTGGGGTTTCAACGATCACAAATCACCAATTTCAAATTCCCTATGCTTTTAGTCATCGATGTCGGCAACACGAATACGGTCCTCGGCGTCTTTGCTCAAGCAGAGCATGCGGACGAGTCATCCGAGCCCGGGCGCTACGAGCGGTTGGTGGCGAATTGGCGGGTCGGATCGCACCTGACGCGCACCGTCGACGAATATGGCGTCATCTTTCGCAACCTCTTTGCGATGGCAGATCTCGATGTAACGGGCGTGCACGGCATTGTGATTTCTTCCGTTGTGCCCCCGCTCGATTCGGTGCTGCGCCAGGTCTGCGAACGGTATTTCAAGCTGAAACCGTTGTTCATCGAGCCAGGCGTCAAGACCGGCATGCCGGTTCTCTACGAAAATCCTGGCGAGGTCGGTGCCGATCGCGTGGTCAACGGCGTAGCGGCCTTCGAAAAATATGGCGGCCCGTGCGTCGTGGTCGACTTCGGTACTGCCACGACCTTCGACTGTATCTCCAAAAAAGGCGAATACATGGGCGGCGTGATTTGCCCCGGCATTGGCATTTCAGCCGATGCGCTTTTTCAGCGCACCGCGCGGTTGCCGCGTGTCGAGATCCGCAAACCTCCGCGCGTGATTGGCTCGACGACCGTGGGCAGTCTGCAATCGGGCCTCTACTACGGCTATCTCGGGCTGGTCGATGGAATTCTCGAGCGCCTGGTCGACGAACTCGGCGAAGAGACTCGCGTGATCGCGACCGGTGGGTTGGGTGCGCTGATCGGCACCGCATCGCACTTCATCAAAGAAGTGAACGAATTTCTCACTCTCGATGGCCTGCGGATCATCTGGGAACGGAACCAGCCGATGCGACGCGATGTCCAGAAGCCGCCCAAGGCCACAGCAAAGTCGGCGGATGCGAATGCCAAGCCGTGGCCAAAGCCTTCGAAATCCCACTGAGCTGTCGTGGAAAACTACTTCAACTACTTCACCGAAATCGAAGAGCACTTTCAGCGCCGTCGAGGCACCATCCTGCTGCTGTCGACCCTTGACTGGGCCTTGATCGAGACCTGGAAGAATGCCGGAGTACCGCTCGAAGCCGCGCTGCGCGGGATTGATGCGGCGTTTGACCGATACGATCAGCGTCCGACGAAATCCAAGAAGGTGAATAGTCTCGCTTACTGCGCTCAAGAGGTCTTGACGGCCGCGGAAGACATGAAAGAAGCGGCTGTGGGCGCCGGCGAATTGAAGCCAGAAAAACAGCCCGGTTTCGAGGTTGCCGACATCGCGGCGTTTCTTCGCCGCAATGCTGGATTGCTCGAAAAATCGAGATTGCCCACGCGCGAAGGGTTCGCGCCGGAGGCGCTAATCCGCGAGAGCGCACAGTCGCTGCAAAAGTTGGCGGACGAAGTTGAGACCAGCGAGAAACTGCCACGGCTGGAAGATCTCGAGCGTAGGCTCACCGTGATCGAAGAGAAGCTGTTTGCCGCTATCCTGGCGGCGACACCCGACGATGCTCTGGTGGCGGTGCGTGCCGAAGCTGATCGCGACCTTGCTCCCTATCGTCGTAACATGACGGCGCCGCAAATCGAACAATTGCACAAGCAATACGTGCACAAGCGACTTTTGGAACACTGCGGCGTGCCGAGATTGAGTCTGTTCTACATGCACTGAAGTGTGGCGCGAGCATTCTTGCCCGCCAGCGGCGGACTGGAATGTCTGCCGGAATAAGCTGATGTTGCTCACGATCGAAAAGCTGATTTACGGCGGCGACGGCCTCGCTCGCACGCCTCCTGACGCCGAGGGCCGAAGCATGGCTGTGTTCGTGCCATTTGTTATGCCCGGCGAGAGAGTGGAAGCCGAAATTCTCCAAGAGAAGCCGGGCTTCGCGCGCGCGAAAGTTACACAACTTGTCGAGCCCTCGCCCGCACGAGTGGCAGCTCGATGTCCGTACTTCGAGCGATGCGGTGGATGCCACTACCAGCACATCCCGTATGACGACCAATTGCAGTACAAAGCCGCAATCCTGCGTGAAAGCCTGCAGCGTATCGCCAAGATCGAACTGAAAGACGAAATCCGTCTCCATCCATCTCCGCCCTGGAACTACCGCAACCGCACTCGCCTGCAGGTCATCACAGATCCCGAATTTGCGCTGGCGTATTTTCGCTTTGGATCCCACGAACTCCTGCCGGTGCGAGAGTGTCCGATCAGTTCGCCACTGATCAACCGCGTCATGGCTCGGTTACTGGAACTTGGCGGCTGCGGATGCCCGACTGTGGTTGAGGAGATAGAGTTTTTTGCCGATGCGGAAGATGAGCACCTGCTGGCCTGGGCGTTTTGCAATCGTGATGCCCGGAAAGAAGACCTTGTCGCCTGGGCCGAAGCAATGCGCCCACAAATTCCTGAGATTGTCGGCGTGGCGTTCTTCACCTCGCGTCGCCGCGCGGACGATGACGCGCCCGCTGACCTCAAACCCATCGCCCGTTCGGGAGCGCCCGACCTTGGTTATCGAACTCAAGTCGCCGACTTCCGCGTAAGCGCAGGCTCATTCTTTCAGGTTAATCGGCACCTGATTGACGAGCTAAGCACGATCGTGACGGCCGATCTTGCCGGGCGAACTGCCTTCGATCTCTATGCAGGTGTTGGGCTTTTCTCGACGGCGCTGGCTGGCCGTTTTCATCACATTTTTGCTGTAGAGGCGTCACAGACTTCTTCCGCTGACCTCCGCCAGAATAGCCCGGCGAACGTGAAGGTGGTTAGCGTGCGCACCGAGGACTTCCTGCGGAGCGCACCGGCACGCCACAGGCCCGACGTGGTTGCCATGGATCCTCCCCGTGCCGGGGTCGGCAAAGCGGTGATTCGCTCGTTGGTTGCACTCGGCGCGCCTCGAATTCGCTATGTATCGTGCGATCCCGCGACGCTGGCGCGCGACCTCCCACCATTACTCGCCGCCGGCTACCGCATCGAGGAAGCTCACTTGTTCGACCTCTTCCCCGAGACGCTTCACATCGAATCGGTGATGCTGCTGGCGCGCTGACTACCTTCACTTAGCAATCGGCACTTACACGTTGGCCATTAGCAATTGGCAGTTAGCAGTTAGCACTTAGCATTTGGCAATCGGCATCTAACCACAGGGATTGCTCACCGCAGCTTGCTACGAACGATCTTGCCAAGCGCCAATTGCTAAGTGCTAACCGCCTACAAAACCGCCCGCCAGCCGCTGTTCTGGGCGGCGATGGCATTCTCAGGCGGCATCTGGATCGGCGTCCGTGCCTGGCGTCCCGCATCCTGGTGGATCACGACAATCCTGTTGTTTTCTCTCGCAACGCTCTGGTTTGTCCGTCGCCGCAGTTGGATGGCAAGAGCTCTATCGCTCGGCATCTGGATCACACTCGGCGCTCTACTGGTGCAAGTGCGCGGCACTCCTTCGACAAGCGACCCCCGGATTTTTGAATTTGCCGATGGCAGCGAAGTAACGATCACGGGACATGTGACGCGAGAGGGATATCCACGGGCTGAGGGAACGCGTTCCATCCGCGAGCCGATTGATCTGGAAACAGAAACAATTGAGAACGACGGCAAAGTCAGGCAGGTCCGGGCAGGCGTTCGTCTCACGATCTACGAGAAGGTCGATCCGGCATCGCATTCCGCAGCCGCAGACGAGAGCGATGCGCGCTCGCACATGCTCTTCCACAGCGATGTTCCCCCCGCAGAGGCTGTCATGTTCCGCTACGGCACGCGGCTGCGGATTCGCGCCAAGTTGCATCCGCCGCGGATTTTCCGCAATCCTGGTGCCTTCGACTATGAAGGCTATCTGCGCGATAACGGAATTGCTGTGCTCGGCTCCGCTCGCGCGGAGAACATAGAAGCCCTGCCAGGCTTCTCTGGCAGTCCGATCGAGCTTTGGCGTACCCGTCTGCACGCCAGCATTGTGAGGAAGATTCACACGTTGTGGCCGGAGAGGCAGGCGGCGCTCGTCGATGCGATGATGCTGGGCGAGGACGCTTTTCTCCGCTCCGCCACTCGCGCTGAGTTCCAGCGCTCGGGGACCTATCACATCCTCGTCGTCTCCGGCATGAACCTGAGCATCCTGGCGTTCGTCATCTTCTGGATGCTGCGCCAGTTTCGTCTTGATCCCGCGCTCGCGGGAGTCGTGACGGTCGTGGTGTCTTTCGCTTATGCATTTCTGACCGATGTCGGACCGCCGGTCTGGCGCGCAGCCTTCATGCTAGCGATCTATCTTGGAGCGCGCCTGCTCTACCGTGATCGCAGCATGTTGAACGCAATCGGAGCGGCTGCGCTCGGCGTGCTTGTGGCCGATCCCCGCTCACTGTTAGGTGCAAGCTTTCAACTCACATTTCTTTCGGTCTTGCTGATTGCTGGAATCGGCATTCCGCTACTCGAGCGTACTAGCCAGCCATACTCGCGCGGACTCCGCCTCTTGCGCGCGTCAAGTTATGACCTGCATGTCGAGCCTCGCGTAGCACAATTTCGCCTTGATCTCCGCTTAATCGCCGGTCGCCTGGCCCGATTTCTTGGCCTGCGCGCCGGGTTGGCGGTGCCTTCCACAATCCTGCGAGTAACGATCGCCGCCTTTGAACTGATCCTGATTTCGATCTTGATGCAGATCGGCTTGACGGTGCCAATGGCGTTTTATTTCCACCGGGCCACGGCCATGGGAATGCCGGCGAACCTGGTTGTCGTCCCCCTGACAGAGGTGCTCATGCCCGCCACCGCAGCCGCGGTGGGACTCGGTTATCTCTCGACGGCGCTCGCTTGGCCGGCGGCATGGGTTTCGGGCGTTACTCTCGACTTCATCACCGGAACGGTTCGTCGCTTGGGTGGGTCGACGCTTGCCGATTTGCGCGTCGCAATTCCGTCGACCACATTGATTCTTGCCGCCATGGCAACGATCGCGTTCGCAATGATTGCTGTGCGCTTGCGGCGGGTTGCGGTAGTCTTTGCGCTCGTATCGATGACTGCTGTTGCTGCCTGGATCGCCTTCCTCCCGCCACACCCCCAGTTGCGAGCAGGCGCACTCGAGATCACTTCAATCGACGTCGGACAAGGCGATTCCACCCTCGTAACTACGCCGCAAGGTCGCACCGTGCTAGTCGATGCGGGCGGCCTTCCACTCTGGATGCACTCCGAGTTCGATATCGGCGAGCAGGTGGTATCGCCCTATCTCTGGACACGCGGCCTGTCGCATCTTGATGTGATCGTGATCACCCATCCGCACGCGGATCATCTCGGGGGCATGCCGAGCGTCATTACGAATTTTCGTCCGCGGGAATTGTGGCTGAGCACCGACGCAGCGATTCGGAGAGCTGGCACCCATCCTCATGCAGGCCAAGCGCGCCGGCATGTCGATCAAGGTCTGGCGCGAAGGCGACGATATCGACTACGGAGGCGTGCACTTCCACGTACTCGCTCCCGCACGAGAAATCGCCTCGAACGCCGTGCGAACGACGATTCACTGGTCATGACTGTCGCATACGGAAAAACCAGCGCGCTGCTCGAAGCCGATACCGAGCCTGCGACCGAGCGCCGGATTGTCGAGGAACGTCCCAAGGCCGCTCTGTTGAAGGTCGCTCACCACGGCAGCGGAAGGGTCACATCATCGGAACTGCTCGCCACACTTCATCCGCGGTACGCATCGATCTCTGTCGGCGCTCGTAACGTCTACGGACATCCGCGCCGCGAGGTGCTCGATCGTTTGCAGAATGCCGCGGTAAAAACTTACCGCACCGATATGACAGGAGCAGTGTCTTTTTACCTGGACGGGAACTCGGTCACTCCAGAGGTCGCGCTTAGCCGTTGACTTCGGCCGTCTCGTCGTCAAGCGGCGGCAATTGGCGGTAAGCCTCAATGATCTTGTTCGCCTCGTCGGCATCTTCCTCGCGCACTTGAATCATCACCCCGCCAATCGGCAGCGTGTCCTGAGGCGCGTCGATGGCCCGTAAATCCGATTGAATCCCCGCGGATTCCAGCAGGCCCTGCACGACCATAGCCTCTGCCTCCTGCTCGGTATCAAAGACCTTCACGAGTTTTTCGTTCGGATTCGGGCGTGGCGCGGTACTGGTGTTGTCAGGCATGCATCCTCCATCCACAAGTCTGTTAGTAGATTACGGCAGTCACTGCATCGCTGTCTCGCGGTAACAGAAGTCCACCACCCAAGTGGGGTTGAATCTGGTTGGAAAGCTGACACAATGGGGTCAAGAGCGGCGCAACGCTGGGGTACCACTCATCATCAAAACAAGCGGTGTGGTGATGTCGGATCCGCGATCTGGGGGGCAGCATGGAAGTTCCGCAAGGTGGCACAGAGTCTGGGGCACAACACAATGAGACGATGGAGGAAGCTCGAAAGATCCGAAGGTTGCAAATGATGATGAGTATGGTCATGTCGGTCATCAGCCAGGATCCCGATCTCACCGTGGAGGAAGCCAGCGAAATGGCCGCCAACGCTCGCCGAGCTGCACTTGTGATGTTCCCTGATAAAGAACTCGCTTTCGACATCCTCTACAAGCCACGCCTGCAACGCCTGATGAACGAGCGCTTCCGCCTGCAGTAACTCTTCCACTCGTTCGAACAAATCTGCCGAGTTGACACCGCCGCAGCCGCACGATACGGTGACGCCTACTCTTTTGCACTCGCAAGCGAAGAGATGTTCGTCGATTGAGGAGCGGAGTTGCCCGATTCGGAGCTGACATGAGCGCGCACGAAAGCGTGAGCCAAGCCACACTTTCACCTGCGCCACACGCCGAACTTCGACGCGAACTGGGCCGCTGGGACTTGGCGCTGCTCTTCATCGTTGCTGTTCTGAACCTCAATACCATTTCCTCCATCGCTGCCGCGGGTCCCATCTCGCTGTGGATGTGGCTCGCTGCTTTGCTTGGATATTTCCTGCCACAAGGCATCGCAGTGATCGAGTTGGCCCACCGGTATCCAGGAGAAGGTGGGCTCTACCTTTGGAGCAAGGAGGTCTTTGGGGACTATTCAGGGTTCATTGCCGGGTGGGGATATCTCACGACCAACGTCTTTTACATTCCGTTTGTATTGCTCTACCTGATTGGCATCGCGTCATACGTGGGCGGAGCCCGCGCACGCTCTTTCTTTGATCAGCCGCTGATTGCATTTCCGGCCGTGCTCCTTGCACTGGTACTCGTTACCTCGGTCAATGTAATCGGTGTCGGAGTAGGGAAATGGGTGAACAACCTGGGAGGCATCGGAACGTTGATCTCGGCATTCGTGCTGATTGGCATGAGCGCGTGGGCATTCGCCATCGGCCGCACGAATTTCCATCCTTCGGATTTGCTCACCCTGCGCTTCGACTGGTCGGCAGCATCGGTGTTCGGCGCCACGTGTTTTTCACTGGTGGGTCTGGAATTGGCATCGGTAATGGGAGATGAAATTCGCGATCCAGGCCGTACCTTGCCGGGCGCGGTCGCACTGAGCGGTGTCGCCTGCGCGCTGCTCTACATCGGGACCACCGCGTCGTTGCTAGTCACCATCCCCGTGGGACAAATCGGAGTTGTGCAGGGAGCGATTGATGCCACGTCCCGGCTCAGTCAGGAAGCTGGGATCCCGTGGTTACTGCTGGTGGTGGCGGTGATCCTCAGCATCTCTGTGATTGGAATCGCGTCCGCGTGGCTTACGGGTTGCGCCCGTCTTCCTTTTGTCTTCGGGATCGATCGCTATCTCCCGGCATCGCTCGGGAAAATTCACCCGCGCTTTCGAACGCCCTACATCGCGCTGATCGCGCAGGCCACAGTCTGTGGGATCTTTCTGGCGATGAGCTTCGCTGGGTCGGCAGTCAAAGAGGCGTTCACGACTATGCTCGACCTCTCGGCCGTTCTTAACCTGGTGCCTTACTTCTTCATCTTCGGCGCTATTCTGGTGCTGAGCATCGAAAGAGATAATGGGCGTAGGCCGCCCGGGCGTTTTTCCCGCCCGGTTCTGCGCATTGCAGGCGGCGCAGGACTCATCACCACGCTTTTTGCCGTGGCGCTCGTCTTCGTGCCCTCAAAGCAGGTGGAATCGGTCTGGTTGTTCGAGGTGAAGATGTTTTCCGGAAGCATCTTCTTCCTGGCGCTCGGCTCGTTCTTTTTCTTCAATGGCCGGCGTAAGGCGCGCGCCGCCCGCTCTGTCTAGCGCGCCGCTGCTTCGAACGGAATGCTCAAGCAGGTGAGTCCTGCTTCAGCTTTCAGAAACTCCGAGATGTCCACCGTGCGAACATCAAATCCTTTTGCTCGAATCAGCTTCTCAGACTTTGGAAATCCAGAATGCATTGCAATCGAGCCGTTAAGTCGCAAGATGTTCGCTGCTGCCCATTCTTCAGCGGGAACTGAAACGATTTCATATCCAGGAAATAGCGCTGAGTCGAAGTGACGCGGATCGGCCACCAGGGTCCGGTCATCAAGAGCCGTGCAGATGCTTTTCAGGTGAAGCGCCCCATCGATTGGAACCGAGATTACGTTATAGCCATATGGCTGCAATGCGGCGCGCATCATCGCGATGCCTTGTTCGTTGGTGCGAGTCGTAAGGCCGACGAAAAGATCTCGCCCTATACGCAACACATCGCCTGCTTCGAGCGTTCCCGGCGCCTCGATTCGCACGGACTTCCGGTACTTCGTGAGGGTGGGCGCAACGCCGGCCACCTCAGCGCGGCGAGCCTCGCTGCCTGGCCGTGTAAGAATGGCTATTTCGTCGAGCACCAGCGCCGTGTCTTCGAGAAAGCAACTGTCGGGACATTGCGAATCCGCCGGAAGCTCGACCACCTCAGCTCCCAAATCGCGCAACAATTGTTGATATTGGCGATGTTGGTGGACCGCTTTCTCGAAATCGATTGGGGCGCGATCGATGAACGTCAACTCGCACTCGGAAATCCGCGGAGACACTTCCCTGGTTAATGCAATCAGCATAGGTGAAAAAAGTTGCGCAGCCGATTATAGGCGGAGGAGCGGTGAGCGTGCCCGTCGGCCACAGGCGGTCAATTCGGCTTAGAACGGGACTCCGGATGCTGAAAATTAACTTCAGTGCTATAGTTTCGGCCCACAAAGCGTGACTCGGCACGCTCGTTGCCCGCACGATTCTCCGACGCGAGGACCCGACATGAACTCCTGTGCATCACTCACTCGTCTGCGAAATGTCTGCTTCGTTCTGCTGGCCCTGGTCCTGATGGCAGCCTTCTCGTCCGCAGCCTCGTACCAGAAGATTTACAGTTTCACCGATGTACCGGACGGCCGCGATCCTGCGACCCGCCTGACCTTTGACGCTGCCGGCAATCTCTACGGAACCACTGCGGCCGGCGGCGAGTTCGATCTCGGCTCTGTGTTTCGCATTGCGCCCGACGGAACAGAGACGATCCTCTACAGCTTTTCGGGCGGTCCCGACGGCTCCGATCCTCATGGCGGTGTCACGATTGGCAGTGATGGGAGCCTCTACGGAACTGCCGTTGCCGGAGGTTCGGGTGGAAGCTGCGCGGGTGATGGCTGCGGCGTGATCTACAAGCTGACTCTCATCAATGGTGTTTGGATTGAGTCCACGCTCTACTCGTTTCGCGGCGGCAGCGATGGTTTTGGACCGGGCACGGGACTGATCTTTGACGCGGCCGGCAATCTTTATGGCACCGCTCCTGATGGCGGCAAGCACGGAGCGGGGGTTGTGTTTGAACTCAGCCCCGTCAATGGACGATGGCACTTCAAAGTGATTCATGCATTCACGGGAGGCAAAGACGGCGCTGTGGGGTCGCTCGGACGACTCCTGGTCGACTCCAGCGGAAATCTCTATGGCACCGCGGAACTGGGAGGCGCGAATGGTCTGGGCACCGTTTACAAACTTTCTCCGACCCTGCGCGGCGTATGGAGGGAGACGACACTCTACACGTTCCAAGGCATCCCGGACGGTGCGAACCCCTTTGGCGGTCTCATTTTCGATGCCGCCGGAAATCTCTATGGCACGACCTACTTTGGCGGCAACGTCGGCATGGGGACGGTGTTTCAACTGAGCCCCGGACCGAACGGTGGGTGGCAGGAGAACGTTCTCAACAACTTCCAGGGCGGAACCGACGGCAGCTTCCCGACCTCCACACTCCTGTTCAACGCAAGTGGGATTCTCTTCGGCACGACCTCAACCGGAGGCCGTCCATCGTGCGATTGCGGAACGATCTTCAAGCTCTCGCTCGCGAGCGGAAGCTGGCACGAGAGGATCGTTCACTTCTTCGGCAAGGGAACAGACGGCTACAGCCCCAACTACGAACTCACCCCGGACGGTAACGGCAATCTCTTCGGAGCCACACCGGCGGGCGGGAACCAGCGGATTGGGATGATTTACAAACTCACACCCTAGCGTTCGGGGAACAAACAGGCCACCGGCGCGCGCTCCCTTGCTCGTGTGGGGCGGGCATTCCTGCCCGCCTCTCTTGCTTGACCATCGCACAACAGCCTTCTAGACTCCCCTGCTGTGGGGGTTTCGATGCGTAACTGGATTGCCCTTGTGTGCGTTGCCGCCGCTATCACACTGCCTTGTCTTGCCGACGAAGGCCATCATCACGACGAGATGACTCAAGATCAGCTAGGGACGGTACACTTCCCGGTTTCCTGCTCACCCGACGTGCAGAAGTCGTTCGAGAAGGGCGTCGCTCTGCTGCACTCGTTCTGGTACGAAGAGTCGGAGAAGACATTCGTCGCCATTGAGAAGCAGGATCCCAAGTGTTCCATGGCGCACTGGGGCGAGGCGATGAGTCTTTGGCACCAGCTATGGGATCAGCCCAAAGCCGATACCGTTGCAAGAGGGCGCACCACGCTGAAAAAAGCCGGCAAGGCGCCGACACAGCGCGAACGAGATTACATCGCCGCGCTGACCGTCTTCTATACAAACGACAAAAAAATGAAGCACGAGGCTCGCGCCGAGGCGTACTCGAACGCGATGGAAAAGGTGTACCAGAAATATCCGGACGATCACGAAGCAGCGACCTTCTATGCGTTGTCCCTGCTGGCATCGGAGCCGGAGAACGATACCACCTTCGATAACCGGAAGAAGGCGGGAGCGATTCTCGAGAAGTTGCTTGATAGCGAGCCCAACCATCCCGGAGTTGCGCATTACCTGATCCATAGCTACGACAAGCCGCAGCTCGCGGAAGCCGGGCTGCCCGCCGCGCGGCGCTACGCGCAGATCGCCCCGGCCGCACCGCATGCGCTGCATATGCCGTCGCACATTTTTGCGCGCGTCGGCGACTGGCAGGACTCGATTCACTCCAATCTCGCCTCCATCGATGCCACTCGCAAGACCGCCGCCATGCACATGGGCGGAGAAGCCCACCAGTTTCACGCCATGGACTTTCTGATCTATGCCTACCTGCAGAGCGGACGTGAAGGTGACGCGTCGAAGGTGATCGACGAGGTGCATGCCATGCCCTCCATGCGAATGGAAGGATCGGACTATGACATGCGAGAGTTCGCAATGTCGAAGTTCCCTGCCATGTACACAATGGAACTCCACCGCTGGAGTGAAGCTGCGAGCCTCGAGCCGAGCCCGAAGGCGGTTATCAGTGATCGCGCTTATACGTATTGGGCCCGTGCGATCGGCAACGCGCGCAGCGGTAACCAGGCGCAGGCCAAGAAAGACATGGCTGAGATCGAGTCCATGCACCAGACATTGGTCGAGAAAAAGAGGTCCTACGCCGCAGATTTTGTCCAGACGCTCTACCAGGAAGCCGACGCATGGGTTCTCCACAGTGACGGTAAGAACGATGAAGCGTTAGCGATGTTACGCAAAGTCGCCGATCACGAAGACAGTGTCGGCGAAGAGCAGACCTCCATGCCGGCCCGCGAGCAGCTTGGCGATATGCTGATGGAAATCAACCGTCCCGCAGAGGCGCTCGCCGAGTACGAAGGCGATCTGAAATTCAATCCCAAGCGCTTTGATGGATTGTACGGGGCAGCCGCGGCTGCGGAAGCGGCCGGAAAGTCGTCGGAGGCAGGCGTCTACTACGCGGAATTGATCAAGACATGCGAGGGATCAGCATCGTCGCGTCCGGAGTTGAAGAAGGCTAAGCAGATGGTGGTAGCAAAGCAGTAGGCGACTCTATTTCTCGATCCGCTGCAAGCGGAACATGAGAGTGCCCCAGCCCAGCTTGGCTTTCATCTGCACCGGTGTGTGGTTTGCGTCATCGGAGTACCAGACCCACACCTTCCCTTTTTTCTCGAGTGAGCCCGAGATGGCCTCTGCCGTTATTTCGACGGCGTCAAATTGCCCGGCTGGTACTTTGACTCGTTCGCGCTTCTCGACCGTTGCTCGCACCACCGCCGTCTTGCCGTCGCTGACGGGAAATTCATAGGTAGTTCCAAGTTTCAGTGGAAGCGACTGCAGATAGTAGAAGCCGGTGATCACGTCGGTGGCGCAGCCCGGCATGTCGTTCTCGACGTGCTTTTTCTCGCCGGTCTTCAGATTTGTTTCGTCGAGTACGCTTTTGTTGCGCTGGTAGTCGAATCGGATGGAAGTCTCGCGCTTGTGCGATCCCTCTTCGCTGTGTTTGAAAATGTTGAGCGAGCAGAAACTGCGTGGATCAAAATGCGCTTCGAAGCGGTCATGGACGGGGAAGATCACGTTTACCACGCCTTGCGACACGGCGGTGGCGGTCACCTTGCGATCATTGCCCGAAGTTTCCATCCGCACGACGCCTGTCCCGGCCGTGATCATGTGCCACTCCGCGGAGAACACATACCCCTTGTTGTCCGGGAACAGGTAGCTTGGCGGAGGTGCGAGGATCTTCGCCGACCCTGAAACAATCGACGCGGTAGGCTGCTGTTGGCACAATGCGGCGGCGCCTACCAGGGCAAGCCCCAGCGCGCATTGCAGCACGAGGGAAATCACCGGGGGTCGTGGCTGGCTGACAGGTCTCACCGGCAGGTCCGGAACCAGAAGCTTGTGGCAGACTACCACACGAGCTTCATGATCAGGATAGCGATCAGGGCTGCGCTGCCCAGCGCGGCCTGGTATTCGCGATGTTTCCAGTACAACGCGGACGAGAAAGCTCCCTTGCTTGAATGATGCGGCGTCATGCGCGGCAGCAACCGCGGGACGTGGCGTGCGTATTCCTCGTATTCGGCAAAGGTGTTCTTCAGGTAGCGCTCTTCGCTGGCAATCACCGGGATATAGATCGCCGCAAACATGAGCAACATGATTCCGACAATCCACCAACTGCGCGCCGCCACCGCGAATCCCGCGCCCAGCATCAACGAGCCCAGATAGAGCGGATTGCGCGTGTACGAATAAGGGCCGCTGGTCGTGAGCTGCTCGTTCTTCTTGACGTGCCCGGACGCGAGGCCACGGATTACCAGTCCCGGCAATATGATCAGGGTTCCGATGACCAACGAGTTCGAAGTTGGATGGGCTAGCCAGACATAGACAACTGCAAACACAAATCCGAGAGGCACGCGGATGCGGCGTGCAATTTTCTCCCACACAAAGTCGCACTCTTGTGGAGGCGAGGCTGAAACGTCACTCACGAGTCCCCCAACAGCCTGTGCGCGGCCGATACAACTTCTTCCGGAGCGATCTCCAGCAGCCCTGCTTCCGGTTCGCGGCGGCGCGCATGCGTGGTGATGCTGTTTGCGCTCCGCAGTATGACAGAACGCGTGCCAAAAGGCCCGTTACGCGCCGGATTGGTGGGACCGAACAATCCGACCACAGGAACTTGCATGGCGGCAGCCAGGTGCATCGGTCCGGTGTCGCCGCCAATGAACAATTTCGCGTGCCGCGTGAGAGCGATCAACTCAGATACCGAACACGATATTTTGTGCGCCGTGCCTTCGCTGGCCGCCTCGACGGCTTCAGCCAATTCCTCTTCACCGGGCCCAAAATTGATCAGCGAATGGACGCCCGCCTCCGCAAGCCTCTTTGCCACCAATCCGTATCGCTCCGCCGGCCACTGCTTCGCTCCCCATCCCGCGCCCGGATTCAGAATCACGAAACCGTTCAAATCTGACACCATTTCGCCAATCCGGTTTTCCGCGTCGCAGTCGCATGGGAAAGGGACTTTCGTCTCACCCGGCAAACGCTGGATCACGCCCTGCGCCAGCGACAGTGCCTGCTCGATTACATGAGTTCCTTCTGTAATGATTTGCCGCGTGTACCACATGCTTGCCGCATTCTCTCGGGGCTGCGCATCTCCGAAAATCGTTGTCGCTCGTGAGAGCCGGGCCAGCAGCGCCGAGCGTACTGCACCCTGAAAATCGATAGCTGCGTCGTAGCCGACTCCGCGCAGTTCGCTCAGCCCCGCCGCCATCTGTTGCCATGTGTCGAACGAAAGCAAAGAACGCCGCCACGCGGCGATGTTCACCGTGTGGACGCGGTCCACGAGCGGGCGCTCTTTTGACCGCTTTCCCGATCGCGGGTATCGCAAGGTGCACAGCAACTCAGCCCACCGTTCCTCGATGAGCCAACCGATTGTGGCGTTGGGAAGGGCCTCGCGCAGCGCGACCACAGCAGGCAGCGTATGGATGATGTCTCCCATCGCGCTCAGCCGGACCACGAGCAAGCGTTCCAGGCGCGGACTTATCGCCGACGGGTCACTCATTTCTGCACTGCCTCAGGATTTCCGCGGGGTCAGCCGCGTCCGAATAATTTCGCTGGCGGAGTGATCTTTAGGATCGCCAACAATCGCCACGCGTCCGCCGCAATTTTCCACTTCGGCGCGCTCCGGAACGTTCTCCGCGGTATAGTCCGTTCCCTTTGCGTGAAAGTCCGGACGAATTTCGCGGATAATCGCGCGCACATCGTTCTCCGGGAAAATCACCACCGCATCGACATCCGCGAGCGCCGCCAGGATCTCGGCGCGTTCCTCCGCCGGCATCAGCGGGCGCCCTTCGCCCTTTAGTCCGCGTACCGAATCATCCGAATTCACTGCCACCACGAGCCGCCCGCCCAATCCCTTTGCGGCGTGCAGGTAGCGCACGTGCCCAACGTGTAGAAGATCGAAGCAGCCATTGGCCAGTGTGACGCGAGCACCTGCATCCCGCCATTCTGCTACCTTCTGCCGGAGCTGCTCGCGAGAGAGTACCTTGGGTTGGTCTGAAGTCTTCAATGGTCTCGCGTGGCCGGCGCCTCCGCCTTGTCGAGCGTTTCCAGTAATTCTTCCTGGCTCACCGTCGCCGTTCCGCGCTTCATGACGACGATTCCGCCTGCGAAGTTTGCGAGGTGAGCCGCCTCCTCTGAACTTGCGCCGGCAGCGAGCGCGGCGGTGAAGGTCGCGATTACCGTGTCACCCGCGCCTGTGACGTCAGTGACTTCGTCGCTGCCATGGATCGGGATATCGATCGGCTTGTGACGGCGCTTGAATGCCACCATGCCATCCTTGCCGCGGGTAATCACCAGCGATTCGAGGTTCATTTCCTGCACGATTTGGTCGCCCGCCGCTTGCAGTCGCGACCAGTCGTCGCCAATGCGGACGCCAAGCATCTCTTCCACTTCGGCTTCGTTGGGAGTCGCCGCTGTGATTCCCGAGGCGCGAAACTCGAGCATGCGATAACGCGAATCAAGCGTCACCGGAACTTTCTCGACGCCACGCTTTTCGCGGATTGCATTCAACAATGCAGGCGTCGCTGCGCCGTATCCATAATCAGAGACCAGCAATGCGTCGGATGCACGCGTATATTGCCGCGCGGAAAGCACAAGTTCGCGGCGCAGATGCGAGTTCGGTCCTTCCGAAGGCTCGCGATCGAGCCGCACCACTTGCTGTCCGGCCGTGTGCGCAAAACCGGCTAGGATACGCGTCTTGGTCACGGTGGTGTAGGCCTTGTCCTTGAGCACGCCGCTCACTGGAATCCGCTTGTGCCGGAAGGCTCGAATCAGCGATCGTCCAGCTTCATCGTCACCAACCACGCCAACCGGCAGGACGTTCACTCCAAGATCCGCGAGGTTGTAAACGGCGTTTGCACCCCCGCCCGGAACGAGCCTTCGGTCACGATGTTTCAGGATGAGCACCGGAGCTTCGCGCGAAACGCGCGAAATTTCCCCGAACACAAATTCATCGGCGACCAGGTCTGCCAGCACTGTAACGGTGACCCGTGGGAAACCTTCCACGATCTTGCGCAGACGGTTGTTATGGTTGGTTGATTTGTTCATTCAGCAACCCAAGATTTTCTCATGAGCGTGGCTTCCCAAGACCAATTCTCGCAACAACAGCATCCACGAAGTCAGCGCCACGATCGATGGCGATCGTCAACTTTGCAAGCGCGAGCGGCTCAAGCCTGCTTCGCATCCCGGCGAGATTGATCGCGTCTTTCTCGGTCGTCAGAAAACCACTGGCCCCGCGATCGCGACCCATGGCGATCAGCCGCTGAACATCATTTTCGGAGTACGCGTGATGATCTCGAAATGCAACTTCAGCCGCTGGCGAAATTCCCGTCCCGCGTAGTTGCGCGAAGAATTGCTTTGGCCTAGCGATGCCGCAGAACGCGATCGGCCTCTCGCCGCAATTCTCGACATGGATTTCGCGCCGTATCCGCCAGACCTTCTTTCCGCGCAACGACGCATGCTCCCCATCAACTCCCTCCGGCAACACAACCATGTCGGCGCGCGCGAGCGATGATAGCGGCTCCCGCAGACGGCCTGATGGAAGCAAGGTATCGCTGAAGTCTTCGGCAGTCATCAGCACGACATCAAGATCGCGCGCCAGCGACCGGTGCTGAAATCCATCATCGAGAAGGTGCAGCTGCGACGAAAATTTTTCCTCGGCGGCTCGCCCCGCCTCATATCGACTCTCGCCGACAACCACCGGCACCTCAAGGCTCCGCGTAATCAGCAGAGGCTCGTCTCCGAAATCGCTTGCATTTCCGCAAGGGTCGACCACCATGACGCCGCGAGTCCTTCGCCTGTATCCGCGAGAGAGCACGTCGAAAGTAATTCCGCGCTCCTTCAGCAATTCTCCCAATGCGACGACAAATGGAGTTTTCCCCGACCCTCCCGCCGACAGATTTCCCACACTCACCACTGGCTTCGCGAGTCGCCGCGTGCGCAGCACGCCGTGGTTGAATAGTGAATTGTGCAGCGCGGTGGCCGCTCCGTAGATCCCGCTGATCGGATTCATGCCGCTCCTCCACCCATGAGCTCCGCCAGCGCAGCGACGGTCCGCTCGGTCGCTCCGCGTTGCGATTCGAGCGCGGCCAATGCGTTTCTGCCGAGTGCCTCACGCGCACTGGGATTTTCAATCAGCTCGATGAACGTCAGCGGCAACTCCGCCAGTCCGACCACACGTACTGCATTCCGGCTCTGAAAGAAGTTCACGATGTCGCGGAAGTTCTCGTAGTGATTTCCCGTCACCACCGCGACCCCATACAACGCAGGTTCCAGAATATTGTGCCCGCCGCGCGGCACCAGGCTTCCGCCGACGAACGCTACGGTAGCGAGCGAATAAATCGCCGCCAGCTCGCCAATCGTGTCGAGCAGAAATACGCTTCCAGCGAGCACCTCGCCGCTCCACAACGATCGACGTGACATGCGGAAGCCCAGTTTCTCGACCAGCGCAGCCACTTCTTCGAAGCGTTCCGGATGCCGCGGCGCCAGGATCATCACCGCTCTCGGATGATTCACCAGAATGTTGCGAAACGCCGAAAGCAGCGTGCCTTCTTCGTCTTCGAGGGTGCTCCCGCAAACCAGCACTGGCCCCACGCCCGTCTCGCGGAAATTCTCTTGCAAGCTCTCCACGATGGCCGGAGCCTTCGGCGGGGCGACATCGAACTTTAAGTTGCCTGACACCGACACTCTCTCTTCAGGCGCGCCAATCTCGACCAGCCGCCGCCGGTCTTCATCTGTCTGCGCAAGAAACAAATCGACTTGCCGCAACACTTTCGGCAGCCATCTGCGAAACCGTTTGTAGCCTGGAAGAGAACGGTCAGAGATTCGCCCATTCACGACCGCGATGCGTGCCCCGCTGGCTTTGGTTAGACGCAGGAAGTTCGGCCAGAATTCCGTCTCGGCCACGACAACGAGTTTCGGGCGGATCGCCTGAAGGTAGGGCTGGATCGCGAATTCAAAGTCCAACGGAAAGTAAAAGACATTTTCGGGTCCGAATCGCCGCGCTGCCAGGCTTTGCCCGGTAGTGGTTGTGGTCGAGACAAACACCCGGTAGCCAGGAAAACGCCTCGTAAGCGCCTGCACTACACCGCTCGCCGAGACCACTTCTCCGACCGAGACCCCGTGAATCCAGATTCCCGGCTTGTCACCAGACCCGCTTAATGCAGCCGGTACGCCGCCCAGGCGCTGGCGAAGGCCAGCGCGATACTTTCCGTGCCGCAGCATCTGTAGCAGCCAATACGGCACCGTCACAAACAGAAATAGACCAAGGAGCGCACTGTAAACCACGTACATTGGGGAAGAGATATTGTAAATGGCCGAAGATTTTACAAGCCGCATCCGGCTCGGAAATTGGTAGAGGCATCCTATAATCCGGACATGCGGCAATTCCTGGGTCTCTCATTCTGGCAAACGCGAAGTCTGCGCATTATCGGTTTCGTGATTTCGTTCTGCGCAATTGCAGTGGCAGGCAAAGAGTTCGTTATGCCATCGGCACAGTCGGCGCGCAGCTATCCCGCGCACGATGAACATCCCACCGAAAAGGTCACAGTTGCGGTCGACCCCTACGACATGGCCGATAAAGCTGGCATCTTCACCGTCAATTTCCGTGACTACGGCTACCTGCCGATTTTCTTCATTGTCACGAACGACAGCGATAAACCGGTGGCGCTCGCCGATATGAAGGCGCAACTCATTACCGTGAATCGCACAAAGCTTTATCCCGCTACGACCGACGATCTTATGCGGCGTCTCGCCCATCCTGCGCCGCGCACCACGCCCAACCCTCTTCCGGTTCCGCTGCCCGGCAAGAAAGTCAAAGGAACGGTCAGCGGCAAAACGCAGGACGAACTCAACCGGGCGCAATTCGGAGCGCGCGCGGTCGAGCCGCATTCCACTTCGTCCGGCTTCTTGTTCTTTGATGTTTCAGACATTTCCACGCCGCTCGCTGGAGCGAACTTCTACTTGACCGGTGTGCGCGACTCGGGCGGCAACGAACTGATGTATTTCGAAATTCCGATGGAGAAATATCTCAGCGCGCCCTCGGCGCAGAAGCCGTAGACGCAGCGAGTAGTCAACCACCGTCTATAATTTCCGTCTATGGCCGCCTCGACCGCCATCTCTGAGGAAATTCTTGCCAAGTACGAGCCGGTGATCGGACTGGAAGTTCACGTCCAGTTGCTGACGGTATCGAAGATTTTTTGTTCCTGCTCGACACATTTTGGCGATCCGCCCAACAGCAACGTTTGTCCAGTGTGCCTCGGGATGCCCGGCGCGCTGCCGGTGCTGAATCGCAAAGCGGTCGAGTTTGCCACGCTCGCCTCGATGGCGCTCAACTGCCGCATCAACGAGACCTCGATTTTCGCTCGGAAGAATTACTTCTATCCCGATCTGCCCAAGGGTTACCAGATCTCGCAGTATGACCGCCCGCTTGCCGAGCACGGATACATCGAAATTCCATCTTCGGGTGGCGCGAAAAAAATCGGCATTACGCGCCTTCATCTCGAAGAAGATGCCGGCAAGAGCCTGCACGAAGGATTTCCTGCGGCTGACGAGAAAACTGCGATCGATCTGAATCGCACCGGAGTTTCTCTCGCTGAGATCGTCAGCGAGCCGGACATGAACTCGCCCGATGAGGCCTACGAATATCTGACGCGCCTGAAAGAAATCATCCTGTTTACCGGCGTCAGCGACTGCAATATGGAAGAGGGTTCGCTCCGTTGCGACGCCAACATCAGCGTGCGGCCACGCGGCCAGAAAGAATTCGGTACCAAGACCGAAGTCAAGAACGTCAACTCGTTCCGCTTTATCCGCGAGGCGCTCGCTTACGAAATCGAGCGGCACGTGTCCGTGATCGAGTCAGGCGGCAAGATCACGCAGGAGACTCGTCTCTACAATGCCAACGAAGGCAAGACCTACGGCATGCGCTCCAAGGAACAGGCGCAAGATTACCGCTACTTTCCCGAGCCCGATCTGCTTCCGCTGGTGATCGACGAAAAATGGCAAGCCGAAATCCGCGCCACCCTTCCCGAACTTCCGGAGGCCCGTCGCCAGCGCATGGTGAAGGAGTACGGCATCACTCCAGCCGACGCTCAGACTCTGACAGGCACACGCATGCTCGCCGATCAATTTGAGGCTGCAGCGAAAGCAGCCAGGAATCCCAAGCGCGTTGCCAACCTGGTTCAGAGCGAACTCGCCGGACGCCTGAAAGCGAAGGGACTCGCCATCGAGCAATCGCCGATTTCGATGGCAGGCGTGGCGGCATCCGCCGATCTGGTAGAGGCCGGCACGATCTCCGGCAAAATGCTCAAGGACCTCTATGATCTCAGCTTCGAGCGGAGCATGGATTTTCCTGAAGTCTACGAGCAGGAGGGACGACCGCAGCAGTCGCAGGACACGTCGGCACTAGAGAAACTAGCCGACGAGGTCATTGCCGCGAATCCCAGGCAGGTTGAACAGTACCGCGCCGGCAAGACGAGTCTGATCGGATTTTTCGTGGGCCAGGTGATGAAAGCCTCGAAGGGACAGGCCAACCCTCAACTGGTAAACCAGGTGGTATCGAAAAAGCTGGGCTCGTAGCCTAGCTGCTAGCCACCGACTACCGGCTACTGACCACTACCTCACTTCGCGGCGCCCGCGTTCTTCAGTATCTCTTCCGCATAGTAATTCGTGACCTTCGCATCGTCGCGTAAGGTTTCGTAATAGGCGGCCTTCAACAACTGCTCGCGGCGGTCTCGCAGCTGTTGCCGGATCGCTTGCTGCACTCGCGGATCGTTCAAGTCGCGCTGCCCGGCGGGCTCCTTCGAAATCAGCTTCACGATCATGTAGCCGTATACCTGGTGATTTGCCGGATTACTTACCGGAAGAATTGGCGTGTATTGGCCGGGCTTGAGCTTCATGACTGCGTCACGCGTGGCCGGGTCGGCATTCTTCAGCGCGGACTCCGGGGCCAGCCCCAGGTCGCCGCCGTTGTTGCTCGTCTCCGAGTCCTCGGAATAATTCATCGACAAGGTTGCAAAATCGTCGCCGCTGTCGAGCCGGTTCGAGATCATCTGTATTTTCTTCCGGGCTTCAGCGTCGTTCTGTGCCTTACTGTTCTGCAGGTTGTGCACCTGCGCGTTCGGCACGCCCGAAACCACGATCTTCGCCAGGTGATACTGCGGTTCGATCAAATTGAACTCGGCTTTGTGCGCGTTGTAGTAGTCGCTTACATCCTGGTCGGTGATGTTGATGCGCGAGGTAATTTCCTTGTTCAGAACTTTGTCCCGGGTGAGCGAGCGCCGCAGATCGCGCTTGAAGTCGTCAATAGTGATTTTCTTATCCTGCAACCGCTTGTTGAACTCCTCCGCCGTGTAAGGAGATTTGATCTCGTTCAGCTTGCGGTCCACTTCTTCATCAGTCGCCAGCAGCCCCAATTTTTCTGCGCGCTTCGTCAGAATCTCAGTCTCGATCAGTGTATCGAGAATGCTCAGCCGCAAGCTGACGGCCTGTTCCCCCGCGGGTTGCTGATCCGATCCGGCGGTTTGATTCGTATAGTATTTGTCCACTTCACCACGATAAATCTTACGGCCGTTGACCGACGCCATCACGTCTCCGCCGCTCGAGTCCCGGTTGCATGCTGTCAGGAGGAGGAAAGCGGCGAACAAAGTCACGCCAGCCCCGCTCTGCAGAACACGTTTTTTCAAGTTTCCCTCCGTCATTCAGCTTTTACACTTCGCTCGCGCTGAACCTCTGCGCGCACTCTCACTTCGAAGCCTTGTCTGCCGCGCTTCCCGATGCCGCTTTATGTTCCGGCACCGGCACGCCCGCATCCTTCAGGGCTTGGTCAAAAATCGGACGCAGCTCTTCAATCGGCAGGGCGCCGTCCACTTTCTGGCCGTTCACGAACAGCGTTGGGGTCGCGCTCACGCCGACCACGTCGCCCTCCTTCATGGAAGCGCGAACCGCTTTGTCGTCCTGCGCCTTGATACAGGCCTGCAACTTCGGCATATCGAGGCCGTGCTTCTCGCCTTGCAGTGTGGCGGTTTTGTCCAGCAATTCGTTCGCCCCTGCCAGTCCCTTCTCCTTGTACTCCGCCTCGACATCTTCTTTCTTGAAGTGCTTGGCGGTAGCCGCATCGGCGGCCACTCGTCCCTTGTCTTTGTACTCTTTGTTCACATCCTCGCGGTTGCGGTGCAGGTAGTCTGCGAAATCCCAATAGGCGTCGTTGTTCTGGGTGGCCAGGCAATTCGCGTCGACCGCTGCATGCACGGCCCATGGATGAATCTCTTCCAGCGGATAGTCCTTGTAGATGAACAGCACGCGATCACCGTATTCACTGAACAATGCCGGGAACAACGTGTCATGCATACGCGAACAGAACGGGCATTGGAAATCGTCGTAGTTAATCACAACAACTTTCGCGCTCTTGTTGCCGCGCGTCGGACGCCCATTGACGTCAATCTTCTTCATCGCTTCCGCGTACGGATCGCGCGTCAGGTCGATCTTTGACATGCGGAACATGGTCTTGCGATCTTTGGCGAGCACGAACTCGTAGTCCTGCTTCTTCTCGCCATTATCGAAGGTGATGGTCAACGCGTCGTAGTTGGGGAACTCGCTCGGACGGAGCGGGCCGATGATTACCTTAACGTCGCTGGGCACCGAGTAGGTTGCCCGTACATGTTTCTCGATGGCCCGCGTCAGATCCGACGGAGCCGATTGTGCCGAGCAACCCAAACAGATAAGCAAGAGACAGACAAACGCACGCCGAGCAAAGCTCACTAGAAACCGCCTGAACATGAGGAATCACTCGATTATCTCACGCGCAGCCCACCCAGATGGCGAGTTCGGCGGGGATACCAGACGTGGGAGATGCCACCACTCAGAGCAAAGAAGGCCCTACCACGGACGTGTGGGCTTTCCAGCCCTGTTGTTTCGAGGCTTAGATCGAGGAGTGAACCTTCGGTGTGGAAGTCAGAGCCACGGAGAAACCCGAAAACGAACAACCTGAACGTGATTCTGAGCACAGACTACGACATCCGACCGGGCGGAAAATTGTTTGCGAACCCGTCCTGTTATTGGACCTCAGTCGTCATAACATGATCGAGTCCAGTCCGAAAGTCGGGAAGAGGTCACGGGGCCCCCGAAAGTCAGGAAGAAAATGATGAAGCCAGCCCGAAGGGCGTTACACGATAGCCCGGCACGTCAGTGCCGGGAAAGCGAGAGAAACGATCGAGTCCCGCAGGGACGATACAAGCCGATGGAAGAACAGATCTAGATCTTCTGCAATCTCTGCACGTCGTGGACGCCGGGAATTTGGCGGACGCCATTAATAATTTGCTGGAGATGTTTCAGGTCAGCGATTTCGAGGACGACGTCGATATTGGCCTGCCCATTGCCCGTCCGCGCTTCGATGTTGCGGATGTTGGTGTTCGTGTCGCTGATCACCGACGTGATCTGTTTCAACATGCCGAAACGGTCATCACAGAATAGCGTTAGCTTTACCGGATAGGCCGCCGGAGATCCTTCCTTGTCGCGCGCCCACTGCACGTCGATTTTCCGGTCGGGTTCATACATCAAGCTGGTCACGTTCGGGCAGTTGATGGAGTGCACCGCCACGCCTTTGCCACGTGTCACGTATCCAACAATCGCTTCGCCACGAATCGGATTACAGCACCGTGCGCGATAAACCAGCAGGTCGCCGTGTCCTTTGACGACGATGGCGTTATTGTCACCGCCAAAGACGCGGTGCATCACGCTGGCGATGCCGGTCGCTGTGGGGAACTCGTGAGCTTCCGACAAGGGCTGGGTTCCCGCCGGAACAAGTTTTGTCAGCACCTGGCGCGCAGAGTATTTGCCGTAGCCTATTGCTGCCAGAAGATCGTCGGCTCGGCCAAGACCGTACTCGCCGGCGGCACGTTGCAGGTCGGGATCCTTGATCTCCTTCAGCGAGATGCGGTATTTGCGCGCTTCTTTTTCAATGAGCTTGCGGCCGATCTCGATGGCGCGCTCCCGCTGATGAACGTTGAGCCAGTGCTTGATCTTGTTGCGGGCCCGCGATGACTTAACCACACCCAGCCAATCGCGGCTCGGATGATGTCCAGGCTGCGTGAGAATCTCGACGATGTCGCCGGAATGGAGCTTATGGCGCAGCGGCACCATGCGCCCATTGACCTTCGCGCCAACGCAGCTATGGCCGACCTCGGTGTGAATCGAATACGCAAAGTCGATAGGAGTCGATTCGCGCGGTAGCACCAGCACTTTGCCTTTGGGTGTGAAGGTGTAGACCTCTTCGGGATAAAGATCGATCTTCAGCGTGGATAGGAATTCGTTGGGATCGGAGATGTCGCGCTGCCACTCCACTACCTGGCGAAGCCACGCGAGCCGCTGCTCATCCTGCGCGGAGACCGGGCCGTCCTTGTATTTCCAGTGTGCGGCGATTCCTTCCTCGCACATCTTGTGCATTTCCTCGGTGCGGATCTGGATTTCGAAGGTCTCACCCGTCTCGGTGATCACAGACGTGTGCAGCGACTGGTATAGGTTCGGCCTCGGCATGGCGATGAAGTCCTTGATGCGGCCAGGCACCGGTCGCCAAAGGTTGTGAATGATGCCGAGGACGGCGTAGCAATCCTGCACCGACCTGGTGATGACGCGCATCGCGAATAAGTCGTATACCTGGTCGACTCCAATGCGCTGCCGCAGGAGTTTCTTGTGGATGCTGAAGAGACGCTTGATGCGGCTTTCCACGCGTGCGCTGATGCCCGCTTCTTTGAGCTTGTCGCGCAGCACATCCTCCACTCTGGCCAGGAACGCTTCGCCCTGCTTGCGTCGCGATTCGACGGCGTCGTGTACCTGTTGATAGGCGATCGGGTCGACATAGCGGAAGCCGAGATCCTCAAGTTCGCCGCGGATCTTGCCCATTCCCAGGCGGTGCGCGATCGGGGCATAGATATCGAGCGTCTCGCGCGCGATCTTCTGCTGCCGGTCGGGCGGAAGATGCTCCAGTGTGCGCATATTGTGCAGGCGGTCGGCAAGCTTGATCATGACCACGCGAATGTCGTCAACCATCGCGAGCATCATCTTGCGGAGATTTTCAGCCTGCGCTTCTTCCTTCGACGAAAAATCGATCTTGCTGATTTTTGTTACGCCCTCGACGATGTGCGCCACCTGTTCTCCGAATTCCTGGCGAATTTCGACCGCCGTCACCGAGGTATCTTCAACCGAATCATGAAGCAGGCCGGCGGAGATCGAGACTGTATCCATCTTCATGTCGGCGAGCACGTTAGCGACTTCCAGCGGGTGGATCAGGTAGGGTTGACCGGAGGCTCGCGTCTGTCCGGCGTGGTGCTTTTGGGAGAATTCGTAGGCTTTGCGGACCAGTTCGAGATCGTCGTTGGGGCGGTTCTCACGGAGCTTTTTCATGAGCTCGCGGAACCGGGTCACCGTGAGCACGTTGGTCGCGATCTGCTGACGCAACGTTGCCATGCACGATTTTAACTCAGTAGATCGCGGTTAGTGAGCAGTGGATGGTTAGATGGAAAACCGTCTTACGAAATGCTGGTTGCAAAGGCGATGAAATCGGAGAAACCGGCACGATTCCGGCCTTTTTCGTAATCTGCCAGTAAGTACCTGTCGATGAATACGAACTTCCATCAGCATTCCAACCCGCTATCCACTATCCACCAACGGAGTGTCCACTTTAGGATGTATTTGTGGAACGGGTCTTAGTTACGGGTGTTTCCGGCCGCATCGGGGCGGCCCTTTTGCCTTACTTTGAATCCCAGGGCGCTCAAATCGTCCGCATGGTACGCCGCGCTCCTCGCGGACCGGATCAGATTCAGTGGGATCCTTTGAAGCCGGTTTCCGCCGAAGCGGTCTCCGGATTTGACGCCGTGATCCATTTGGCTGGAGAGAGCATAGTCGGGCGCTGGACTGCCGCAAAAAAGAAGGCGATGCGCGACAGCCGCGTGCTCGGCACGCGGCGTCTGTCGGAAGCTTTGGCGCAGGCAAAGCAACGTCCTGAAGTTTTCATATGCGCTTCCGCCATCGGAATTTACGGAGACCGAGGCGACGAGATCCTGACCGAAGCAAGCGGAGCGGGAAATGGCTTCCTCGCTGAACTCGCACGCGATTGGGAGAAGGCTAGCGGCGCGGCCATCGACGCCGGTATTCGAACCGTGAACATCCGTATCGGGCTCGTACTGAGCTCGCGCGGAGGCGCACTCGAGAAAATGCTGCCGCCATTCAAGTTAGGACTCGGCGGGAGGATTGGATCGGGCCGCCAGTGGTGGAGCTGGATTCACGTTGACGACATCGTTGGGGCGATGCATCACGCGATCCGCAATCCATCGCTCTCGGGGCCTGTGAATTTCACGGCACCCGGTGCAGTGCAGAATACCGAATTCACTGGCACCCTGGCGGCGGCGCTGTCGCGTCCAGCGATCTTTCCGGTTCCCGCCTTTGCGGCGCGCCTTGCTTTCGGCGAAATGGCCGACGAACTCCTGCTGGCCAGCGAGCGCGTAAAGCCTGCCAGACTGCAGGCGAGCGGATATTCCTTCCGGTTCCCCGAGTTGCGTCCGGCACTCGAAGACCTGCTGGCCTAACGGCTCGCCAGGTTGTGTCACTCCTCCGAGTGATGTGGATCACATCCTCGCTGTTCGGTGGCTGCAAGACTGCCAGCAGATGGTGCGAAGATCCATCGCGGCGCTCCTCCTGATGTCGATGACGGCTTGGGCCGAGATCGCCCTCGCGCCGCTGTTCACCATTCATGCCTCTCACCTGGTCCATGTAAAAGCAGCCCCTCAGGAAGAACATCAGCATGCGATGCCGGGCCATCCTTGCTGCCCTGGCGGCGCGCAGATGATCGCGACAACATTGCAAGTGAAAGCGGCGAACCTGCCCTGCGAAGAACAACACCGCTGTTGCTTCCGGCAGGGGCCAGCGAGTCCGCCGACGACCGCCAAAGAGATCAGGGATTCAGCTCCGGAGATTTCAGTCGCATCTGCGGAACTTTGGCCGAATTTTGGAACATTTCACTCTCTCCTGTCCCTCACTCAACCCGTCGTACATATCCCGCCAGGCGAATTTGGCGTGGTCCTGCGGATTTAGACCTCTTCTTGATTGCTGAAAGCTCATGGGCTGCGCGATGACGCAGTCCTTACCAAAACAATTTTCACGATCATAGGAGATCTTTATGAAACTCAGAATTTTCGCACTGACGTTAGTCCTTGCAGTCGTTGCCTGGGCGCAGCGGAGCTCGCAGGCTCCAGCGCCGAACTCGACTCCGGCTCCCGAAACCAAGGGCTGCTGCCATCACATGGGCGACCACAAAGACGGTATGGGGTGTTGCCATAAGAAAACTGCCGAAGGCAAAGAAGCCATGGAGTGTTGCGGCAAGCAGCAGTGCGACATGAAGGATGGCAAGTCCTGGTGCGAAGGCAAGGACGCCAATGCCTGCATGAAGCAATGCCAGAAAGAAAATGCGGGCTGCCGCAAGGACGGCAAGTGCGGCGTGAACAGAAAAGGTTGCTGCGGAGGATCCAACGAAAAAACGGCAGCGGGATGCTGCCGCGGAAACCACTGCGAGCATCATAAGCCCGCAATCGCCAGCTAGGCGCTGGCGACACAGCGAGGTGCAGCATTACGCCCCGGTTCCGGACGGACCGGGACTTTCTTGTGTCAGACGAAACGCCCTGTGACACAAGCCCACATCGCCCGCGCGTGCCAGATGTAGTTGATTGTCAGTTCACCGCGACGCGTGAGTGCGCGTAATGCGGTCATGCCAGCACAACCCGTCTTCGTCGAGTGTGCCCCACAAATATCCCAAGCCTAGCGACAGAGCCGACAGATACGATGCCAGCACCCGCCAGCGACGAAGGCGTCGCGGTACGGGAGAGCCATCGAACTTCGTCAGTCGAAGTCGAACGATGCGCAGTCCTGGCGTCGAACCTGTGTAAACCATGAACAGGTATTCGTATCCTGCCCAAAGGATGAGCGCCACTGCTGCGGCTGCTCCCGCGAGTACCGGGATCGGCGCAAGCTCCGGATTAAGCCGGTAGAACATCGCGCCGAATCCAGCCAGCGCGGCGATGATAATCAGGGAATCTAGAGCGCCCGCAAAAATCCGACGGATGAGCGACGCCGGCCGGGGCTGGTCTTCGGGCGCGCGCTGCCGGGTTTCGGTCCGGACTGGCGCCTCAATCAGAATCCCGCCCAGAGCCGGGGGGGCGGGAACGACCTCCGGAGCCTCAACAATGCGCGGGCGGTCAAGCACGGGCTCGGCCAATTCTTGCCCTTGGAAGATCGGAATCGCCGCCGAACGCGGGAACTCGATAATCTTGGCTGACGTTTCGTATTCGACAACGGGAGGGGCTACGCGGAATTCGGCGCGCTGCTCGACTTCAGGCTCTGGTATGTGCTCCAGCTGATAGGCGACATTCTGTGCGATAGGCGCTACCGGTTCAGCAGCAGCCATCGCGCCGGCAACCGTAGTTGTCGTCCTCGCCTCCCGGTCCCCCGAGGACCAGGAATCAAACGGCAAGCGTAACGAGGGATAGCGGGGCCCGCGCGGCTTACGGCGGGCGCGATACCGCTCCAGGCGTGCGGCCACTTCCTGGCGCCAATACTCAGCATCGTCTCCGGGTGGCGGGAGATCGGGGCGGTACGATTCCGCCGACGAAGGAACGCACGGGGGCACTTCCGGAGTCAGGTCTCCGTTACTGAGACTTTCCATCAAACCGGTCTCGAAGAATGCCAGCAGCCAGAGCCAGGCCAGGCACCAGCGGTGGGGATCAAAAGGCCGCGCAGCTTTGCTTACCGTACCAGCCGCATGCTAAGGTCGAACCAGTTTCCCAATGGCAACCGGCCGACGGAGCGCAGATGCGCTTGCGATGATCGTCCGCATTCGAATCCTTATCACGGCGGCATGGGTTTGTCATCTTCTTCTCGCTCCGCAAATAGTAACCAGCCAGACGCTGGCCCCCCAAAACGCTGTCTCCGCGCCCGTTCCGGTCGGTACCTCGGGCCAGGCCGAAGAGGAAGTCACCATTCGGGCAGTCTCGCAGGAAAAAGACGGAGCGATCTACAAGCTCCGCGGACAATCTGAAATTCACTACCGGAACTACGTCTTGTATGCCGACGAGATCACCTACAACTCAGCAACCGGAGATTCCGAACTCGAAGGTCACGTTGTGCTCGATGGCGGACCCTATGACGAGCACGTTGAGGCCAGCCATGGAACCTACAACATCCGCAGCCAGGTCGGAACGTTCTACAGCGTCGTCGGGACGGCGGGATTTCGCGTGCGTGGCGCCAAGTACATGCTCACCACCACCAATCCGTTTGCCTTTACAGGCAAGATTGTCGAGAAGCACGGACCTGATCACTACCTGGTGCGCCACGGAACGGTGACCACCTGCCAACTTCCGCATCCCCGATGGCAGTTCAACGCCGGGCAGATCAAAGTCGACGTGGACAGCACGGCGCAGATCCATAACAGCGACTTCCGCATCATGGGCGTGCCGGTCATCTACTTCCCTTACGTCACGCATCCGGTGCAGAAGCAGGAACGGCAATCGGGATTCCTGATCCCGAGCATCGGTAATTCGTCGCGCAAGGGCCTGATCATCGGCGACTCGGTTTACTGGGCGATCAACCGCAGCATGGACCTGACGTTGGGAGCGGAATACTACTCGATCCGTGGATGGTCGCAGCGAGCGGAGTACAGGGCGCGTCCGAGCGACACGTCGTACATTGACTTCAACTACTTTGGAGTTCTCGACCGAGGAATCGGATTCCCGCCGCAGAAGCAGGGCGGCGAGGAGGCTCGCTTCGCCGCAGAAGGACGTTTCTGGGACACTTTTCGCGGAGTCGCCAATGTCGATTACCTGAGCTCATTCGTCTTCCGCATCGCTTTCGAAGAGGTCTATGCCCAAGCGGTCAATTCGGAAGTGAAGTCGCAGATCTTTCTCTCTAACTCCAGCAACGGTTTTCACTACGACGCGCTTGTGGAGCGCTACCAGAACTTCGAAATCTGCAATCCTGCCAACCCGGAGCAAGCACTGGAATGCCCGACCAATATCACACAGACGGAGCTCATTCGAATACTTCACGCCCCAAGCGTCTTCTTCTCGGGGGAAGAGCGCAGGCTGGGAAACACGCCGCTGTTCTGGTCGTTTGATAGCGCTGCGGAGGGACTGCAGCGCCGCGAGTTGACCCCGTTCCGTACCGCGCCGCTAGTCGGCAGGTTCGACTTCTCACCATCCGTTTCCATGCCGCTGCAGTGGCATGGATGGTCCTTACGGTCGGCGCTCACGCTGCGCGACACGCTCTATACCGAACAACTGAGCCCGGTGCTGGGACGCACCACTGGAACGGCGGAGAGCGACGCCATCAATCGGAAATCGCTCGAGGCGGCCGTCGAACTACGGCCGCCGACATTGGCCAAGGTGTTCGATCGTCCCTGGCTTGGGCGCCAATGGAAGCATGTGATCGAGCCGCGTCTGCAGTACGACTACGTGACCGGTGTCAACAATTTTGCGGACATCCTTCGCTTTGACGATCGCGACATTCTCACCAATACCAACGAGGTTGAATACGCGATTGTGAACCGTTTGTACGCCAAGCGGCTGAACGCAGAAGAGAAAGACTGCGACCAGTCGAAAATGAAATCGCTGACCATCGGCGGAGCGCTCAGGAGCGGCGCTGTCCCCTGGGAATCTCCCGAGCAGTCCAAGCCGCTCTGCGCCGTCGGTCCGCGCGAAATACTGAGCTGGGAAATTGCCCAGAAATATTTCTTCGATCCAACTTTCGGAAACGCGCTCGTGCCCGGAACCCGGAACGTCTTTACCAGCACCGAAGACTTCACGGGGATCGCGTTCCTGAGCGATGAACGTCAGTTTTCTCCGATCATTTCGCGCCTCCGGCTAGAGACCAGTGTCCGGACCAACACCGAATGGGACCTCGACTACGATCTCAAGAAGGGTCGGATCAACGCCAGCACGGCCCTCGTCAACTATCACTATGGGCCTTTCACGATCGGGGCGGGCGATGCGTTCCTGCGCGTCAATGACGTTTTGTTGGGCGGCCAGCCTGTGCCCGGCGCTCGCGACTTCCACCAATTCAGGGTCCTGTTTGGTTACGGAGAACCCAACAAGCGCGGTTTCAGCGGTGCTACCAGCGTGGGCTATGACGTCAACCAGGGGTTCCTGCAGTATGCGAGCGTGCAGACCACCTACAACTGGGACTGCTGCGGATTAAGTGTGGAGTACCGCCGCTTTGCGCTCGGGCTGGTGCGAAATGAAAATCAGTTCCGGGTAGCCTTCTCCCTGGCGAATGTCGGCGCCTTCGGCAACCTGAAGCGCAAGGAAAGGCTGTACTGACATTGTTGATTTTTTGAATGTAGATTTTTGATTTGAAAGTCTCTCGGTGCAAATCGGGTGAAAGGAGCAACGGCTTTCGAATCGTCAATCAACAAATCAAAAATCAACAACTTCCTTTTCGATTTACTACAATGTTCCCTGTGGACGCGAAATTCCAACGCTTACGCACGATTCTGGCATCCAGCGGACGGCTCCTGGTGGCCTTTTCCGGAGGGGTCGATTCGGCATTCCTGGCCTGGGCGGCTCACCGCGAACTGGGAGATGGAATGCGCGCGATCATTGCGGACTCCGCCAGCTTGGCCCGGACGCATCTCGAAGACGCGCTCGCCTTTGCGCGTGAGCAAGACATCCCTATTGAAATGCTGAAGACACAGGAACTCGAGAATCCCGACTACGCGCGCAATGATTCTATGCGGTGCTTTCACTGCAAAGACGAACTGTTTGAGGTGCTCGAGGAATATCGGTCGGCGCACGGGTTTGACCGAATTGCTTACGGCGTGAACGTCGATGACCAAGGCGACTTTCGCCCCGGGCAGCAGGCCGCTCGCCAGCATCACGTGTTGGCGCCGCTGCTGGAGGCAGGCTTAGAGAAGTCGGAGATCCGGGAGCTGGCGCGTGCTGCCGGCTTGCGGATATGGGACAAGCCGGCGTCCGCCTGCTTGTCATCGAGAATTGAGTACGGACGACCCGTGACCGCCGAGGCGCTGAGCGTCGTCGAACGCGGCGAGGATGCCCTGCGCGGGCTCGGTTTCCGGCAATTCCGGGTGCGGCATCACGGAGACATTGTGCGCATCGAAGTGGCGCGCGAAGAACTGTCGCGCGCGCTCACGCCCGAAATGGCTCGCGAATTCACTCGAATCTTCAAAGACCTTGGCTTCCAGTTCGTGACACTCGACCTGGAAGGCTTCCGCTCCGGATCAATGAACGCGCTGCTGCCTATTGAGGAATTACGGCGAGCCTGAGTCCGTACCCGCACCGCGCTATCGGCGGAGAAAAATCCTCACAAATGCCGGGGTGATCGCAGTCACAGGAAAGCCCCAGCAGATTCGCTAGTCTGATGCTGGCAGCCTCCCGGCCGCGTTCGCACTAAATCCCTCCGCAAGCTCCATGCGTCTTCATTCCCTTCAGGGCCTGCGCGCTGTCTGCATTACTTTGGTCGTGCTCTCGCATCTTTCCGGCACGCAGAATTTCCCGCGCGTGCATTTGCTCGAGATCTACGGGAATCTCGGAGTGCGAATCTTTCTGGTCGACTCCGGATACCTGATTACCGCCCAACTTATTCGCCAATACGAAAAGACCGGCACGATCTCGCTGTCGACGTTTTACGCGCGCCGCGCGTTCCGCATTTTTCCAGCCGCGTATGTCTTCATGGCGGTCGCGATCGTCACCCATTGGACCGCACTCTCCGCGGGCAACATTGCGACCGCACTCGCGTACTGCGTGAACTACTACCCACAGGGCGGACATCACGTACTCGGCCACCTGTGGTCGCTCGGAGTCGAGGAGCGGTACTACCTGCTCTGGCCGCTGACGCTTCTACTGTTCTTCCGCCGTCGGCTCTGGATCGTCGTCGCCGTGATCGCTGCGGGACCACCGCTTCGAATCCTGTTCTACCTTCTCTGGGGACGCGCCGGCCTGAATCATCCCTTCCCCGTATTCATGGACGCGCTCGGCACCGGCGCAGCCATGGCGATCGTGGAGGCTATGAGATTGCCATTCTTCGCAAGGCTCGAGCGCGCCTTCGCGAGCCGCTGGTGTATGGCAGTTCCAATCCTGACCGCACTACTCCCGAGCCTTCAGCTATGGAACACGCGCATCTACCAGGTGTTGGGCCTGAGCGCGCTCCACGTTGGCATCGCTCTTTCAATCAAGCACGTGCTGGCGCGCCGCTACTCCCTGTTGAACGTGTGGCCCACGATGTGGCTCGGCGCGATCAGCTACAGCCTGTACTTGTGGCAGCAGATCTTTCTCGACCGCGCTTCGCGAGCCTGGTGGATGGCCTTTCCCCAAAATCTGCTTTTCGGCGTGTTGCTTGCCACCGTGTCGTACTGGTTCGTGGAAAAGCCGTTTCTGAGGGTGCGCGAACGCTGGACAAAAAAGCGCAGCTTGCACCTGGTAGGAGCATTCGCACCTCGCCAATCCGCGGAGCCCGTCATTTCCTCATGCCGGCCGGCCGTGTAAAACGATCAAAGGCCAAGGGTTACTTCTGCAATCTGACTTCTAACCTCTGCAATCCCATCCCTTCCGGTATCATAGAAAGATCGACTCCCTGGAGGGGTGATGGCGGTTCCGATATCCCAAATGTGGACGGTATCGACTTACGTCCTGCGCCAGAAACTGGCCGGACGCAAGCGCTACCCGCTCGTGCTCATGCTCGAGCCCCTGTTCCGCTGCAACCTGGCCTGCGCTGGATGCGGCAAGATCCAGTACCCCGCCCACATTCTGAAACGCGACCTCACTCCCGAAGAGTGTTTCAAGGCAGTCGACGAATGCGGCGCCCCGGTGGTTTCGATCCCCGGCGGAGAGCCGCTGATGCATCCTGAGATCGATAAGATCGTCGAGGGCCTGGTCGCCCGCAGGAAGTACATCTATCTCTGCACCAACGCGTTGCTGCTCAAGGAAAAGCTGCACCTGTTCAAGCCCAGCAAGTACCTGAGCTTCTCGGTGCACGTCGACGGGCAACGCGAGCACCACGATTTTTCCGTCTGCCGCGAAGGTGGATACGACATCGCGGTGGATGCCATCCGCGAAGCCGTGAAGGCCGGATTCCGCGTCACTACGAACACGACGCTCTTTGACGGCGCCGACCCGAAATCCGTGCGCGCCTTCTTCGACGAGATGATGGACTCGGGCGTCGAGAGCATGATGCTGTCGCCCGGGTACTCCTACGATAAGGCGCCCGACCAGAAGCACTTCCTCGGACGCGCCCGCACCCGCCGTCTGTTTCGAACGATGCTTTCGAATCGCAAGAAGAAATGGCGCTTCAACCAGTCGCCGCTCTTCCTCGAATATCTGATGGGACGGCGCAACTACGATTGCACGCCATGGGGTATGCCGACTTACAACCTGTTCGGCTGGCAGAAGCCCTGCTACCTGCTGCAGGATGGTTACGCCGAGTCGTATCAGGAACTGATTGAAACCACCGAGTGGGACAGCTATGGTACGCAGTCGGGCAATCCGCAGTGCGCGAACTGCATGGTGCATTGCGGTTACGAGCCGACCTCGGTCAACGACACCTTCGGTTCCCTGCGCGGCTTCTGGGACACGGTGAAGGCGACGTTCTCGCTCTATCCGGATAAAGCTGCGCTGGCCGATCTCGACCGTCCCGTGCGCCCTGTGTATTCGTACAATCCGCTGGTGCAGATCAGGATGGACGAGCACGTCGAGCAACCGGAACTCGACGAAACACGCGTGCAGGCGGGACCGATCTACTGATGATCTGTGTCCGATAGTTGGGCCCAGCTTCTTGATTCAAGTACTGCTTTGTCATCCGGAGGAGCAGCGCGAACGAGGGATCTGCAGTTTTGGACAGCTGAACAGACGGACTCAATTTCTGAAGTGCAGATTCCTCGAACGTCCTCGGCTTCGCCTTCGGACCTCTCGGAATGACAATTTCGAACGACTATTCCATGTCTGACACTCCGAATACGCCTCCTCCCGCCGACAACCTGGAAGTCGTTCCCGGCGTCGAGCGCGAAAATCTTCAAGGATGGATTCCTGAACTTGCCGCCGAAGTTGACATCCGTGCGGTCATCGAGAAGGCCTTCGATTATCGCGGAGACATCACCGTCACTCGCAAAGACGGCTCGCAGATCACCGGATACCTTTTCTATCGACGCGCCGGCAAAACTCTTGCCGACTCTGTCATTCGCCTCATGCTCGCGGGCAGCAGCGACCGCCCGTCCATCGCCTACTCCGACATCTCCGCTCTTGCGTTTACCGGACGCGACACGGCCGCAGGCAAGAGCTACGAAGCCTGGGTCCGCAAATATTGGGAGAAGCGCGAAAAAGGCGAGACGAACATCTCGATCGAGCCGGAAGCGCTCGAATAGAGCTAGCCATCAGCGTGCGTCGCAGGCGTATCTTTATCGCAAGAATCGCCACTTTAATCGATCTACTCACATAAGCTAACCATGGATTGGGCAATTCATCAGTCGCAAGTGCGCTTCGACCCTCGCGCCGAACGCGAGGAATACGAGCGCCTGTTCAGCCATGCGGCACGAGTGCTACAGGATCGACTTGTGCGGCTGGGAGGCTGTGATCGCACCAAAGAGATTCCGATTGCTGAGTGGGAAAGGGTCTATCGAAGCGAAGCGAAAGCCTGGCGATTGCTGCATCAGGCAAGAGTACTGGGCTGGGGCCCGGAAAAGAGGTGTTATTTTGCCAACAAGCTACCCTAGCCGAATCAAGAACGATCGAAGCCAGTACTGATGATTGTTCTCGTCAACTGACCCGAAAAAAGCGAGACGAATATCTCGATCGAGCCGGAAGCGCTGGAGTAGGCCCTCATTCTTCTTCCAGCAACTCTCCCAGCCGGTCCAGCCGCTTCTCCCAACGAGCGCGGCGGTCGTTGATCCACTTTTCCGCCACGGTCAGTCCGCGCGACTCCATCCGGCAGGTGCGCACTCGTCCCACTTTCGTGCTGCGCACCAGCCCGCTTCTTTCCAACACATCAAGATGCTGGACAACCGCTGCGAGTGTGATCTCGAGCGGTGCCGCCAGCCCCGAGACCGACGCTGGGCCCGCGCTCAGTTTTTCGAGAATCGCTCGGCGCGTGGGATCGCCCAGGGCGTGAAATACACGATCGATGTTGGCTCGCTGGCTCAGCATGACATTCCTTTCGTGCGGAGCCCGATCCGCGGCTCCTCTCCCGCACTAATCCGCAAGCGCCGCAGCAAAGTTGTCGAGTAACTTCTCCCATCCCGCCTTCCGAATCTCCGGTCCGTCCGAGCCTTCGAAGAATGCGGCTTGCTCGGTGAAGACGAGCTCGGTTCCGGCTCCTACCGCCAGAAACTCAGTCGTCACCTGCGATGACGAAATGCACCGCTCGCCAACTGCCATCGTGTACACGAAGACGATGCGGCGATCAGGCAAGATATCCTGGTAGATGGTTTCGTTCGTGCACAACGAGCCGTCCGGCAGACGAAACTGCACGCGCTCACGGCCGCCGGCGCGGAAGTCCATTTCGAATCCCTCCCGCGTCGAACCGTCGCCTTCGACAAACCAGCGGCGCTTCTTCGCCGGATCGGCAAAGGCGCTGAACACCCGCCGCGCCTCCTTCGAATAGTTGCGTCGAATCTCATACGTGCTATGAATCACCGATCGCTGTTGCATGGTCTCCTTCCGCCTGCGAGTGTTCGCATCATGCTGCCGGCGCGTAAGACAGAAACACATTGCCATTGCCGAACGTCCGGCTCTTGATCAACTTCAGACTCAGCTTGTCCTTAAGCCCTTCGAACATGGTTCTTCCTTGGCCGAGCACGATGGGATTTATCACGCACTGGAATTCATCGATCAATCCCTGCTGCGCCAGCTGCGAGACAATCGTACCGCTTCCAAGAATCGCCATCCCCTCACCGTTCTCGCTTTTCAGTCGCCTGATCTCGGCGGCTAAGTCGCCTTTCACCAGCGCGGTATTACTCCAGGAGACGTTATCGAGCGTTCGTGAAAATACGATCTTCCGCAAGGCATTCATCCGCTCCGCCACCGCGCGGTCGTGCTGCACCGCCATCGGAGTCGGCCAGTAGCTGGCCATCATCTGGTAAGTGATTCTGCCGAAGACCAGCGTTCCGTCGCCGCTGGCGTTTTCGGCAACGAACGCATCCCACTCCGGATCGCCTTTCCCCATCTTGGCCCACATCATGCTGTTGTTGGCATCGACGAAGTAGCCGTCGAGCGAAACGTGGTTGAAAACGATCAATTTTCGCATGGAATCCCCCTCTCTATAGTTAAGTATGTACTAAACTATAGGTCGATCCCGACCGATTGTCAAGTGGACACTTAAGTATGTGGATAAGAAGTAGAGGCGCTCAGTTCTTCAATTGCTGGACGCTCGCCGCGTCCTTGCCCACGGGAACCGCATTTCTGGAGAGTTCCATCGCCACATCAAGGCACGGATCCTTCCCGGCGCGAAGGTCGTCCGGTACGGCCCCCAGTAAATGGCCGCCTGGTTGACCCGGCCACTGGTGCGGTCGCCGACAATTTTCCCTCGATGGTTCAACTGGATGGAACGAGCAAACATTTCCGAAGCGCTCGCCGAATGACTGTCGACAAGAACAAATAGTGGCGCCGTAATGCCCGGCTTTTTCGGTTTGATCTTGAGGGCATCTGTCTTTTCGCGCGAGATTGATTCGGCTAAATCGCCGGGCTCATGTATGAAGTATCCGGCTACTTCCAGCAAGGCATCCTGCCTTCCACCGCCGTTCTCTCTCAGATCGAGTATCACAGCGCTAGCATGCTCCGCCTTCCGCACAAACGATCCAGCATCGTGCGGCACAACCATGAATGAGGGGAACTTCAGATAGACAATTCCACTGTCGTATTCTCTTGACGAGGGAGTCTCGTCTTGCTTCAGCTCCCGTTCATAAGTGTTATACAGGCGTGAAAAGTCCTTGGTAACTTCTGCCTTCAACTTAGCCTCAATAACAATCTGGCGAGTCTTTGTCCCGTCAGTCGCGACGGTCAGATGCAAGGTCCGGTTCGGATTCAACAGCCGGAAATAGCGCATCATGTCGTCAATATTCGCCCTGGTCACCTTGAAGTCGTTGACCACCTCAATCCCGTCTCCGACGCGCAATCCCGCAAGATCCGCCGGTCCTTGCGGCATCACCTCATAGACAATCGCGTCCTCCCCGAATGGCTTTACTTCAAAACCGAAGTGTGGATGCTCGGTACGGCCAGGAGGAATAAACACAGTATGCGAGTCATTTAAGCGCGCTACCAGCCCGCTGATTGCAGCGACCATCTCGCCCGTATGGTCTGCCTCGTCGATTCGCTTTCGGGCCACCTCGACCGCACTCTTCCAGTTCACACCATTCAGCTTCGCATCATAGTAGTTCTTCTCTATGATCTGAGATACTTCCTTCAAAATGCGTTGCATCTTCCAGCGGATCAGCTTTGGATCGTTGTCGTCGGTGCTGCTAACGGTCAATGTCAGAAATGCAAACAGCAGCGTGGCAGTAACTACGAGCGCGCGCGGGTCCCGGCCATAGGATATGTTGACGAGGAGATTGTGCGTCAACTTACGAGATATTACAAGAAATAAGTCGCTTTGTCCGGAGAGATATAAGGGTTACAGTCCCACTTTGCCCGCGTGCCGCTTGATTTCCGCCAGGATAGCTAATCCCAGCTCGAGCGCGCGCCGGCCCTCTTCGAGTGATACCACGGGGCGCGATCGTTTCCCGACCGCCTGCACGAAGCTTCGGATCTCCGCCAGAAGCGGCTCTTCCGCGGTAACTGTCGGCTTCGCCATCTGAATCTGCGGATTGACGGTCGGCTGCGCCGCGCCTCCATCCGCGCCAACGGAGAACACGAGCACATCCTGCGGTCCATAGTCGACCGAGATGTACTGCTTGGGCTGGAAGAAGCGTAGCTTCCTCACGCGTTCGGTCGAGACCCGGCTGGCGGTGAAATTTGCAACACAACCTGATTCAAATTCCAATCGTACGTTGGCGATATCGACCTTCCCCGACAGAATTGGCAGCCCGACTGCCCGAATCTCCTTCACCGGCGAATTCACGAACGCCAGAACGACATCGAGATCGTGGATCATGAGATCGAGCACCACGTCCACATCGAGCGAGCGCGGAGTGAACACGCTCAGCCTGTGCACTTCGAAGAACATCGGCTTGGTGATCAGCGGGAAGGTCGCACGTACCGCTGGATTGAAACGCTCCAGATGCCCGACCTGCGCCACGCGGTCGTGTTGCTTGGCGATCTTCATCAGCTCGTCAGCTTCGGCGAGCGTCGCGGCCAGCGGCTTCTCGATCAGCACGTCGACCCCTGACTCCATCAACTCGCGCGCGACTTTTAGGTGAAGCACAGTCGGAACCGCGACCGAAGCGGCCTGAATTTCGCTGTGCGTGGTCAGCATCTGGTCGATCGAGCCAAAGGCGCGGCATCCAAACTCGCGCGCCACCGCGTCAGCGCGCGCCGTGTCCGGGTCCATCACGCCGACCAGCCGAACCTCGCCAGACTGCTGCAGCTGGTGATACACACGCGCGTGATTGCGCCCAAAAGCGCCCACACCAATGACGGCAACGTTAACAGGAGATGGATGGCTCAAAGCGTCGTCTCCTAGAAACGAAGAAATTCCCTGAAATTCCGAGCAAATGCCGCGAGCAGACCATTTTCGCAGCCGCCGCGGGACCGCGAAAGTACCAAGTCCGGACCGTGCTCGTCAGGCCACCTTCTTCAGCAGCGCAATCTGGCCGGTGTGATAGAGCTCGTGCTGAGTTACGCCGTCCAGCATGTAGTAGAAGCTGTAGTGGTCGGGATCTTTACCCGGTACTTTGTCCTTCAGTCGAGACTCGGGGAAACTGGCGACTGCCTGCACAAGATCTTCGTGGACGTCTTTCACATGCTGGAGCGCCTTTTTCCAGGCGCCGTCGCTTGTATCGGTGACGCGCGGAAAATTCTCGTTGTCACTTAGTTCCAGGCCTTCCCCGCGCATTCTGCGCCGGCATGCGCCGTCCCACGCGGCAATATGCAGAACCAGTTCCCAGATGCTGTGCGCGTTCTTGATCGGATGCGCGGCGGCCTGCGCTGCCGTGACGCCCTGCAGGACTTCGAAGAGGGAATCGCCATGCCAGGCTTCTCCAGCAAAGGCGCGGCGGAGTTGATCTGCAATACGGGCGGGTTCAGACATAACAAACCTCCAAACATGCTATTTGGAGGTTAGATTAAGCGCGGCAGCAGGATGTTGTCCAGCGCTCAACCCGAGACGATCGCGATCCCGAGCCTGTCTGCCTCTTTGATCACCGCATCGCCATCCAAAAGCAGACAACGTCCGGCATCGATAGCCAGGCACGTCGCCCCAGCGTACATCATGGTGTCGATCGTCTTCTTGCCAATCACCGGTACATCAAAGCGCATGTCCTGGTTGGGTTTGGCGATCTTCACGACCGTCAGCGCACGGCTGAGTATGGATGGATCATCATCGAAAGAGCGCATGATCTGGCCGGCACGTTTGATGGTTGCGTCGGTACCTTCCATGGCCTCAACCGCGACACACGCCGATTCCGCGATCACCACGGTCTGGCCAATGTCATATTGCGCGAGTTGTCGCGCGACCGTTCGACCGTAGTCGATATTCTTCCTTTCATGCTCATCGGGCGATCGATTCGTGAGCACGCCCGATTTGGCCAGAAGCGGCTCGAGCAGCGACGTGGAATTCTCCAACGTGATGCCTTCATCGGCCATGACTTTTGCGATCGCGCCGAGCAACGAATCCGTGTTGCGCGTGCCGAGCGAGAGCAGCAGTTTTGCCAATCTCCAATCCGGCTTAATGCTGGAAAAGATCTGCTTGTGCTTGACCTGCCCGGCCATGATGGCGCGATTCACGCCTTCCGCCTTGAAGGTGTCGATCAGCTTCGAGAGTTCGCCGAGCGACAGCCAGTGCACCGACGAGGCGCCTTTCGATTCAATTTCCGGGAAAGTTTCTTCTTTGATGGCGGCGACCACGACGTCGTAGCCTTGCGCGCGCGCAGCGTCGAGCACGAGCAGCGGGAAGGTACCATTACCGGCGATGAGGCCGAGCTTCATCAGTTGCCAGTCGCCAGTGGCCAGTTGCCAGTAGAACTATACCGAAGCCAATAATCCATTGAGCACACATCCGACCTCTGCCGCTTGGTCGAGCAGAGTTTTGATTTGTTCGGAGGAGCCATATCCCAATCGTCCCGCCAACTGAAGCTGTGTCTCAACCTCGAGCAAGGATCCTCGAGCCTGTCCGAGAAACTGCCTGAACTCTCCAGCAGTGAGGCGACCCTGGCCTTCTGCAATGTTACTTGGGACGGAAGCGGCAGCCCGGCGAAGTTGACTCGTCACACCATAGATCTCTTCGCGTGGAAAACTTCCCGTCAAACGATAGACGTCTTCCGCAAGATCCATAGCCCTTTGCCAAGCGATCAAGTCTTGGTAGGAACGCCCCATATCAAGCCCTTCTTACTGGCAACTGAATGCTGGCAACTGTGATTTGTTCTCACTGGCAACTGGCAACTGAATGCTAGCAACTGTGATTTGTTCTCACTGGCAACTGGCAACTGACTACTGGCAACTTTACTTAACCACTCCTCTTTCCGACGCCTCGATGAACTCAATCAGCGTTGCGACGTCTACTCCGAGATCGCCTTCGCTCTTCAGTTTCTCGAGAGCCTGGGTCGTGTTCAGCTTCGATGCGAGCAGCACACGGTATGCGTGGTGCAGCTTCTTGATTCGTTCTTTCGAAAAGCCTCGGCGTTCGAGTCCGATGGCATTCAATCCGTAAGCACTCGTGCCCCGCTCGGCTGAGGTCTTCGAAAACGGCAGCACATCCTTGGTGATCGTCGTGCCTCCACCGATGATCGAGTACGCACCAATCCGCACAAAGTGGTGGATCGGGCAAAGCGCGCCCACGTTGGCCCAGTCGCCCACCGTCACGTGCCCTCCGAGCGTCGCGGCATTCGCCATGATGATGTGGTTACCAATCTGGCAATCGTGCGCAATGTGCGTGTACGCCATGATCAGGTTGTGGTCGCCGATCTTCGTCAAGCCTCCGCCCTTGACCGTGCCCCGATTGATAGTGGCGAACTCGCGAATCTTGTTGTGATTGCCGATCTCCAGGCACGTCGGTTCGCCGGCATAGCTGATGTCCTGCGGCGCCATGCCGATCGAAGTAAACGGAAAGAACGCGTTGTCGACGCCAATCTTCGTCGGGCCTTCGATTGCCACGTGCGATACGAGATGGCAATCAGCGCCGATCTCGACATCAGCGCCGATCACGCAATAAGGCCCAATCTTGCAGGACGGATCAACTTTTGTCTTGCGATCGATAATCGCGGTGGGATGGATGGACATTCGATATGCCGGCACTCGGCAATTGGCATTTAGCGCTTGGCAATAAGCATTTGCCTTGAATCGCTCCCAGGATCAAATGGACCAAATGCTAAGTGCTAAATGCTAAGAGCCAGCTGCTGATTGCTGAGTGCTGAATGCTTTACGAAAGATCTCGCCCTTACTAGCCTTCCTCTGGGACGCCCTCGCCCGCATTCGCCGCCCGCGGCACCAGGCGGCAGGTGACGACGGCTTCGGCGGCCACCTTTCCATCCACGTAGGCCTTGCCCTGCAGGCGCGCAGCAGTCAGACGCCAGGCAAGCACTTCCACTTCGATCCGCAGTTGATCTCCCGGCAGTACCGGGCGGCGGAAGCGCGCTTTCTCGATCCCGGTAAAAACCATGAGCATTTCGTCGCGGTTCGGAACCTCGGTCAACAGCAGGGCGCCGCCCGCCTGCGCAATCGCCTCGACGATCAACACGCCGGGCATGATCGGCTTTTCAGGAAAGTGCCCCTGGAAGAAAGGTTCGTTTACCGTGACGTTTTTCAGAGCAACGATGCGCTGCTTGCGGTCGAGTTCGACCACGCGGTCGATCAGCAGGAACGGGTAGCGGTGCGGGAGAATCTTGAAGATCTCGCCGATATCCATCACTGTCTTCGCCGGCGTGGTGTGCTTGTCCGCTTCCGTGGTTGTAGTGGTCGTGCCCATGCGTCGAGTTCAGAGGCGAATTATACTGTAGCGCACGCTGCAGGACGAAGAATGGGCAATCCCCGAAAGGTCATCCCCACTGTCAATGCTGAACTGGAGCGCCGTCTGGCCTACTTTGACGAGCGGCTGGGCGAGATCGTCGCTACCATCAGCGAGCTGGTCGAAATCGAATCTCCCAGCGATAACAAGCCCGCCATTGATCGATTGAGCGAAATCGTTGCCGGAAAATTCGCGGAAATCGGCGGAGCCGCGCGCTTTCATCATGCCGCGGATTTCGGGAATCATCTCCAAGTCGACTTTCCCGGCAAGGCCGGTAATCCGGTGCTTCTGCTCGGTCACTACGACACCGTCTATCCACTCGGGACGCTGTCTTCCATGCCATGCCAGATCTCGAATGGCAATCTGACCGGGCCGGGCGTGCTCGACATGAAATCCGGCATTGGGCTGATGCTGCACTCGATCGCGGCACTCAAGGAGTGGCACGGCGTGCTGCCTCGGCCCGTCACGGTTCTGTTGGTGTCGGACGAAGAGGTGGGCAGCGATTCTTCTCGCGCGACCACCGAGGCGCTCGCCAAAAAATCCGGGGCAGTGCTGGTGCTGGAGCCTTCGTACGGCCCGCAAGGAGCCGTAAAAACAGCACGCAAGGGAGTCGCCGAATATCACGTGAAGGTGACCGGAAAAGCGGCGCATGCCGGACTCGATTTCCAGAAAGGCGCGAACGCGATTGTCGAACTCGCGCGCCAGATCGAGAAAATCTCCGGCTTCACCGATCTCAAGAAGGGCCTGACGGTGAATGTCGGGATTACAAGCGGGGGCTCACGCGTCAACGTCGTTCCTGCCGAGGCTTCGGCCGATGTGGATGCGCGCATCTCGCGCATCAAAGACGCGGCTGTGATCGAGAAGAAGATGCGAGGACTGCGCCCATTCAATCGCAAGTGCCGCCTCGAGGTTAAAGGCGGGCTCAACCGTCCGCCAATGGAAAGGACCACCGGAGTCGCATCGCTTTATCGCCGCGCCCTGGAGATCGCCGCTGGCCTGAAATGGAAGCTGCCGGAAGCGGCCGTGGGCGGCGGTTCGGATGGGAACTTTACCGCTGGGATGGGTATTCCAACGCTCGACGGCCTGGGCGGCGTAGGTGACGGCGCCCATGCGGTGCACGAGCATATTGTGATTTCGGAGCTTCCGCGGCGCGCCGTGCTCATCGCGGGACTCATCGAATCGGCTTGAGGGAGTGGGAGTTAGAGCGCCCGGTCTGTTGTACCCTGCCGTTGTGATCGCAATCACAGGGGGCAGTGACTCCAACTACGGTTGCGCTTTGACTACCGCCCTACACTAACCTAGAATTTAACCGGGGTAGGCTGAGCGATGGTGCGAAGCTTGGGCGCAGGGCAACCCCATGGAGGCAGTTATGTTTGGTGGAAAAATTGGCCCGTTGGAGCTGCTAGTGATTCTTGGAATCGCCCTGCTCATCTTTGGCCCGAGCAAGCTCGCTGATCTAGGCAAGGGACTTGGGGAAGGCATCAAGAATTTCAAGTCGGCCGTGAAAGACGGCGACCAGAACAACGAGAAGAAGTCGTAGTTCGTGGCGCGGGCGCCGTCGCCCGCGTGAATACTTCTATTTCACGTCGATCTGCCGCAGCATCTTCCAAACCAGCGCCACTGGCAATCCAACCACGTTGCCATAATCTCCCTCGATTCGAGGAATCCAGCGCGAAGCTCTACCCTGGATGGCGTAGGCCCCGGCCTTATCCATCGGCTCACCGCTGGCAACGTACTCGGCAATTTCCAGCTCGGAAATTTCGGTCATCGTGACCGCCGTGGTCTCGCTGCCTGTCACGCACTTCCCGTTTGCCACCATGCAGACCCCGGTAATCACCTGGTGCTGGCGTCCGGAGAGCAAGCGCAGCATGCGCGCCGCATCCTTGGCATCGGCGGGCTTGGCCAGCATCTGTCCCTCGATCACCACGACAGTATCTGCACCGAGCACAATGTCGTTCGGACGGCGCTTGGCGACCCCCTGCGCTTTGTCTTGCGCCAGGCGCTCGGCGCACTCCCTTGCACCTTCCCCGGGGAGAGGGTCTTCGCCGATATGAGCGGGCAGGACTTCGAAGGGAATGGCCGCCGCCCGCAGCAATTCCTGTCGGCGCGGCGACGCGGACGCAAGCACGATCATTCCTTCATTCTACGGTGGTGGTGAGGATCTGCCTGAGCATGAAAACCACTGTTAGAAACTACAGGCAGCGCGGCCCCAGGCCATCACAAGGAGACTAACTACCCGGAGTACCGTGTCCTGAGGTACTCGCGTCGGCCCCCCGAAAAATGCGACAATGACCAATAAGGAACCTGCGGCCGCAACTCTCGCGCTTTTACGTAAATTTACACAACGCCGGGACTTCGCCGTGTCTCTAAACCTTCAGTAGCCACGCATGTCAGTGACTCAAATCCCGCCACGCGACCCACCGCCTCCACCACCTCCCGCTGAGCAGCGCGACCTGTTTGAGGCGCAACACTGGGAAACCGCCTATCGCCGGTTCAATCCCGAAGATGTTCCGCACCTGCTCATTCAGTTGCAGGACGATCTTGCGCGCACGCGCAAGCGCGAAGCCGCATGGCTCTCGGTTGTCCTTCACCTGCTGATCGTGATTCTGCTGTGGAACAGTGACCGACTGGTTGCGCTTTGGCCGTGGCATCACACCGTGGTTGTGACTGTGCCCAATCTCAACACGGAGAAAGAGACGACCTATCTCGCGCTTCCGCCGGACGAACAGAAGCTCACAAAACGTCCGGAGACCAAGGTTCTCTCGGACAAGGATCGAGTTGCCACCAGCAAGACGCCGCGGATCAACCGCGACGAGTTGAAGAAGATTCTGGATGCGTCGCGGGCCGGAAGGCCCGGGCCGCCGGCTCCAACGCCGCAGCCCACGCCACAGCCGCCAGCGGCCGCGCAGAACCAGGCGCCACCCCAGCCGCAGGAGACACCACAGCAGGCGCCCAGCACTGGCTTCGTGCAACCTTCGCCGAATAATCAGCAGGCGCAGTTGCAGGTTCCCGCGCAGGGCCGGCAAGTGCCGAGCTTCAAGGTTCCGCAGACGGCCGGTTCTGCGATCGATCAAGCCACGCGAGCGGCCGCCGCAAACCGCGGACGCTATGGTGGTGGCGAGGCGGGGGACTACGGACTCAGTCAGCGCAGCGGCGCCAAGGTCCTCGATCAGATGGAAGTGCTGACCGACACCATGGGCGTTGATTTCGGACCGTATCTTGCCCGCGTGGTGCAAGAAGTGAAAGCGAACTGGTATCGGCTGATTCCGGACTCGGCCATGCCGCCGATCATGAAGAAGGGCAAGCTGGCGATCGAGTTCGTCATTATGAAAGATGGCTCGGTCAGCCGCATGCAACTCGATGCCACCTCAAACGACACAGCGCTTGATCGCGCGGCATGGGGTGGAATCACGGCTTCCAATCCGTTTCCGCCACTGCCCAAGGAATTTCCTGGGCAATTCATCGGCTTGCGTTTTTATTTCTTCTACAATCCCGATAAAGCGGATATGCAATAGTCGGACTTCAACAAAACATTTGAGTGGCTTCAAGGCGAGTTTTCGCGGGACGGCGCAGCGTGCGCGAAGCGGCCAAATTCGCTACCATAGAGAAAATTTCGAGTACGCATCGCATCCAATGAAACGTATGAAGATTCACCACCTGTTTGCTGTCGTCCTGTTGCTGTGCTTGTCCGCTGCGGCGCAAGCCGTGCCCGATGTTCTGCGTCCGCCGAAGGGTGCGACCGTCGCCCTGGTGGTGTTCGAGGATCTGCAGTGCCCGGACTGCCGCCGCGCTGCGCCGTTGGTCGCGCAGGCTGGACAGACCTACAAGATTCCCGTGGTCCGGCACGATTTCCCTCTGCCCATGCATAACTGGTCGTTTCAGGCAGCAATCCTGGCACGCTATTTCGACACGCAGTCGAAGACCGTTGGCAACGCCTTCCGCGACTACATTTTTGAGCACCAGATGGAGGTTCTGCCCAACACCTTGCACGGCTTCGCGGAGAAGTTTGCCGCAGACCACAAGGTCGATCTGCCTTTCGTCGTCGATCCTGCGGGAAAGCTTGCCGCTGAAGTGAACGCCGACAAGAGTCTTGGGCAATCGCTCGGCATCGATCACACGCCGACCATCTACGTCGTCAGCGACAAACGCGGAGGCAAGCCCTACGTCGAGGTGACAGACCGCAGCCAACTCTTCGCGCTCATCGATAGCATGAAGAAAAACTAACGGACCGGATAAATGGACCGCGCACCGATCTGGTTCGAACGCAAGTTTGAGTTCACCTTCCCGGTGGAGCTCCATCCGAATCTGCGCGCGCGGCTGCGCGGAACCCCGGCGCGTCTTGAAGAACTGACGCGCCATGCGGACGCTGCATTGCTTGTGAAAAGGCCACAACCGGATAAGTGGTCGGCGCAGGAGCACGCGGGACACTTGCTGGATCTCGATCCGCTCTGGCTGGCGCGCATTGAGGACTATGCGGCCGGGGTGTCGCAACTGACGACCGCCGACCTGACCAACCGCAAGACGCACGAAGCGAATCACAACGCGCGGCCAATGGGAGAAATTCTCGCAGCCTTCCGGGAAGCGCGCTCTGCGCTCGTCAAGCGCGCGGAGACCATCGATCCAGCGTTGTTCGCACGATCAATTCCACACCCGCGGCTCAAAACGCCGATGCGCCTGGTCGACCACCTGTTCTTTGCTGCAGAGCACGATGACCATCACCTGGCGCACATCTGGCAACTGTTGAAAGGCTGATTGTCCGTGTGGGGCGGGCATTCCTGCCCGCCATGCTGCGTGAATTCAACACAAAATTCAGGGTTATCGATCACAGAGTCGTCCCATCCGGCATGGGATATTGCTGGAATGAGCTCACTGCGCGGACAGGAATGTCCGCGCCACACAATGGGATGTCTGCGTTCAGGCCAAATCCGTACGAATACCAGCGACGGCTGCCACACTTCCAAAAATTAGATCGAACCCTGTTTGTTACCTTCGGAAAACTAACAAAGCAGCCATTTCCCGCAAAGCCCCCGCGAGATCAGTACAGATATCGTAAGCAAAAGGGCGGGCAGGGATGCCCGCCCTACACAAGCTAGGTTTCAATTCCCACGTAGCAGACACGGCCGACGATGTAGTCTCCCGGTTTCGTTCCTTCTTCCATGGTGAGGACTTCGACTGGATAAGCCTGATTGTGAGGACGCAGGACAAGATGATGGTTTGCGACTTCCACGTATTTGATACTCAATGAGCCATCCTTGCGCACGGCATACATATTGCTTTCGCCCTTGCGATAAGGCGTCAGGGAATTGTAGTGGCGATCGATGAGCAGGGTGGCGCCCGGCAACATGCGGGGATACATGCTCATGCCCTCGCGCGCGTCCACTCTAAGAACGACAAAGCGCTCCCAGCCGTCGCGATCGCCTTCCATGCTGGTTTTCAGACGGCGGAGGAATGATTTCTTGAATTTGAGAACTTCTTTCACGTGCATGCTCATGATGAGCGGCTCGTAGCCGGCCACCTCGGGCTCGGCCATGACGACGCTATCGAATTCGTCTTCGCTTGGAGCAAGGATCGAAGCGCGTTTGTTGACTTCGGAAGGGTCGAGTAAATCGAGCACAGAGAGATGCTGGACGGACAGGACCTTGTCCATGCCTTCCAGACTGAGTCCGCGCTTGCGATTCAGGAAGTTGGAGATATGGGCCTGCTTGAACCCGGTCTGCTCAGCGAGACGCAGGCCGGTGAGGTCGCCCTCATCAATACGGTCCCAGAGAGTCTTGCGGAGATTTTCCTGCAGAGTCCGGAATTTCATGGGCGGAGTATAGCACGCAGCTATAGCAATTTGCTATTGTCGAGATAACTACAACTGCCGGAAGGAAATAGATTTCTTGATGAGTTAGGAAAAGTCGAGCTATACGATCGCAAGATCATATAACTAATACTGAAAGGCTCACTTTTTGGAGAACGTTTATTCCTATGCAGCAAGAACCCGACAACGAAGAGCAATCATTTGTGGAGTTTCGCTGCAAGGTGCGCTCCGCAGAGGTACTTTCTGCCGCAATGGAGCGGCTACTACGATCCGTTCACTTCACCGGGCGACTCAGCGTGGTGGTGCAGAACGGAACGGTGCTTAAATCCGGTTACGAGGAGGGCTACTTCCGGCAGCCGAGTTTGATGGCACCGGTGCAGTAAGAGGAAGAGGGCGGGAGGCGAGCCTCCGGCTGCTTTCATAGCGAACTAAATAGAACGACAGGTCATCGCAAGAGAAACGAGCCCTGGAACCGAGCGATCGGGACCAGGGTTTTTTTATTGCATTCATAGCCGACGAAGTTTCATTCATCGGAAAGGCAATCATGAATTTCACATCGGAGTTGGAGACGGAGGAAGTCGAACTGGAGTTGAATACTGCGAGCGGTGTGGAGGGTTGTGGCTGCGCGCGCGCGGCGAAGACGCGGTGTACCGTCCGGGCTGCACGGCGCGGTTGGCGGCGACGCCCTGGCTGAGGCGGCGACAAGGCAAGAAAGAAAACGAGAGGCACTGTGGCGTGAAGATTGGGAACATCCGCGCGGTTGCGGTCATGGAGGTGGAGGATGACGGCGTCGCAAACGTGGCACCTGATGGCTGTGACAGAAACGCCGGCTGCTCCGTGGCTGCTGGACATGGACATGTGGCCGTACCGCGATCGAACGGTGGCATTGCTGAAACGATATGCGAGGTCCTCGGTTGAGTTGGGACGGCTGCCGTCGTTGCTAGGAAGAGAGTTCTTCCGGTCGCGAATCACGCCGTATTCGCTGATGAGCTTTGAGGATATCGTCATCTTCGTCCACGATGTGGAGAGCGCGCTGGAGAAGCTGAGCCCGTTTCATGCCGGGTTGGTTGCGATGAACGTGCTGGAGGAATATTCGAAGCCGGAGGTATCGCGGCTGCTGCGATGTCCATTGCGGACGGTGGAGCGGGAAATTCCAGAGGCACTCGATGAGCTGTCGCGAACGTTCCTGCGCGGCGGAATGATGCGGCTGTTGCCGACGTGTCAAGAGGACAAAAAGTACAATTTCGAGGTAAGTGGCTGCAATCATGGCAAAAAATATTTGCTGAAAAGTTGGCGGGATTGCCCCCTGCAATTTGATATTCTGAAATTAAGAGTAGAGAAAAAGTTCAGAGGCGCGACGGAAAACGGTCGCGCCTTTTTTATTGGCCGTCAGCTGTCAGGAAAATCTTTCACCGCAGAGGACACAGAGGTCGCAGGGGAAATCTTTTTTGGGCGGACTGGCGAGGAGAACTTTTGGAACGGCGATGGCGGTAAAGGGAGTAGGGGTCCTTCGACTTGCCGTCGCTGTCGCTCCGGCGGTGCTCAGGATGACAGAACCAGTGGTTAGCGGCTGGTGGGCAGTGGGCAGAGATAGACAAAGGCTGGATTGCAGAGGTCAGAAGTTAGAGTGCATTGCAGAAGCAGAGCTTAGGGGCGGGTAAGAACTATGGCGAAGACGAAGAAGAGTGCAGCGGGGAGATCGAAGGGGAGTGGATTGTCGGCGGTTCCGAAGACGGCGGAAGAGGTGCAAAAGCTGCGTACGCAGATCAAGAACGTGATTTTGAGTGAATCCTTGGAGATGGCGAGACGGACGGTGCAATCGGTTGAGGCCACGGGCGCGGTGACGTCGCTGAAGTTCTTGTGGGAGGTGGCGGGATTGTTTCCGTCAGGCGATACGGACAACGATTCCCCAGAACCGGATGGGTCGCTCACGCGAACGCTGCTGGAACGGCTCGGGTTACCATCGGATGTCCCGCGGCCTAGGGAGGAAGAGGAAGACTGACGTAGAATCGGAGAGCGAGTTCTCGTTTCTGGAAGATTTACGCCAAGGGCGAGGGTAAGGCGGCGGAACGACGAAATGGATATGACGTGGTTGACGGACCGGATTGCGTTGGGCGGAGGCATCTGGAACGAGAAAAACATGGCGGAGCTGGCGCAGGCCGGGATCACGCACATCATCGACATGCAGATCGAGTTCGACGACACGCCATTGGCAGAACCGCACGGCGTGGAAGTGTTGTGGAATCCGACGGACGACGATTTTCAGGCAAAACCGCCGACACTGCTGGAGCGGGGAGTGGATTTCGCGGTGGAAGCCTTGAATAATCCGGAGTCGCGGATCTACATCCACTGCGCCGCGGGAGTACACCGGGCACCGATGATGGCCCTGGCGATTCTGGGAGCGACAGGCTGGGACCTGGAAGATGCGATGGTGATGATGGAGACGCGACGTCCGGCGGTGGACTTCGCGGATGTTTACGTGGAAAGCGTGAAACGGTATCTGGAGAAGAACAAGCCGCAGCCATCGGGTGTGCGATCGCAAGACTGGATGTTGTAGAAGAGAGTTTCAGAAGATGCGGAAGGGGCGCCGCTCATAGGAGCGGCGTTTTTGTTTTGCAGTGGTCAGCTGCCAGGTAAATCATTACCACAGAGGACACAGAAAGGCGCAGGGGAAACCCCCAAATCACGATCGGCAAGAGAATCTTCGCCATCGCCGAAAAGGGAGTAGGGGTCCTTCGACTTGTCTTCGCATCCGCTCAGACATCGCTCAGGATGACAGGGGCAGCGGGCAGGTTGGTGAGCGAAGGGAGTCAACGGTTGAGCCGAGATGGCACCAAGGATGACAGGGCAGTGGGCAGGTTGGATTCAGGGTTCGTGGAGAGGGTAGAGGGATGAAGATGAGAACGCGTTGTCGCGCAAGGTTCGAGGCGACGGAGTCCGGCGAGAGGAAATCAGCGGCGATGAAAGCGGTGATGAACGCGATAACGAAGGCGGCAATGAGTGCCGGTAAAGAGCCCGGGGAGTCGACGACGTTGGCGATGATTAAGTCCGAGTGGCTCAGTAGGTCGAGGAGTACGTCGGCGAAGATGGCGGCGATAATCTGCGCGGTGTTGGCGCTGGGCCTGGCGGGGCCAATATGGGCGGCGGGGCCGGGGCTAACGACTGTGGCGGATACCGTGTATCGCGCGGATGGGACGACCGCATCGGGAGCTGTGCTGATTTCGTGGCCGGCTTTTGTAACCTCCGAAGGCGACGCGGTGTCGGCGGGAAGCAAGAGCGTGAAGCTCGGCGCGGGCGGGTCGTTCTCGGCGGACCTGGTTCCGAATGTGGGCGCGAATCCAGCGGGGACGTTCTACACGGTCGTGTTTCAGTTGGACGATTCGGTGCGGACGGAATACTGGGCGGTGCCGACGACTTCTCCGGCGCTGGTTGCAACCGTGCGGACGACGCCAGGGTTGGGTACGGCGAGCGGATTGGTTTCGAAGCAGTACGTGGATGCGGCAGTCGCGAACCGCGCGGTGGATGCTTCGGTGGTTCACATGTCGGGGGCGGAGACGATCAGCGGCGCAAAACAGTTTGCTGCGTCTCCGACGGTTCCGGCGCCGAGCGGCGCGAACGATGTGGTCAACAAAGCCTACGTGGATGGCGCGGTCCAGAACGTGGGTTCGGGAAATTTCGTAGCGAAGGCGGGCGACACAATGACGGGGCCGCTGACATTGGCGGGAGATCCGACGGCCTCGAACCAAGCGTCGACACGACACTATGTGGATACGGGATTGGTGGCGAAGGCGAGCCTGGTGAATGGATCGGTTCCGGCGTCGCAGGGCGGAACGCCGCCGGGGATACGGTATGCGACGACTGCGCTGAACTGGTCGCAGACGATTTCGGGGACGCTCGCGGCGGGCGCGCAGGCGACGGTGACGCTGACGCCTTGCCCGGTTGGAATCGATACGACGAGCTGGGCCGGATACGAGGTACTGCTCACGGGCGGCGGAAACAGTGAAGCTGTGAATGTAATGACGACGCCGGGCGGATGCACGCCCGGAGCAGCGTCAGGCACGATCAAGTTCACACCTTACTATTCGTATGCGTCAGGGTACACGATCGGATCGGCCTCATCGGGGATCCAGGAAGCACTGAACGATGCGTGCGGCGTGGATCCGACGACGTACAAGAACCGGAGCTGCAATGTCACGATTCCTGCGAACGGCCCGAATAAGACGATCAACACATACAACGTGCAGGGAACGATTTATCTGCACACGAATCAATCGACGCTGAGCGGATATGGGGCGTCGCTGGCATGCGCGGGCCGGGGGGCGTGCCTGCAGGTTGGGAATCTCTCGAATTCGAACTCCTACGCGAACAATACGGTGGCAGGAGTCGCCTTCCAGGCGCCAACGGATCACTCGAGCGATCCGGCGTACGCGGGAGTGGCGATCACGCAGACGCAAAGAACTGCGCAGATCGCAACGGTTACGACCTCGGAGCCGCATGGATTTCGCGTGGGCGACATGGTGACAATCCAGTTCACGGATAATAGCGCGTACTGGGGCGACGCGATCATCACGGCGGTTCCGAATGCGACGACGTTCCAATACGCGCATTCGGGAGCAGATATTGCGTCGCAAAGTGCGCCGGGAGTAGTGGCGCTGGCGTATGTGGCAGTGCTCGACAATTCGGAAAATACTCACCTGCTGGACCTGACCTACGATTTTGCGGGCGAGATTGGGACGTTCACCAACTTCTTCGACATGTGGGATGACGAGAATGCGCTCATCGACCACTTCAACAACAATGCACACACGCTGACGCAAGGCCCGAACTGGACGGGGTCGTTCGTGTTCGCGGCGGGAAATCAGAGCGCGCCGCAGCAGATCGCGCCGGTGATCACGCTGAGGGATTCAAACATCACGGCGAACTCGTCGAATGGGATTACGGTTTACAACTCGAACGGCGTGTACGTCGAGAACACGGTGATCCAGGCGAGCGGGCCGTGGCAGCTGTTTGCGGCAAATTACACCGGGAACTATCAGGGAGCATACCTGAAGAATGTGTACTCGGAGAGCACGATCAACGCGAACCCGCTGACGCCGGCGCGGTCTCCGTTTGCGGGGACGGGCATCGCGGGACTGATTGCGGGGACGGTGGGGGCGGGGAATTTTACGATCAGCGGCGCAGGGGGAATGCAGGGAGCGTTCCAGACTGGTGGAAGCGGCAGCACAGCGTACTCCTACTTCATCGTGGCGAAGGATGCGACGAACGGCACACAGACGTCGCCGATGCAGGTTCTGAACTACAACTCGACTGGGAGTGATGCGATCACGGTTAGATGGCCGCGGGTGGCGAACGGGACGGACGCGATCACGTACGACGTGATCCGAACGATGACACCGACGGGAGTGGGATCGGTGTATCCGTTCGCAGGAGGCTGCACGGGCGGCTCGAGCAGCGCGTGCGGATCAGTGGCGACCAATGTGGCGCAATGCTCGGGACTGGTTTGTACGTACAGCGATAGCGGCTCGGCGACGACCGCGTCGTACTCGATTCAAGCGGGAAATTACACGGGGCAACTGAACTTCTGGCCGGGGTCGATTGTGGCGGTGAACAGGAGCGTGTCAGTGGACGTGGAGCATGCGAACGTGGTCGGTGTGGGATTGGCAGCGAATCCGGTGCAGGTTGCGCGGCAGTGCACGGGATATGGCACGGCATCGGCGGGCGGGTACACGGCATGCATGTCGAGCAATACGAGCGCGAATAACGGCGTTCCGAACCAGGCGGCGACACTGATGACGGACGGACCGTTCGTGGGCGGCGGGATGACGATGTCGAAAGGGCGTCTGAATTTTTCAGCATCACCGTGGGCGAACCTTCAGCCGCACCACATTATTACGCTGATTGACTCGGAGGCGGCGAAGACGCGAGCGACGGCGGGATATCGTCCGGCGGCGAGTGCGAACGACACGTGGATTGGTACGGATGTGGCGGCAGGTGGAACACAGATGAGCCAGGGACAGCTGGCGTTCGGAGCGCCGGTAGCGATTTCGAATTACATCGCGGCGACGGGCGATGGAACGACGCAGAATTGGAAAGAGCGGTTAAACGCGACGCTGAAGGAGTTCAATGTCGCGGTGAAGTTCGACCAGAGCGTGACATTGGCGGGGCTGGCGAATGGGTGTCTGAATGTGGCGTCGGGGGTGATTGGATCGACGGGCTCTCCATGCGGGAGCGGGGGAGGCGGCGGGAACGGGATCACGTCGTTGAATGGATTGACAGGCGCGTCACAAAGCTTCGCGCAGACGAATGACACGAATGTCACGCTCGCGATCAACAGCAGCGGGACAACGCACACGTTCGCGCTGGGATGGACGGGATTGCTGGCGGCGGCCAGAGGCGGGACCGGAGTCAGCGATTTCGGCTTCAGCGGGAACACGCATAAAGCGGTATCACTGAGCGGAACGACGACGAATGGAGATTGCGCGAAATTCGACGCGAACGGAAATCTCACCGATGCCGGAGCCGCGTGCGGAACAGGCGGTGGCGGTGGAGTCAGGACGGTGTTCGGGCGCGCGGGCGCCGTGGTGGCGGCGAGCGGAGACTATTCGGTGTCGCAGATCGCGGGCGCGGCAGCCGACACAGCGGTGGTCCACAATTCAGGAACGGAGACGATTGGCGGCGCGAAAACATTTTCGAACGATGTGACGATGAACGGAAACCTGAATGTGGCGGGGAATATCGTCCAGACGGGCGCGGGAGCATGGAGCAGGGAGGGCGCATATGGTGCGATGACGCCGGCATCGAGCGGGAAGTCGAAGGTGGGTTTCAGCACAAATGGCAAGCTGGCGGTGTCGGAGAATGCGGGTGCCGTGACAGAGGTGGCGAAGAATTATCCGCAACAGTTCACGTATACGTTCTTCGATGCGAACAACCTGCTGACAACGTCGCTGGTGGTGCCGTCGATTTATGTGAACCGGTCGGCGGCATTCCACATTGTTGAGGTGTACTGCGAGATCGATGCTGGGACGGCGACGATCAATTTGCAGTCGAGCGGCGCGAACATTCTCAGCTCAGACCTGGCGTGCTCGACGGCAGGTGCAACCACTGCAGCGTTTGTGAGCGGAAAGGACGGGGTGAGCGTCGGGACGAAGATCGGGCATGTAACGACCGCGGCGAGCGGGACGCTGCATCGGATGAATGTGGTGGTGAAGTATACGGTGGATTAGGCAGCCGTCAGCTTTCAGTGGTCAGTTGTCAGTGGCCAGTTGCCAGAGAAAAGCTAAGCCGAGTAATTTCCTGAAGTTGGAGGACGCGGTTCAGGGAGTAGGGGTCCTTCGGCTTGCCATCGCTGGCGCTCTGGCGTCGCTCAGGATGACAAAATGAGTTGGCAGTGGCCAGTGGGCAGTAGTCAGACGAAAAAGTTGCCAGTTGCCAGAGAAGAGCTAACCGAGAATGTACAAAAAGGGGCGCAGCGGAGTAATTCCCTGAAGCTGGAGGACGCGGTTCAGGGGGTAGGGGTCCTTCGGCTTGCCATCGCTTTCGCTCTGGCGTCGCTCAGGATGACAAGAGATTGGATTTCAGAGGTGAGAAGTCAGATTGCAGAAGTGAAAACCAAGGTCCGCTGCTGAGTCGCTGTTTGATCAGTACCTGGTAACGAATATCGGTGCTCGGGGGCAAGCGCCCCGCTAGTGGACGCGGCAGTTAGACGACTCCATAGAAGGTTCTTCGGTAACACTAAAGGTTCTTCGGTAAACACTTCAGAACAATTCAGGAAAAAGTGGAGACGTGGATGACGAGAAAAGTCCAAATTCTCGTGGGGGCAGCGGTGTGCATGGGGGCGGCAGTGTGCACGGGAGCGGCGGCGTACCTGCGAACGATGCCGGGCGTGGGGCGCGCGTGGTGGCGAGTGTGCGGAAGAGCGCCGCTGCGGGTTGTGGCTTTGTTCGCGGCGATCGGGTTGGCCGGTGTTGCGGCGCGGGCAGCGACGTACTTACGTCGATCCGAGCGGGAGCGATGCGAACGATGGGCTGACGCAGGCAACGGCGTGGAAGACCGTCGCAAAGGTGAACGGTAGCACGTTCGCGGCGGGGGATCAGATCCTGTTCAAGCGCGGCGGAGTGTGGAACGAGAGCCTGGTGCCACCGTCGAGCGGAACGTCGGGAAATTGGACATGCTCGCCGGGAATGGCCAGCCAGGGCGAGTGAAACTGGCCGAAGATAGAATCACGGCGCTAGAAAAAAGCGACATCCGGCGGGGAGTTTATGACCGGATGGTGAGCGCCGTTATCGCAACAGTGATCAGCGCGGCTATCGCGCTACACGATCATTTCCTGAAGTAAAACAGGCAGCGACCAGCGGAGACCTCGCCGGCCGCAATCAGCGTTTCGCAATCAACACAACTTAAGAAGAGGAGCAGTCCATGGAGTTTGTGCAGAGACTGCTGCAGGGAATCGCCTTTGTCCCGGCGGTAGTGACAAGTATCGAAAATTTGTTCGGAGGACCTTCAGGAGCTGAGAAGAAGGACTCCGCCCTGAGCTTTGTGACGGCAGCGCTTCAGATCACGGAGGCTGTCAGCAATCGCGAAATTGTCGACCAGGAAAAGTTCAAGAGCAGACTTTCGAAAGTGATCGACGGAACAGTGGAATGCTTGAACGCCTCAAGCTGGGCAAAAACGAAGTAGCGCAAGGATTGGAATATCGAAGCGAGGAGATCAAATGTCATTCGGATTTAAGAATATCGGGCATTTTCTTGCGACGGTGGCGGCCGACATTGTGAAGGGCGCGCGCGTCGCGGCAAACGTTATGAGAAAAGTGGGCAGCGTGGAAACCGAGGTTGAAGACGTTTCGAATCTCTTTTTCCCGCAGGCAGGGGCGCTCGAGCGTGGGGCTTTCGCGCTGCTTGGACTTGCAGCACAGGCAGTATCGGAGGCAGGCGATGCGGCGGCAGCTAACGGGTTGAATATCACGCTCGATCAGCAGTTGGTCGCGGACATCAAGGCGATGATTCAGGCGATCGAAGAATATGCCAAGGCAGTTGGAACACAGAAGCCGGCGACAAAATGAGGCGCGGGCAGGAATGCCCGCGCTACAGAGCTAGCCGACTTCTTCGCTCCAGTTTTCCAGCGTCTTTTTGACCAGGGCCATGAATTGGTCCGCTATGGCGCCGTCGATGAGGCGGTGGTCGTAGCCGAGAGTGAGATGGACGACGGAACGGATGGCGATGGAGTCGGCGCCATCTTTGTCGGTGACGACCATGGGTTGCTTGGTGATTCCGCCAACACCCATGATTGCGGCGTTGGGCTGATTGATGATCGGGAGGCCGAACACGGCACCGAATTGGCCTGGGTTGGTGATGGTGAAGGTTGAGCCCTCGACGTCGGCGGGCATCAGCTTCTTCGAGCGGGCACGCTCACCGAGATCGGTGATGCCGCGCTGGAGTCCGAGAAAGTTAAGTTCATCGGCGTTCTTGAGAACGGGAACGATCAATCCCCAGTCGAGAGCGACGGCGATTCCGGCATTGACGTGCTGATGGTAGCGGATCGCCTCGCCTTCCATGGATGCATTGACGATCGGAAACTGCTGTAGCGCGATGATGGCTGCGCGCACGAAGAAGGGCATGAAGGTGAGGCGCGCCCCATGACGCTGCTCGAAAGAATTCTTGAGCTTGTTGCGGAGATTAACGATGCGGGTCAAATCCACTTCGAACATGCAGTGGACATGAGCACTAGTACGGCGCGACTCGATCATGCGCTGCGCAATGATGCGCCGCATCTGGGACATCGGGACAAGGTCACCCGGAATGACGGCTGGGGCGGGAGGCGGCGCAGGGCGCGAAGCCGGGGTGGAAAACGAGGCAGGAGCGCTTGGACGATGCTCAACGAAATCGAGGATGTCCTGCTTGGTGATGCGTCCACCGGAACCGCTGCCATGCACCTTGGAAAGGTTCACGTTGTGCTCGCGCGCCAGCTTACGGACCAAAGGCGACGAGCGGACATCTTCATCCTCTTCCTCTTCGTGAGCAGCGGCTGGTGCCGGCATAGGCGGCGGAGTTGGAGCAGCGGGCTGCGGAGCGGGAGGTGATGGAGGTGCCGCTTTCGAAGCTGCAGGGGCGGGAGCAGACTTGGCAGCGCCAGCGCCGTTTCCTTCGCCGATCACGCCGACTACGGTGTTGACCTGGACGGTGTTGCCTTCGGAGACCTTGATCTCCTGAAGCACTCCGCTGGCGGGGGCGGGAATTTCCGCATCGACCTTATCAGTGGAAATTTCGAAGAGGGGCTCGTCACGCTGGACCTTGTCGCCCGGTTTCTTGAGCCACTTGGTGATGGTTCCTTCGAAGATCGATTCCCCCATCTGGGGCATAACTACGTCAGTCGGCATTGTTCCTTCCTGTAAGGGCCCTCCGTGAAAAATGAGGGCAAGACAAACTCACATTATATCGAAGCCGTGGATTGGCATGAGCCGGGAGCCGGAAAGCTCCCGGCATTCCTTTGGAGTAAGGAGTCATGAAAAAGTTGCTATGCGTACTAATGCTGTCGCTTCCGCTGTTTGGTCAGGGGGCGTCCGGAGGAAATGCGAAGAACTCCGGGAACACAACTGGGGGATTGGGATCCTTCCGGGTTCGTTGCGGGTGGGAGAGAACGCCTATTGTCCTGCAGGAATGTCGGGTGAGAAGACTGAGGGGATACCGACGTGGGGCGCAGCAGACGGCGTAGCACAGCTGCCAACGCGCTGCATGAACACCGCGATGAGCTCGACTCCGAGCCGGACGCACATCGGGGGCAGTGCGGCGACAACGTGGTCGCCGGCGGATGGCACCGCGCTGACTGCACTACTGAATGGCGGGAGTCTGCAATGCGGCGACACCATCCAGTTGACGGCCGGACAGACCTATATCAACCTCTCGAGTGCTTTTACTTTCCCTGCGCCGGCGTGCGACGGAAACCATTGGATCATCGTGAAGTCGAGTGGCGTGGCGAATGCGAATTTCCCAGCGGAAGGAGTTCGGGCGACTCCTTGCATTTTGGGATTGGCGAATGATGCGACACACGGACGCCAAGTACCAGATGGAGCATTCCAGGCGGCTCGGGGACCGGTCACGCTGACAATCGCAGCAGAGGGCGCGCTGCTTCAACGAAACGATGAAGATTCGAGCGCGGCAATGGCGGTGCTGCCATGACACTTTCACGGCAATAGTGTCCACAAAGGGTGGACATGCGCGCGGGCGGGGGAGCCCGCGCCACACGGGACCAAATTCACGCGGGCAGGAATGCCCGCGCCACATCAGCGAGCTATTTTTTCGCGCTAGGCGGACTGAGGCCGTTCAGGCGGAGATACATCGCCTCCGCTCCGTAATGGTCCGACCAGCTACTTGCAAGGACCAGCGCGACGAAGGCGCGCGAAACTTGTCTCCCTCCAAAGAAGTCGGTGGACTCGCCGAGCTTCGAGTCATCCATTTTGGAGAGCGTGTCGGAACAGAAATCGAAGGAACTCTTGAGCGAGGCAAGCAGCTTGTCTTTGCCGTCGGACTCCTTGGCTTCGTCGACTTTGGGAGCGGAAACGGCGGCCGCTTTCGAGCAGAACGTGTAGTTCGACTCAATGATGTGCGTGACCAGGTGGCCGAACGTCATCTGATCAGGAGTGGGCTTGTAGCCGAACTTGTCGGCGGGCATTTCTTCGACGGCGGCGACGATGTTCTTCTGGCGTCCGGGGAGTATTTCACGGAGCGCGGAACTGACGGGGTTCTTGGTCTGGGCGAAAGCGCCTGATGTACACAGCAACATCGTCAAAGCCAAAGCAACATTCTTCATGCCATCCTCCGGTGCATGGAGGATATCGCGAGCGTGGGGAAATGCGCTATGGGTTACGCGGGCAAGAATGCCTGCGCCACAGAACGCCAAAACACGCGGGGAAGGATGCCCGCGCCGCAGAACACCAAAACACGCGGGCAAGAATGCCCGCGCCACAGAATCTAATGTTTGCCGCTGGAGGCGATGTCGAAGACGATTTCGATTACGTCCTTGACCTTGACGGTGCCGCCGGCGATGGTCACCGGAGTGATTCCGAAGTCAGTCTGTTTGAGTTTCAGTGATCCGTTGTAGCGGTCGTGTTCAAAGGCGACAGGAAATTCCACCGGTCGCGTGACACCGTGCAAAGCCAGGTCTCCGCGGACCAGATAGTGAGTGTCGCCCTGTGGCGTGATCGCAGTCGAAGTAAAGCGGATCTCCGGGAAGCGGGTGGCATCGAGCACTTTTTCGCTTTTCATAGTCTGATCGATGGTGGATCGCTCGGAGTCGCTGATGCCATCGTCCATCACCTTCATCTCGCGGGCGGCGAAAGCGAGGATGACACTTCGCTTTTGGAGATCGAGTTCGCCTGATGCGATGGGCGCTTCGATGCGATGGTTGTGGGCAAAGGCCGCGAACAATCCTGACTTCTCGACGTGAATCGTCAGATGAGATCGGCCGGAATCGACCGGAATCGTTTGGGCAAGAGAGAAAGAACTGGCGGCGACAAGCAGCAGAAACGCAAAAGTTCGCATGCGGTTTTCCTCATGTGGCCGGCACTCCCACACGCGAATCTTACCGGGCCCGAGCTTGAATGGGCCATCTTCCGCCCTTACACTTAATAGATGCACGCCCACGCGCACGGGCACACTCACGGAACCGGCAGGATACTGAGAATTTCGCTGGCTGTGACCATGCTCTACATCATTTTGTTGGTGGTGGCGGGCATCCGTGCGCATTCGCTGGCATTACTCTCCGAGGCCGGACACAACCTCTCTGATTTTCTCGCCCTGCTGCTATCACTTGTGGCCGTGTATTTCCAGGGACGACCCGCGAGTTCGACCAAGACCTATGGATATCACCGCGCCGGAGTGCTGGCCGCGCTGGTAAATTCCCTGTCGCTGATCGTGGTCGCGTTTTTTATTTTCTACGAGGCGGTGAAGCGACTGCAAATGCCCGAGCGGGTGCACGCCGGCACAATGATGTACGTCGCCGGAGCTGGTGTGGTGATGAATGGGGTCATCGCTCTGCTGCTGTGGCGAACCGGACGGGATGTAAACATCCGGAGCGCGTTCATCCATGAAATCGGCGACACACTCTCGACGGCGGCGGTGATCGTGGGAGGGTGGGCGATCCTGCTGACCGGACAATACTGGATTGATCCGGCGCTCTCGATCGGGATTGGAGCGCTGATTTTGTGGTCGAGTTTCGGGATCGTGCGCGAGACGCTCAACATTCTGCTTGAAGGCACGCCGCGCGGGATGAAGGTGGATGCGGTCGAGGCCTGCATGAGAAAGATCTCGGGCGTGAGCGACGTGCATGACCTGCACGTGTGGAGCATCGGATCAGAGAGCCATGCGTTGTCAGCGCACGTGAAGATTGAAGACATGCCAATGTCGGAGAGCGACTCGATTCTGCGCGAGATCAACGAACGATTGGGGCACGAGTTCGGGATTCGGCACACGACGATCCAGTTCGAGCACGTTATCTGCGAAACGGCGCACGGCTGCGTGATTCCGGTGGGAGACGGGGAACACGAACACAGCCATTGAAGAAAATTTTCGATCTACGAAGTGAGATTTTCGATTTGAAGACCATGGAATTGGATTGAAGAACATTTACGATCTACGAAGTACGATTGACGATTTGAAGACCATGGAGTTGGAAGTCTCTGAGCCGTAGATCGTGCCTAGTACGGCGTAGTTTGGTTTCTTGATTCGTAAATCGTACTTCGTAACTCGTAGATAGTTTTCACTTCTGCCTCTCGTATATTTCCTTGGCAGTCTCGATTGTATCCGCCTCTGCGGGCGGCTTGTCTGTGCGTATCCGCAGAATGCGCGGGAAGCGAAGCGCGTAGCCGCTTTCGTGGCGATCGGAGCGCATCATATTGTTGAAAGCCACTTCCAGCACAATCTTCGGTTCTACGTGCAGCCGCATTCCCTCATCGCGGGTGACGTGCGCGAGGAACCACTTGGTCATTTCCGCAATCTCGGCATCGGTGAGACCGGAGTAGGCCTTGCCGATGTTGACCAGGCGATCGCCGTCCCACACGGCGAAGGAGTAGTCGCTGAGAACCCCGATGCGCTTGCCATGTCCGTACTCGACCGCGGTGACGACCACGTCGAGCGTGGCGAGCTCACGCTTCATCTTGAGCCAGGATTTGCCACGGCGGCCAGGCGTGTAAAGAGAGTCGAGGTCCTTGATCATGAGACCTTCGTTGCCGCGAGCGCGGGCTGCGGTGAAAAGCGATTCGAGGTCATCAGGTGTGTGGGCAATAGAGACCGGGGCGCGAAGGATAGGGGCGAGGGGCACGTCGGGGGCGGCGAAGGCGAAGAGGGATTGGGGTGATCCGGAGGCAGCCCCGGCGGAGGTATCTTTCGCGCGGGCGGCGGCGCCCGCGCCACACAGGAGAGCGTCGAGAATTTTTGCGCGTTCGCGCAGTGGGCGCTCGAAAAGAAGCTTGCCGTCGGCGTAGAGCACATCGAAGACGAGATAGGCGACCGGCACGTCGCGCAGCAGCCGCGGACTGACTTTCTTGCGGCCGAGGCGCTGCTGGAGAGTGCTGAAGGGGAGAGCGCGGCCCGAAAGTGCTGCCGAGACAGGGTCGGCATGGCGGGCAGGAATGCCCGCCCCACACGGATTTAGATTTTCGGATTGGGCAGGAATGCGTGCGCTAAGTTTTCCAACGGAGTTGGGCTCAGCTTCGACAGCCGGAGCAGCAGTCACTATGTGAGACCAGGCATCGCTGGCCGGAGCGCCCGCGCCACACGACCAGGCGACGATTTCGCCATCGAGAACGGAGTCTTGCGGGAGCCAGGCGAGCGCGGGCGGAATTTCCGGGAAGGATTCGGTGATTTCGTCCCGGGTGCGCGAGAAGAGGCGCACTTCGCCGCCGCAGATGTGCGCGTGAGCGCGGATACCGTCATATTTATTTTCGACCGCTGCATTTTCGAAGTAGCTGAGAGCTTCTTCTGGCGAATCGACAGGGCTCGCGAGCATGAAGTCGATAGGATGGAAGAGGCGCATGTGTGCGTCGACGAGGCGGTTGGTTGCGGCAAGGCGGAGTGTCTCACCGATGTCGCCGAGGAGCATGTTGGCCCGTTTCACTTGGTCGAGAGGCGCCGCGAACGATTTGGCAATCGCCTCCTCGACCAAACTTTCCTTCAGACCGATGCGCAGATCTCCCCCGATGATCTTGACAATGTATTTCCCTTCAAGCGGCGTTGCCTGTTCCAGCAATTGCCGGAGGAGTTGGGCTTTAGGCGCGGAACCGCGCGTGGCGGCGATCTGTTCAAACGTCTGCTGTACGGTGTGAAGGGTCAAAACCGAGGCCGGCCTAGGAGGAAGGGCTTCGGCGGTGACAGAGCCAGCGTCGCCGTGACGACGGTAGATCTCGCTGAGCTCGGCTTCCGACTTGCCGGAGATTTCGGCGATGGTGCGCCACAGAAGCGCGCCTCCGACCTGAAGTGGCGTGTCGCGATAGGAGGGGAACGGACGTCCGGAGAAAAAGATTGCGGCAATTGCGGCGTCGTCGGTCGGTAGAGAGGTTAGATAGCCGGAAACCAGCGCGGTTTTCTCGAGCTTCTTTGTAGTTCCCGCCACGGCCTCGCATGTCTGGGCAAAGCGAAGCATCCTGCCTTGGATTCTACGAGGATTGCAGAGGGGGGAGATTGCAGAGGTGAGAGGTGGGATATTGCAAATTGCCTTCGGCATTTTTTCAAGCTACAAAGCTCTTGCCGTTCAATCACTTACAGGAATCATTGAGGGAGGAGGGCGTCGAGCGGGCCTAACTCTGCAATCTAAATTCTAACTTCTGCAAGTCTCTGCAATCGCCCATGTTTGTGACATGGCTGTCAGCGCACCTATGCTACTCTTGATGGGTAGGCTGCAGGAGTCGTCCTTCCCCAAGGAATCATCCAATTACCATGCAACGTTGGCGGCAATATTTGCGGTTTTTGACGGCGATCCAGCTTCTGCCTGCGCTTGAAAGCGGCGAGGAGACGACCCTTGTCGGCGGCCAGGCGGTGCTGGAGGGCGTCATGATGCGTTCGCCGCACGCGTGGGGGATAGCGGTGCGGAAGCCATCGGGCGAGATCGTCACGCACTCGGAACCGCTCGACCGTCCTTCGGAGAAGCATAAGTGGATGGGCTGGCCCGTTGTGCGCGGGGTGATGACGCTGGGACACGCGATGAGCCTGGGCCTGCGCGCGCTGCGGTTTTCGGCGAATGCGATGCTGGAAGAAATCGTGCAGCCCGAACAGAAGTCGGACAAGCCCGCGAAGAAGCTGGAAATCAGCGGCTGGATGGCGGGCCTCAATATCGCATTTTCACTTGTATTTTTCATCTTCATGTACAAGTACCTGCCGTTGGTGGCGACGACGGAACTGAAGAAAGTCGATCCGATCTTTGGCGGCCAGTTCATGTTTAACCTGGTCGATGGGCTGATCCGGATCGCGATGTTCCTCCTGTTCGTCTGGGGCGTGTCGCTGTTCAAGGATATCCGGCGTGTGTACGAGTACCACGGCGCAGAGCACAAGACAGTGTTTGCGTTCGAGAACGGCGATCCGCTGAATGCGCGAGAAGTACAGAAGTACCAGACGTATCATCCGCGCTGCGGCACGAGCTTCCTGATGACGGTGATGATCATCTCGATGGTCGTCTACATGGCGATCCCGGTGCACACGTTCTGGGCGCGCTTTGGCATCCGCATCGCGCTGCTACCGGTAATTGCCGGTGTTTCGTACGAGATCATCCGGTACGCCGCGAAGCATCGCGGTTCGCTGTTTGCGATGATGACGGCGCCGGGCCTCTGGCTGCAGAGGATCACGACGCAGTCCCCGGATGACCGCCAGGTCGAATGCGCGATCATCGCGCTCGACAAAGCGATGGCCCTGGAGAAGCAGAATGGCGGAGAGCTGGTGATTGCCTAGCGGTCGTTAGTCGTTGGTCGTTCGCGTGCCATTTAAGCAACGCACCTTACCCCCCAAGCGAAAAATCGTCACAATTTGGGTGGTTATCGGTCATACGCCAGGCGGAGACCAATCGGCTAGGGTCTGGTTCAGGAGCAACGACCGATGCTGAACAACTCAACCTTCCGAGACTTGCGAATTTGGCAGGAGTCGATGGATTTGGCGGAAGACGTTGATTGCATCACATCTAGATTTCCGAGGCACGAACAATTTGGACTAACGTCGCACGTGCGGCGCGCTGCGATCTCCGTTCCAAGCAATATCGCGGAAGGGAAAGGACACCACACCGACGCGGAGTTCAAACGCTTTCTGTTTCATGCCCGAGGTTCACTTCTGGAGGTTCAGACGCAAATCCTGCTAGCTTGCCGTTTACAATACATCACAGAAGAGAAGGCCGCTGCGATCTGTGATCGCATCGACAATGTTGGACGCGGCTTAAATGCGCTTATCAACCGATTTTCCGCCAGACGGCCAACGACGGACGACTAACGACGATGTTTGAACGACTTGACCAAATTGAAGCGCGCTACGAGGAGTTGACGCAGGCGCTGGCGTCGCCGGAGACGATCAATGATTCGTCAAAATACCAGAAGACCGCCAAGGCGCACAGTGAGATCACTCCCGTGGTCGAGAAGTATCGCGAGTACAAAGATCTGAAACGCGGGATTGCCGAGAGCAAGGCGCTGGTCGCCGACGAAAAAGATCCCGACATGCGTGCCTATGCGCAGGAAGAGCTGACCCGGCTTGAGGGGCGCGTGGGCGGCGTCGAAGAAGAGCTCAAAGTACTGCTGCTGCCCAAGGATCCGAATGACGAGAAGAACGTAATTCTCGAAATCCGCGCCGGTACGGGCGGGGATGAAGCCACACTGTTCGCGGCCGAGGTGTTCCGCATGTATACGCGCTACGCGGAGTCGCAGCGCTGGAAGGTTGAAGTGCTGTCAACCTCGGAGTCGGGCGTGGGCGGTCTAAAGGAAGTCATTGCGCTGATCGAGGGCGACCGAGTGTATTCGCGGCTTAAGTACGAGAGCGGCGTGCACCGCGTGCAGCGTGTACCCGAGACTGAGCAGCAAGGACGCGTGCACACGTCTGCGATTACGGTCGCCGTGCTGCCCGAAGCGGAGGATGTCGACATCAAGATCGACGCGAAGGACCTGCGCATCGACACCTTCTGCTCGTCAGGCCCGGGCGGGCAGTCGGTAAATACAACGTATTCGGCGGTCCGCATCACGCATATTCCGACGAACACGGTAGTGAGTTGCCAGGACGAAAAATCGCAGATCAAGAACCGCGAGAAAGCCATGCGCGTGCTGCGGTCGCGGCTGTACGAAGTCGAGATGCAGAAGCAGCAAGAGGCGCTTGCCAAGGAGCGCAAGCAAATGGTCGGCACGGGCGACCGGTCGGAGAAAATCCGCACCTACAACTTCCCGCAGAACCGGCTGACCGACCATCGGATCGGATTCACCATCCATCAACTCGAGCAGGTCATGGATGGAAGGATCCAGCCGCTGATCGACGCCCTCATCACGCACTACCAGGCCGAAAAGCTGAAGCAGGAGACGGCTGGCGTCGCATAAGAGGCGAAGTTGACTTGGCGGTCGCGTTGGGTAGGGCATTCATGCCACGGAGGCAGTTAATGGCTTCCAAAGTATTTAATAAAAGTTTGAAAAAAGATGCCTCGGAAGAGGAAGAGTGTCGGCGTTTCGATCTTCGACGTCTCGTGCCCGTGGTTGATCTTGGAAAGACCAAAACTCCCAATATCGCTCGAAGAAAGGATTTCATGACCGCTAAGGCATTCTCTGCCCACCTCGCGAAAAAACAGACTAAGCACTAAGGACGAGTTTCTTGAACTATCGTAAAAGGCACATTCTTATCTGCCGCTCTTTGGCCGACACATACCGCCCACCCATTGCCGATCTATGCTGAAATAGCCTCGTGCAATTGCGACGGGCTCTAGCTTCGGCAATCGATCGGCTCGCAGCCGCGCAAGTTCCTTCGCCGCGCATGAATGCGGAACTACTGATCAGATTCATGCTGGATTGCGACCGCGCTTATTTGTATGCGCATCCCGAACGGGAACTGACAGCCGAGGAAATGCAGCGGTATGACGAAGTGCTCACCCGCCGTGCCTCGGGAATCCCGGCGCAATACATCACGGGGCATCAGGAATTCTGGGGTCTCGACCTGATCGTCTCTCCGGCGGTGTTGATACCGCGTCCGGAAACCGAGCACGTCATCGAAACAGTGCTGGAGATAGCGAAGGTTGCAGGGCCGACCGCGCTACAAAAACGGCGGATCGTCGACGTTGGCACCGGTTCCGGTGCGATAGCGATTGCACTGGCCAAGGAGTTTCCACGCGCCGAGATCCATGCGACCGACAGTTCTCCGGACGCGCTTGAAGTTGCGCGCGTCAATGCCGCCCGACATGATCTCAGTGCGCGAATCCAGTTTCATTCGACGGATCTGCTGAAGGGATTGCTGGCGGGCGAATTCGATTTCGTGGTTTCCAATCCCCCGTACGTCGGCGAATCGGAGGAAGAACAGGTCCAGCTGGAGGTCCGCGAGTTCGAACCGCGCAAAGCAGTGTTCGCAGGGCCGACCGGCCTCGAGGTGATTGACCGGTTGATTCCGCAAGCGCACGCGACCCTCCGCCCGGGGGGCTGGCTGGTTTTCGAAATCAGCGGCACCATCGCCTGCGCCGTTAGAGAGTTGCTTTCCGGCTGGCACGACGTAGAAATTGCAAACGATCTGCAGGAAATTGCACGTGTGGCACGGGGCAGAAAAGCCACCTGAGCTGCTTTTCTGTCGTGGACCCTCTCGACCGAATTTGCGATAATGCTGGCTTTCCTGGAGCAGTGATGAACAAGCTTCTTCCACTCTTTGGCGCCGCGCCTGCTACTCAACTGGGACCTTTCGAGCGCCAGTTGATGAAAGAAATCTGGGGGCGCGGCAACGCGACGGTCCGCGAAATTGTCGATAACGGCAAGATGACACAGGCCTATACCACCGTGATGACCACCATGGACCGCCTCTACAAGAAGGGCCTGCTCGATCGTGTGGCAGAGGGACGCGCTTTTCGCTACTCGCCTCGCCAAACGCCCGAGGAGTTGCGTCGCGGCGCCGTCATCGAAGGTATTCGGCAACTGCTGGGGTCATCTGACAATTCCACATTGCCGCTGTCATACCTAGTCGAGGCGTTGAGCGAACACGATGCTCAGTTGCTCGATGAACTGCAATCTTTAGTCGAACGCAAGCGCCGAGAACTAAAAAATCGAGGGTAAGCGGAATGTTTCTGCTGCGCGGAATCTCAGTCTCGCTGGCCTTCTACTTCGTCTTGTATTGGTCGATCTCGCTGCTGGTGTCGCGCGGATGGCAGATCCCTGGTCGCGTGCGTGGGCTATCGCCGCGTGGTATGGCAGGGTTGCTGTTCGCGGTTCGGTTGGCGCCTCCGGTCGTCTCGGCTTTAATCACTTTGGTTTTCGTAGTGCCGTCGTTCGTTCGGCTGGAGCCGCGCACAATCGATGAAGACCTCGGCATTGTGCCGCTTATCCTCGGAGTCTGTTGTTTGGTCCTTTTCGCGATCGGGATTGTGCGGGTCGTTCGCGCGCAAGCCCGCACGGCGCGAGTGATCGCCAGCTGGATGGAGGATGCGCACGCACTCGATTTGGGTACGAGCACTCCTACCTTCCGCGCCCGGCAGGACATTCCGCCGCTCACGCTCGCCGGGGTGTGTCGTCCGCGCGTGGTGATATCGGAGTCAACGGTTTCCATCCTCAATGAGGACGAACTTCGGATGGCCCTGCGCCACGAAATCGCCCACCTGCACTCGCGGGACAACTTGAAGAAGCTGGCATTCCACCTCTTCCCTGCGCCCGGAATGGTCAAGCTCGAGTCGGCATGGCTTGATGCCGCCGAGATTGCGGCTGACGATCGCGCCGTGGCGAGCGCACAAAACGCGCTCGATTTGGCGGCTGCGCTGATCAAGCTTTCACGGCTCGTGCCGTTGCAACCGGCTCCCACCATCTGCATGGGCCTGTTGCATCCTGGCTTGATCAGCTCACGCGTCGCTCGTCTGTTGGCATGGAATGGGAACAACGGTGCCAGCTCTCACAAGCTGGCCTGGTATGCCGCGGCTCCCGCCCTGGTGGTCCTGATGGGCACGATCGCCGTTTACGGTCCAATGCTCGCCCAGGTTCACCGCCTGACCGAGTGGATCGTGCAATAAGTTGTCCCAAAATAAACCATCCGATACGAATCAGTACGACCGCTGGTAGTACTCATGGTCTGCCTTTAGTCTGCGTTGGCCTCGTTTTCCCCAAGACAAATTCTGAGTGCAGGGGTGCAAGCCCCGAATCGTGAAAGGTCTTGCCATGGCCATTCTGCGTAGCCTCGTTCAACATCGAAACGGCGGACTTGTGGCGGTAATGTTGCTCTGTTGGACCATTGCGCCAATTGCGATGGCTCAGAATCAAAACGGCACGTTGCGCGGAGAGGTGCAGGATGCGAGCGGCGCTCGAGTGACGGCTGCAAAAGTCAGCGTGACATCGATTGCTTCGGGGCTAAGCCGCGAAGTAGACGCCAATCAGCGGGGCGAGTTCCGCATCGAAGGCCTTCTGCCGGGCGCCTACAACGTCACGGTGTCAGCGCAGGGATTCTCGCAAGCAAATGCTGATGTCACAGTCGTGGTCAGCATGGTGCGCGATGTCTCGGTAACGCTGAAGCCGCAAGGCGGAAGCGAAACGGTCAACGTGCCGGGGAAAGCGTCGTCGATCACGACCGAACCGATCGATACCGCAAGCGCCGTACACCAGGGCGCGGTGATGGCACATGACCTTGCCACGATTCCGCTTGCACACCGCAGCTTTGCGAATATTGCGTACCTGGTTCCCGGCACCGAGCCGGTCGAGCCGTCGGATCCGACCAAGGCTCGCATTACCGCGGTTTCGTTCGGCGGGAGTTCGGGACTGAACGTCGATCTCTCGGTGGATGGTGGCGACAATTCCGACGACTACATCGGCGGTTTCCTGCAGAATTTCTCACCGGATGTGATTCAGGAGTTTTCGGTCCGCACCTCGCAGGAAGACGCGGACACCGGTCGCACGGTCGGCGGGTCCGTCGTGATCACCACTAAGCACGGCACGAACGACTGGCATGGGAGCGGCGCCTTCTACGAGCGGGCCTCGGCCCTGACTGCGCGTTACCCGATCGATAACCCGGCGCCGGAGCCAAAGCAGCCGTTCTCGAGGCAGAACTATGTGGCGACCCTCGGCGGCCCACTCAAGCGCGACAAGTTTTGGATCTTCGGTGGGCTGGAAGCGGTACACGAGGACGCGAGCATCAGCTACAGTACCGACAGCCTGGCGCAATTCAATGCCCTCTCGCAGCTGGCAGCGATCGGCCTGATTCACGAGACGAATCTGGAGGGGCAACCGATCGGCGTCGATTCGATTGACGTTCCGAACAACACCAAGGTTCCATTCCGCGACTACATGGGAGTATTGCGTTTCGACTACGCGCAATCATCGCACTCGCAGTGGTTTCTGCGGTCCTCGATCGACAACTACACCACGAACAACGACCTGGTTCAGCAGGCGACGCTGCCGTCGACGGGCGCAACCTCCGGCTCGAAGTACGAGAATTTCGCGCTCGGGCAGACCTTCATTTTCAGTCCGACGTGGGTCGGATCATTCGTGTTCGATGCCAGCTACCTGCATCACACTGAGTCTCGTAATTCCAACCTCGGCTTCGCGCTGGCGTTTCCTTTCAGCTCCACGTTCCACACGATCTCGGGATTCGAGACCTTTGGCGACAACCAATTTGCGACAGCAATCACGGCGTTCCCGGTGTTGCGCAATCAGCAGAAATACCAGTTCCGTTATGACGTGAGTCATTCCGCGGGACGACACGCTCCGAAATTCGGCATCAACTTCATTCACGAGCCCATGCTGAGCGGAGCGCTTTCAGGGACGGAAGAGTTCTTCCACACCTTCGGGCTCAACCCGGCAGCTTACGTGGCCGATCCGACCCAGTTCCTGATCGACTACAACACCTGCGACGTGCCGGTAGCGCCGGAAGGTACCCCAGCGCCGACTCCGGGCTCTGGCTGCACGGTCACGTCGGCGGGGAATGGCAGCTTCTCGCAGAGCGTACGGCGGCTCGGCCTGTACGCGCAGGACTCGTGGCGCGTCACGTCGAATCTGACCGTGAACTACGGACTCCGCTATGACACGACCTTCGGCTTGTTCGACGGATCGGGGAGGAGCCAGCTTCAGAATCCAGCGTTCCTGACGCTGCGCGCACTGCAGATACCGCTGATTCCCGGCGCACCGCACGACTACCGCAAGCAATTCGGGCCGCGACTCGGCATTGCATATGCGCCGGGACACAGCGAGAAGACTGTGATCCGCGCTGGCATCGGACTCTACTACAACGATCTTGCGCAGAACGGCTGGGTGGGGGCGTTCCAGGCTGTCAACGCTGCGGCGGGACCTTGCAGCGATCCGGTAGGCGGGACTGGCGACAACTCCGGCTGCTTGCCGGGTGCGAACTTCGGAGGTCAAGGTGCGATCATCGATCCGCACTACCACACGCCCTACGCGTTGCACGCCAGCGCCGGTGTGCAACATGCGCTGAACGATCGTTGGACGATCAGCGCCGACTGGACCCACGAGACGGGAATGCATGCGTATCGCGGCTATGGTTTCGGCGGCGACGCAGATCTGTTCACGCCGCTGCTTGCACCTGACGATCCCGCACAAGGCGATTTTGTCCCGAATGTCGACGTCTACCGCACCGACAACCGCTCAAACTATGACGCGATGACCATCAAGGTGCAGGGCAATGCGCGCTGGTTCAGCATGACGGCGCACTACACGCTCGCGAATGCCAAGACTTGGGGATGCAACGTGGGCGAATTGTTCGACTATGTCAACGGCGTGTGCGATCCTCTGAATGCGTTCGCTCCAGGCGACTACGGCCCGTCGGGAGAGGATGTGCGCCACCGCTTCGTGCTTGCGGGAACGTTGCACGCACCGGCGGGATTTGAATTTTCCACGTTGTCGCAGGTCGAGAGCGCGCGTCCATTCACGCTCAACGATGGTGACCAACGCGCCACGATCAACGGCGTGCGCACATCGCTGGACGAATTCCGTGGAACGCCCTATGCACAGATCGATCTGCGCGTCGCGCGGCCATTCAAGATCAACGAGCGCTGGAATGTGATGCCCTTCTTCGAGTTCTTCAACCTGTTCAACCGCAACAATCCGTCGAATAACTATGTCGCCGATGTCGCGGCGCTCGGATACATTCCGCCCGACCAGCTTGGCGGCAACATCACCGACATCTGTGGGAATGCCGATTGTACGACGCTGGTCCCGATCACGAGCCTGCGCCAACTCCGCAAGCCGGCCGGTGCTTTGGGCGACTTCTTTGGACCCGGTACTACGGTTGGGATTCCGTTTTCAGCGCAGTTTGGTGTGAGGGTTACCTTCTGAGAGAGGCTAGAGTGATGGGCGGACATGAATGTCCGTCCTGCATGATCACAAGCGGCGCCTAGTCAGAGGCGTGAGCAGTCTGGATCTCGTCAACATCCACCCAGTTGGTCGGATATTGGCCCGTGTAGCAGGCGGAGCAATACGTGGTTTTTTCGCCATCGCCGCAGGCCTTCTTGAGGCCCTCGAGTGAAAGGTACGCCAGCGAGTCTGCGCCAATATAATCGCGGATCTCTTCGATCGACTTGTTAGCCGCGATAAGTTGCCGCTTGGAAGGCGTGTCCACGCCATAGAAACACGGTGAGATGGTGGGCGGACACGAGATTCGCATGTGTACTTCTTTTGCACCAGCTTGCCGGATCATGCGCACAATTTTCTTGCTGGTCGTGCCGCGAACGATGGAGTCGTCGATCAGGACCACTCGCTTACCTTCGAGCAGGCTGCGTACCGGGTTCAGCTTCAGTTTCACGCCGAAGTCGCGCACCGACTGCCGCGGTTCGATAAACGTACGTCCGATGTAGTGATTCCGAATCAGCCCGAGACGGAAGGGGATGCCGCTCTCGGCGGAATATCCGATGGCTGCGGTGTTGCCCGAGTCGGGCAGCGGAACAACAATGTCGGCATCGACCGGCGCCTCACGCGCCAACTGGCGGCCCATCCGGTCACGGCTCTGGTCGACCGAGCGCCCGAAGACAGTACTGTCGGGCCGCGAAAAGTACACGTGCTCGAAAATGCAGCTCGATTGCGGCTGTGCGGGGGCGTAAAAGCGCGAACTGCTGCCCTCGGGACCGACAATCACCATCTCACCCGGTTTCACGTCACGCTCATAAGCTGCGCCGAGCAGGTCAAATGCGCAAGTCTCGGACGCAAAGACTATCGATTCCCTGGTTTCGCCCGGCTGAGGCGGGATGCGTCCCATAGCCAGCGGACGGAATCCACGCGGGTCACGGGCGGCGAAGATCCGGTCTCGCGACATCATGACAAGCGAGAAGGCACCTTCCACGCGGCGCAGCGCGTCGGCAATTGCGTCGGGCAGTGTTTGCTCGCGCGAGAGCGCGATCAGGTGCACGATGACTTCGGTGTCGCTATTGGTCTGGAAAATCGACCCCTGCGATTCGAGCTTCTGACGGATGGACAGCGCGTTGACGAGATTCCCATTGTGTGCCAGCGCAATCGCACCCTTATTCGACTGCACCATGATGGGTTGCGCATTGAGCAGTGCGGAATCGCCGGCGGTCGAATAACGCGTGTGCCCGATCGCCAGGGTGCCGCGGATGGACGAGAGAACCTCTTCGGTGAAGATGTCGGCTACTGTGCCCATGGCCTTGTGCGAACGCAAATGTTCACCGTCGGAGCTGACGATACCCGCCGACTCCTGGCCGCGGTGCTGGAGCGCGTGCAGGCCGAGATAGGCAACCTTCTCCGCCTCAGGATGACAGTAGATCGCCACCACGCCGCATTCTTCACGAAATTTATCAGTCATCAGCATTTGGCCTTAACCATCAGCTACGAGTCTCAAGCAAAACTCACGCTACCCGATGCTGTTGCAACTTCGGACCTGATCCGCTATCCAGCGCTCGCCGTTGCTCCAGAAGGTCTGCGATGTGGCCGCGATCGTGCTCCATCCAGAGCTCGAGCAACCTGCGCAGATCGATCGGGCCAGCGCCCTGCATCTCCGCCTTGCGATCGAGGTCGTGCAGCGACGTCCCGCGTAGCCGCTGCATGCTGATCGCGCGCGAGCGCTTCAAATCTTCGAGGGCCGGCCGGATCGGCTGAGTGTTGTAATTCCGATCGATCGCGAGCTTGGCGCCGTCGATGTCCGCAAACGACGGGTAATCTTCGGTCAACAACGAGCGTAACCGCTTTTCGTATCCGTACACGTCGATGTCGCGAAGGTGCAGCACGTTTTCGCGCATCGAAAAAAACTCAGTTGGCTTCGACGAGAGCTGCTCGTCACTCAAGCCCGCGACGATCTCCTCGATCCGCTGCGGAGTGGAAGAAAGCTCGGCGATTGCAGTCTCAAGAAAATCCATGCTTCACTCCTAACGAAGTCTGCAAAAATCGATGCCTGGCAGTTGTTAATTCGTAGCTGCTTCGGTCTCGGACCGCAGGTTCCGCTCGAGCGCGCCTTCATATGCTGCGCTCAATTCTGCAACCGACGCGGATACGACCCCCTTGCCATCTATGCTAATTTCGATGCGATCTCCCCCGGTTTCCCCCAGGACATCGGCGAAGAGGCCGTATTCTAGCGCTATTTGTTGGATTCGCGGCAGGTTACTTCGGTCGCAAGTGAGAACAACGCGGCTTGCGTCCTCGCCGAACAACCGGAACTCTGGGGGCAGGTCCTCGCCGGGAAGAGCGACGCGTATGCCGATTCCCTTGGGAAAGGCCGATTCCGCCAATGCCACTGCCAGCCCGCCATCGGCACAGTCGTGCACAGACTCGGGCAGGCCCTCCTGGATCAAAGAGATCAGCGCACGCTGGAGCGTCCCCTCTTTCTCGAGGTCCAGTTCCGGCGGGTAGCCCCAAACCGCGCCCAGAATCTCCTTTGCGTACTCCGAGGACCCGAATTCGGATTCTGCGTCCACTGCATCGCCACTTTCGTTCGCGCGGACCAAGACAATCGAGTGGTTGTCGGCGTTGTAATGCATCCTGGCAGCCTTGTGGACGTCCTCCAAAATTCCCACCACACCGAGGACTGGAGTTGGATAGATGCCCTCGCCTAGCGTCTCGTTGTAGAAGCTGACGTTGCCGCCGGTGATGGGGACTTCCAATTCCTCGCAGGCGCGGGTGATGCCGTCAATCGCCTGGGAGAACTGCCACATGATGTTGGCCTTCTCAGGATTGCCGAAGTTCAGGCAGTTCGTGGCGCCGACGGGAGTTGCTCCGGAGCAGGAGACTTTGCGGGCCGCTTCAGCAACGGCGTGCATCGCGCCAAGCCGCGGATCTAGATAGCACCAACGCCCATTACCGTCGAGTGCCATGGCAAGCCCGCGATTCGAGCCCTTGATGCGGATCACGCCCGCGTCAGCGCTTCCGGGAGCTTCGACGGTATTGGTCTGCACCATGTGGTCATACTGCTGCCACACCCATCGCTTCGAACAGATGTTCGGGCTGGCCAGCAACTGCTTCAACTTGCCCGTGAAATCGCCGCTTTCAGCGAGCTTGATGTGCGCGGGCATTTCGCGCTCGACCGGAGGCTCCCAGCGCGCCAGCGGACGCTTGTAGAGCGGCGCATCGTCAGTCAGCGCAGCGTTCGGAATCTCCGCAACGATCTTGCCGTGCTCGAGTACGCGCATCTTAGCGTCGGAGGTCACGCGGCCCACCTCGACGGCGTCAAGTCCCCACTTGCGGAAGACCTGGAAAACTTCTTCTTCGCGGCCTTTCTGCGCGACCAGCAGCATGCGTTCTTGCGACTCCGAGAGCATGATCTCGTAGGGAGTCATGCCGGTTTCGCGCTGCGGAACGCGATCGAGCTCAATCTCGACGCCGGTGCCGCCGCGTGCGCCCATTTCGCAGGTCGAGCAAGTCAGCCCGGCGGCGCCCATGTCCTGAATGCCGACGATCGCGCCGGTCTTCATGGCTTCGAGACAGGCTTCCAGCAGCAGCTTCTCGAGGAAGGGATCGCCGACCTGCACGTTGGGCCGCTTGGCCTCGGAACCTTCGCTGAATTCTTCGCTCGCCATGGTGGCGCCATGGATGCCGTCGCGCCCCGTCTTGGCGCCGACGTAAATCACTGGATTGCCTTCGCCAGCCGCGCGCGCGTAGAAGATCTGATCTTTTTTCACCAGCCCGAGCGCGAAAGCGTTGACCAATGGGTTGCCGGAATAGCAGGGCTCGAACTTCACTTCCCCGCCCAGGTTCGGCACACCAAAACAGTTTCCGTAGGAGGCTATGCCGGAAACTACGCCTTCCATGACGGAGTGATTTTTGTGAAGTTCGGCCGAAGTGGGAGTTTTGCCAAGTTCGATGGGGCCGAAACGGAGCGAGTCCATGACCGCAACCGGCCGCGCGCCCATGGTGAAAATGTCGCGCAGAATACCGCCCACGCCGGTGGCTGCGCCCTGAAATGGCTCGATGAACGAAGGGTGATTGTGCGACTCGATTTTGAAAGCGCAGGCCCAACCGTCACCGATGTCGATGATGCCTGCGTTCTCTCCAGGTCCCTGGACGACCAGCTTGCTTCGCGTCGGCAACCGCTTCAGATGCACGCGCGAGGACTTGTAGGAGCAATGCTCGCTCCACATCACGCTGAAGATGCCCAACTCGGTTATGGTAGGCTCGCGCCCACCCAGCAACTGCTTGATTTTTTCGTATTCGTCGAGAGTGATGCCGTGCTCCCGGATCATCTCCGGAGTAATTGCAGAAAGTATCGAGGTGGTCATGACGGGGAAGTTCTATTGTCGCATTTTGAGCGAGTTTTTACATTGATATCTGCGTGGGAAGTGCATGGAAAATGGTGCGATATGGTAAGAAACAAACCTTCACTGGTACGATTGCGTTCGTGTATGGCCGCGCATTAAATGCTGACGACAGACGTCTCAGATGGCTGTTCCTGCTATTTTGCTTTCAGCGGCGCTCATGGTTGGCGCTTATTTGATCCAGCGTGGGAGAACCGACTCATGGCCGGAGACCGACTGCAAGGTGGCGGGAACTAGAGTTGTGCGCTCTGATGTTGCAGATTCGCGCCGGGACATCGTGAAATACCGTGGCGAATATCAACTCCGCTACATTGTGGGCGCCCACGAATACTATGTCTGGGTGAACTCCGGCTGGACTGATCCGGACCGGCAATTTGTACAGGACAAAGTGGATGCTCGCACCGATCGCTGCGATTCCCTCGTTCGCTACAATCCGCGCGACCCATCAGACGCGGTAGCCCTCCGTAAGTGAGCCGAAGGCCCTTTTTGCAGACTTTAGAACCTTTCTCCAAAGAGCAGTTCTACTTTTCCGCACGGCCTCCCATGATCAAGAGAACCCTACCAATCAGGATCAAAGCGGAACAACAAAACAGTCCCTTGGCCAGGAAGTAGGTTGGGATTCCGCCCTGAAGCGGATCGAGAGCGTGAAATCCATTTTCTCCTTTCATGCCTGCCCAAATGCACAGCAGTAGCACAACGACCGCGACGATGGGATTGACAATTCGCAAGTAGGTTTTCATGACGGGTTGGCGCGATTACGATCGCGCTCCTTTCCGGGCCGAATTGTAGTGCCGCGAGCCGAGGTGTTCAGTGATGTGGAACCAGTTTTGAACGCTGACTGCCTCCACTAGCGGAATGGCAGTTCGGCGCGCAGTGCGCTTCTTCGTGCCGCTTTGAGATGACTCTTTATACTGTCCACAATGAAGTCCGTCATCGTCGGAACAGCCGGGCATATCGACCACGGGAAAACCGCGCTGGTGAAGGCACTTACCGGTATTGACGCCGACCGCCTGGAAGAAGAAAAGCGGCGGGGGATCACGATCGACATCGGCTTTGCGCACCTCGATTTGGCCGCCCCGAGCGGGGAAAAGCTTCGGCTCGGTTTCGTCGATGTGCCCGGTCACGAGCGTTTTGTCCGCAACATGCTGGCTGGCATTGGCGGAATTGATCTCGTTCTGCTGGTCATCGCCGCGGACGAAGGCATCAAGCCGCAAACGCGCGAGCACTTCGATATCTGCCGCATGCTCTCGGTCCGGCGCGGAATTACCGTGCTCACCAAGTCTGACACCGTCGATGCCGACACACTCGAAGTTGTTCGGTTGGAGGTCGAGGATTTTCTGCGCGGATCGTTTCTCGACCCGGCACAGGCTCCGATGATCGCTTTGAGTTCACTGACCGGCGCAGGGCTCAATGAACTCAAGACCGCGCTGATTGCGGCCGCCATGCAGACGGTCGCGAGAGATTCCGCGGCGCTCGCTCGTCTTCCCATTGACCGCGTCTTCACCATGAAGGGATTCGGCACGGTGGTCACGGGCACGCTGGTTTCGGGCACGATTCACAAAGATGAAGAGCTGGAAGTGTTCCCGGGAGGACGCCGCGTGCGAGTGCGCGGGGTGCAGGTGCATGGCGCATCCTCTGATAAGGCTCTGGCTGGGCAGCGTACCGCATTGAACCTTGCCGGGGCGTCAACCGAAGACCTTGTGCGAGGCATGACGCTTGCGCCGCCCGACATTTTCGGCTCCACCTCTCGTGTGGATACGCTGATTTCGCTTCTGCCGGCTGCAAAGCCGTTGAAGGATGGCGCTCATGTGCACTTTCACGCTTACACAATGGAGACGATCGCCGAAGTCCGGCTCTATGGCGCCAAACAAATCACGCCGGGGGAAGAACAATATGCCCAATTGAGGCTAACCGATGCGACTTTGCTTCTGCCAGGAGACCACTTCATCCTACGGCAGTTTTCGCCGGTGATCACGATCGCCGGCGGAGTCGTCCTCGACGCGCAGCCCGTCGCCAAGAGGAAAAATGCCATTGAGTTTTTGCGTGTGCTGAAGGATGCCCCGCCTGCGGACGCGCTTCGTTCACGGATCGCTCGCCGCGCGCGCAACGGACTTTCGCTTGCCCAGGCCGTAGCCGAGACCGGGTGGCGCCGCGATGTCATCCTGCGCGAGATGAACGGCGATCTGCAGAAGGGGACGGTTCGCCGGATCGGCGATACGCTGCTCGATGCCGCCGCGTTCGATCAACTCACGACCGAGCTGACGGCCGCGGTCCCCGACTTTCACCAGAAAAATCCGCTTGTGCCCGGGATCAGCAAAGAAGCGTTGCGCGAAAAGCTGCGCGTGGACGGTGAAATTCTCTCGGCTGCGCTTGAAGCGATGGTGCAGGCCAGGAAACTCGCCCTCTCGGGGGAACTTGTGCATCTACCCGGCCGAGGCGTCACCATGAAAGACGACGAGGCTGAATCGAAAAGGACGATCGAGCAGGCTTTTTCTTCCGCCGGGCTGAAAGTCCCTGCGTTATACGAGGTCATCGCGGGATTGAAGATCGACAAGCCGCGCGCTCAGAAAATTGTCACGCTGCTGTTGCGTGACAAAATCCTGGTCAAACTCGCCGACGAGTTGGTATTCCACCAGAGTGCGCTCGTGGGTCTACGCCAACAGATCCGCGCGCTGAAAGCGTCGACCCCTAAAATTGATGTTGCGCGTTTCAAGGAACTTACCGGAGTTAGCCGCAAGTACGCGATCCCTCTACTCGAATACCTGGACCGCGAACGTGTGACCAAGCGAGTGGGCGACGAGAGAATTATTCTTTGATTGCCGAAGTAAGAAGTAAGATTGCAGAGGTTAGAGGTGAGATTGCAGATTGAAAATCTTATTGCAGAGAAAGCACCGGAGGAGGCCCGGACCCCTCCCATCTGTGTTTTACCTCTTCAATCTGACCTCTCAACTCTGCAATTATCTATTGCCTCTGTAGTCTGACCTCCTCAATCTGACAATTTCTAGATCTTTTCTTCAGGAAATTCAACGTCGAGCCCGAGCGGATCCGTCAAGCGATTGGTCAGGTTCGCCAGTCCAATCAGCACGTGGAGATCGACGAACTGTTCATCGGAAAAGTGTTTCTTCAACTCCGCAAAATCGGCGTCGGTGACGGAATCAGGTTTGCGCGTAAGCTTTTCTGCATGTTTCAGGGCGACCTGTTCGGCCGTGCCGAACCCGGAGTAGTCGCCATTCTTTAACGCTTTCATCTGTTCGGAACTCAATCCGGCGCGCTTCGCACCCTGAATGTGATGCTGTGAGCAATAGTGACACCCATTGATCAGCGAGGTCCGCAGGTAGATTGCCTCATATAGTTTGCGATCGAGAGAGCGACCCACGCTCGCATAGAACCCCGGGAAACTGCTCAACATTCCCGGCCGATGTGCGAGAGCTTTGAATAGATTACTGGGCTGATTCTTGAACTTCGAGCTGTAGATTTCTTTGACTTCCGGCGGAGCTTGATCGACTTCGATCAGCGAAACACGAGCCATGTAATATTCTCCTGAATGAGGCAGACTGATTAGATTCGGGACACCGGATAAAGTAACATGCCCCCAATTCGGGTCATTGGCGCGGGTCTTGCAGGTTCGGAAGCGGCATGGCAGTGTGCCCGCCGCGGGCTGCAGGTTGAGCTGTTTGAAATGCGTCCGGTGCGAACCACGCCAGCTCACCAGACATCCGACTTCGCGGAACTGGTCTGTTCCAACTCGCTCAAGTCCGACAGCGAGAACACGGCGCCCTGGTTGTTGAAGGAAGAAATGCGCCGCGCGGGATCGCTGTTGCTTGAAATCGCGCGCGCTTGCGCCGTTCCTGCCGGACATGCACTCGCAGTCGATCGTCTCGAGTTCTCGCGCCGTGTCACGGAGACAATCGACCGTGAGCCGCTCATCACTGTTCGCCGCGAAGAGGTCACGCGAGTCCACAATGATGCCATTACGATTATCGCAACGGGTCCGTTGACAACGGATGCGCTCTCGCAGGAGATTGCGAGGCTCAGCGCGACTGATAGAAACGATGGTGACGACGCTGACCTGGCACAGCTTCGGGGCACAGAGTCCGGAGGTAGCGCGGACTCTACGCGGGCGGGGACAGCCGCGCCACATCTCTATTTCTACGACTCGATCAGCCCGATCGTCGAAGCCGACTCGATCGATCGCGACAAGGTGTATTTAGCGGCGCGATATGACAAGGGCACCGCCGACTACATCAATTGCCCGATGTCCAAGGAAGAATATGACGCGTTTTATGACGCACTCGTCGTGGCGCAATCGGTGGAAGAGAAAGATTGGGAACAGCTCAACTACTTCGAGAGTTGTCTTCCGATCGAGGAGATCGCGCGTCGCGGCCGCGACACGCTGCGTTTCGGCCCGATGAAGCCGGTGGGCCTGCGCGACCCGCGCAGCGGCAAGCCGCCCTACGCGGTCGTGCAATTGAGGCAGGAAAACCTGCGCGCCGACTCGTACAACATCGTAGGTTTTCAGAATCATTTGAAATTCGGAGAACAGGCGCGCGTGCTGCGCATGATTCCCGGCCTAGAGAATGCGCGTTTTTCGCGCTACGGGCAGATTCACCGCAATACCTACATCAATTCGCCGACGCTGCTCACAACGTCGTTGCAGATGAAGTTGCATCCCAAGATTCTCTTTGCCGGGCAGATCTGCGGCGTGGAAGGATACGTGGAATCGATCGCCACCGGTTTGATCGCCGGGATGAACGCAGCAGCGCTGGCAACCGGGGCTGAGCCTGTACCTCCGCCGCGGGAGTCGGCATTCGGTTCGCTGGTTCATTACATTACGCACGCCGATCCCAAGAACTTTCAGCCCGCCAACATCACGTTCGACTTGTTGCCTTCACTCGAAACCCGCATTCGCGACCGCAAAGAGCGGCACAAGAGACAATGTCAATTGGCGCTCCAGGAGTTCGATGGTTGGCTAGAGAAAGCGTTGGTCAGCGCTCGGTAGTTGTCTCGTTGCGCGACAGGCGCATTCGTTACCCGCCGAAGGCCGGACTGCTAAGTCTGAGATTGGCCGGCACTTGACTTGCAATCGGCTAGCGACGGACGACCCTTTTCCAGCATTTACCCTCCAAAACGAAGGCAACCTTTATCCGGGAACCAATCTCCACCCCCTTTCGTACTTACTGACGGGGATTGCTTCCGTTTCTGCCAGACTCCGGTCGAACTTTTGCATGTCTTTCCGTGACCTCATCAATGACGTGTTCCGCACGCTCTGGGCGCATCGGGTCCGCACGCTGCTGACCATGTTCGGAATCGCATGGGGAGTGGTGTCGATCGTGCTGATGGTGGCTGCCGGAGAGGGCCTGCGGGTAGGTCAGGCCAAGCAAGCGGAAACGCTGGGCCGCGATCTGATGATCGTCTTTCATGGACGCACCAGCCTTCAGGCCGGTGGCACGCGCGCCGGACGCCTGGTTCATTGGGTCGATTCCGACATCCCACACCTGCAAGCCGAGGCGACCGAATGCCAGTATGCGATTCCTGAACTCGAGCAGAACGATGTTCGCTCGCATACTGCATTCAACGCGGCGGCGTTTACCGTCACCGGGTCGATGCCCGAATTCTCGGAGATTCGCAGCCTGGGGGTGAGCGAGGGCCGCTTCTATGACGATAACGACATCGCCGAGTCCCGCCGCGTCGCTTTTCTTGGCTCCGATGCCAAGAAGCAACTCTTCGCGGGACGCCCCGCCGTCGGCCAGTTCGTCTACCTGAACGAAATTCCATTCACGGTAGTGGGCGTGATGTCCTCAAAGAAGCAGGATTCGAGTTATGACGGTTGGGATGTCAACAAAATTTTCATTCCTTACACTGCGATGCGGCGCGATTTTCCTGACAAGCCGCCGGGCACGCCCTACACATTCGACCAGTTGCTGGTAGTGCCGCGCTCGGTTGAACACCACGAAGCATGCAAAGGACAGATTCGCACGATCCTCGGGCGCCTGCATGGCTTCGATCCGGCCGATAAGGAGGCTTGCCCCATCTGGGACACGGTGCAGGAGGCGAAGGCATTCCGCACCATGACCGACGGCATGAAGTATTTCCTTGGAGCGGTGGGAATCGTGACGCTGTTCCTTGGCGGTCTGGGCGTGATGAATGTGATGCTGGTCGCGGTGCGCGAGCGCACGCGGGAGATCGGGGTGCGCAAGGCGCTGGGCGCGCCGTCGCACAGTATTTTGCGTCAGTTCTTCCTGGAGGCATTGATCGTCGCGCTGGTCAGCGGTGGAGCGGGACTGCTTCTCGCCTTTGGACTTTGCGGGCTCGTCGATATGCTTCCGATGCCCGACTTCTTCGCCGGCCTCTTGCCGACCTGGCAGACGGGCGTGCTGGCCTTTGCCGTACTGGGCACGATCGCGATCGGTTCCGCGGTGTATCCGGCGCGCCGAGCCGCCGCCATCGATCCCATTGAAGCCTTGCGCCACGAGGCGGGAGGCTAGGGCATGCTCTTCCAGATCTTCAACGAAGCCTGGACGGCACTTCGGCGAAATCGCACGCGCAGCGCCCTCACCATGCTCGGCATAGTCTGGGGCATCGCTACTGTAACCCTGCTCATCGCGTACGGCGGCAGCTTCCGCCAGATCCTGGTCAGCGGCTTCAACGCCTTCGGCAAAGGCGCGGTCATTTGCTGGCCGCAGCAAACCAGCGAGCAGCCGGGCGGCCAGCGCGCGGGCAAGAAAGTTGTATTCGAAAAAGAAGATGTGGAGATGGTGAAGGAGACGGCACCGCTGGTGAAGCATGTTTGCCTTGAGACCGTAAATCGTCCGGGAATCGCCTATGACAATCGCATGGTGGGAACGGCCGCCGTGCGCGGCGTCTGCCCAGAATATGGTGATATGCGCAACGAGGAGCCGTCCGAAGGACGCTGGATCAACTCGCTGGATGAGATCGAACGCCGGCGCGTGGTGTTTATCGGTGCGCGCGTGCGCGAGCAACTGTTCGGCGGACGTCCCGCTGTCGGGCAGACTGTGCTGATCGGTGGGGTGCGATTCATGGTTATCGGGACCATGGGTCGCAAGATTCAGTTGAGCAATTATTTTTCGAGCGATGACGAGTCCGCGTGGATCCCGTACTCCGCGGCGGGCGATCTGTGGAATACGAAACGCGCCGCCGTCCTGATCTTCGAGCCCATCGCTCCGCAGTTCGAACAGCGCGCCATGGCTCAGGTGCTGTCGGCGGTGGCGACGCGGCAGCAGTTCTCTCCGACGGACAAGAAGGCCATCCAGATGTTCGGGCGGGAAGAATTTCGCCCCATCATTAACGGCATTACCATCGGCCTGCAGGTGTTGCTGATCTTCATCGGCATCCTCACGCTCGGGATCGGCGGCGTGGGGGTGATGAACATCATGCTGGTCTCCGTCGACGAGCGCATTAAGGAGATCGGCCTTCGCCGGGCGCTGGGCGCGCGCAAGTGGCACATCAAGGCGCAATTCCTGGCGGAAACACTGTTCATCATGCTTTTGGGCGGTGCGATCGGAATTGTCGTTTCTTATCTCGTTGCCGCCGCGGTCGGGACGCTGCCGCTGATGGGCCCGTTGTTTGAAGATGATTCCGGACGCGCCGACATCCACCTGAAGATTTCGATGTTCACGGTGATGGTCTCGACGATCGTGCTGCTGATTATTGGCGTGCTGAGCGCGGTGATCCCGGCCTCGCGGGCCGCGAATCTTGATCCGGTGGAAGCACTAAGGTACGAGTAGAAGTTGCTAGGCTAGTTCGATGGGCAGGACCGGAAATCGACGGTCAAGGCGACCGTACCCAACTTTTCATCCAAACGGCGGACAGTGCGGCTGACGGTTTCGCTGCAGTCGCAATCGGGAAAAAGCGCCGCGTTCTTCACTATGGTCATTTCCCAAAGCCTACCGTTGTAAATATCCCCGCGTTTCAGCAGTGAAGATTTCTTGAATTTCAGCTGCTCAGTCTGGTTCAAACCTAATGCGGTGACACTCTCCACGTAAAACTGCTTTCCTTCATCCATATCGATCTCTAACGAAACCGCCTGATTCGCATCATCAAAGGTCGTATCCGGGACCGAAGTGAAGTTGATGTAGCCGTATTCCGCGTAAGTTTTGCGGAGGTCCTCCAGCCCCTTTGCGATTTTCTCGCGACTGAAGATATCGCCATCATTGATTGGGAACAGGCTTCGAAGACTTTTGGCATCACAAATTACTTTGTTGTTCTTAAAAGTGAGATCGCTCAATCGATACTGCATGCCTTCATTGACGTGAAATGTGAGGGCAATTCGCTCTGCGGCAGGACTGCTGGTGAGGACGCGGAAATCTGCGTTCACCTGCACTTTGAAATATCCATTGTTCTGCCAACCTGCCCGGGCTCGCTCCGCTGCTCCGTCAACGACGAGTTCAAGATCGTTTCCAGTGGTCCTTTTCCGGATTTCAAGAGCAATCTTCTCTTGTTCCGCTAAGGGCAATTCGAGCGATCCTACAAACGTAACCTCTGCAATCGAGACGACCGGGAGCTTGGTTTCCTCCTGCTCCTGTGCATCCTCATACGGCGCGCATTTATCAGCGACGCTAGTATCGGTGGTCGAACCCGCATCCTGTGCGTAACTCCGATGATGCAGCGCAAGGATCGAAGCCGCGCCCAGAATCGCAATTTGTGCGAATCGCGCCCACATGCCGGAGATTATAGACCCGGTTCTGAATTCCCAGATCCCCATTGACTCCGGCATCCGCAGGCGTTAACTTGCGCGTAAGAGCGAGGTTTTGTGGCCATCTCCGCCGTTGACGCCGTCCAGCCAGCCTTTGATCATGCCCGTCAGCAATTGTTCGCCCGCTTTCGCTGGGGAATGTGGTGGCGTCTCGCTCTGGTGGGGCTGCTGGCCGGAGAGCTGCACGTGGGAGGATGCAACTTTGGGCGCGCCTTCGGGCCCCTTCCGCAGTCGAAGCAGGGTGGCAAGGTGCCGGTTCCTATCTTTCACCCGCCCCACATCGATCCGGCGCGGCTTTCACAGCTTATTGGATTGATCCTGATGGGCGCCCTAGCCGTGATCGTGGTCGGATTCATTCTGCTTTACGTGAACAGCGTTTTTCGCTTCATCCTGTTCGACTCGGTGTTGCGCCGCGACTGTTCTTCGGTTGGCGATGGATGGGACCGCTGGCGGCGCGCAGGCGGGCGCTACTTCCTGTGGCAGCTGGTTTACCAGATCTCGGTGGGCATCTTCTTTCTCATGCTGGTCGGAATCCCGCTGATGTTCGCTGCCTCGGCCGGCTGGATCAAGGACCCCTCGGCCCATATTGGACGCCTCGCCGGCAGCGCGTTTTTGCTGATCGCAGTGTTTCTTTTTTGTGCACTGGTAGCGGTGGCCGTGCAGATCCTGGCCCGCGATTTTCTGGTGCCGATCATGGCGATTGAAGATCTTGATTTCGCCGACGGATGGAGCCGCCTGCTCTCGCTGATTCGTCCCGAACCCGGCAAATTCATTCTTTATCTTCTGATGAAACTCGTGCTTCTCATTGGAGCGGCGATCATTTTCGGGATTGCTGCGGTCATTCCGGTGGCAGCGGTGGCCGTACCGATCGTCATTGCTGTGCTGGCGGGCCGCAACGCCGGCATGACGTGGAACGTGAACACAATCAGTCTCGCGGTTATTTTCGGCACGCTCGCCCTGTTGCTGCTGGTGTATCTCATCTCTTTGGTCAGTGTGCCCGCGTCGGTCTTCTTCCCGGCCTATGCAATGTATTTTCTTGCCGGCCGCTATCCAAATCTGCAGGCAGTGCTGAATCCGGCTCCCATCACGCCCGCCCCGCAATCTCCGCCGCCGATTCCCGAGTCTCCGCCGCCACTGTCGCCTACGCCCGAACCTATTGGGTGATTTTCATCGGGAACTCAAGTCACCGGCAGGGTGTCCAATCCACCAGACACGCGTGCCAGTGAGGAGAAATTCCGATGGCATTCTCAATGGCAGGCGGTGGTCCGTCCGCGCCCCAGATGAACGTCACACCACTGATCGACGTTCTGCTGGTGCTGCTGATTATCTTCATGCTTGTAGTCATGCAGGAGCGTCCCCACGGACTGCAGGCGCAGATCCCACAGCCACCCAATTCAAAGGATCGCACCATCCCGCCGCCAGATCGCACTATCGTGATCCAGGTTAAGGACGGCTCGACTCCTGATCATCCGGAAGTCAAGATCAATGAAGACACGGTGGCGTGGAGCGACCTTCACAAGCGCCTTATCGATATTTTCAGCAGTCGAGTTGAGCGCGTGGCTTTTGTCAAAGCCGATGACGACATTGAATTTCAGAAAGTCGCTGACGTTATCGCAACGGCTCACGATGCCGGTATTGACCGCATCGGATTGCTGCATGATGAGACCGCGTCAACAAGTTCGCAGCTTCACTGATGTCGCTGAGGGTTGCGTTTTCCCGATTCCACCTGTAGAAAGACTCATTCTCGTGGGGAATCGAACATGCCGGATAACTTTGACCGCGTGCGCGAGAACTTCGCACGCCAGCCATTCATGAATACATTGGGAGCCTCGCTGCGCTCTGTACAATCGGGCGCGGTGGAAATTGAAGTGCCATTCCGTGGTGACCTGACCCAGCAGAACGGCTATGTGCACGCCGGCGTCATTACCAGCGTGCTCGATTCCGCCTGTGGATACGCGGCTTTGAGCGTTGCTCCCGATAGAAACGATGTTCTGAGTGTGGAGTTTAAGATCAACTTATTGGCTCCGGCGGTAGGAGATCTCTTCGTTGCACGCTCTCAGGTCAAGCGTGCCGGAAAGCGCCTGACAATTGCTGCCGGCGATGCTTTCGCCATCCAGGACGGCCGCGAAAAACTAATAGCAACAATGCTCGCAACGATTGTGAATATTGAGCCGAAACCGGACCGCGAAGAAAGCCAACAGTTGAAACGTTAAAGCCTAGTCCCGTGACCGGTTCTTGATCCAGATCGGGGTGCCGATAAACCCAAAGGCGCGTCGTATCTGGTTTTCGATGAATCTCTGATAGGAAAAGTGGAGTTTCATTGCGCGATCGGTGAACAGAATGAAGGTGGGCGGAGCCACCGCTGCCTGCGTCATGTAATAGATCTTTACGCGTTTACTCACCGGGACGGATGCACGATCGAAATCGATCGTTTTGAGGAACCGGTTCATTTCGCCGGTTGGAATGCGCTTGCGGCGCTCTGCCGCTACCTCCTCGATCGTGGGCAAAATCTTTTCCGTGCCCTTGCCGTTTTCTGCCGAGATGAAAAGCACCGGAGCATAGTTCAGAAATTTCAACCCATAGCGCAGGCGCTGCTCGTAAAGGTTGCGATCCTGCGGCCGCTTCAGGTCCTGGATGCGCGCTGTTCTTGATTGGCTGATCGCACGCTTTTGGCCGGTTACCACCATGTCCCACTTGTTCACAAGGATGATGACTGAACGCCCGCTCTCGTGAGCGTAGCCGGCGATGGTGGCATCGAGCGCGCTTACGCCTTCGGTTGCATCCACCATGAAGAGAGCGATGTCAGCCTCTTCGAGATGCTTGCGTGACATCACGACCGACAGTTTCTCGGCCATCAGCCGCGTCTTGCCCTTACGCCGAATGCCCGCTGTGTCGATGAAGCGGATCCGCTCGCCGTCGCGCTCGACGACTTCATCGACGGCGTCACGCGTCGTGCCGGGGATTGGCGACACGATGGCCCGAGCGGTTCCGGTGAGTTGGTTGAGTAGCGTGGACTTGCCGACGTTAGGGTGGCCGATGATGGCAACGCGGATCTCTGAGGGCTCTCCCTCGTGGTCGGTCGCAGATTCGTCGTCGGTCGTGGGTCGTTGGTCGTCGGCTTTTAGATTCGAGTTTTCCTCTGTCTCCTCGCTGTTCTCTGTGGTTTGAGATGTCCCCGCTGTCGGGAGCACCTCAAGAATCCCGTCCAGCAGATCGTCGACACCGCGTCCGTGTTCGGCCGACACTCCAAATACGTTCGGGATTCCCAACTCGTGGAAGTCCCCGATCAGCGATTCCTGTTTGTCGGTATCCATTTTGTTGACTGCGAGAAAGAGTGGCTTTCCGGTGCGGATAAGTAACCGCGCCAGCTCGCGGTCCGGACCCGCGATCTCCGAGCGCGCATCCACAACCATTACGATTGCCGATGCCTCGTCCAGTGCTACTCGCGCCTGGCGAAAGATTTCTGACGGAATCAGGTCCTTGTCCTCGGGAACGATGCCGCCCGTGTCGACCGCGCGAAACTCGCGCCCGCGCCACTCCACGGTGCCGTACAGGCGGTCGCGCGTAATGCCGGGTTCGTCGCCGACAATAGCCCGCCGCGATCCGGTCAGACGGTTAAAGAGCGTGGACTTCCCGACATTGGGACGCCCGACGATCGCGACGAGCGGAAGGAGAGAGAGTTTCGAGCGATTGGTTGTCACTATTCACTGTCCACGGACCGCAGACCACTGGTTATTATAGAGACTCGGTGGCCTCCTCTTCTCATCCAATCGTTTCGGTTGCGGGATCGTCGCTCTATCATTTCTTCGGTCCTGGCGGTGTACTTTCGAAAACTCATCCGGCATACGAATTCCGCCGTGGACAGTTGCAGATGGCGCAGTCGGCCGAGGAAGCCATCGCTGAGAAGCGCCACCTGATCGTCGAAGCGGGCACCGGCACCGGAAAGACGCTAGCCTACCTATTACCTGTCCTGCGATCGGGTAAGCGTGTCATCATTTCCACCGGCACGAAAAATCTGCAGGAGCAGCTCTTCCACAAAGACGTGCCCTTCCTCGAGCATGCGCTTTTTCCCGGTGCGCCGTCGGACTCTGAGACTGGCCGACTCAGCGTCTGCTACATGAAAGGTCGCAACAACTATCTCTGCCGCAAGAAACTTTACGACCTCACCGACCAGCCGATTCTGAGCGGCTTGGAAGAGATCGAACACTTTCGAGCCATCGCCGCATGGGAGCAGACAACGCACACCGGAGACCGTGCTGAACTCGCCGAACTGCCCGAGGCTAGCGCGCTCTGGCACAAGCTCGACGCCCGTGCCGACACTTGTCTGGGCAACAAATGCTCGCTCTACGATCGCTGTTTCGTCACCGAGATGCGCCGCCGAGCCGCCGAGAGCGACATCATCATCGTCAACCACCATCTGTTTTTCGCTGATCTCTCGATCAAGCTGGAAGCGGAGAACGCAGCGGACGCGGGAGTCCTGCCTGATTGTGGGGTTGTCATCTTCGACGAGGCGCATGAGCTTGAGGAAGTTGCCAGCAACTACTTCGGTATTTCTGTGGGCAATACGCGGATGGAGGAACTGGCCCGCGATCTAGAGAACTTCCTCCAGCGGGAGAAGCTGCTAAGTCCCGGAATCGGCAGCGCGATCAAAGCGCTTCGCGAGCGCTCACAACTCTTCTTTTCTCTGCTGCCGGCACACGAAGGACGATTTGCTTTCGAAAGCCGCCGCGAATTCCTAGAAGAAAACGGCGACGAGTACGACGCGCTGAACCAAGCGCTAATCCGAGTTGGAGCCGAACTCGAACAATTGCCGCAGAAGCCCGACCAGATATTCGCTTTCGCCCGCCGCGCCCATCAGCTCCACGTGCAGCTCGGATTCGTGATGCAAGACGAAAATCCGAACACCGTCTTCTGGATCGAGCGCCGCAGTTTTCGCGGAGGTCCCGCACGAAAGGAATCCAAGGGTCGTGGGTTTGGCCGCCATGATGTCGCGGGCGCTGCTTCGCTCGCAGAGGAGAAACAGCGGCAGTCGAATGTCTTTCTTCAGGCCACTCCAATTGAGGTCGGTTCGATTCTGCGGGAATGTCTCTGGTCGAAGCTCGACACCGCCGTGCTCACCTCGGCGACGCTGGCAGTGGGCGGCGGGTACGACTACATCCGCCAGCGCCTCGGACTCGATCATGCGCGAGAACTCATTGTTCCTTCACACTTCGACTACGCACGGCAGGCCATCCTCTACGTCCCGCCCGACCTGCCCGATCCGCGCACACCACAATTCGTCGCCCAGGCGTCGGACCGCATTCGCCGGTTGCTCGAAATCACGCGCGGGCGCGCGTTTGTCCTCTTCACCAGCTATGCGCAGATGAATGAAATCTACGAGCGACTGCTTGGCGTTGTTGAGTTTCCCCTCCTCAAACAAGGGGACGCGCCAAAGTCCGCGCTACTCGAGGAGTTTCGGCTGACGCCCAACGCGGTGCTTTTCGGAACATCTTCGTTTTGGCAGGGGGTGGACGTTCAGGGCGAGCAGTTGAGTTGTGTGATTATCGACCGGCTGCCCTTTGCCGTACCGAGCGATCCGGTGGTAGCGGCCCGCGCCAAAGCGATTGACGCAGGCGGCGGCAACGCATTCTACGAATACCAGGTGCCAAGCGCGGTTATCACGCTGAAGCAGGGATTCGGGCGTCTGATTCGTTCTCTGCACGATCGCGGCCTTCTCACGCTGCTCGACAACCGCATTCTGAAAAAGCAGTATGGGCGCGTTTTCGTCGAGAGCCTGCCGAGCTATGCGCGAACGACGGATATCAGGAAGGTGGAAGAGTTTTTTGGAGTCGTCGAAAAACACTAACCCTTAGTCGACAGTCGCTGGTCGTTAATCGTGGCAACCTCTTCGGCTTCAAGGGGCATTCAAATGTTTGAATAGAGACCGGCGTCGTGGACGCATGGGACGCTGTGGACTATATAAGACGGCGAACAACAACTGAAAAAAGGCGAGCACCGCAGGTATCGTGCGATAGCTGCGATCACTTGCCTTTCTTGTCTCGAGAACTTGTGATTCCGTTGGCCGGTCGTGCCTGCCAACGCCAAGCAACCGCCGATTACTCGGATGCTTCTTTGCCGACCACAACTTTTAGATGGGTCGTCACGTCCTTGTGGAGCTTGATGGGCACAGTGAACTCGCCGATCGACTTGAGCGGCTCGTGCAGTTGAATCTTGCGACGATCGACATGGAAGCTCTTCTTCTCGAGCGCTTCTGCAATATCACCGGCGGTGACCGATCCAAATAGCTGGTCGTTTTCGCCAGCCTTACGCGTGAACGAAACCTCGAGTCCGTCGAACTGCTTCGATAATGCTTCGGCGTCGGCTTTCTCCTTGGCAGAGCGGCGGACGGCAGCGGCCTTCATCTGATCGATCACGGACTTGTTGGCGGCGGTGGCTTCAATCGCGAGTTTGCGCGGAAGCAGAAAATTCCGCCCGAATCCTTCCGCGACCTTCACTACGTCGCCGCGGTTGCCCAGCTTGGGCACATCTTCTTTCAGAATAACTTCCATGGATGCTCCATTATTTAGTCACAGTCGCCAATTGTTGGTCGCTAGCGACTACGGGTTTATGCGATCGCGTCATCCGCTACTGTCTGAGACCGCGAATCACCTCGCCAACGAGGCCTCAGGCTATTGCGCTCTACCTGCGAACGGCAACAGTGCGATGTTGCGAGCCTGCTTGATGGCCGACGACAAGCGGCGCTGGTGAGGAGTACATACGCCCGTCAGCCGGCGCGGAACAATTTTTCCACTCTCGGCGACAAACTGGGCCAGCAGTCGGACATCCTTGTAGTTGATCGCTTCGATCTTCTCTACGCAAAACTTGCAGACTTTCTTGCGTCGGAAATATTTGCGGCCGCCTTCGCGCGGTCCGCCAGGACCTCCGCCAGGACGCGGTCCGCGCGGCCCGCGATCTGGCCGATCGCTACGATCCGACGGGCGTGTTTCCCCTCCACTGGCTGCTTCGGCTACAGGTGCTTTCGTTTCTTCTGCCATAGTGCTCCTTCAGAACTCTTCGACTGCGCGGACGTACGGGAATTCGTAGTCACAGCATCCGCGTTAACCATACTCGAATCCGGCTAGACCGCAGCCGGCGCCGGTTCGCTGCCTGCTTCTGGCGTGACTGGTGCAGGCGCCGCGCTGGCCTTCTTGCGCGACTCGCGGATCTTCTTGACCTTCTCCAGGCGCTTCAACTCCTCATCCGTACGGACAGTGATGAACTTGATCACGGGCTCGGTCACGCGCAAGCGGCGCTCGAGTTCATGCATCATCGCGCCTGTGCCCTCCACGATCAGCAGCACGAAGATGCCGTCGTTGAAGCGGCGCACTGTATATGCGAGCCGCCGCTTTCCCCAGATTTCGCTCTTGATAGTGCCGCCCGCCGAAGTTACGGAAGATTCCAGCGTCGAAATCAGCTTGTTCAGGTCTTCGTCCAACATGTCGGGCCGGACGATAAACATCAACTCATAGGTGCGATTCATTCGTTGTCTCCAAAACCAGTTGCCAGTGGTCAACCAGCCAGGCTACAAAGCAATGCGCGGTAGCCAGTTATCAACCACGGACTTTCATTCTTCCGGCTTGCGGTTGAACTTATTCATCGCCGCATCCGGACCGTCTTTCAAAATCACTTCTACCGCTTCTGCCGCCTTGTCGAGCACTTCATCGACGACTTGCAACTGCGACTTCCGGAACGGCGTCAGCACATACTTCGCACCGTCGCCAATCTTTCGTTCGGGCGCGATTCCCAACCGGATCCGCAGAAACTCGTCGGTGCCCAGAGCGCCGAGAATGGACTCCATCCCGTTGTGCCCCGCCGAACTACCGCGCTGCCGGATGCGGATACTTCCAAACGGCAAATCCAGTTCGTCGTAAATCACGACCAGTCCGCTACCGACTTCAACCTGATGCTCGGCTACCAGCTCGCGTACCGAAAGCCCACTGAGGTTCATGTAGGTTTCGGGTTTTGCCAGCACTACCGGTTCTCCGCCAATGCTCGCCCGCGCAGTCTGAGCGCGGCACTGGCGGTTCCTGACCTCGATCCCGAGATCGTTGGCGATGCGATCTATAGCCAGGAAACCGAGATTGTGCGGCGTGAACTGATACTCGATTCCAGGATTTCCCAGCCCGACAATCAGTTTCACGAGAGCTCGCTGCTCGCTTTTGGCTGTTCGCTCGAAGCTCGAAGCTCGAAGCTGACAGCGCCCTATTTTTTCTCTTTCTTCTCGGTCTTCTCTGCCTTTTCGGGTTTAGCCTCAGCCTCGCCCTCACCTTCCACTTCCTGCTTGCCCTTCTTGATGACTTCTGGCTCAGCAGGCGCGGCGGCCGCTTCAGCGGCAGCTTCAGGCGTCGGAGCAACTTCTTCCTTCACCGACGTGATATGCGCCACCATCTGTTCTTCGTCCGTCAGGAACTTGAGCTTGTCGCTATGCGCGAGGTCTTTCACACGGAGCTCTACCCCGAAAACGAGGTGCGAGATGTCCGCTTCAATGGATTTCGGGATATCCGCGGGCAAGCACTCAACCTCCACCTCACGCAGCAACTGTTCGAGGATACCGCCCTGCTGCTTTACGCCCTCGGCCTCGCCCTTAAGGATGATCGGCACGGTGACAGTCAGCTTCTTGTCCATCGCGATGCGCAGCAGATCGACGTGCAGCAATTTCCCCTTGATCGGCTCGAATTGCCAGTCGACGATCATGGCCTTCACGCGATCGTTGTCGAGCGCGAGATCGAAGATCGTATTGTGTCCGCTTTCCGACTTCAGGATTCGCAGCACCTGGCGCGGATCAACCGAGATGATCGCGGTATCTTTGCCCGCGCCATATACAACCGCGGGAATTTTCCCGACCGCGCGCAGCCGCCGCGCGGCATTCTTATTGCCTGGTTCGCGCTTCTGCGCTTCCAAGATGTTCACTTCCGTTGCAGTTGCCATAACTCCGTTCCCGTCCTTCTATAGAAACAGTTTGCTCACCGACGTTTCTTCGTGGATGGACTGAATTGCCCGCCCAATAAGCCCCGCGATCGACAGCACCTTGATCTTCGAGACTTGCTTCGCCGCATCGGTCAGCGGAATCGTGTTCGTAACAACCACCGAGGCGATCGGCGAGTTGATAATGTTTTCGACTGCCGGTCCGGAAAGAACCGGATGAGAGCAGCACGCGTATACAGAGCTTGCTCCATTCTCCAGCAAGGCTTCGGCGGTTTTCACCAAAGTCCCGGCCGTGTCGATCAAATCGTCGATGACCAGACACGTGCGGCCGTGCACGTCGCCGATCACGTGCATAACCTCCGCGACGTTCATCTCGACACGCCGCTTATCAACGATCGCCAGCGCTGCATCCATCTTCTTCGCGAAGAAGCGAGCACGCTCCACACCGCCTGCATCGGGTGATACGACCGTCAGGTTCGGCAGGTTCAGATCCTTGAAATGTCCAACCAGCACCGGCGACGCGAACAAGTGATCGACCGGAATATTGAAAAAGCCCTGCAACTGCGGCGCATGTAAATCAACCACCAGGGCGCGATCGGCTCCGGCCGTCGTGAGCAAGTCCGCCACCAGCTTCGACGATATCGGCACCCGTGGTTTGTCCTTGCGGTCTTGCCGTGCGTAGCCGAAGTACGGGATCACCGACGTGATGCGCCGCGCCGAAGCGCGCTTGAGCGCATCCATCATCAACAGCAACTCCATCAGGTGCATATCCACCGGATGGCAGGTCGGCTGCATCACGAAAACATCCGCGCCGCGGACGTTCTCTTGGATCTGCACATATGCTTCGCCATCTTTGAATCGAGTCACCAGAGACTGGCCGCGACTCAGGCCGAGAAACTGGCAGACCTCATCGCAAAGAGGCTCATTGGCTGTTCCGCAAAAGATCTTGAACTTGTCATCTACGCGGGACCGCTGGGGCTTGCGTTCCGGCTTCTCGTCCGCCATCGGCTTTTTTTCCGTTTTCTGAGCGGTGGTTGTAGCTGTTGCCATAGTTCAGTTGTCAGCTCTCAGTTCTCAGCTCTCGATCCAGGGCTACGGTTCTCGCTGACAACGAAGACCCGCGGACCGAGGGCTGCTTTTCTTCCTGTTTCCGGCGCCTAAGCTAGAGCGTCCTGTTTTTGGCTGGGCCGCTAGGATTCGAACCTAGACAAAGTGCTCCAAAGGCACTTGACCTACCATTAGTCGACGGCCCAGTAAACCAGTGGCTAGTTGCTGCTTTCTAGTCAAGTCTCTTGTGGCTGGCGTGACTTCAGTATGCGCCAATTCCGCCTTCACAAGAACCAGAAACTACCAACCAGCAAACTAACTTTCAACGGCCGACAAACAGCGAATTCCAGTATTTCGCTCGACCAAGTGTTGTGGTCGCTAGTGCTCTCAGGCCCTGTTTTCGCAGATGCCTTACCGCTTTCGCCGCCGCTTCGCGTGTGCGGAACAATCCGTACAGCGTCGATCCGGACCCAGAGAGTGAAGCGTATCCGGCTCCGGCGCGCAATAGCGCCTCCTTGATGCCTCGCAGTGCGGGATATTGCGGAAAGACGACTCTCTCGAAGTCGTTTTCGATCCCGGTACGGACAAGGTCGGAAAGCAGGCTCCCGGCCCGGCTCCCGCTCTTGGCAGGAGCACCGGTGTTGCGGTGACCACTCAGCCACGCTGACAGCACGCGGCTAACCTCCAATAGTCTATCGGACCCATCCACAAGCGTCAACGGATCGGGTGTGGCAAAGCCCACGTCCGGCTGAGAGGCCGAGCGAAGCCCGGGGGGGGGCTCGATCAACGCATCCCAGTCTGCAAATGCGCGGGGCGTCGACACTCCCACTTCGGGAGTGACGACTACCAGCGGCAGAGCCGGCAAGTCAAGAAGAGGGAATACTTCTTCGCCTCGTCCAACGCCGAGCGAGGTCCCGCCCACCAGAAACTGCGGGAGATCTGACCCAACTTCGGCAGCGATCCGGAACCTGGCTTCGCGTTGGAGTGGTTTTCGCAGCAACCGCTCCATCCCGATCATCGTTGCTACGGCGTTCGACGAGGCTGCGCCCAATCCGCCTTGGACGGGCAACCGCTTCTCGATCCCAATTCGCACGCGCCGCGACAAGCCAAGCTCGCTGAGAACAAGCTCCGCCAGCTGCCAGCAGGTATTGGACTCATCGCATGGCACGCGATCGTCGGCGCACTCAATTTCGATCCCGGCGCCAGACGTCAGGCTCACGCGAACGACGTCATACAGGGCGATCGTCTCGTAAACGGTCCGCAGGTCGTGGAATCCGTCCGGACGCGGCGCTCCGATATACAGGCCGAGATTGATCTTGGCGAACGACCGCACCTGAACTGTCATGAAGCAGGAATTGTAAGCGATGCTTGTGTGCGACGGGCACTCTTATGCGTGATCTCGAAGTCACCACAGAGACACAGGGTGAGATTCAGAAGAAAATCGAGGGAGTAGGAAACTCTGTGGAAAATGAGAACGGGAGCTGAGAACTTGTTTCCCTGATGCTGAGCGCCTATTTCCTCTCAAGGCTAGCATCCAGTGTCAGCTCCGACCCGATTGTTACCATCATCTCCTTTGTCCACGGCTTGTATCCCGACTTCTCCACGCGGAAGGTATGTTTTCCCGGAGCCAGATTGATCTTCGCTGGCGTATATCCCATTGAGTCGCCGTCCACAAACACTTCAGATAGATAGGGTGTTGACCGCACATTCACGGTGCCGACGTTTGCGGGAGGCGGGGGAGGCGGCGCGGCAACTGTTTCAGCCGGCTGCTTCTTCTCGTCCGCTTTCTGGCTCGAGGAAAATCCAACCAGCGACTGCGCCGGGCTCTCGATCTCTTCGAGTTGCTTCTTCTCTTCAGCGGAGAGCGGTGTCATCCCATGCGACGGCTTACGCTGGACCACGTGGAGCCGCACGTCTCCCATGGGAGACCGCACGAACATGCTGTCGCCCTGCAATTGCACCTTCACGGGGTAGTTTGCGACCCACTCCTGAGGTGGCGGTGACTCCTCGGGATGCAACTCGTAGCTGCCCGTGATTTGCTTGTCGCCTACCGTAACCGCGACGAGGTAAGTCGTGATCTCTTCCTCGATGGGCGTGTTGGCAACCCACACCTTCGTATTGGTATTCACGGATTTGCGCACATCCTTGATCCGTCCATAGAGCCAGGGAGTTTCGGCCGTCAGTCTTGGAACACATATGAGCATGACGGCTGCAATGGAAAGCGCAATAGACGCGAGAGCCAGTACTTCAGCAGCTCCATGACAGAGCCTGACGCGGGGGCTGGGCCGAAGGACCTTCATCCAGATATCAGTCTAGAAGCCTGAGCGGACAAGGTCAAAGCTTGACGATAAGTTTGCTACACTGCCCGCGTGCCGACTGTTACCTACCTCGAGGCAATCCGCCAAGGAATTTGGGAGGAGATGGAGCGCGATCCGACGGTCTTCTGCCTTGGCGAGGACATTGGCATTTACGGCGGGGCGTTCAAGGTCACAGAGGGATTCATCGATCGCTTCGGTCCAGAGCGGGTCATCGACACGCCGATAGCTGAAATGGCTATTGTGGGCGCGGCCTTCGGAGCCTCGCTTACCGGAATGCGTCCGGTGGCCGAGTTCCAGTTCATGGACTTTATCGGATGCGCTTTCAACCAGATCGTCAACATGGTCGCGAAGTCGCATTACCGTTGGGGAGCGCCAGCGCCGCTTGTGCTTCGAGGACCAAGCGGCGGCAATGTGCATGGGGGGCCGTTTCATTCGCAGAATCCGGAAATGTGGTTCGTGCACGCGCCCGGTCTGAAAGTTGTCTGTCCGTCGACTAGCTACGACGCAAAGGGCCTGATCAAAGCTTCGATCCGCGATAACAGTCCGGTTATTTTTTTCGAACACAAATACTTATACCGTCGGATCAAAGAGGAGATCCCAGAGGAAGATTATGTTGTTCCGCTCGGCAAAGCGCGCGTTGCGCGCGAAGGCCGCGATCTGAGCGTGATCACCTATGCCGCAATGGTGCACATCGCACTCGAAGCCGCCGATATCTTGAGCAAAGAAGGAATCGAGATGGAAGTCCTCGACTTGCGAACGGTTTCTCCGCTCGACCGAGAAGCGATCGCTGCGACGGTGAAGAAGACGAATAAGGTAATCCTCTTGCATGAGCACGCTCGCACAGGCGGACTGGCAGGAGAGATTTCCGCGATCATCAATGAGGAAGCGTTTGACGATCTCGATGGACCGATCAGGCGTATTGCCTCGCTCGACACGCCCGTTCCGTTTTCGCCGCCGCTCGAAGAATACTTCCTGCCGAAAGTCGGGGATGTGGTGCGCGAGGCACGACGCCTGAAGGATTACTGACCTTTCGCTGGATCCTGCGCGGACCGTGCTTTCTTCCCCCGCCGCATGTTTGGATATACTTGCAGGTGACGAGAGGAATTCTGATGCGCAACTTCCTTCTGGGAGTGATTGTTACCGTCTTGATCATTATTGTGGGCGGCGCTGGGCTGGCGCTGTTGGGTTTCCTTCCCACGAATGCCAATGCCGATCCTCCCAGGTGGGAGCGGCACATAGCAAACATCGCGCTCGACAACTCGATGGAGAAGCACGCCCCGCGCGTGAATAATCCAGTGCCGCCGACTGACGAGAATCTGATTGACGGCATGAAGATCTACAGCATGAATTGTTCGGTGTGCCACGGTGGACTGGATAAGAAACCGGCGATGCTGACGAAGTCGCTTTACCCGCCAGCTCCGAACCTGATGCTGCACGCGATCGACGATCCCGAGTGGCATGTCTTCTATGTGATACGCACCGGCGTTCGGTATACGGCGATGCCGTCATGGGAGAAGGCTCTATCGGAGTCCGACATGTGGAAGCTGACAGCTTTCCTGACGCGCGTGGAGAAGCTTCCGCCCGCTGTGCAGGATTTTTGGCAGAAGTCCACCGGCGTGGCAGCACCGGTCGAGGGCGAGAACAAACCGCACGACCACAATGATCACGATCACTAGGGACGAAGTTTACGACGTGGGCGAGAAGTTAATGGTGAGCGTGGTCTGAGCCTGTACTGGCTGCCCGTTCACGGTGTATGGACGAAAGCGCCACTGCTTGACCGCAGCAATCGCCGCGCGGCTCAGCACAAAGTATCCGCGAACGAGCTTCAACTCCTGGATGCTGCCGTCGCGCCCAATCAATGCCTGCAATACGACCGGTCCCTGCAATCTTTGCGCGGCTGCTTCCGGGGGGTAGACCGGCGCAACTGACGAAATCATCAACGCGCGCACCGAATCCTCGCTAATAGAGACTGGTTCGCTGACCTGGTGCATTGTGGGGCCAGGCACGGGCGCGGATACGGGCATGATCTGCGCAGGGGAAACCGTGACCACCGGTGGGTTGGCAATCGGGGCGGAGGCGCGAATGCTGTCAGGAATTTTGTGCTCCACTCGAGGAGGCGCAACTTCGCGCGGCGCCATTTCTGGTGTAGGCAACGGGAAGTCAAAAGGCTTCGGCAGGATCACGAGATTGTCGGGCAGTCGAATCTCAGCGGAGAGAATGCCAATGTTTGCGGGATTGGCCTTGGAGTCGGCTGCGGTTCGAGTGAAATAAGCATCCTGCTGCGAGTCGGTGGATGCGGCTCCAACAGATGCGGCCCCGGAGCGGTTCACGTAGAAGAGCGACGCGATGGACTCGCGCAAAACGTGAGCGCCGCCTTCGCGGGTGGTTGCTAGATAGTGGATCGAGGGGCGAGCCTTCCAAACCAAGAATGTTGTCGCCGCCAGCGCCACAACCGCAACTGCTGGCTTGAAATTGATTGGACGCCGCCGCTTACGCGGCTCAGCTTCTGCCTCAGGTTCCGGTTCCTCCGACTCGCCCTCGGCCTCTGGAATGCCAACGGCCGGTTTCTTGGGAAGATCGGCAGCTATCGAGACGAGATTGGGATCGTCGGGATCCGGCTCGGGGGTGGCAGCAGGTTCCGAGTCTGGGGACGCTGCTCGAAGGTCCTCGGAAAATACCGCGGATTGCAGTTGCATTTTCTGGCGGGCCTTCGCCAGAACGGCACGAGCTTCGTCGAGAGCGATGGGGCGATAAATCAAAAAGTCTAGCCGGTGATCGCGCTGCTGATCGGCAGGCGGCTCGTCATTGACGACCGCTATCGCTACTGTGCTGCGATTGATGCCTGACTCGCGGGCACGCTTCAACAAGAAACTAGCCTCGGGCTGGTCAGGCCAGTCGACCACGATGCACGGGAACGCCTGCTTCGTTCCCTTCTCGATGGCGGAGAAGATGTCGGCGCAGATCTCGGCGCGAATGCCGGCTTCCGCGAGGACAGACGTCAGGGTCTCGGCGGTTTCCGGATTCTTCGAAAACAGCAGGGCGCGGAGAGCCATCGCAACAACAGGTTAGCGTGCGGATGCGGGGTAGGGGCAGGTAACCAGCGGTGCTGGACTCGGCACGAAAGTCGGATGCGAGAAGGTGGAGATGGGACGTGTACCTTTGGGGCGCGTATCGGGAAAACGCACCGAGCCGACTATTACTCAGAGTTCGAGGTGAAAGAGCCGTTCTTGCGATTGCTTGTTGGGGGCGGGCAGAATTGTCCGCCCCGAATGGATAGCAGTGCAGATCGAGGTTAGATTTCCGTCCATTCGCCAGAAAGTTCGTGGCGGAGCTTTTCGGCTTTCTGCTGCATTTCGTGTTGCATCTTTTGCTGCGCCTCTTTCATTTTTTGCCGCGATTCTTTCAACTTCTCTCGCGCCTCTTTCCAGCAAGGCGAGTCTTTCTGGAGCGCTTCGAGGCTGGGACGCGCCTGAGCGATTTCACGGTCCGCCAGGCTCATAATGCGCTGCGTTTCGGCGGACAGTTCCGGCATCTCGAAAGTCTCTTCCATCAGAACGCCACTGTCCTTCTTTTCCGGAAGTTTGATGGTGAGCGTCTGCTCTTTGCGGTCACGAATCACGACAATCGAGGCAGAGCTGCTTGAACCGCGCAAGGCATGAGTGAAATCGGAGGTGTCGCGAACCGGCTGAGAATTTACTTTGATAACCACATCTCCCGCGTGGAATCCGGCTTGGTCAGCCCGGCTTCCCTTTTCGACCGAGCGCACAAGCACGCCGCTGCCGTTCTTGACGCCGAAGAACTCCCCGAGCTGCGGAGTGATGTTTTCGACCATCAGTCCGCTGCGCATGGAGGAGTGCGCGACGACGATAGAGACGGGCAGATCGAAATCCGGCATGACAGAAATGTTTGGCATCTTGACATTGACGTCGCCGGGATTGAATGCCATCACCTTGCCGCGATTAGCAAGCTGCACCTTGAGCGTCAACGACTGTCCAGCGCGGCTCAGACCGAGCGTGACGACGCGACCACCGGGGGTTTCACGAATCATGCGCCGCAGCTGTGCAGCACTTTCGACAGGCGTGCCATTCAAGGTGAGAATGACGTCGTGCTCCTTCAATCCGGCCTTGCCGGCGGGAGCATCCTGATCGACCATCGTCACCTCGGCGCCTTGCTCTTCCTTGAGTTTGAGAGTGCCCAGGCGTTCAGGTGTCACGTCAGCGATGTCGACTCCAAGATAAGACGAGCCACCGCCAACCTCCTCGCCACCATAGCCCCAGCTCCAGTTTTCGCCCGGGGCATAAGACTCACCCGCAAATGCGGTAGCCACCAACGCTAGAACAGCGAGACAAAGCAGGATGCGATGCATGGGCCCTCCTACGAGTCGCGAGTCTCAAGCCCCTAAAGGGGCCAACAACTATTGGGCACCGATGAACTGGTGCCCAGTTCCAAATTGTCGCCGTGACTAATGACTGACACGGCGGAAAATGATATTCCCGGTGCTGGTTCTCACCTTGAGTGTCGGCCCACCACCGTTCAGCTTGCCTTCCGCGGTCACTGTCTTCGGTCCCCATTGTCCACCTTCGCTGTTGACGTGGATATCAGGGAAGTCGCCAGCCTGAATCGAGTGTCCGTTGGCCATTTCAATGGCGGCGCGGATGGAAATCGCGAGGTCGCTGGCGAGATAAACAGTGACATCACCTGCACCGGTTTCAAGCCAGGAGTCGGAATGGGCGTCGCTCGAAGAGAGAAACTTGGCGATGATGCCGCCTCCGCCCGTTTCCGCGCGCGCGGAAGGAACGCCATTCAGTTCGATGCTGCCACCACCAGTCTCCGCCTTTACGGGACCCCGTGCCCAGGCTAAGCGAATGCTGCCGCCACCTGTCTCGATTTCTGCAGGACCATCAATGTCGCCGAGATCTATGCTGCCGCCACCGGTGGAAGCGCGCACATTGCCCTGGCATTTATCGACGTGAATGTTGCCTCCGCCCGTCTCGACGATCGCGCCCTGCAATCCAGAAACAACCACCACGCTGCCACCGCCACTTTCCGCACTGATCTTTCCCTTCGCGGAGGCGATCTTTATGTTTCCTCCGCCGGTCCGCACATTGACGTCATTGCCGACCGTTCCCACGTCAATGGTGCCACCGCCGGTTTCAGCGGTTACGCTTCCAGCGATGTCATCCAAGCGAATGCTGCCACCGCCACTCTGCATCTCTGCACGTCCGGCGATGCCCAAAACCGTGATGTTACCGCCGTCGGTGTCGACTCTGGTGAGTTCAATATTACGGGGGACTTTAATAGCGAAGTCGCCAGCACATTTGCGGCTGCGGCGTCCTTGCCACTCGGCCAGAATGTAGGCGGTATCTCCCTTCACGTAAGCGCTGATTTTGTAGGAATCGAACTCGCGACGGGCCTGATCTTCGGAGGAGGTATAAGCACGACGATGAATGACGTAACTAATCCCCGATTGCGAATCGCCCTCGACGCGAACGTTTCCACTGTCCACCTTGACACGCAAAATGCGTGCGGCTTCCAGATTGCCAGTAACCGACTGAGCCCAGTTGCCACCCTCGCGATAGACGCGAGTTTCCTGGCCAACAGCCAGCGACACCAGCGCTACCGTCATTGCGACCGCGCCAGCGAATTTTGAGAGGTGTTTCAATTTGTCTCCTTGGTTTCTTGTTTTGCTTTTTCGAAACGTAGCAAGCTATGTCTCTGCGATTTCGCTGAAACTCAATCCAATTCCGGCACCTGCGCCAGCATTGCGCGCGACTGCATACGGATCGACGTATTCTGATCCGACTGGCTGAGTCGGGTCAGCACAGAGCGGACGCTGCTATCGGCCTTCAAAGGCTCGACCAGCCGCAAAGCCTGCATGCGGACACCAGGATTGGCGTCGTTGATCAGCGCCTGCAGCACAGCGTCGCGGACGCGGACATCGCGAACAACGAAGGCGCTCAAACCGTCCAGTGCTTTCAGACGCACGCCCGGATTGGTATCACTGCGCAGCGCATACATCAGGGCTTCGCGCACGCTCGTGTCATTGGGAGCCTGTGTCAACTGGTCCACGGCATCCATGCGGATTCCGGAGTTGTAGTTATTGCGGGCCGCGAGCAGGAGAAGTTGCTGGATATCAATGTTATCTAGAGAGCCCGTCTTCTCCTGGGTGGAAAGCGTGTCGTACTTGATGCTGACTTGGTTGGATCCGGGTTCCTGGGTAATAGAGCGAATGCCGGCGATGTTAGCCGCCACCGGTGGGGTGTTCGATTCACGGTGCAGAAGTTGGAGAGCTTCGAGGCCGTTCGCCTGGCGAGAGGAAACGTAATTGTAGGTGGCGCCGATTCCGCCGGCAAAGCCGAGGATAAAGATGGCAGCCGCGAGAGCGGGAGCCATGCGAATCTGGCGCAACCAATTGGCCGGCTCGAAGATGAAGCGCTGCCAGAATCCGCCCTGTGTTGTGGTTTCGAGCGCCTCCTGGAGGCGCATTCGAGAGGACGCAAGCAGGTTGGGCGAAGGCTCCATCACGACGTGCTGCGATAGAGTAGAGTGCAGCTTGCGCGACGCCTTAAGTTCTTCAGCACATTCCGGACAGCGGCCAAGATGCTGTTCGATCTCGTAACGAGCGTCATCTTCGAGCTCGTTGTAAACGTAGAAAACAAGATTCTGTTGAACCCAATCACATTTCATAAGTGCATCCCTTAACGGGGGAAGTCTCCAAACCTTTCATCGCATTTCCGCAAGCGCACTGCGCAGCTTCTGGGTCGCGCGGAATAACGTATTTTTGGCCGTCTCTTCCGTGGTATTGAGCATCTCGCCGACGGTCCGCAGCTTAAGCCCGTGATAATGCTTCAGTTCGAATACCATGCGCTCGCGAGGCGTCAGCCTGGAGAGCGCTACTCCAATTTTTCGTCCGAGTTCGCGGCGCATCAGATCGCGTTCGGGATCGGCGCCCGCGCGTGCGTCAGGCACTTGTTCGAGAAGGTTGTACTCCTCGCCCGAAGGATCGGTTGCGACCGGAGCGTCCTCCTTGCGAACACTCTTCTTGCGCAAATGGTCGAGGCAGAGGTTAGTAACGATCCGGTAGATCCAGGTGTAGAAGGAACACTCGAAGCGGAAACTGCCCAGATTCTTGTAGGCCTTCAGAAAGGCCTCCTGATAGATATCCTGGGCGTCGGATTCCGATCCTGTGAGGTGAAAAGCCAGGCGCAGGACGGACTGATCGTAGTGCCGCACAAGCACCTCGAAAGCAGCGCGATTGCCACGCTGAGCTTCGCGGATCAGACTGGTGTCGTCGATGCGGTGTCCCTGTGCTGCCACGGATCCCCTCGTCGTGAGGGTGTGGGTACCGCTGTGCCTCCCGCCGCCACAACGCGCATCGGGGACCCTACTTCCCTGCGCCGCTCGAACACGGGTTGTGCGTCCCGAGCGGGTAAGATCGCCAACCGGAATTGCCGCTGCACACGAATCGGCCGGCATCGCTAATCCTATTCCTCTACAAGTGAACCAACCTTGCCTTGCCAAGAAATAGACGAAGGAGCGACCAGATCGTTAGCAGATTATAGGCACTTGGCCCTTTGTTTGCTTAACATTAACAAAACAATCCGCCTCCCGCGTCAACCCAGGCGTAGTCGCATCTCGTTGGTCGCCTGAAAGCCCAGGGATTCGTATAACGGACGCCCTTCCGCGCTCGCGTGCAAAGCGACGCCATGGAAGCCTTGCTCCCGCAACCAGCCGATCATCAACAACATAAGCTCGCGGGCCAGCCCCTTCCGGCGGAAATCGGGTTCCGTGTAGACATTGAGAATAAGGGCCCGCCGGGCATTCAAATCTTCCGGCCGAGCTGGCCAGCTTGAGATGAGAATCCCCCCACCTGCAATCACTTGGCTGTCGCTAGTCTCCAAGCCAACCATGGTACGAGTCGTTCGCGAGCGCCTCCAGCAACCAGGGACGCGTGGCGGCAACCATGGCATTCAGTTCGGCGTCGGTGCCGTTCCCCATGTCCTGGAACATGCAGCGGCGATGGTGGACGATGATGTCGCAATCCTGCGGAGTGGCGCGCCGAAGCCGAATGCCTTCAGGGAGCATGAACTTAGGATCCAGACAGCGAATGACGCCGGTCTTGAGAGCGTACAATATTGGGGTCGCAGATCGAAAGTCACCCAACCGTCAGTCGCCAGCCGATCATGGCGACGCAATGTGGAGTATGCATTATCTATGTGGTGAGAACAGTATCTGCGATGTTCAAGTCTAGTTCTCCAGGGGGCCAAGAGGGTTCATGTACGAGGTCACAGTCGAAGATACGTTTGCCGCAGGGCATTACCTGCGCAATTACAAGGGCAAGTGCGAGAAACCTCACGGACACAACTACAAAGTACGCGTCACATTGGCTGGAGCAGATCTGGACAAAGCCGGTTTGCTACTCGATTTCAAGGACCTGAAAGACGTGATGAAGCATGTGGTCGACCGGTTGGATCACCAAATGATCAACGATCTGGAGCCCTTTACGGTGTTAAATCCGTCGGCAGAGAATCTTGCAAAGTATTTTTACGACGAGACGAATGATCGGCTGCATGGTACGACCAACGGGCGGGTGCGGGTGAAAGACGTCACGATCTTCGAGACCGATACCACGACGGCGAAATACAGCGAGTGACGCTCTAAGCAATCTGCTTTCTTCAATGCAGATCACAGAAATCTACAAGTCGCTTCAGGGGGAGTCGACGTACGCCGGGCTTCCGTGCGTATTTGTGCGGCTGACAGGATGCAATTTGCGATGCACCTGGTGCGATAGCGAGTTTAGCTTCTATGGCGGCAAAAAGATGGCACTCGATGAGGTGCTCGGTAGGGTCGAGGATCTGAGTCCAGGCGGAGGATTAGTTGAGATCACTGGCGGGGAGCCGATGTTGCAGGAGCGAGAGGTTGTTCCGCTGATGGACCGACTCCTGGCGGCAGGATACAAGGTTCTGCTGGAGACAAGCGGGGAACGGCCCCTAGCGCGTGTTCCGTCGGGCGTGGTCAAGATTGTGGACGTCAAATGCCCAAACTCAGGAGAGCCCGACACATTCGAAATCGAGAATCTCGAGGTGTTGGACGCGCATGATGAGGTGAAGTTCGTGCTAAGCGATCGCATGGACTATGAGTTCGCTCGCGATTTTGTGCGGCGCCATCGGCTGGAAGAGCGTGTCAATGCGGTGATGTTTTCTCCGGCGTTTGAGAAAGCCGCCTCGGGCGCGCGCGATACCTCGCACTGCCTGCTCGATCCGCAAGAACTGGCGCAATGGATCCTAGCGGACGATGTTCCGGCGCGTCTTAGCCTGCAGGTGCACAAGCTGATCTGGGATCCGGCGGCAAAAGGAGTTTAGCTTTTGAGACATTGAATCATTGCGGTATTGAATCATTCAAAGTCAACCGAGAGCGGAATCGACTCTATGCCTCAATCCGTCAATGATTCGATGTCTCAATGATTCAATGAGTAAACAAGCGTGAATTCGAACTCCCATCGAACATCGGCGGTGGTCCTGCTCAGCGGCGGGATGGATTCGTGCGTTTGCGCGGCGCTCGCAGCGCGAGATCACGACGCTGCTGCGGTCCATGTCAGCTATGGGCAGCGGACGGAAACACGGGAACGGCACGCATTTGAGGCCATATGTGATCGGCTGGGGATTCAGGAGCGTCTTGTTGTCCGTAACGACGCACTGCGCATGATCGGCGGATCGGCGCTGACCGACACGAAAATTGCAGTACCAAAGTCGCACGAGGTCGGCGGTGGGGTTCCGGTAACTTACGTGCCATTTCGCAATGCGCATTTTCTCGCCGTTGCCGTTAGCTGGGCGGAGGTGCTCGGGGCTGGGAAGGTATACATCGGGGCGGTGGAACCGGACAGTTCGGGGTATCCGGATTGTCGTCCGGCCTACTATCGGGCGTTCAACGAGTTAGTGAAAGCAGGAACCAAGGATGGCGCAATCGAGGTCGTCACCCCGCTGATCGCAAAGCGAAAACACGAGATTGTGACGCTTGGCCTTGAATTGGGCGCGCCCTTCGATTTAACGTGGTCCTGCTATCAAAGCGAGGACCGCGCATGCGGTGTGTGTGATAGCTGCGTGCTGCGCTTGCGGGCGTTCCGCGAAGCCGGATCGGAGGATCCGATCCCTTACGAAGTCGCAGCCAGAGCGCTTTGATTTCTGCTTCCCACTGGCCGATTTGAGAGGTTCTCGGTCGTTGGAAATAGGAATCGTACATCTTGGGTTTCATGCCGGGAGGCAACGTATGAAGCGAATTTTTATCATTCCTTTCTTGCTGGTTCTGGTGGCTCTATGTGCTCCCGCAATGTTTGCGCAGGCCATGGGCACTGTGAAAGGTGTCTGTAAAGACGCGGACGGCAAATTCATCACCGGGGCGACCGTCGAGTGGGACGGCATCGAGACCGGACGCAAATACACGCTCAAGCTCAACAACAAAGGCGAATATTTTTCTCTCGGTATCAACCCCGGAAAGTACAACGTCAGGCTGGTTAAGGATGGCAAAGAGCTGTACCACATCAACGGTGTATCGGTCGGCCTGGATGAACTGACGCTTGATTTCGACCTGAAGAAGGAACAGGAAAAATCGGCGCAAGGCCAAGGCATGAGCGCCGAGCAAGTGAAGCAGATGCAGGAGCAGCAGGCCGCAGCTGCCAAAGAAAACAACACCGTCAAAGCGTTGAACGAGAAGCTGAATGCGGCCAAGACGGCGTCGGATGCGGGTGATTTCGATACAGCAATCGCTACCCTAACCGAAGCGAACCAAATGGATCCGTCGCGCGATCTGATTTGGTTCCGGTTGGGCGATGCGTACCGGCAGTCGGCGGTAAAGCAGACCGATCCGGCGGAAAAACAGAAACGATTTGAGGCGGCAGCCACTAACTATCAGAAGGCGATCGAACTGAAACAGGCCAATGCGGCTAGCCAGAAAGATCCCGACGCGAACGCCAAGATGGCTGCGTATTACAACAATCTCGCGGAGGTTTATGCCAAGTCGAACAAGGTAGACGATGCGGTGAAAACCTATGCGCAGGCGGCGCAACTTGATCCAGCGCACTCCTCGCAATATTTGTTCAACACCGGCGCAGTGCTGACCAATGCAGGCAAGGTGGATGATGCGATCGCGGCCTTTGACAAGGTGATTGCGGCTGATCCGAACAAGGCGGACGCATACTACTGGAAGGGCGTGAACATGATTGGCAAGGCGGTGCTCAAGGGCGACAAGATGGTGGCGCCCGAAGGGACTGCCGATGCTTTCCAGAAGTATCTCGAACTGCAGCCTTCCGGGACCTATGCACAGCCCGCAAAAGACATGCTGGCGAGCATTGGGGCAACCGTCGAGACCGGGTTCGGAAAGAAGAAGCCAACAAAGAAATAGCGCCGTCAAGATCGAAAACGAACTTCGCAAACGCGGACCAATATGGGCCGCTTTCTTTTGCGCCATCAGTTACTTAGGTCGCTGGACCAACCGTCCTTGCAGCCCTGCACAGACGGATTACATTAGTTCCATAGGCTTCCCCCAGCTTCATGCCGATGTCTCCCCTGTGGTGCGGATTCCAGAGATTAGGAGTCAATAATGGCTGCCCCGGGGAATTCCCCGATTGCGGTGACGTTCGAGGGAGTAGGCGGTTCGGGGACAATCCCGACTCCGGTGCTACTGGCCGGGATGCTGCGCGCGTCCGAGAAAGTAAGCGATCTCATCTTTTCCCCCGGACGTCCGCCACAGGTTGAAATTCATGGCCAACTGACACCGGTTGAAATTCAGGGGGCATCACAGCTTACGCAGGACGACACGCGGCGAATTGCCGCCGACCTGATCGGTACCAACAAGCAGGCAATCAATACCTTGCGTGAGCAGGGATCGTGCGACGTATCCTACGGCTTGCCGGGGATGGCGCGTTTTCGTGTGAACGTGTTCATACAGCGGGGAAGCTGCGCAATTGTGATGCGGGTAATTCCGACCACCCTGCCCAGCTTTTCATCACTGCGGCTACCAGCACAGCTATCGGAAGTAGCGCAGGTGAGAAACGGAATTGTGCTGGTCACCGGCGGCAGCGGATCGGGAAAGTCTTCCACCCTGGCGGCGCTACTCGACCGCATTAACAGCGAGCACTGCTATCACATACTGACGGTCGAAGACCCCATCGAGTTTCTGCACAACCATAAGAAATCCACGGTGCACCAGCGCGAACTGCACAGCGATACTCCGAATTTTGCGCTTGCTCTACGCGCTGCGCTCCGTCAAGCTCCGCGCGTCATCATGGTCGGCGAAACGCGCGACCGCGAGACGATCGAGATTCTGCTTGAGGCAGCGGAGAACGGGCACCTGGTCCTGACCAGCATGAACACTGTGGACGCCTCGAAAACCGTGGAGAGGATTGTGGGTGCCTTCACGCCCGCCGAGCAACAAAGCGTTCGGGAAAGATTTGCGAAAACATTTCGCTACATCATTGCGCAAAGGCTGGTGAACCGGACCGACAGCAACGGCCGAATCGCGGTGGTTGAGATCTTGAAATCGAATTCGCGCACGCGCGACTGCATCGAGCAGGGAGAGCGCGCCGGACGGACGTTGCTCGACGCCATCAAAGCGAGCGAGAGCGAAGGCATGCAGCACTTCGATGGAGAGATCGCGAAGCTTGTCCGCTCTGGCGTGGTCGACCTGGAGACCGGCCTCTGTTTTGCCAGCAACGCAACCGTGCTAGGACAGGAACTAGCGAGGAACCTGGCATAGTTTTTCAGCACTCAGCCATCAGGTTCACCATAGTAGCTGGGATTCGAGCGAGTCTCGAATCTGCATGCTTAAACCCCTCTGATTTCGTCACATCCTTGGGTTTCTTCGTTTCTGAAAACTGGCGGCTGAGTCCTGATGGCTGAACGTTGCTATCATTTCCCCATGTCCCCGGTGGCGGCCAATGTTGGCGTACTGAGCTTTGAGGAGGCACGGCATGTCGTAGAGAGGCATGCTGCTCAGATCAGCGAGCCGGAAACGGAAGCAGTCGAGATTCTTTCAGCCACCGGACGAGTTTTGGCCGAGCCCATCTTTGCCGACCGTGATTTTCCTCCATTTCCCAGAGCAACTCGCGACGGATTTGCGGTTCGAGCCGCGGACGTTGCCCAAACGCCAGCGCGGCTGCGGGTGATTGGTGAAATCAAGGCGGGCGACGAGGCGAACTATCAAGTCGAATCGAATCAGGCTGCCGCAATCATGACCGGAGCGGCGCTTCCGGCTGGTGCGGATGCGGTGGTCATGGTTGAGTACACCGCGCAGTCAGGGGACACGGTAGAAGTTCGTCGCAGCATCGCGAGCGGCGAAAATTTCGTGCCTGCTGGGTCGGAAGCACGCGCAGCGCAAATGTTAGTCGAACGTGGAACGAGGCTGGATGCCGCGAGCCTAGCGATCGCTGCATCTGTGGGCAGGACCCGTTTGGGCGTTTTCCGAAAGCCTCGCGTCGCGGTCCTTTCAACCGGAGATGAAGTTGTGCCGATTGAGGCGACTCCGGGACCGACGCAAATTCGGAATTCGAATAGCTACTCGCTGGCTGCTCAGATCCAGCAGGCTGGTGCCGAAGCGATTGTGTTGCCCATTGCGCCGGATGAGACAACTCGACTTCGCACTCTGATCGAACAGGGATTGGAAGCTGACCTACTCTTGATGACGGGCGGCGTTTCGATGGGCAAGTACGACCTGGTGGAGCAGGTCCTGAGCGAATTGAATGCAGAGTTCTACTTCACGGGAGCTCAGATCCAGCCTGGACGTCCGGTGGTGTTCGGTTCGTGCTCGAGAGACATTGTGGCTTCAGATCGGCGGACAGGAATGCCCGCCGCACGCAAAAAGTACTTTTTCGGACTCCCTGGCAATCCGATATCCACCATGGTGACATTTGAACTATTTGTTCGGCCAATTGTGGGGGCTCTGGCCGGGATGAAAGTGGGGCCGCTGATTTTCCTGAAGGCGAGACTGAAAGCGGACATCAAAACCAAGACTGGCCTAAAGCGATTTCTGCCCGCACTCGTCACTGGGGAATTTGAGGATCCGGAAGTGGAATTGATCCGTTGGCAGGGATCGGGCGACATCGCTGCCTTGGCGCGCGCGAATTGCTATGTGGTGATTGCGAATGATCGGGAATCCATGTCGGCCGGCGAGTTAGTGCCGGTGATGCTGCGATGAGATTCTGATCAGGGAGGATGAGATTCTGATCAGGGAGTAAGATTGAAAGTTCCGCCGCTGAGCACAAGAACTCGTGAGATTCGCTGGAATATCGGCACTACTTCAATGCCAAAGAAGCTGTCCCACTACGACGAACACGGGCAGACGCGAATGATAGATGTCTCCCAGAAGCAGAAGACGGCTCGCGAAGCTGAGGCGAGCGCTTTCGTGCGGATGAGTTCTGCGGTTCTGCGGGCACTTCCCGATAATCCGAAAGGCGATCCGCTCGAAGTGGCGCGAACGGCTGGAATCATGGCGGCAAAGCGAACGGCGGATTTGATCCCGATGTGTCATCCACTGCCACTCTCGCACATTGCTGTGACCTTGCACGTATGCGAGAATGGCGTGGCTATTGCCTCAAAAGTAAAGACCACTGCGGAGACTGGCGTAGAAATGGAAGCGTTGGTAGCAGCGAGCGTCGCGGCCCTGACGGTTTACGATATGTGTAAGGCGCTCGACAAGGGCATCGAGATTCGCGAAGTGGTCTTACAGAAGAAGTCCGGCGGCAAGAGCGGCGACTACCGAAGGAATGGTCGTCGCAAATCGAACTGATGGCAACCAACGTAAAAATTCTGTTGGTGGACGATAACCCCATGGTGTTGGGGATGCTTCGGCAGAACCTATCCACGCTGGCGGAAGTCTCGACCGCGGGGGATGCGGCCGATGCGTTGCTGAAGGCCGTAGACGAAATGCCCGATCTGCTGATCTGCGATTTCCGCATGCCGGGAATGGATGGGCGCCAGTTGCTGGAAAAACTCAAGAGTCGACCCGCAACATCTGGGATCTCGGTAATCCTGATGGCAAGCAAAGGCGACATCAGCGAGCGGCTCTCGCTGCAGGATCCTGTCGAAGATTACATCGAGAAGCCTTTCTTTCTGAAAGATGCCGTACAGCGCATCAAGCGCGTCGTTGACCGTATTGCCCTCGAGAAGATGGCGAAGGCGGCGCCGTCCGACGGCGTGCTGCGCGGCAATCTCGCACAAATGAACGTGATCGACCTGGTCCAGTCACTTGAGATGGGTCGCAAGAGCTGCCAACTCACGATGACCAAGGGTGACGAAAAATGCGAACTATTCTTTAACGGCGGGCAAGTGAGTCATGCGGCCTATGGAACGATCACCGGTGATGAGGCCGTGTTCAAGGTGCTGCGCTGGACGGAAGGAAATTTCCAGATCAATTTCGAAGGAAAGACGACCCAACAGACCACGACCTTGAACACCCAGGGTCTGCTCATGGAAGGGCTGCGGCTGCTGGACGAAGCGCAGCGCGACGCCGCAGCTGAGGGCGAAGATGTCCTCCTCGACACCTGAGGTCCGTGCTGCCGTTCTCACGGTGAGCGATTCCTGCTCGCGCGGCGAGAAGCCCGATGCATCCGGACCGGCTGTGGCGAACGCGCTGGAGCGGCACCAATTCAAACTACTACGGCGCGATATTGTTCCCGACGAAACAGCCGTCATTCAAAAAAAACTCATCGAGCTTTGTGCAGAGGCGCGCCTGGTCGTGACCACTGGTGGAACCGGTATTGCACCACGTGATGTGACTCCGGAAGCGACACGCGCCGTCAGTGATCGGATGGTCGAGGGAATCGCAGAATTGATACGGCATGAGGGTGTGCGGAAGACGCGATTTGCGGTGCTCAGCCGCGGAGTGTGCGCGGTGCGTGGGCAAAGCCTGATTCTGAATCTGCCCGGAAGTCCAGCGGGAGCGGTGGAATCGCTCGAGGCAGTGATCGATCTCCTGCCGCATATGTTGGATCTGCTGGCGGGAAAGACTGGACACGGGCCGGAGTAGTTTTAGTTGCAAGGGCGCCGTCGGATGCAATGCACGATTTCTTTTGGGGTGGACTCAATCCGAACCAAACCGAGTCAACACAGATGACTGCCAAAGATACTAGCAACCGGCGACTGGCAACTGTTCTTCACGTACACTGCTGCTTATTTCCTTGAAGACCATCAAGCACATTTTGAGCGCCTACGGAAAATGGATCCTGGGCGTGCTTGCTCCGCTAGGCGTGTGGGGAGTGTTCGCCTTTGCGGCGGTTGATGCTGCGTTCATCGGACTTCCGTTGGACGCTATCGTCGCCGGATACATCTACAAAGACCCGCCACGCTTTCTCTTGTACGTCGGACTCGCCGCTGCTGGATCGGCGCTAGGCAGCATCGTCATGTACATCATCGGCTACACGGGCGGCGAAGTGCTGCTGAGAAAGCGGATGTCGGCTGCGCGGTTCGAGAAGATCCATGCCTCGTTCGAAAGACACGAATTCTGGGCACTGATGTTCCCGGCAATACTTCCGCCGCCCACGCCGTTCAAGGCAGTCGTGCTGGCGGCGGCCGCTACAGAGATGAGTCTGTGGCGTTTTCTCCTGGCGATCTTTGCGGGACGGTTCTGCCGCTTCCTGATTCTCGGGTTCCTGACGCTGAAGTTCGGGCCCCACGTGGTGGAATTCGTGACGCACACTGTCGCGCGTCATTTCCGTTGGGTGCTGGTTGGAGTCGTTGTTCTTCTGCTCGTATTTCTGATCTGGGGACGCCGAAATCGAGCAAGAAAAAACGCAGCGCGGATGGAGAATCCGGCGCTGCGCTCAGACTAGTCGAATTCTTAAGCGGCAGCGGTGCCGTGCGGTTTATCAAGCGATCCCGCGAGCATCGACGCCAGCGCAGGCAATCCGAACATCGCGGCAGTAAAGACCAGATCGCCTTCAAGAGTATTGCGGAAAAACGGAATCGCGGCAACATAGCAGGCCATCAAGCCCGCCCACGTCTTCGCGTACATCGCCGTGGCAGCCCACACCCCGAAATTGCTGATGACGAAAAATGAGATCGAGCCGCTCAACGCCGCCCCAAGCACTGGCAGCGGCTTCACGTTGTCACGAAGGCGCGAACCGAGCAGCAGAATTCCTGCATACCAGGCCCAAGTCAGGAACAGATCCCAGGAGAGCGGATAACTGTAGAAGTATTTGTCGAGAATGACGTCCGAGCCAATAAAAAGTGCGAGCGGGATCCACATCTGCTTCCGGAATCCGCGGGCGCCAAAGTAGAGCAGTGCGGCCGTGACTGGAGTGAAACCCCACGGATGAGGAACAGAAGGAATACGCATAATAAGTGCGAGAGCGACAAACAAGTAAGCGAGCATGATCACCTCAAGGTAGCAAAGTACGATTGTGGCGCGTGAAGATGGCAGCGGTCAAGGAGCTTCGAGACGGATCGGCCTGCCTTCGATTTGTACGGCGATTCGGGGATTTGCTCCGAACCTGTCCGCCTGACTCCAAATCGCTCATCAACAACCTTGAGATTACGATCCAGCCGCACCGCTGCTGAAAGAGTTCCTCCCGACTGTCCTGGATAAGCGTAACGCAGATCGTGAAAGCGCACGGTGTAGGCTACGCGGCTGTCTTGCACCTCTTCTGTTTCAGTCACTGGATACCTGGCCCAATCAAAATAGACCCGTCCGAGATAACTCTTCTTGGCGGCCATGGTGACCGGAGTCTCTTCGGGTTTGTAGCGAATGCTCATGCTGCCGGCGGGATCGACGTCAGAGGCGAGAGTGTCAACGTCCATCATTGCAAAAAACGCGGGAGCCTCCGCCACACCGTACCAGCGAAACGGATTGAGCATGTAGGGAAATGCCGAAACGCGAAGCGCGTCAACTTGTTCGTAAGTCCGTGAGTTGAGCAGTGCCACAGCGCGGCGGTGCTCGAAATCGCAAAGCCCCCAAAATGCAAAGACGCCGATCAGGGCAAGCGTTGCGCCCCAGCGACCGGGAAGGCCTTTGCGTCGAGCACCAATCTCTTCATTGATAAGAGAGAAAAGGCCAGGCAGCACGAGGCCGAGAAACATTATCGCGAGCAGAATCGGCTCCACGATGAATACGATGTCCCACGAATACCAGAGCTCGTAAAACGGCCAGAAGGGGCGGATGCCGTAACTGGTTGTGTAGTCGAGCAAGATGTGACTGATACCGGCCAAGCACGAAAAAGCAAAGAGAATTCCCCAACGTGGCGGCAGGTTCGGGTCGCGCGTCTTCCGGCCGCGGATTCTCCAGATCAGATACATGAACGCCACGACCGCGGCCGCCACCATCGGTACACCAACGAAAGAATGGGTGAACCCGCGATGATGTGCGAATCCGAAGACTGGCCCGCGGAAGTGCGCGAGCACGTCGAGGTCGGGCGCTTCGGCGGCGAGCGTCAGGGTCGCGGTGGCAAGCGCAGTTTTACGATTGAGTCCGGCGCGCCCCATGCAGGCGCCGAAAAGGAAATGAGTAACGGGTTCCATGAACGATTTTTGATTGTTGACTGTTGATTATTGATTGAAGAAATGACACCTCACTGTTTTCAATCAGTAAGCAACAATCAATAAAATCAACAATTGCTCTGTGCCGCCTGGCCTCCACGAACCGGCGCCAGGAGTGAAAGCGCATTAGGAACGACCGTCATGCGAGCGGGAAGGCGGCCAAGCAACTCTCCATCGGCCTCCACGTAAATACGATCGTCGGTCGCCTCCGGTACGCGGCACACGATTTCCGAACAGTTGATGAGCTCGATACCATCAATGTTCCGGCGCCACCCAAGCAGCGCTCCCGTGACGTATTGAAGGTAGGCGTTGCGGCTGTCGGTGTGGCACATGACAGCGCGCAAGTCAGGACACTCGAGCGATGCGCCGGGAACCAGCTCGCGGAGCACGTTTCCAAAGAAACGAATGCGGACAGCCAATAATTCAGTGAGGTTAGTGCGGTGCTTTTCGCCGCTGCCGTTCGAGTATTCGACGTCGAAACGCCGCATGCGATGTGTAGCCCAGAGCTGCCATGCTTTCAGATAGTAGGCGGCCATGCCGGTGCGCTGCTTCAGTTCTCCACTGAGTTTGTAGAAAAGGTGGGCGTCCACGCCGATTCCGGCGGCGACCGTGAAATAGTGCGCGGTGTTTTGCCCAGAAAAGGCCTGATACTCGATGCGACCGAGAGGGATGCGCCGAAGCTCGGCGTTGACCAGGGCGCGCGCCGCGTCGGAAAGGCGAAGCGGAATGCCCAGATCGTGCGCGAGGGCGTTGGCGGTGCCGCCCGGGAGGATGCCGAGCGCCACGTTGGTGCCCGCGAGCGCTTGGATTATGTCGTGAATTGTTCCGTCGCCACCGCTGGCGAGCACGGTGTCACTGCCGGCAGCAACCGCACACCGAGCGTTATCGGAGGCTTCCTGGCTCGAGCGGCACACGGTAAGTTCTGTGCGAACCCCCGCCGATTGTAGGATTCCGATCGCGCGGCGTAGTTCAGCCTCGGTTCTCCGGCGGCCGGAGTTCGGATTGAACAGGAGGGTGGCTTTGCGCATTTGTGCGAACGGCCCCGAGGCGAGTGTAGCAGGAGTCGTTAGCCGTCGGCGGTCAGCGGGTGTCGATCAGTAAACCAGGCGCATTGCACGGTTTCAGCGCGCTCCCCATTCCCACATCCCGAACATCGCCTTCTGCGAAATAAGATGGCCGGTTTGACGCGCGAGCATAGTGATCTGTCCGCGATGGTGCGCATCATGTGCAATTAGATATCCGAAGAAACCGGCGACGTCGGGACGGAAGCCTTTGATCCGGCCTTCTGCGTGAAGCGATGCCTTTAGTACGTCGTGCAGCGCCGCACGACTTTCATCGAGTCCTTTGCGGGCTTGAGCCGGCGTGACCCTTGTCCCGCTCCAGTTGTGCCGGAGCTTTTCCGCTCGTCGCCTTCGGCCACATCACACGGACGTTGTGCATGTGAGCAACGATGGCAGCGACGGTGCGCCCTTTTTTGGCTGGCGGATCGGCGCGCCATGCTTCCTTGGGAACATTTTCGACCAGGTATTGGTTGATTCTGTCGTTGGTATCGAATGCGGAGAGGAGCGCTTCAGACAAGGCAAAAGGCGCCGCGACCTTCTTAGGCATGGCTGGCGGTTTCCTTTCGCGCGACAGATTGGCGGATGAGTGGAGACGCGGCAACATGCGGTAGTGCCGAGTGCTGCAGAGCTACACTCGATGCGGCGAAACAGGAGCGGCGGGTTGCGCGCACGGCCAGAACTACAATAAGCTTTCGCGAGATGTGCCTTCCCGTTTTCTTAAATGGGTCCCGTAAATTATTCAGGAGGGTCATATGAAACGTTTGACCTTGGGAGTCGTGTTGTTGTCACTAGTGACATTGGTTGCCGCGCAAGACCACAGTATGAGCAGCGAAGCAAAGCCGGTCACATTGATGACCGGATTGAGCGACCTGCACCATCCCGTCTCGACCAAGAATCCGGAGGCGCAGCAGTTTTTCGATCAAGGATTGCGATTAATCTACGCGTTCAACCACGACGAGGCCGCGAGGTCATTTCGGAAAGCTACAGAACTCGACCCCAAGCTGGCCATTGCATATTGGGGAGTCGCAGAGGCCGTGGGGCCGAACTATAACGATCCCGCGGATGATGCTCGCTTCCAACAGGCGCACGATGCGATTCAGAAGGCGGTCGACCTAAGCGGTGATGCTTGGCCTAGCGAACGCGCCTACATCACGGCGATGGCAAAGCGCTTCCCCGCCGACCCGAAGAACAGCAATCTGAAAAAGGCGGCCGAGGAGTATCACGATGCGATGCGCGAGGTGGTGAAAAACTATCCCGACGATCTGGATGCGGCGACTCTATTCGCCGAGTCAGGTATGAACCTGCATCCTTGGGGGCTGTGGGAGCTGGATGGAACGCCGCGCGAGGGTACGGAGGAAATCGTCGCTACGCTGGAATCGGTGCTGAAGCGCGATCCCAATCATTTCGGCGCGATTCACTACTACATTCACGCGGTTGAGGCGTCGAAATCTCCCGAGCGAGCGCTGGCAGGAGCAAATCGGTTGGCGGCGCTGGCGCCCTCAGCGGGACACATTGTACACATGCCGGCACATGTGTACATCCGTACCGGCGATTATGCGTCGGCGGTGAAGACCAACCAGATGGCGGCTGCTGCGGACGAGACCTATATCAAGGCCAGCGGCGTGCAGGGTATCTATCCCATGATGTATTACAGCCACAACCTGCATTTCATCGCGATGTGCTCAGCGATGAACGGGGATTATCCGGAGGCGAAGAAAGCTGCGGACATGCTGGCCGCGCACGTGGGGCCGTACGTGAAAGACATGCCACCAGTCGAGGGATTCATGACGATCCCGATGGCAGTGGACATCCGTTTCCACAAGTGGGATGAGATTCTCGCGACCAAGCAGCCCGATCCGTCGATGCATACGACGACGGTTTTCTGGCACTTCGCGCGTGGAATGGCCTTGGCGGCCAACGGAAAGACCAGCGAAGCCGAAGCCGAGTACAAGATTGTTTCGGACGCGGAAAAGGCGACGCCGCCCGATATGGTCTTTAACATGCCGGTCAACAATAAGACGAAAGACATCCTGAAGATTGCGGAGAACGTCATGGGAGCGCAGATCGCGCTCGCGAAAAAGGACAATGCTTCTGCGGTCCGGATGCTGCGCGCCGCGATTGAGGTCCAGGATACGTTGAAGTACAACGAGCCGCAGGATTGGTTCTATCCGGTTCGGGAATCCCTGGGCGGCGTGCTGCTCATGACGGGAGACACAAAGGGCGCCGAGCAGGTCTTCCGGCAGGACTTAAACAAGAACCCACGCAATCCACGCTCGCTATTCGGTCTGCAGCAGTCATTGAAAGCGCAGGATCGAGCCTCGGACGCGTGGTTTATTGAGAAGCAATTCAACGAGTCATGGAAGGGTGGAGAAGGGCAGTTGAAGGTAGAGGACCTTGTGTAGGTGAGATGGATGGGCGGGCGCAACGATGATGCTCCCGCCACAGCTCACCGTGATCCAGAGAGTTTGCTTACCGGTGCGATCTCTGGATTGAATACACGTAATGGAGCAGGCCGCTCCATTTGACTTCTTTCCAGATCTTCATGCCATTCCGCACGGCGACTCGCTGCGACGGAATGTTGTCTGGGCGGATCAGTGAGATCAGGCGCTTCGCTTCTAGAGTGGCGAATCCCCACTCGCGGCAGGCTATTGCAGCTTCGGTGGCGTACCCTTTGCTCCACCGGTCGCGCCGCAGGTGATACCCGATTTCGTAGAGGGATTCGCCGTCTACTTCCTGGCGGATGATGCCGCAATCACCAATCAGTTCGCCAGTTTCTTTGAGAACCATTCCCCAAAGGCCAACGCCGTCATGAAAGTAGCGCTGGCGATTACGGTCGATCCACTGCTCGACGCCCGCGCGGTCGTATGGCGCGGGATAGTAGCGCATGGTCTCCGGATCGGAAAGGATAAGTGCGATCGCATCGGCGTCTGCAGGCACGAGTTCGCGCAGGATCAGCCGCGGAGTCTCGAGGATGGTCCGCACACGATCAGTCTAGCAAGCTAGCGTTAGACTGGAGGCATGCCGGGCGTGGGAAAAATGTTGATGATTGCGGGCGTCGCGCTTTTCCTGATCGGCGGCCTGATCATGCTGGTCGGGCGCCTTGGCCTGCCCCTGGGAAGGTTGCCGGGCGATATTCTCTATCGCGGCAAGAATACGACCGTCTACTTTCCAATCGTGACGTGCGTGGTGCTGAGTGTGCTTCTTACGTTCATCGCGTACGTCGTAGGCCGTCTGCGGTAATACACTGACAAGCATTGGCAATCGGGGACCAGTTCGGATTTGAGTTTCGTCCGCCGGAGCGGCGGATTTGGACAGTGCGTGCCCTGGTGGCGGCCGTGCGCACTCACATCGAGCGGGAGTACTCCGACTGCTGGGTGGAAGGTGAGATCTCCAACTTTCGCGCGCCCGATTCGGGTCACTTTTATTTGACGCTCAAAGAAGAAAGCGCGCAGGTGCGGGTGGTGATGTTCCGTTCATCGGCGAGACTGCTACGGTTTCGTCCGGAGAACGGGATGCATGTGACTGTACGCGGCCGCATGACGGTTTATGAAGAGCGCGGCGAGCTGCAGATCTCCGCCGAGTTTATGGAGCCGCAGGGCGCAGGAGCGCTGCAACTCGCATTCGAGCAGCTCAAGGCGAGACTACAGGCGGAAGGACTTTTTGATCGCGCGAAGAAGGTGATTCCCCCCTTGCCGAGGCGGATTGGAATTGTCACCTCACCGCAGGGAGCGGCCGTGCGCGACATCCTGAACATCCTGATGCGGCGGCACCACTCCGCCAATGTGCTGATCTATCCGGCACAGGTACAGGGTGAGGCGGCCGCGCTCGAAGTGACAGCGGGCATCCGGCACTTCAACCGCACACGGTCAGTCGACGTTATCATCGTTACCCGGGGCGGCGGGTCGGTCGAGGATCTCGCTGCGTTCAATCACGAAGGGCTGGCGCGCGCAGCGGCGTCGTCAGAGATTCCGGTGATCTCGGCGATCGGACACGAAACCGATTTCACGATCGTGGATTTTGTCGCTGACCTTCGAGCCCCAACTCCATCCGCGGCGGCCGAACTGGTCATCCGGTCGCGCCAGGAGATTGAGTCGCAGGCCGAAGAGATGCTGCGTCGGCTGGAGCGTGCCGTGCGCTACCGACTGCTGATGGCGCGTCAGGAATTGACGGCGCGAGCGCAACACGGCGCGTTCGCGCGCATGATGGATGGAATCAACCGCCGCCAGCAGAGGTTGGACGATCTGGGTTTCCGACTGGAAAAGTCTGAGCGTCTATCGATAGAGCGCCAGCGGCGGCGCTGGGAGGTGGCGTCGGCAGCGGTCCGTCATTATGATGCACGGCAACGGCTCTCAGGATTGCGGCACCAACTGGACGCGTACACTGATGCGCTTGCCTCTGTAGCCCGCACGCATCTCCTAGAGCGCCGAGCGTTACTTGAGCGCAGGATCGCTAGCCTCGACGCACTCTCCCCGGTAGCGATTCTGAATCGGGGGTACGCACTGGTGTTCGACGCGAGCGGGGCCCTTCTGAAGGATGCAGGCAACGTGCAAGCTGGAAATCTGATCTCTGCCAGGCTCGCAAAAGGGCGGGTGGAAGCGCGGGTCACCGCGACCCAAGACGCCAATCCAGAATCGAAGAAGCCTGCATTAGAATGAAGCCAGTTCCACATGCGAGGATTGCGTGACGCCGTCGTTGGCCTGGCCCCACATCTCGGCCGTCTCGATCATCGATATCCTGCTGGTCGCGATTCTGATCTATCAATTCCTGATATTGATACGCGGTACTCGGGCTGCGCCTATGCTGCTTGGAATCGCGGTGCTGGCGCTGGCGTTTTATCTCGCGCGGCTCGGCGAATTGCGAACTCTAAATTGGGTAGTAAGCACCCTCGTTCCTTACGTCGTGTTCGCAATCATCGTCGTGTTTCAGTCGGAGATACGACACGCGTTGGCGAATCTGGGCAAGCGTATTTCTCTTATGCGTCCTACCGGGTCGGCCGCCGACCTGTATGACGACATTGTGTTGGCAGCCAACCTGTTTTCGCAAAATCAAACGGGAGCGCTCATCGTAATCGAGCGGGAGATCGGACTTCGTACCTACATTGAAAGCGGCGTGCCACTTGATGCGCGACTCTCTTACGATCTGCTGGCCACCTTATTTCGCCCGAGCGCGCCACTGCACGATGGCGCGGTGATCATCCAGGGAGACCGCATTGCAGCCGCAGCGTGCTTTTTGCCCCTCTCGATGAATCCGGTGCTGTCGACCCAACTGGGCACGCGGCATCGGGCCGGAATCGGGATCACCGAGGAAACCGACGCGGTCGCGGTGATTGTCTCCGAAGAGACGGGGGCCATTAGTCTCGCGGTTGCGGGCAATATTGAGCGCGACCTTACCGTGGAACATCTTCGTGAACGATTGAGCGGCCTGCTACGCCGCTATGTTCCGGCACCGACGTTGCCGACGCCCGTGGAGAATGCGTTTATCGAAGAAGAAGAAGAGCCGCCGAGTTCCCAGCCACCGCGGCGCCACGATTCAAGTTCTTTTTCCGGGGGCCGCGACTGATGGCCGCCTTCTTCCAGCGTTACGTGGTTCATAACTTGGCCTACAAGCTTATTTCGCTTGGGCTGGCGGTGGGCTTGTGGGTAGTGGTCGCGCGGGACCCCGTCGCAGAGATTGAAGTGAAGGTCCCCATCGAATTTCACAATCTTCCCGAGAACCTTGAAATCGACACAGCCAGCTTTACCGAAGCGCAAGTTCGTGTGCGAGGACCGGAGCGGGCAATTCATCGCATCGGTCGGGGGGATGTACGGGTTGAAGTGGATCTGAAGAAAGTCCGACCTGGCAGCCGCACCTTCGATCTCACCACCGAGCATGTGCAGGTGCCGGAGGAACTGGAGGTCGTTCAGATTATTCCGGGACAGTTCCAGCTGACCTTCGACGACCGATTAGTACGAACAATCGATGTACATCCGCGGGTAGTTGGGAACTTCGCCGAAGGAATGCAAGTCGCTCGATTGATCGCTAATCCTCCTAGCATCGCGATTGTCGGACCGAAGAGACGTGTAGACGCCATTGAGGCGGCGACTACAGATCCGGTCGATGCAAGCGGCACGATGGACCGTGCCACTTTCATTACACACGCTTACGTTCCCGATCCGATGATCCAAGTTGTACATCCCACCCCGATTCGTGTGACAGTTATCATGGGACGCTCGGGGGACGAAATCAAAACGCAATAACTACCTTCGCAAGCCTCAGAATGACTCAAACCAGACAGCTCTTTGGGACGGACGGAATCCGGGGTGTGGCGGGCGAGTTTCCGCTAACGCGAGAAAGCACCTTTCTGATTGGCCGGGCGCTGGGACACAACCTCGTTACCAGCAATTCTCGAGCGCGCGTGGTGATTGGGCAAGACACGCGCGAGTCAAGCAGGTGGATTGCCGATTGCGTCTCGCAGGGCCTTGCGTCGGCAGGAGTGAAAACAAACAGCGCCGGAGTGCTCACAACGCCGGGCGTTGCGTATGTGGCGAGATCGCAATCATTCGATGCTGGCGTGGTGATTTCGGCCTCGCACAATCCGTGGACCGACAACGGAATCAAAGTCTTTTCAGGTGATGGTTACAAGTTACCTGATGCCCGGGAGTTGTCCATCGAGAAAGAGATTTTCGCGCTCCTGCAGAACCAGGAGTCAATCGGCGTTCCAGAGAGCGGTCCGGATTCGGTGAGCCTTCCTGGAGAAAAAAAGCTGCGCACCGCCTATATCGATTGGCTGACGAACAGTGTCGGCGTGGACCTGAAGACACTGCGTGTGGCGGTGGATTGCGCAAACGGCGCCGCCACCGCGGAAGCTCCGGAATTATTTCGCGCGGTCGGCGTCCAGGCAACATTTATCCATTCCTCGCCCGACGGCCAGAATATTAATGAAGGCTGCGGGGCGCTCCATCCTGAAACGGTTGCACGTTACGTGTCGGAGAGCGAAGGGCAGTTCGATTTGGGCGTGACCTTCGACGGCGACGCCGATCGCGCATTGTTTTGCGATGCGGGGGGGCGAGTGGTCAATGGGGACGCAGTACTGCTGCTGGCGGGACGTGATATGCAAGCGAGAGGTGCTTTGACGAACGCCACTGTAGTCGCGACAACCATGTCGAATATGGGACTGGAGATCGCTTTGAAAGGCGCTGGCATTCGCATGCTGCGCGCCAATGTCGGCGACAAATACGTACTCGAAGAGATGCAGCGCGTTGGAGCCACGCTCGGCGGCGAGCAGTCCGGCCACATCCTGTTTCGGGATGGCGATGCCACCACCGGCGACGGCTTGCTCACTGCGCTTCGCGTGATGGAGATTATGGTTCGATCTGACCGCTCGTTGTCGGATCTGACCAGGGACCTCAAGGTGTTCCCGCAGACGATACGCAATGTGCGTGTTCGCGAGAAGGTACCATTCGGTCAGCTACCTGCCGTACAGCAAGTGATCTCGGCGGCGGAACACGAACTCGATGGGATTGGTCGCGTAGTGGTTCGCTACTCCGGGACTGAGGCGTTGGCCCGCGTCATGGTCGAAGCCGAATCGAAAGAAACCATCGATCGAATATCAGAGTCGATCGCTAGTGCGATTCAATCGAGCCTCGGCGTCTGAAATTATCCAAAAGAATCACTGACTTTTTTGGCGCACGAAAGACAGTGGCAAAGCCCGATTTGTTACTAGCGTTCTCCTTCGGGAGGTACGTCCCACAGTGCGCCCACCAAGCCTTGTTTGTCCACTGTATCGCGCCGAGAATGAGAATCGGTTTACGGAGGTAGGCTCACAAGGGGCACATGAGAATTCTGATGGTCGAAGACGACGCCGCACTGGCCAGTTTTGTCCACAAGGGGCTGGAGGCAGAGCACTATGCCGTCGACAGCGTGACTGATGGTGAGCAGGGTCGGTCAATGGCGCTGGAGTTCGATTATGACTTGCTGATTCTGGATCTAAATCTGCCTAGCATAGATGGGGTAGGCGTGCTGAAGAGCTTTCGGCAACGCAAGCCGAGCGTTCCGGTGCTGATCCTGAGTGCCCGCAGCCGCGTGGATGACCGGGTTCAATTGCTCGACCTTGGAGCGGATGATTATCTCGTAAAGCCGTTCTCATTCCACGAACTATCGGCCCGCGCCAGATCGCTCCTGCGTCGCAGCCATCTTCCCTCAGAATCGGTTTTGACGGTCCGCGACCTACGGTTGGACCGCGTGGAGCGAAGAGTTGAGCGTGCTGGACGGCGAATTGAGCTGACAACAAAGGAATTCGCTTTGCTCGAATACCTCATGCGGAACGCGGGTCGCAGATTGACCCGCGCAATGATCATTGAACATGTGTGGAATCTCACTTTCGCCACCACGAACGTGGTGGACGTCTACGTCAACTATCTGCGGCGGAAAGTCGATGACGGATTTTCGCCGGCGCTGATTCAAACTGTGCGCGGAGTCGGCTATCAACTCAATCCTGATGGAGCAGTCGTGTGAGCGCTTCTGCGTCACACTCGATGCCAGAGCCTGCATTTCTGGAAGAACTCCTGCACACATTGAGCCAGCCGCTGACCACTCTACGCTGTTCGCTAGAGTTGTCGGTTGAAGAGCCGGCGGAGCAGTCACAGCGCAATGTCGCGTTGGCGCTCGAGCAAACCGAGCGCGTCGTCTGCTTAGAGAAACTGGTGCAGGAGTACCTTGACTGTGAAACCAGTATCCACACTGGAGGGGAGACTCCGCTGGCAGGTGCTGTTTGCCGCGCTCTGGACGAGATCTCAGTTCTGGCGGATAGTCGGCGGATCCGTGTTTATGTTAGCGGAACGTGCCGCGCCTCGATCTCTCTGTCCGAGGACCGACTCCTGGCCACCCTGAAATACCTGGCTGGATCGCTCTTGGAGATGCAGCCGATTGGAAGTGCGATTCGATTCGAGTACCAAGATATTGGGGCGGAATCGGTATTGACTGTGCAGGCAGTGCCAACGATAGACGTAGAATTCGCAAACGCTCGGGGGGCGGTGGCCTCGACACTTCAGCGTGTCAGGATCGCGATTGCAAAACGCGTACTGGAGGCTGCGGGGGTATCCCTGGAAATCGAGAACCGGGACGGGGTGATACTGAGATTGAGAGCACCGAACGGCGAACAAATCATTAGAGGAGCTGACGAGAACACCGACACCTGCCATGAAAGCCCTCCGCTCCAAAATTACGTAGATAAAATCCAACACTGATAATCGCGCTAGGTCGTAATGCAAGGATGTACAATCCACCCTTTCCCGTGGAGGATGGGGTGAGACGCTACTTTTTCCTGTTGGCGATAGTTTGCCTGTTACGCAGCGGTTGGGCGCAAAGCACAAATCCATCGACCGCCACAAATCTCAACGTAACGCAGGTGATCCGGGCTGGGGCGCTTATCGACGTCGATGCCGGTATTGTGCGACGCAACCAGGTAATCATTGTGCGGGGAAACAAGATTGCGGAAGTTGCGGATGCGGCAAACGCCAAAATTCCTTCGGACGCCCAAGTGATTGACCTTTCTTCGTACACGGTGTTGCCCGGGATGATTGATGCGCACACCCATATTTTTCTCCAGGGAGAAGATCCAGCCGACGTTTCATATGACGACCAGTTGCTGAAGTATCCGGTGGCTCTGCGCGCGGCGCGGGCAACGGTTTCTGTCCGGCGCGCGCTCGAAGAGGGTTTCACAACGCTGCGCGACATGGAGACTGAAGGCGCAGGCTACGGAGATATCGGGATCAAGGAAGCCATAGAAGGCGGCTACATTCCGGGACCGCGATTATTCGTCTCGACCCGCGCAATTTCCTCCACCGGCGGCTATCCGCTGGAGGGTTACGCGCCCGAGATTGAGGTTCCAAAAGGTGCACAGATCGCCGATGGGCCTGTCGAAGCGCGCAAGGCCGCGCGCGAGCAGTTGGGTCATGGTGCGGACTGGATCAAGGTCTACATGACTCACCGTTCGTGGGTCGGGAAGAACGGGGAATTGGTTTCACAGCCCACGCTTACGCTGGAAGAACTGCACGGCATCGTCGACGAGGCGCACGGATGGGGCAGAAAAGTTGCTTGTCACGCCTACAGTGGTATCGGCTTGCAGCGGGCGCTCGATGGTGGCTGCGATTCTATCGAGCATGGGCTCTCGCTCACAGATGCGCAGATCGCGCAAATGATCAAGCAAGGGACGTGGTTGTGCGCGACGCTGAGCGTCTACTACTACGACCATGCCGCGGCGGACACGCCAGAAGGAAAGCGAGATCGCAAGCGTGTTTCCGATCATGAAGTGTCATTCCGTAAAGCCGTCAAAGCTGGGGTCAAAATCGCGTTTGGAACCGATATCGGCGGGTTCCCGTGGACAGAGCAGATCGCGCAAGAGTTTCCACGGATGGTGGATTTCGGCATGACTCCCATGCAGGCAATTCAGAGCGCAACAGTGCGGGCTGCCGAGTTACTCGATCAACAAGGAAGGATCGGCACGATCGCGCCAGGCGCATTCGCTGATATTGTTGCGGTGTCCGGAGACCCTTTAGCAAATATCAAAGTGCTTGGCGGCGTCGGGTTTGTGATGAAAGACGGCAAAGTATACAAGAATGAGTTTGCTGGGAAGAGGTAATCGATGACCATTCTGGAAATGTGCGACGCGAACGCGGCATCCGTGCCGGTGACCGCTACGGCCGAAGAGGCGATCCGCACAATGCTCGAGCGCCGCGTTGGCGCGGTGGCCATCCTCGACGAAAGTCAGCGTATGGCGGGTGTTTTCACCGAGCGAGACGTCCTGCGGCGAGTCGCGCTGAGTGGACGCGCACCGGCGGACATTCCAATCCGCGAAGTGATGACAACTCCGGTTGAAATGGCAACACTTGACACCAGTCCGGCAGAAGCTCTGTCCACAATGGTGGAACGTCATTACCGCCATCTCCCGATTGTGGATGACGATGTCCGACTATTGGGAATGTTGTCGATTCGAAACCTGCTGCAGGCGCGCATTGACACGTTGAAACGCCAGCTCGAGGAAGTGCGATCGAGTCGCGATAGCAAATAGCTGTCTAATGCGCGTGCGGACTCTGCGCCGGGTTCTTGTGTGCCGGCGGAGGGGCTTTGACGATCTTCACGTCAAAGCTGATCGGCAGCTGCTTTGGTGGATAACAGGCTGCGTTATCGCAGGCCTGGTATTTGAGACGTCCTCGCACCACGTATTTCCCCGACTGCACCGACTTCAGGGGCCGCACAGTGACGTTGACTTGAAAGTCTTTTGTATAGACATTCAGCTTCTCATCGGGAGCGAATGCAAAGCTCATGTCTTCGCCCTCGGGATAATTGACGCCCCCGATGACGATGTCAGTTGTTGCCTCCACTTTCAAAGAAGTCGGAATCAGGAACTCAGACCTGGGCCGGTTCGAATTGATGTGGAAGCCGTTCGCAACGCGGAATGTGAGTGGCACGCTTCCGGGCTTTCCCTGAACAATCGGCGTCAGAGGCGCCGAGGCCAAACTGACAACGGGTCCCTTGAGATCGAGACCCTCCTGAGCCCCCAGCGGGGCCGTCAGCAAAAGTAACAATAACAGGGCGGTTCTCATTGACGATAAGCGTAGATCAGATTGCACCGGGATTCGAGGTTACTTCTGCGCCTGTACTGTTTGTCCAAGCGCCTGCTTGATATGGTCCACAAAGACACTACGGCTCTGCAGGCCAAATTCGCGGGCAACAAACTTACCATCGCGATCGATAAAGTATGTGGTCGGGAGAACATTGATGCCCCCATAGCTTTCACCAACCGCTTCCTTACCGAGAAGAATCGGATAGTTCACGCCCATATCTTTGGCGAACTTGGCAATGTCTTCAGTGCTGGCATCATCCATGGCGACTCCGACAATTTGGAATCCCTGCGGCCCGTATTGCTGTTGCAATTCGACGAACCATGGCATTTCGATCTTGCAAGGACCGCAGTAGGTCGCCCAAAAGTTGAGAAGAACCGCCTTGCCGCGGAAATCGGACAGCTTCATATCCTTGCCGTCGAGAGTTTTCAGTTCGAAGTCGGGCGCCACTTTTCCGCGAAGATCGCCGCTGATGGGAGCACTGCCAGTATTCTTTCGAGCGGCATGAATGCCCACCCACAACATCGCGGCAACCACTGCAGCCACAAAAAAGAGGATGAATGGATTTCTTTTCACAACAGACTCCTACAAAGCAAAACGGTTGAGAAATGACAACCAGTTCGAAATTAGAGTGAACCGGCCGAGCACCAGCAGCACTCCCAAAGCGATCAACAGACCGCCGCTCGCGACTTCGAGCGCGTGCATATGAAACTTGAAACGATTATAGAAGTTTAGAAATCGCTCGATGCCCAGCGAGGTCAGCAGGAACGGTACAGCCAGTCCCAGCGAATATATAGCAAGCAACACAATACCTTTCATCGCGGTGTTCTGAGTGGCAGCTGCGCCAAGCACGACTGCGAGAATCGGGCCGACGCAGGGTGTCCATCCGAAAGCGAACGCGAAGCCGATCAGGAATGCTCCCCAGGGAGTACTCCCGCCTTTCAGGCGATGAATCCGTGTATCAGCGAGCAGGGCTTTGATTTGAAATAGGCCGGTGAGGTGCAGGCCGAAGATGATAATCACGACCCCGGCAACCCGCGCCAGGAGTGATTTGTATTGTCCGAATAGTTGTCCGACTTCTGTGGCGGCGGCGCCTAGCGTGATGAAAACGATACTGAAGCCAACGATAAAAGCAGCCGAATTGAACATGACTTTGCGAAACAATTGGCCGCGTTGTGTTTTGAGTTCGTCTACCCCTGCGCCGGAGATCAGTGAGACGTATCCCGGCACAAGCGGGAGCACGCAAGGTGATAGGAAAGAAATGATTCCCGCAACGAAAACAGCGAAGGGGAGGGGCAACTCCGACAAGGATCCGGTTCTTAGCAACAAGACGTGTATCAAGCCTCCGAGCTTCTATCCCCAATGAGAAGGATGCCGCAAAGACCAGAATTGTTACACATTTCCTGAGATTCGCAACTCTTGAGAGCTACGGCTTCTTGCCATGCCCCGGCGATTTCGATGGCGCGGATTTGGACGGCGCAGTCGGTTCGGCGGGAGCCGATGGCGCAGGCGGCACCTCATTCAAGACTTTGTGAAGGAATCCCGGCGGCACGGTCGCCGTCAAAACGGCGCGATCTCCATTCTGAGAAATGTGCAAGCTGTCAAAGAATGCCTTGACGTCAGCATCCGTTCCCTGGGTACCGATACTGATCTCTGCCGCATGGAAGAGATTGAGGAATGCACCGGCCTTTTCGGAGATTGCCTGTGCATCCTCGTCACTCCCCGTGAAGGCCTCCGCGCGCAAGTGAAGCGCGCGCAAATAACGGCCGGAAACAACTAGCACGGCAGGCTTGGGGAACAGCATCGCCCATCCGCTGAAAGTGCTCCCGGAACTCATCGCGTTTGGACGAATCCGCAGAATTCCCCACGTCAGGCTGGCGAAGGGAACACGCTTGTAGTAACGGCGAAGAAGGGACGGCCCGCCAAATGGGGAGGCCAGCTTCCGCGATCGATCGAGCATGCCCCGAATGACGTTTTCATCCGGATGGTTCGAGATAGCTACGCTGTTGTAAGACAAGAGAGCAACGCGAACAGTGCGGCCCTCCAGCGGAATGTTGTAAATATCAAAGCCGCGATAATTGTCGATTGACGAGGAGATCTTCTTAAGGTAGGCGGCAATCCGGGTCGAATCGATTTTACCGACGAAGACTTCGGAAAAGCGTGGTTCGGGAGCGTTGCCGCCGGTTCCACCGTCCCAGCTCGCCGGGTAATGAATCGCAAACGCGGCCTCATCGAGATCCCGTTCAAATTGGAAACCGGTCTCCTGGACGAAGTTTTCATACTCTGGATCGTGCAGGACCTCGGGTAACTGGTTTGTGGCGTTGAAGGTGCGAATCCACCTGAGATTCACGTAAAGGAAGCCGTCGGCACCCGGAAGGAGGCGGGCGGCCTCGGGCGGAGCATGCTTTCGCAGCTGGACGAGCGCCACGATCGCCGCCGCAATCACTAGAACGGCGATCAGAACGGGGAGAGTACGCTTGATCCGCATGTAAGCGAACTGGGTAAGGATCATAGCACCTTGTCGAGTTCACGGTTCCGGTTGTCACATCGACCGTCCATTCGGGGCGATGTTGGGATGGCAAGAGTTGCGGTTGCACCCGAAAAACGCGGTGTGATACCTTAGATAATTGTCCCGGACTGCAGGAAGGGAATAGAGGAAGTATTGTGTTCAAAGGACCATACTTCCACTCGCTGGCGTAGCTCAGTTGGTAGAGCATCTGATTTGTAATCAGAGGGTCAGGGGTTCAAATCCCTTCGCCAGCTCCAGAAAATAGTTTCCGGAAACAACGGAAGGTTTGCGCGGATACGCGCGCTTGCGGCGCACCAGTTCAAACGCACTCCATCAAGGTATTTTCCGGCGGGTAGTAGGTGTCAGGCGGGAGTTCCCGCGTTTCGTTTCCCAAATTGCGGTAATGCGTTTTGAAGTTCGGATGGTTTGGTTTGCGTGTCGGCGGATATTGGTTTTTGTGCACAGGTGGGTGAGTGGTTAAAGCCGACAGACTGTAAATCTGTTCCTCCTAGCGAGGTACGGAGGTTCGAATCCTCCCCTGTGCACCAGGATTTATGCGCGCGAACCGTTTGATGATGGCATTGGCTGGGTACGTGGTTCTGGCCGCGCTGACGTGGGCGACAATCTCGAACGAAAAGATTCGGGTTGCCACGTTGCTGATCCTGGCGCTGTTCGCAGTGAAGACGCTCCTGCGGCGCAAGGATGTGTTGCACCCGGATAACGAAGATAGCGGTCCGCAGTAAAGTCGCGGATCGCGTTTAGCTCCAGGGAGAACGGAAGCAGAGTTTGGCCGATGTAGCTCAGTTGGTAGAGCACTCCCTTGGTAAGGGAGAGGTCACCAGTTCAATCCTGGTCATCGGCTCCATTAATTCGGAGTGGTTGAACTAAGGTTGACAGCTGATAGCTAGAAGCTGGTTTTTCGCGGGAGTAACTCAGTGGTAGAGTCACAGCCTTCCAAGCTGTTGGTCGCGGGTTCGATTCCCGTCTCCCGCTCCAGGATTTTGAGGCGCGCCAAGCGCGCGATTTAATGGCCGCGAGGAACTCGAATTCGCGCGGCGCACTCAAGTCCTTCGGCGACGAGAAGCCTGTCGCCTCAGGATTACAAACATGGCATTTGAGCAAGCGGCGATTAGGGTTGAGAAGACGCAAGAGTTCAGCGAGCTGAAATCCGCGATAGAGCGGGTGTTTAGCGCGGAGCGTGCGCAGAGCTACTTTAAAAAACTGAGCTCGAAAGATATCCGAATCCGCGACTTGGATTCGGTACTCTTGGCGGGCGTGGTTGACGCAGTCGCTGACGCGAAACGAGGTACGGCAAAGGTTTTGTACGAAAAGCTTACGGTTTCGGACCAGGCGCAGATGCGCGAATTCTACCTTTCGAAGATCGAAGAGGTGGAGCCGGGGTTGCGGGCAAAGTTCAACAAGCTGTATCGCTATTACTGATCTTACGAGCGAGGTTAGCGAGGCAACGGAATTATGGCAAAAGAGAAATTTGAGCGGACAAAGCCGCATTGCAACGTAGGGACGATTGGTCACATTGATCATGGGAAGACGACGTTGACGGCGGCGATCACGAAGGTTCTGCAGAAGCACAATCCG
>Ga0126369_10000002_pt1 | contig 160036 bp, 143 predicted proteins | sample PanSoiMetaPlot_1_FD_109646 | JGI IMG/M metagenome (GOLD analysis project Ga0126369, IMG submission 109646) | Tropical forest soil microbial communities from Panama - MetaG Plot_1 | ecosystem: Environmental > Terrestrial > Soil > Tropical forest > Bulk soil | place: Panama | collected 2016-02-17
AGAATGGCACAACCCGCTAAACCTCGTCAGGGATCACTAAACACAGTGGGCTGGATCTCGAGAAAGAATCTCTTCCGGTCTAGGAGGAAGAGCTTTTTTCTTGACATCCCTTTTTATAGAACTTATTGAACTCTGTCGCCTGGCGGGGTGTGAGTTGGTGCAAAACTATGCTTCGCCAGATAGGCGAAGCAGCAGTCTGCACGGGGATCGTGGCGACTTCAAGCGCCACATACGCTAGTGTTGCCGGGCGAGATCGCGGATCTGGTTGAGGTAGCCGACGTAAATTGGAATCGGAATATCGGGGGAGTCGCCGTCGTTGAGGAAATGCTCGAGGCGGATCTCGATGGGAATGGAACTGATGACTTCGCGGAAGCGCGGCATCTGGAGATATTTCACGCGCCAGATTTCGAGCATGAGCGAGCGGAAGTTTTCGCTGATGAAGGGCATCTTGCCATTGCCGAGATATATTGCGTCAAAGTGCGAGTGAGCGAGGGTTCCGCGGATCGGGTCGTCTGGAAGGGAGAAGGAGTAAACAAGATGAAAGACGTCGGCGAGGTCTCCCCAGATGACTTTTTCTTCGAAGGCAGTGAAGCGAAAAGGTGCGGTGGTGCGTTGCTGCGCGGCACGAGCGTGCTCGGTGGGTTGAAGATTGTGCGTGGTGAGTTGGTCGCGAAACCAGCGTAAGCGATCGCGTTTGAGGTTGAAGCGCAGGAACTCGACAGCGTAAGCGTTCGGGAGGTAGAGGCCAGGATCGGAGTCGAGCCGGGCAAGCCAGGGCGTCCAATTCTGATTTTCGAACGTGGTGAGGAGCGCGTTGAGGTCGGCGACGGTGGTATCACTGTGATATTTGACGGCTTGCCAAAAATGCTCGGTGGAGTCGTAGGTGGCGCCGTAGAGCGGAATGCCTTCAGCGATCGGATACCAATTGGAGAGGACACGTGCGGCAATGGAGGGAGCGGCGCTCCAGCAATTAATGGCGTGTTTCCATTCTTGCTGGACGGCAACGAAGGCGTCGGCGTATCCGACCGGAGTGGGTTCGGTGACTTGGGCAAGGGCGCGGCGCAGCTCGTCTTCGGTGTGCGTCAAGAGTGTTTCGAAGGGACGCTCGTCGGCCATGGAGACGATGCGACTCTCGATGCCACGACGAAGGAGTTCACGGGCGAGTTGTTGGCGCTTGACATCGTCGAAGGCGGGGTTGTTCGTCCAGCGATGTGCCTGCGAGTCAATATAGGGGAACATGTCGGCGAGCGATGCGAATTCGATGAATCCGTGGAGGGCGAAGTTGACGGGGCGGCCGTCCTTGCTGATGACGGTGGATGGGGTGACAAGGGCTTGAAGGGAGATTTGCTGAGCCTGGAGAGTAGTGCAGAACAATGAGATCAAGAGTGCAGGCTGAAGAAGTCGCACGAGCGATGTCATGGCAGGGGATGATGCCACTAATGAGGAGTAGGTTCAAGCGTAGGGGTCCTTCGATTCGCCGTCGCTGTCGCTCCGACATCGCTCAGGATGACGGAGGTGTGGAGTTGACTCCTTCCTCTCCTCCCACAGGGACACGGAGACAAAGAAATACCGGTCAATAGATCAGTATTTAAGGGGCTGCAGCACAATCTTGAAACAGTCCAGATGTGAATGGGGTTCAGGGAAACCTGCTAAAACAAGCAGTAGTGCATTGTTGATCGGGTCCGTCATACTTGCGTCCCGATATGACTCATGAAATCGATTCGACTGCCTTCCACCATGCCCAATTGCGCACCGAGCGCCTGCGCATTTTAGGGTCTATCCTCATTATTTCTATTTTCTGCGTGACGGGCGCTATTCGCATTTATCTGTTCGGGTCACACATTAACCACATCGGGCTGTACGGTGCCATGGTGCTCGTAGCATATGAATTTCTCGTTCTCCGCGCGGTGCAACGCAGTATGCACTCAGGAGTCAGGATCCCAGATTGGTTCTGGACGGTTAATGTCATCATCGAAATGTCAGCGCCGTCTCTGGCTGCGGCATTCCTTGTCAGCCCTCTAATCATCCCCGAGTACCGGCCCCTAGTGACCTCGTGGGTTTTACTTTTTTTCCCATTCCTGGTGCTTTCGACCCTTCGCCTGAGTCCCACGGTGTCGAGCGTTGCAGGGGTGGCCGGAGCGGTTGGATACCTGCTCGCAGCTCGTTATAACGGATGGCATCTGAATTCGAATCTGACGACAAACTCGATCGCTCATTCGGCGGTTCCATTCTTTGCCGTCATGATCTGCCTAACCGGGTTTATGGCCGCCCTGGTTGCTTGGGTAATTCGGAACTATTTCCAGGCTGCTCTTCGCGAGGCGGAGACCGAACGCGCGCTCAAGCAAATGGAGCACGATCTCACCATTGCCCGTTCCATTCAACAATCGCTCTTGCCGAAGGTTCGGCCAAAGATCGAGGGATACGAGATTGCCGGGTGGAACCACTCTGCCGACGAGACGGGGGGCGATTATTTCGATTGGAAACAACTTGAGAATGGCAGCGTCGCCGTTACGCTGGCTGACGTTACGGGTCATGGCATCGGACCGGCTTTGCTGGCCTCGCTATGCCGCGCCTATTCTCGTGCGAGCTTCAGCAACACAGATTCCCTGGCAGATACGCTGCAGCGCATCAATCGGTCGTTTGGCGAGGATGTCTCTCCTGGGCGCTTCGCGACGTTCGTTGCCGCCATCTGCCACGCCGAAGATGACAAATTGGAACTGCTTTCTGCCGGCCACGCTCCACTCTTCTGGTATTCGCATTCCAAGCGCGAACTGCAGGTTTTTCCCGCTCACGACGTTCCTTTGGGAATCTTGCCGCAATTAACATCGGCCTCATCGCAAGTCGTACCGATGGAGCCGGGCGACATTATTTTTCTGATTACGGATGGCTTCTTGGAGTGGGAAAACCACGCAGGTGATCAATTTGGGGTCGAGCGTTTCGAGAAAGTCATCCGAAGCAACTTCGATCTGCCGCCCGAAGAGATCATCGCAGAGCTTTATCGGGCAGTTTTAAGCTTCGCGGACGGTACTCCTCAGCTCGATGACCTCACCGCAGTCGTTATCAAGAAAACTGCTCGCGCAAAAGGGCAGGCTGATATGCCGGCTCATCGCTCGGAGAGTGCAGTGGCGTAGGAAATTTTTCAACGCGAAGACAGAGAGAAAAGCCGAGTCGTTTTTCTTACCACAGAGACACAGAGAAAAGCGGGTAGCTGATTTTTGGATTGCCCGTCAGCGCTCGAACCGCCCCCACTCAATCCAAAATCTTGCTTAAATGGGGCACCCTTCAGATTAGCGCGTCTAAGAACTGGACGCGAACTTGAGCCTCTGAAGAACGCCTCATCCGCAGTGGTAATGCAGGGGTCCTTCGACTCGCCGTCGCTGTCGCTCCGACATCGCTCAGGATGACAGCTGTGCGGAGTTGGGTCTTCTCGCAGCGCAGAGACGCAGAGAAAACGAGTGCTTGTTCTCGGGCGGCGTGGCGAAAGCAAAGGACTATTTGGCGACCAAAAGTGGTGCATCCGGAGAGGGCGCTGCCGGTGGAGGAGGTAGCGATCCGGTCAGCTTGCGTTGTTGCTCGATCTCCATCGATGTGAATTCGACGACTTTGGTCGCCGTAATGATCATGCCAGGCTTCAGACCGAGGGCATCGATCGTTTGCCCATCGACGTTGAACTTCTGTCCTTTGGGGACCTCGAAGACTTCAACGCTTCCGTCGTCCATCCGAAGAGAGACATCCCTTGGCGGTTGGACGTGCCATACCGTTCCCTTAACGGTCCGTACAGTCTTGACCAGCTTGGGAGTGGTAGTGATGGTTGTCGTCCTCTCAAGAATCATGCCGGCCTTGAGGTCGAAAATGCCGACTTCCTTTCCATCTACGGTGGCCTTGAAGCTGTCAGGCACATTGGCGATGTGGCGGATACTGCCGTCGTCCATCTTCAGCACCAAATCGCTGCCGGCCACCAACAGCACCTCGGCACGATCGACCTTCACTTGCTGAGTTGGCTTACCACTGGATGTCGTCGTCTTTGTACGCACTTGAGCGTTTCCGGTAAGCGCAGCGGTGATGCAAGCGACTCCAACCGCGAGCGCTAGCAAAGATGTTGAACACTGTCTTACCGAAGCCATGGACTGCTCCTTTGAGGGGTTCAGGTCGACACGCTCACTTATTCGGAGATTGTATGTATTGGACGGGCACTCGGGTACTGTCAGAAGGCGCAGTGTTTTGGCCGGGCTTAAGAGTGGACCTGCCCGAGTTCTCACTTCATATTTTTTCACCACAGAGACACAGAGGAGGAAACCGGGTAGCTGATCTCGGGTTGCGTGTCAGCGGGAATTACCCACCCAAGCTAAAAGCGGACTTGAATGGGCGCCTGTCCCACCTGTACGGAGTTTTCCTCCTCTGCCGCTAGAAGGAAAATCCTAACATTCCATAAAAGAAATCCTAATCGCGTGAGAGCGCGCTCGCCCAAGCTCCTGTTGACTCAGTCTGCTTCGTCTATCTTGCTGATTTGAAACACATCTCCTGAGGAACAAGTAATTCACGCGCAGAGGACATTGCAGCCATTGTCCGGTGGCAGGCGTTCATAGCAAATTGCGCCACTCGGCGTCGTAAGCCAGATGGCGCCGGTGCACAAGAGGTGAGGGCGTCCTGAAGAATTTGGAATTTTCACCTCCGAACACCATGCCCTCTGGAGCGCGCCGGGCTTTCCCGCAAGAAAGTCACAATTCAGTCTCTACAGGAGGAATTACGGTGTCGAAAGTCGTATCTCTCGTTCTTACATTCATGGCCTCGATCGCAATAAGCAATCTGGCCTCGGCGCAACTCACAAAGTGTTCCACTACCCTTTCCGGCAATGCCGGTAACTTCGCCTTCAACTACTGTGTCTCTGACAACGGCAACATCGTCCAAATGGAGACGCCTTTGACTTTCCAACACCTCAGCACTTCGGCTCCAAGCGAGGGTTACGGCATTTGCGATCTCGATAGCAACACCGCGTATTTCGACTATGCTGACGGTGGACAGTCGTCCAATTGGGATCCGGCAATAACGCTGAACCGACCACCGGGGACGCTGGTGATTGGGCGCACCACTTCCGATGGGATCTGGGAGTTGATCCAGACCTTTACCACAGGTACCAGCGACAGCTCGATGAAGATCAAGATGGAGCTGGTCAACCTGGACCAAAACAAGAAAAGCAGGAAGGCGAATCTGGTGCGCTTCGCGAATGTGAACGTCAACGGCAGCGCGAGCAACCTCTTCCAGGTGACGCCATTCTCGGTGATCGCAGGATCTACCGCGACGGGGTCGCCGGGCATCCAGCTGCGGGATTCCGGCAAAGCGAATAACACGCCGATCGGGCTGTCGAAGCCGACTGGTCCCAATCCGTGTGATCCGACTGCCAATAGCAAAGCTCCCTTCTTCACGAGTGATGGCGCGGAGGAACTCCTCTACGTGCGAACCGTTCCGAAGAACGGGACCAAAAGCGCCACCGTGCTTTATCGGCCGTTCTAAGGCCAGGAGGTGAAATCCCCACCCGAGGCGACATATTGCCGAAGGTGGGGAACAATTCTTATTGAGGCGAAGAACAGATGATTTGGTTTTTCATCATCCGCCGTAGCCGGCTCCACGCAGGATCTCCTGGAATCGCGGATCAGAGCGAACAGGATCGAAATCGGGGTCTACCTTTATTCTTCCCAGGCCCGCACGATGATCTCGGTAACACTTCGATAACAGGTCCAACGCTTGTTCGTGCTCGCCCGCCTGCGCAAACATCGCGGCTGCGCTTACGAGGTTCCCACTTCTGCTGCGGCTTTCTCCGAGGTAGCGGAGAACACCACGATACCCCGATGACCGGTAGGCTTGCTCAATAGCGGGCCGATCTTCAGGCTTAGCGGCTTCCAAGTGCGCGGCCAGCGCCTCTTTAAACATATTCTTGTGGCGATAAGCATGCGCGAGCCAACCGAGCGCTACCGGTGATCCTGGTTCAAGCTTCAGGGTCTCCTGCGCCTGAGCAATGGCATTGTCGTATTTACGCGCGATCGTGAATGCGCGGACAAGATTGGCGTTGATAATAGGCGAGAACGGATCGAGAGACCGGGCGCGCTCTTGCTCAACGATGCCGGTTTGAAAATCGCCTTCGAAGAGCCAATGTGTGCCGTGAAGTTGCCAGGCCAGTGGATCGTTCGGATTTAATTCCAAAGCGCGGCGAAGTTCCTTCTCGCCTGTCTGGTGGTCCCATTCCTGGTCAAAGGCCTCGCCCAGCGCCAGATGCGCGCTCGCCAGCGTGGGATCTAACTCGAGCGCTTTTTGAGCTGCCTCTTTGCCCTTACGGAGTCCATCGTCAGAAGCGGGAAGCGCACTCCAAGCCCAGGCCACGATGTAGCACTCGGCAAGCCCGGAGTGGGCAGGAGCAAAGCTCGGGTCGGCCTGGGTGGCGCGACGGTAGTGCTCTATGGCTTGCTGCCATCCGTCGGGAGTGTATTGATAGAAATAGAATCGCCCTTTCAGATACTCGCCATAGGCCTCCGGATTGACCGTGCGAAGCGGCTCAACCGGCTTGACCACGCTGCCTACCCGCCGCGCAATGTCGGTCGCTACGTCCTGTTGCAGGCGCAGAATTTGCGTCGCTTCACGCTCGTAGCTTTGCGCCCATAAATGATTGTCGGTGGAGACTTGAATGAGTTGTGCGGTAATTCTGACTTGATCGCCGGAACGGAGCACCGTTCCCTCCACGAGCGCGTCGACATTCAGTTCGCGTCCAATTTGTCGAGTATCGAGTCGCGTGCCCTTGTAACGCGACATGGTGGTGCGCGAGATGACGCGCATCGTTCCGGCGCGCGCGATTTCCGTGATCAGGGCATCGGTCATCCCGTCTGCAAAGTATGCTTGTTCGGAGTCGCCCGAAAGATTTTCGAGCGGAAGCACGGCAAGTGACGCAATCTGCAGAGGGGCGGATTTGAGTCGGCTGACACGCCATCCGCCAACAATCAAGGCGACGATCGCCACCGCGGAGACCGCGATGGTTAGCGTTGCGTGGGATTTTTTTGCCGCGTGCGGGGTCGAAGGCACGGGTGTTTGCAGTGATTCGACGGACGGAACTTCTTTCGTGACCTCTCCGATAAATCTGTAGCCTTTGCGCGGCAGAGTTTCGATGAAGCGTGGCTGGTCGGGCGAGTCTGCGAGAGCGTCGCGAAGCTTGTTGACGGCCTTGTTCAGTCCGCGCTCGAAATCCACGTAGGTTCCGGCAGGCCACAGCCGGGCTGTCAGGTCTTCGCGAGTGTTGAGTTCTCCGGGACGCTCCAAAAGGGCCAACAGAAGTTGCAGAGGCTGCCCGTGCAGGCGCACGGTCTTGCTATCACGCACAAGTTCGCCGGTGCGAGGATCAAGCTCGAATCCGCCGAAGCGGAAGCGCGCGGATGAAGGAACGGGGGATTCCATACCCGGTACAGGAGAAGATTGGGCAAGAGTTTAGCACCTTTCTTTCGCCGCTGGCGCGGCTTTCAGCCGATTGTGACGAGTGCACCCACGGCTTGCGCGCAGGGGCCGCCACGTTGCGTTTCCACTACAGAGACTGAGAGGCACAGAGAAAACCGGATAAGTGATTCGGGTCGCGTGAGCGACCGAACTCCCCCACTCAAGCCAAAGGCGCACTTGAATGGGGCACCCGTCATCGTTCAACAGTTCCCAGTTCCCAGTTTTCAGTTCTCAGTCTTGGTTGATCTGCGGAGTCTGCTCGCTACATTGTTGCGCCGCGCTGCGGTTAACCGAGACCGAAGTGAGGGAACGGATTCAAACGGTCTTAGAGGAAAGCCATGCCGCCGCGGTCAAACATAACGTAATCACGAGGGAGAAGACGATAGGAACTATGAAGAGATATTTCCAGCTCAGAACCGTGATGACGGCAAAACAAACAGCGAAGGCCCATACTGCCAGGCGCATAGATGACAAGGTTTCTGCCGAAAGGCTACCCAGCTGCCAGGCTAGTATTGACGCGAAAAGATATAAGACCCCGACCGAAAATCCAGCTGCGACGAAGAGGTCCCAGTACGTTCGGCTGGACCCCTGCACATCGAAATGCATTGAACGCATCGAGGTAAGTAGCGCGTCAACTCCCCATGAGGGATCGGACTGGCGGAAACCAAGTGAGTGTCCGACTGCAAAGAGCAGCAGAAGAACAGCTGCGATTCGATAAAGCAGAGAGGGCTTCATGGAGTGTCTCCAACGATCGCGGCAGTGTATCACTCTGCCCTCTCGAGATCGGAACGACGGTCGTTGCGGTGTTGTCGGGGGTGCAGTGCATACCGGCAAGTCTAACGGCAGCACTCTTCTTTGGATGGCGGCACGATCGACGAGGTCGGCGAGTTTTATCCTGAAAGCGCTGGTTGGCACGCTGCCGTGCTGTACCCGACGACACTCGCTACCAGCGAAGGCCGAAGGTAACAGGGACGAATCTCATATCCTCGCCATGGGTCGTGAACATCTAGTGATAGCGGGCTTCCGTGAAGATCTTCGCTCGCCGATCGCCGAGCCGGAAGTTGAATCCTAGACCAGCGTTAAATCCTGTCTTCAAGGTACTGTTGGATGCGACGACCTGGTTCACGCCCACTGGGGTCGTGATGCAAAATCCAAAGAATGGATCGCACACAAGCGCAGGCACAACGGCGGGTTGGGTCAATGTGACATTGCGATGATAGAGTCCGTACCCGGCGGTGATGTAAGGCTGCACCGAATTGCGGGACGGCGCGAGTTTTATGACTGGATTGAAGGCCAACGACCAGATGGAGGCATCGCCATTCGGCTCACCCAATCGCGCCAAAGTGGCAGCATTCAGATTGGAGCGGTTGTACGTGAAATCGAGATCAGCGGCAAGCTGAGGGCTAACATTCACGCCGCCACGGAAATTGACATTCCATCCTGTGTCCAGAGCATCTCCGGCCTGGTATTGGGGGACCGAAAAACCGGCACCCGCGCTGAAGTTAACATGAGACAAGACCTGCGCAGAAGTGAAGCTACCAGCAACACACAACATTACTAGAACGAATGAATACGATCGCATCACAACAACTACTCCTAAACTCCAGTCGCACGGTCTACCGGACTATTTGTGATTTCAAGTAGATGACACGGGTTAGCGAATTGGAATCAGGCGCAATCCGTAATTTTCGTCGAACGTTATAACGTAGGAGATATACGACCCAGTTTTCAGTTCTCGGTTCTCAGTAGCTTTGGAGTTCGTTGCACGGCGTTCGTAGTTCGAGGACCCGGTTCCCAGGATGTACGAGTGACGCACGGACAGGAATGTCCGCGCCACACGGGGTTCGCAGCTCGGAGGTTCGCGATCGTTGTCCGGCGGTCGCTGGTCGTTGGTTAATTCGTCCGTAGTTGTCTTTATGGTAAAAAAGCGGCTGGGGTGGGCCAGTGACGAATAAATCTATCCTTATTATGTTCCTGATTTTCGTTGGGTCGATTGCATCCGCGCAGCAATCGCGTTCGGCGGAGGGCACACATGTGTTGGCGCTGGACAATTCCTGGAACCAAGCGCTCGAGACGAAGGACACGAAGGCGCTCGACATGATTCTGGCTGACACGTTCGTCTCGATCGACATCGACGGCAGCAAACAAAATAAGTCGGAGTTTCTGGCAAGCATTGAGGCCCCGGAGTATCACGCTCCGGCGCAAGCAGTAACGGAACAGAGCGCAGTCGAGGTTTATGGCGATTCGGCGGTGGTGGTCGGCGTGTTTCGCACTAAGGGCGTGGACAAAGGCAAGAAGTACGTCAATCGAGAGCGCTTTGTCGACACGTGGGTGAAGATCAATGGCACGTGGCAATGCGTGGCGATCACGGTGATGATGACGGGAAAGCAGGGAGAGTAGGTAGCAGTTCGTAGCTCGTCGAGGGACGGCAAGAACCAGGTTAACCGCCCGAGCAGTGGGGCGCAACGCCGCAGGGTGCGCGGAGAGCAATGTCCGCACCGTACGGAGTTCGGCGGGGAGGATGATACCCAAGTTAGCGCCCAACGGGCGGGGCGCGAACCTGGGGTACCATATCAAGGCTACTTAAACAGATCGCTCAGATCATTTGTCTCCGGATTAGCGGCCGCACCCAGCAGCGGACCGACCTGAAAGATTTCCTGCAAGGTCTTAAGAGTTGAGCTGTGATCGAAGCGAACGGTGCTGGTGTAGCCGGTCTTACCGCCGCCCTTGGCAAATGGCGAAAGAAGAAACATTCCAATCGGGCCGTCGCTGAAGGGACCACTATCTTCGCCTTCATCCCAGGTGATGAAGAGCGCTCCGCCCTGCTTGTACTCTGCTGAGTTCAGGATCAGCGGCACGTTCTGCGAGAGCCAGGTATCGCTGCGAAGAGTATTGTCCTTGCTCTCCTGAGCACTGCAGGGAGAGACTCGCTCGTGCCCGTCGTGGCACAGATTCGGAACAACGAAGTTGTAGCGTGCCGAGGTCTGGTTGGCGAGGTCGGTGGCCAACTCATAGTAAGGCCGCACGTGCTGGATACACTCTGCCGATTTCGGACTTAAGCCTCTGTTGACATCGCTGAAAAAAACAAAGGCGAGATGTTCGACATCGATGAAGCTGAAGTCGAGCGGGCAGGTGTCAAATACCGAGCTGCCAAAATCGGGCTCTGCATATGCCTTCCATGAAATGCCCGCGTCCTCGAGCAGACGTGCGAGATGGTTGTGCGTGGTGATTTGTGGTTGGCCGGGCTGAGTATCGGCGAGAACGCCGAAGTTGGTGCCAGCCTCGAGCCATATGTAGTTCGGCTGACTGGGATGGTTTCCGGGCGGATTGAAATACATCTCGGCATGCGCCGAAGTGGCGAGCAGCGGTCCGTTGATGTAGGGTGCCTGGGGATTGTCTTTCAGATCGGGCGCGCCAAACTTGGCGCCCGAGTTGTTTCCTGTCCAGTTGTGATTTTCCATCAAGATGATCCACACGGTTTTCACCTTGCTCATCTGCGCGCTCGCCCCGATTGGGATAGCAACGAACAAGGCGAGCAGGGTTGCGCTCAGTGACAGACCTTTCCGCACGTTTCTCATCGAATACTCCTTCTTCTGGGACCCTGTAAGGGTTTGGAACAGCATCGGGAAGACTTGTGAACTGATTGTGAGCGAGAAGTAAAACTGGCGTTAAAACCAAGGTGACGAAAACAGTAGAGACATAAAAAGTTGGGCGATGGCAGTGCCCAGGTCAGCGCCGGCAAAGGCGCGAACCTGGGGCACCTTCACAGATCAGTTCTTAGTTGCCAGTTCTCAGTGAAATCTACGTTCGGAGTTCGGAACGTGAGCGCGCCAATACACCCGTGGACACTTCCCTCGGGTAACTTTCTTTGACTACTGCATTTACGGCACTCTGCGGACGGGAACACGCTCCAGCTCCATGGTTTGGATTTGACCTCCGCTGGCACCGACGGTGGTGTACACCGCGACAACATCGAGTTCGACTTTACTTTCGATCACCATGAATCCTTCGACGAAGCCGCTGGAGTGCGTTCGCTCCATGATCTCGCGGCACTCGACGGCGAAGGCGAAGTCGGGTTTGAGATCGGCTTTGAAGCGCTCGGTGACAGGGCCAGGCTTCTGCTCGGGAAAGGCAACGGCGAATTTCTTGAGAAAGACAGCCGGTTCACGTCCGGGGTTGTGAACATTGACCATGGTGAAGTAGTTTCCCGGCGCCACGCCGACGCGGTCAGTCTTGCCGCACACAAATTTGATAGCGTATTGGAGAGGGAGTTCCTGGGCAACGCTGGTGGAAACAAACGCCAGCAGCACGAGCGAAATCGAGAAAACTATCGATCGACGCGTCATAAGACGTTCCTTCCGTTCCCTGAGGGAACACAATTTTTTTATTTAGGGGCCTTGGGGCCGACTGAATTGGTCGCTTCAGGGAAGGGCGCTTCTCCCACCCGATAGGAGAGCGTGCCGGGAAGGCGATTGGCGCGGATTGTGCTCCCGAAAGGGAGTTTGAGTCAAGGGGGAAAGAAGAACAGTGTCAGTGATCAGTAGTCATCGGAAAATGAAGAGGGGGCGGCTTGCGCCGCCCCTTGGCCGTCTCACGAGTGGAGACGAGGGTGGTCAGCGACGTCCGTGAAATCCGCCGCCGTGGAAAGTCTCGACGCGACCATGATCGAAGCTGCGGGGCGCGACATATCCGCGCGCTACGAACGGGCGTCCAACAAAAGGCCGCACGGGAACCGGCCGCGCATAGTAGCGGGGATAGATAGGGCGTCCCCAACCGTGATACCACGGGCCCGCGCCGATGAAGACTCCGTTCACGAACCAGGTGGAACCGTAGTATCCATAGGGCGCGCACGCGTACGGATAGTCAGGGTAATAACCATAAGCGCAGACTGGAGGTCCGGCGACGTAGCCCGGGCCGAAGCCCACGCCGACGGCCACATGAACTTCAGCCTGCGAATACGCCAAAGGCAGAGCCAGCACCGCGAGTAACGCCAGATATTTTAGGTATCTCATAAATCCTCCTCCATTCCACTTCCGAACCTGTCTTGCAAGAATGCAATTTCGAGGCCGGATTACCGCGTCCTTCCAATTTGTTTCTTCTGAAGGACCTACCAATTTGAACAGTGGCGGCAAGGAAAAGTTGTGTGGTTGATTTCAGCCATCCTGCGTGAAATCAGCCGGTTGCGAGAAACAGGGGTTCAGTGGGCAGTGGATGACGGGCGAGAAGTGTCGGGCACAAGAAAGAAAAAAAGAAGCGAACAACTATGTCTCAGAAACTCAGAGAAATTTCGTTGGGATCAGCGGGGATGTGGAGATCGATGCCGCGTTCGCGATTCGCCGCGAGTGTTGCGTCGAGATCGAGAGAGTCGAGCGGAATGGTGCGCGGCTGGTGATTGATGCTGCAGGAGAGTGAGCCGTTGCGAAGCAAAAATCGTTGCGCTTCCAGTCGCTCGCCATTTTTCAAAATGAAGATTGCCGGCGGAAGGGGCTTGGCTGATGGCGGAATTTCGGCGCGAGCAAGGTCGCGCGGAACTTCGATGATTTTAGGCACGCCGGGAACGTGATCAGGCGCGGCGGTTTGGATTACAACCGGACGAGAATCGGGTGGCGCAGCTTCTAAGTAGGGTTGTTCGTATCCGCCGACGTCGTCGTAGGGAAACCAGTAAGGAGCGAAGAGGGCATCAGCGTGGTCGCGGCGGAGCGGGCGGTGGTGAAATCCGCGAAACGATCCGTCTGCGATGCGCATGGAACCTGAGTGGGCAGGCAGACCAGTGAAACCGGGATTGAACGAAGAAACACCGCGTTGGGCAAACGATGGAATGGTAACGAGCGAGAGGATCAGCAGCGGGAATACGGCTGCCCGGAACATGAGCCGATTATACGCGCGTAGGGCATCCACTTTGCTTTCACCACAGAAACACATAAGACCTTGGGAGGTCATAGGCGGGCTATCTTCGGCGCCAGCCTTGCCGTTCTCCCATGTCCTGCCATTGCCTGGACTGACGCTGTTCCATTTCCATGGTTTGTTGCTGATGCATCATTTCCATTTGCTGCTCGCGCTGCTGCATCTGTTGCTGGCGTTCCTGCAACATCTGCTGTTGCCTTTCCTGTTGCATCTCCTGTTGACGCTCCTGCTGTTGCTGCATTTGCTGCTGACGAGCCTGCTCCTGCTCTTGTTGCAAGCGTTGATGTTCCATCTCCTGCTGCTGCTGAAGTTCCTGGCGTTCCTTTTGTTGCTGCGCCATCAGGTTCTCCTGCTCCTGCTGGTACTGGCGATCGCGTGCGGCGTCTCCGGTGTTGGGCGCAGGCGGGTGCTGGATCTCCGAAAGGTCACGTGGATGGACCGGCGATCCGGGCCGTGGTGCATTGCCCCGGTTACCAGCTTCCGTGCGATTCTCTGGCGGATTGTACGGAGCTCCTGCTTCTTTCGCGGGTACGAATCCCTTCTCGTTGAGTTTGCCGGGACGCGGTGTGGCCGCCACCGCCGGTCGTCCAGCATTCACGGAGGCGCGCTGCTGCTTATCGGCGCGAGCAGTCTGGACAAGCTTGGTCTGTGCGGATACAGCAGGAATGTGGCGTTCGCGAGCAGCAGCTTCCTGCTCGGGCGTTGGACGCATGACGACGCCACCACGGCCGCCGTTGTAGCTCACGTGATTCACAGTGGTGTTGTTGACGATGGTCTCGTTGTAAACATTCCGGATGTGGACGCTCACATTGCTGAAGGATCGGTTATAGAAGAAGTGGCCATTATCCCAGCGGCCGCCGACAAATCCAGTACCGAAGTAGCCGTAGCCATAGTTGATGCCGCCATAGAAGCCGACCACGGGTCCCCAATAACCGTCATAGAAGAAGAAACCGTCGTTCACCCAAGCCCAGTAGCCGGGCGTCCAGAAGAATCCAACCTCGGGCGCAAACACCCAGGTGCCGGGCACCCAGAAGTAGTCGAGGATGTCGTAGTCGTACGCCCAGTAGCCAGGCACCCATATGAAGCCGTCGCCGGGACAGAGTGGCTGTTCGTAGATAGGAAGCGGCGGCGGTCCAACAGTGATGGAAACATGGACCTCCGCAAAAGATGTCGGGGCTAGCACCAGCATCAGCGCGATGGCGAAACCGAGAAAGAAGGCTGAGCGGAGGAGGCGAGCGGGCATGGTTTCCTCTTGCCAAGTGTCCTTCGTCTACCCGGTAGTGCTTTGCCGCTTCGGGTTGCGCGGACAGAAAGGCGTTTCGCAGGGGCCTTGGGGATTAGCTATCGATTTTTACACGAAACCCGCGCTTCGGGATAAGGTGAGAAGACCTTTTTTGTATCAACTACTTCGGGTGAGCGGTACGCACCTGACTGACGATGTCCGACTACGTAGAATATAGGTATGTATCACTACAATCCCTCGACCGCCCTTGAAGAGCTGACCGAAGAGGCGACTTTGCCGAATCCGGTCCACGTGCGCGACATGTTGCTGCGGCATCACCTGACACCGGATCAGTCGCTGGAACTGAATCGACTGTTTGTCGAGTACCAGAAATTCTTTGGCGAGACACAGAAGCTCGGGAAAGAAATTCTGCGGAGGCTGGTGGAGCAGCTGCCGATGGCTAGTGGGCAGTAGTCGGTAGTCATTAGTCTTAAGTCGGCAGTCGGTGGCCAGCAGTCAGTGGGCAGTGGCTAGGTCGCCAGCCGAACTCAGCGAGAGCGCCAGACCGCGAATGACATTCCGTCGGGGTCGAGCAGGACGGCCATCTCGTCACCTTCCGGAAGTTTGGTTGCGGGGATAATGATCTTCGCGCCCAACCCCTCCGCGCTCTTCACCGCGGCGCCCACGTCGGGAACGCTGACAAAAATCTGAGCGAAATTTGGCGCCTGTGGAGGCGCCGGCCAGATCCCTCCCTGGATTCCATCCGACGAACCGGTTTGAATCCGGCGATAGCCCAGCGCATTGTCGGAGTCGATGGTCCAGTGAAAGAGTTGAGAGTAGAACTTCGCTGTGCGCGCGGGATCCTTCGCAAGAATCTGAAATTGCGTTACCGCGTTGCCCATGATCGTCCTTTCTGTTGTGCATGTGGAGCAGAGATGCTGGTGGAATGAAACTCGCCAGCCAGTTGGCGAACCCGAGCGAGCGCAATCCTCCGGAATGAAGCTTCGTTGAGGACACGCGCGCCGGTGCATTCCGACCAAACTCCTTCGGCAGTGACCTGGAGCAGCCGCAGGCGGAGAAGCCGGCTGAGGGCGAGATTCACCTGATCGACACTGACGCCGAGTTTCGCTGCAACGTATCGGCTGTCGGAACGGAAGTGGGGCTGGCGCGACAGGCGAAGCATCTCCCAGTGGATCGGTTCGTTGAAAATCGTCATTGCTTCCGCGGTCCAGTGAGTGACTAGATGATCGCGAGCGGCGCGACGCCGGTCGGGCGCCTGCTCGGCGGCGATGTAGGCAAGGATCTCCTCCCGATCGAGCGCGAGTTTGCATCCCCAGGAACGGATGTGCGCCGGTTGCAGGGGACGTTTCCCGCGAAGAACCTGCGAGAGCGTGGAGTGATCCGTGCCAAGGAAGGCCGCGAAGGCACGAAGAGAATAGCGCACGTTACGCGAACGGCGGCTGCGGAATTCGTCTTTGATTCTAGAAATGAAGTTCCGCGCGGGCATGGTGAAAGATCGTACCGTCATGCGAAGCCGAAGACAATTGGAAGGTTGAGAAAACGGAGCGGCGGAGTGCCCCAGAGACAGTTGTCAGTTCTCAGTTCTCAGTTCTCAGTTCTCAGTTGTCCAGTTCTCAGTTCCCAGTTGCCAGCTCTCAGTTCCCACTCGGCAGTTCTGTACCTCATTACAGGGCATGACGAAGTATCTGTCGTCGAGAGGCAAGCAGGGTCAGGCGGCTTCCCGTTCGGGGAAGTAGAGCGAAGTCTGCAAATTGCCTTTTTCCGCGGCGGGCTTCACGTCAACATGCAATACGGCTCGGTCTCGAGCGAGTTTCGGGCCAATCACGGTACTCAATCTCTCAAGAATGGTGCTCAAGTCCTGAGCGTACATCTGCTGCAACTCGATAGTAATGCTGACGTCGAACAACCCGGTTTCACATTCCTGAAACTGTTTAGCCCGGTGTGCGAGCAAACTGCCACCAAGCATTCGAGCAAGGCTCACGATTGAACGGCTTCTACAAACCGGACATTCATCTCCCCGGGTCTTGCCGATGATCTCGCAATCGAGGCAAAACACCGCATTGTAAAGAGGAAGAACTTCAGCGTCCGGGACCTTTTTTGAAAAAGTGAGCATAGAGTCGAACCCCTATCGCTGAGAATGTGGCGCAACTACGGTTGAGATGACTATAGAGCATTAATTGGATGCGCCAACTGTCAAAACTGCTGTGTGAGCATGCTCCACGGTTTAGGCGCAAGTGCCGGGTGAAAAATCTCGATTGCAGCAAGTTTTGGCGCGGGGGGAATCGGGCTGAGGTAGTGAGTGGAGTCGCCTGATCTCACGTGCCGGAGCCCAGGGTTTGTCACCGTCACTTTGAAGCATTAGACTCCTGACTCACATGGAACCAGAGTTGGGTGAGGGCTCTCCCATCATTCGGTACCGAAATGTGCTGGGGTACGCCAGCGCGGTGTCGTTTGTCTCTATCATTTTCATCTTTTGTGCATGGTTCCCGAAGGATGAAAGTCATCTACTTGGAGAGGTCGGTTTGCTGCCTGTTTCTCTTCCATACGCGTTCATCCCTTTGCGTCTTTATGGTCAGAAGCTGAGGAGTGGCATCACTCTGGCCATCACTATGGGTTGCGCGATGCTTGTCCCGGGAATCTACTTGGTTCGGTTCGCGACCTCTTGGGACAAGCGGTGGTGGGTTCTCGGCAGTCTGATTGTGGGTCTACTGACGCAGCTGGTTCTTATCGTTGTCGGTGCCAAGGCATATATGCGCTTGTCCCATACACCACGTGTTGGTTTGAAGGGTCTAGCAGGTCCCGCGCTTACGGCTTGTCGCTATTCGCAATATTCCTATCGCTGCACTTGCCGGTGCCTCGCAACATCAGCGAGAACGAACACTCTGCGATGAAGTATTTAGAGAGCTCCGCAGTTTCAGTTTCGGCGGATGCCGAAGGACATGGAATGCTGTATCCAGAGGCGGCGAGCAGCCTGGCACAGAACTCCAGTCATGTGTGCGACGCAGAACTGCGTGTGCCACCGAATGGTTACGTTTTTGAATACCGTGGCTCGCCACCATCGAGCTCATTCCAAGGCTGCGCCCGATTCAAGGGCTTTACCATGACGGCGCGTCCCGTGACGTTCGGCAAGACCAGTATTCGCAGTTATTACATAAGCAGCGAGGGTCACGTCATCCACTTCGCGTCTGAAAACCGCCCGGCTACGGCCACCGACCCAGTAGATTCGACACTGCCCAAGGAACACAGGCCGCAGTGAGAGGAGGGTGATCGAAGACAGCGTCCATTTCGCTCCACTTTTCGTGATGGAGCGACAGCGTTGGAATCCTGTTCATGCTGCTGCGGCTTCACCCAAGTATTTTGCTACGGCGGTCTCCAGGTTAAAGTGCATGCCTTCCCGTCCCAGCGCTTTGCCGAGTGATGATTTCTGAATTACCGACAGCACATCAGAATTCATTCCGACCAGCCACAAACGAATGCCACGCTCTTCCTGTTTCTTTTCAGCTTCAGTCAAAATTTTAAGCGCTGTGTACTCCAGATCGAAAACGGCACTCAAATCGAGGGCCATGATTTTGGGCCGCTCTTTTTCAAGCTCCTGCCATATTTTGTGCGAAAGCTGCTCGGCATTCGCGAAGAAGATTCGGCCTTCGGGCCTGAGTATCAACAGGCCTGGAAAGGTTTCATCTTCGGGATGTTCCTTGGAGAGTGGACGGAAAACATTCGTACCTGGTTTTCGTCCGAGTACATGCAGCCTTGGATTAGCAACCTGGTAAGCAAGCGCCACGATTGACGCGACAATTGCAACGATGATTCCTCTTAGTGTTCCTACGAGCATGACCCCGGCAAAGGCAATCACGGCCCACACGAACTCCGTCCGACGGACGCGCAGGATCTCACGGAATTCCGACGGCTTGATTAAGCTGACTGAATAAACTATGACTACGGCGGCGAGAGTGGCCTGCGGCATCAAGGCGATCAAAGGGGCAAGCAGGAGCATAGTAATGAGGGTCATGGCAGCGGTTACAAGTTCCGCTACTTGTGTATGCGCGCCAGCGAGCCGATTCACAGCAGTTTGAGTGGTTCCCCCTCCTCCGGGCATCGCGCCGAGCAGTCCTCCTCCGACATTAGCGATTCCTGTAGCTAATAACTCTCGGTTTGCCTGTGGCCCTGGTTCATCGCTTTTCGCGAAGGCACGTCCCGCCGCAATCGTTTCGGTGAAACTCATCAAGGCAATACCCAACGCGCCAGGCCAAAGTGCAGAGACCAATTCAAGTGATGGCGGAGTAAATGTGGGCAGTCCCTGGGGAATATGGCCGACAAGGTCCACGCCACGTGTGCTCAAGTGCAGGAGATAGGCGCCACCAATTCCCGCAGCGACCGCGATGAGGGGAGCGGGAGCCTTCGGCGCAAAGTGCTCGATCCCAACCAATACCAGAATCATGCAAACACCGACCGCTAATGTAACCAAGCGCGTTTCAGGTATGCCGTGAATCGTCGACACTAGGTTTTGCAGGAACGTTCCCTTGGGTATGTGAATGCCGAGCAGCTTGGGAATCTGGTCCAAGACGATGACCACGCCAATACCGGCCTTAAAACCAATCAGCACTGGCTGTGAGATGAAGTTGGCAACGAACCCGAGCCGCAACAAGGAAGCGAGGGCGAGCATTGCGCCAACGAGCACTGTCAATGTAGCTGTCGCAACCAATAGGGCGTCGACGCCGCCGTTCGGGGCGACTTCATCGAGTTGGGTCGCGGTCAGGATGGCGATTGTAGTAGTCGTGCTGACACTTAGGACACGTGAGGAACCCAGCAAGGCGTAAATGATCATTGGTAGGAAGGCGGTGTATAAGCCAACCTGAAGCGGCAGACCAGCAATGCTGGCATAAGCCATCGATTTTGGGATGATCACTGCGGCCGCGGTCAGTCCGGCGATGACGTCGAACCGCAACCAATCCTTCCGATAGGAGAGCATCCACTCGCGAATTCCGAGATAGGAGCGATTTTCAGCTATGGGCCGCAAAGGTCCTGCCAGAAAAGGCGATAAACCTGGGTGGAGAGTAGCTTTCGATGGCAGCCTCTCCAACTGTCAGAACATCCAGTTCGAGCAGTATCTATTGAGACTTGTTCCCCCTCAGGAGGCAACAAGGACTATCGTCTGGCAGTTGGGCGTGGCATCGCGATCGGGCCCGTTGAGCTCCTACTTCGGCTCGATGTCGACGACATGTATCGTGCTGCTCTTGGCGTCGAGCTTCCCGGTGAGCCTTACCTGACGACCGGAAAAGGGCTGGGCCCGTTGCTGGTCGTCCAGGTGATAGACGTTGTCCTTAACGACCAGGACGAAGTGGCCGCCGAGATACTTGGTGCAGTAATTCGCGCAGTCCGTGGCTGTTCCTCCCATCGACTTGGACTTCAGCATCTCCCGGTGGGAGCGTGTGAGCGAGTGAACATTCAGCGCGCACTGGCTGTCGCCGATCTCGCCGATGAAAGTACGTGGTGATTCTTCTGCTGCTGTCCAAGAGGCGAACAACAGCACGGAGGCGAGCATCAGGCTTTTCTTCATTCCGTCCCTTCTTTCACGCTACAACCACAAATTTCATGTGCATGCCCTCGTGATAGTCGCTGCAGATCACAGTGCAGACGACCTCATACAATCCAGGTTCGTTGGGAGCGATCATCGCGAACTCGTTCATGCCCGGCCTCAAGAGCAGATCCCAACCATCCACCCTGGAGCGGTCAGCCGCGCGCAGCAAAGAAAAGCCATGGATCGAACCATCGCGATTCCACGACTTGGCACGGCGCGCCGTAATACGCAACAGAACAAGTTCTCCTGCCTTGACGGTGATTTCCGGCTGCTTCTGGCCAACGATCTTGTAGCGGCTATCCTTGTCGGCGAGCACTTCGATCACATGCGCTTGAGCAGGCGCATGCGTGGCAGACAACAGAACTGCCAATGCAAGCACGGCGCGCACGAGGATCACGCGAGATCGAGCCCATCTGGAGTGGAAAGAAGCAGGCATCGCTATTGGGTCAGGTAGCGGATGATCACCCGCATGTCATCCTCGGTGACGAGCGCACGCACACGCATGTGCCGCTCGACAGCCAGAATTACCCGGGGAGAGAACTTGTGAGGAAATTGATGGCAGCGTCCGCAATTCGCCTGGAAGCGCTTCTCGCCCTCCGCGCGAATCGCGGCGTCATCTGAAGGAGTAGCGACGCGCGCAACAGGTTCAGCCCTGGACTCGGCAGGATGGCTTTCGCTAGGCTGGGAGGCAAACATCGGGATTGCGATCGCTGCTGCTGCCATTGCTGTGCAGAGACAAAGCTTTAAGGTTGACTTCATTTCACTCTCCCGAGGGGCAAGACGAAGCGGTAAGCGACGCCGATTGTCCAGAGATTCGCATTGCCGGCCGAGCTGAACTCCCGACCATAGCTGGCGGTTGCCTTCAGACCATCCATGAAGTAGTAGTTCACACCAAAGTCGACTTGCTGAGTGTTAGTTTCGGGCAGGCCGTATTCCTCGGCTTCGTCTTCGTCAACATGGCCGAAGAACTGTTGCATGCGGCCAGCAACTTCCAGATGGCGCATCGCTGACGTCCACACGGGAATCTGATTGAGGCGATAAGCAGCCTCGATCCAGTAGCCGCTTCCCTGGTCGCCGGACCAGGCATATTCGGAACGAAGGTTCAACGGTGTGCCTGTGGGTTGCCAGGCAAAATGGAATCCTGCAGAGCGCGCACGTTCTTCTTGTAGTTGCTGTCGGAACGACGCGCCGATCTCGATCTTGGGACCGGGAAAGAAGAAACCGATCCTGCCGCCGGCTGCGCGATCGGATTCGAGCTTGTTCACGGTGCTGAGTGTCGAGAAATACGCGGCGTAATTCAGATTCGCCTTGGAGTTGAGCTCAAAACCGCCCCGCAGCATGAGACCGTTGCTCGCTTCGGTGGCGATCGGGAAGATCAGAGGCTCGCGTTGCAGAGTGCGGATCCAGATTGGATAGAGACGTTCGTTATAAATACCGAAGGGGGTAAGAAAACGGCCAGCCGTAACTGTTAGATAGCGATTGGCGATAAAGTCCAGTTGAGCGTAATCCACTTCTTTCTCAACGGTGCCTCCGTAAGGGCCGTCGCCGTTCTTGCGCGCAAAATCACCTTCGAAGGAGCCACGTGCTTCGACAAGCCAGCGGTCCCCAACCGGTAAAAGCAATACAGGTGAAATGACTGGAGCCAGTTCAGTCGCGCCACCATCCACCTTGGTGAAGAATCCTGCGCTGCCGGTGAGAATCGGGACAGGCCGCTCGCTCACTGAGGTCTGCGCTTGAAGAACCACGGGCACGATAACAAACGCAAAGGCAATGAGAACGTGAAACGCGATGGCGCGGCGATTCTTGCGAGGAGAAAAAACGATTTTAGACGGCACGTACACTGCAACATCCCCACGTTGGTGTTGCAATCATTGTCCATGCTGGATATGACCGCGGGGAGATAACCGAAGTAATGGCTGATTATTGCAGGACGGTTGCGGTGACGTATGCGCAGGCTGTCTACACGAGAATCATGTGGCCCTCAGAGTCGAGTCCCTGCCGCTCACAGACATGGACGGTGCCTGTTCTCTCACAGAGGTGGGCTTTGTTGTGGGGTGGGCTCTTTTACGGTCTGCTGGGTATCGACGAGGAATAACTGGAACTGGCTGAACTTGTGGACGCGCTGGTAAGAGCGACCGCGGTAGTTGATTTGCACCGAAGCGGTCGACGGCAACCAAATGCGGAATTTGAGTTTATTGAACTCGACGGGCGCGTAAGAAATATCGAGATGTTCCGATTGCAGACGAATCTCGGGGACTGGCGCGACCAGGTCGGTCTGTAGACGCAAAACTTGATGGCTGTCGGCGGTGATCCAGGCTCGACCTTTAAACCTGAGTTGATAGATCGAATTGTCGATGCGGATCTGATGGAACGATTTACGCGGATCGGGACTCTCTTCGAAACTCAGCTGCCAAGCCCGGGTGCCTTGCAAGACCGTCTGTGCTTCGCAGCGAAATTCGAAATTGCCAATCTTGTGGGGATGAAAAATGAGAGCAAAGGCTGCGGTTCCGGTGTCTGAAAGAGGTGGAGAAATCCCCGGTGTTTTAGCCGAGCGATATTCCTCAATCCAAAACGTACCACCTGAAGCTTGTTCGATCTCGGCTACATAGTTAAACAAGCGGTTCGCGGATTGTCTCTGCTTGCCATTCTTCTTGAACTCGCTGTGCTCGATCTCCTCCAGAGCGGTGAAGCGCTGAAGGTCATCTACCATTTCAGTCGCCCGTTCGCTGGCTCCCTGCAAAATCTGCGATAGCGGACATGAAGCATCCTGAATCTCAGCTAGAGGCTTTCTATCGGGCTTTGCCTGCTCGACTAGAGGCATGAACGCCGAGGTGTCTGCTGCTGCGAGCACACTTTGCCCAACCGATGGCCAGAGAGCTCTTGCCTCCTCCAACCTGCCGCTCGCCGCCAGGTACTCGGCTTTCATCTCTTTCGCCTGCTCAGGAGTTATTTGCCGCACCTCGAATCCGGAAGCATCAATCGTGCTCGATATCTTGCTCCCGAAGTAATCGAAGCTGTGGCGCTCGATGTAGAGCTCAAGATTGTTCTGGAGTTTCCGCAGATCGCCAAGGACACGAGTCGCGGCGGTCACCGGGTCGACGTTCTGATTCACAAGGCCGATGTATTGCGGTACTTTGGAAGTCTCCTCCGCATAGTCTTTCAACAGCAGGTAGTGAGCCAGAGCCCAGCATTCCGCGTGAAAAATGGCGCCTTGCTTCTCCTCAAGGTAGTACGGCGATTTTTCGTCAACTGCGAAAAGAGCGGGAAGGGGGATGAGTGTCTCCCCGCGCAGAGGCGCCAGGTCCTGTTGATTCAGTTGTCCCAGAAGAACGCCGCGGCTATACATTTGCGTGTTCTGGTAAAACTCCGCGAACCCTTCGTTCAGCCACAACGGCAATCTCTCGTCAGCTTCTCGCAAGAATAGATGGGTGTATTCGTGATAAACGACGGGATAGGGATTTCCGGAGTTTGAGTCGAGCCGCATCAGGATGTAGTTCTTGTCCGACGCCCGTACAAACATTCCGTGCAGCGGCAGTGCTTCCTTGGAAACATACTCGGCGGGCTCAAGCGCGCGAAACTCATCTTTGCTCTTGACCGCCAACACGAAAACCGGCGACAGCGGCTCGTCCTGGATTTCCGGATAGGCTTGTCGGAGAACGGCCCGCATTCGCTCAAACTGGAGAGCGATGCTCCGGCCCTGTTTCTCGCTAGAGTTAGTGACGATCGTGAATCGAGAAGTGCGTACCTCGATCCAGTTCGTTGTGTGTTCCCGAGCGGTAGCAAACGAGCCTACCAGCAAGAACATCAATAAGAAATGGGGCTTCAACATTGCCGCACACCCCTAAAAATAAAGACGAAGCAGCTATGAATTCCGAGCGGCTAATTCGAGGAAGCCTGGGGAAGACGTCACCCCAGTTCGCGCTAGGGTACTCCAAGAACTAAAGAAAATCCATCACCCAGGTGGCGGGGTTTACGGTCTGTTGAGTTCCAGGACTTCATCACCTGCATCATTTACTGCCATGCTGGGTACGGCACCCTTAACACGTGACTGAAACGACTCTCTGTGACGTCCGCTCAAGGGCTGAAGCTAGACGCACAATGAGCCGTTATCGCAGCGCGTAAGCGCCGCGCTGGCCAAGAGCGAGGCGCGAGCGGAGTGGGCCATCATTTACAATAAAAAATTCCCTTTGGAGCCAACGACGCCGCTGTTGCGAGGCATCTCGTTTGGCCTGGACTGACATCATGCACCGCTGGTCTGAACTGTTCATCCCTACGTTACGCGAGGCCCCGGCCGATGCCGAGGTCGCCAGCCACAAACTGCTCGTGCGCGCCGGATACATCCGGCAACTGGGCGCAGGCATTTACTCGTTTCTGTTTCTCGGAAACCGCGCGATCAACAAGATCATGGGGATCGTGCGCGAAGAGATGGACACGATCGGCCAGGAATTCTATCTGCCGGCGCTAAATCCGCGCGAAATATGGGAGGAGTCCGGTCGCTGGACGGTGATGGGCGACAACATGTTTCGCCTGAAGGACCGGAAGGGCGCCGACCTGGCGCTGGGAATGACGCACGAAGAGGTGATGACCGATATCGCGCGCAAAGAGCTGCGCAGTTACAAGCAGCTACCGCAGATCTGGTACCAGATCCAGACCAAGTTTCGTGATGAGCCGCGGCCGAAGGCCGGCCTGCTGCGAGTGCGGCAGTTCATCATGAAGGATGCGTACTCGTTCGACATCGATCCGGCCGGGCTCGATGTTTCCTACAAGAAGCACTACGACGTTTACTGCAGGATTTTCGATCGCTGCGGATTGAAGTACATGGTGGTCGAGGCACATTCTGGCGCGATGGGCGGATCGCAGTCGCACGAATTCATGGTCCGGACGCCCGCGGGCGAAGATCAGATTGTAAGCTGCGAGAAATGCAACTACGCGGCGAACCTGGAGAAGGCGACGTCCAAGCTGGAGACCGTGGAAGATTTGGAGACGGAAGGCGATGGCAGCCCAGTCGAAGTGCACACGCCTGGACAGAAAACCATCGAAGATGTTGCGCGCTTTCTGGGTGTGTCGCCGAGAAACAAGATTAAAACGCTGGCGATGATGATCGCGGAGGAAGACGAGAAGACCGGCAAGGCACGGCAACGCGCAGTGGTTGTGCTGATGCGCGGCGATCATCAAATGAACGAGGCGAAGCTTTCTTCAACGATTGGCGGCAAAGAAACGCGTCCAATGCAAGAAGAGGAGATCCTCGAACTATTCAAGTCTCCTGCTGGCTATCTGGGGCCGCTCGGAATCGAATGGGCCAAGGATCTGAAGGATTCAGGCAAGCCAATTCTTCTGGTGGACAAGGCGCTCGAAGGACGCGCCAATCTGATTGGAGGCGCGAACAAGGAGAACTACCACATCAAGAACCTGACTCCCGGGCAGAACTTTCATCCGACGGCCTATGCGGATGTGCGAAGCGTGACTGCAGGAGAGGCATGCCCGAGTTGCGGTGCTCCGTTGCGAATCGATACAGCGGTGGAGATCGGACACATCTTCAAGCTCGGATACAAATATTCGGAGTCGATGGGCGCGCGCGTGCTCGATCGCAACGGAAAAGAGGTCGCGCCGATCATGGGATCGTACGGGATCGGCGTTGAGCGGATTCTGACAGCGGCGATCGAACAATCGAACGACGAGAACGGATTCTGGCTGTCGCCTTCTATTGCACCGTTTGAAGTCGTGGTAGTGCCGACGAACTCCGCGGACGAAAAGATTCGAAGCACAGGGGAGGATATCGCGCGTCGACTGGAAGCTGCGGGGTACGACGTTATCCTGGATGACCGCGACGAACGGCCGGGAGTGAAGTTCAAAGATGCGGATCTGGTCGGTATCCCTTTCAGAATCAATGTGGGGAAGAAGGTTACCGAAGATACTGTGGAGGTCGTTCAACGCTCGACTCAGCAGAGAACCGACGTTAAGATTTCAGCCCTAGAGGAGTATTTCCAGGGGCATCTGCCGCGGAAGCAGTAGCGAATTCCATCCGCCGGCGGGCCCTGGGCTAGACCGATTCTGACGGAATCAGGTCAAGCGACTTGTCTTTATGGGCACTCTGAAAATGATCGCCGGCTTCGCGCTGATCGTAGTTGTTGCCATTGTAGGGTTGAAAATCATTCCGCCGTATTTCTCGAACTACGAGTTCGAAGATGCGATCAAGAACGAAGCGCTGCAATCCACCTACAGCACGCGCTCAGAGGAAGATATCCGCGATGCGATCGTGAAGCGCGCCCGCGATTTCGACATTCAGCTGACCTCCAAGCAGGTTCGTGTCTCCAAATCGGGATCGAACGGAAATGGATCGTTGTCGATCGAGGCGGATTATTCGGTTCCCGTGGATCTTCCTGGATACTCGACCACTCTGGACTTTCATCCGTCGACCAAGAATAAGGGAGTGTTTTAAGGGCGGCGGGCGGCAGAGCAATTGGCAATTAGCAGTCAGCACTCGCAACTTAGAAGCGGAGACGAGCGGATTGCCAGAATTCCGCTCTCGCATTCTCAGCTGGCCAGGCTTCAGGTATCATTTCTTCCTCGAGTAACTCCGGCATAACTCACTAGACAGACATTAGCGGTTGAGATATTCTTGCGGACCTTCCTCGCAGTCCTCGCTGGGAGATGTCCATGAACGCGTCCAGGGCCGCATCCTTCTTCTCTTCGATTGCTCTTGTTGCTACAAGCGTGCTTGTTGCGACGCCAGGTTTTGCTCAGGGCGTGGAGCCCTATTCGAACGCGATCACTGACCGCGAGGTGCATACCAAAACCCCGATGGAGCCACCGCCCGCGAATACCGTCTTTCATGATCCGGACTTCGGATCGCTGATGGTGCGCGTTACCGACGACAACACGAATCCGAAGCATATTCATAGTTACTTCCGCAATCCAGAGACGGAAACGAACGCGTGGAGCGCTGACGACAAGAAGTTCTTTCTGGTGGGAGAGAATGAGACGCTGCTGGCGTTCCAGTTTGATCCGACGAACATGCTGGTGAGCGCGCTGCCGGGCGCGGGCAAGGGCGGAGGATTTGTCATCCCCCTGCATCAATCGCTGACGTTCAGTTACGTCGATCCTGATTTGATGTACGGCACGCTGAACAAAGCTCCACTTACGATCGCTAGTTACCGCTTCTCTACGGGCACGATTACTCCACTGATCGACGTAACCACGTGTGGAATGCAGCCGCCGCTAGTGGCGGGGAAACATGTGACCAGCAGCGACTTGTCGATTTCTGGAGACGATCGACGGATTGAGATCAATGCAGGCGGCAACCAGTTCGGAAACCGCACGTTCGCGATCGTGTACGACAAGAAGAAAGGATGCCGCTGGTACAACACGCAGACTGGACAGATTGGCGGCAGCTGGGGGCCGACTGGACAGGCGATCGTGCCCGAGAATTTTCTGATCAATCATGCGTACATTTCGGGCAATGGACGCTATGTGAAGTTGTCGGTCGGGCATAAAGGCTACTACGTGTGGGATGTGACCTCCCTAAACGTGAGGCCATGTTATGTACGCGGCGGCCCCAACTGCAGTGGGTATGGGTCGCTGGGCTATGACACGCAGATCAATGCGCCAGGCGTGACCGATGAGATGAATACGTATCGGCGTCCATTGAGTGACCTGAGCAATATCACGCAGCTGGTAGATCCGCTCCCGCTTCCGCACCTGTGGGGAATGGAAAAGCATTTCACATGGACAGGCGGACATTTGAACAACAGTGCGCCGGTATGCGGAGCGACTTACAGCCCCGATGGAATTACCGATATTAAGCAACCGTATGACACGGAGATTTTTTGTATTGAGACGGACCTGACGGCGTCGACACTATGGCGCTTCGCACACAACCGGGCGGTATGGGATCCGGAATATTTCTGGTCGGAACCGTTCGGGAATGTTTCGCTCGATGGAAGGTTTTTCATGTTCTCGTCGAGTTGGGACAACCAGGTGGGAGTCAATGAGAATGGAGATCCCCGGTCGGACGTTTGGATTGTGAAGTTGGATTGAGGCGGCTGGATGCCGCCCAGTGCTCGATGGTCAGTAGGCAGTTTGACGCCCCGGCGCCTGAAGCCGCGCTCTTAAGGGATCCCGTATCGTAGTGCTGAAGCGCTGCACCACCAAAAATCGGTTGCCAGTTCTCAGTTCGGCGTAGGAACGGGTAGGGGGCCTTCGACTCCGTGATGCGATTCGAAGCGAATCGGACTCCGTCGCTCAGGATGACCAGAGCAAAGTTATGCGTCGTCGTAGTCTTCCGTCAACGACTTCAAAAAGGCGACCAGGGCATTAATATCTGAATCGCTGAGAGACATTCCCTTGAATTCGGATGGCGGGTTGCGAAGTAGTCCCATGCGTGCGAGCTGAGAGCTACGAATGTAGAAGCGGACAACGTCACCGAAGGTGAGCGTGCTACCGTTGTGGAAGTACGGCTGAGAGTCTTCCAGATCACGCAATACTGAGGTCTTGAACTGGGCGATGGTGTTGGGCAGACCATTGTCGACAGAACAATCCTTCCCTGCCGCGCACACAACTGACTTGAGGCTCGCCTGTGGCTTGGGCATATCGGGATTAAGGTACACGTTCCACAGGCCGAGGTCAGCGTACTGCGGACTATCGATAGTCGTGGCACGACGGAAACGTTCGGACGCGTTCGGATGATTGCCGCTGGCCGGAAGATAGAGGTCGTAGTTCTGGCTGCGCTCGGCGAGGGACGGGATGGCGAGGGCTGCAAACGCACCCGCACTGTGAACGCCGTCATATTCATCCTGCGAGAGGCCGGTGTTATGAAATGCAAAGTCGGAGAAATCGGGCGCGGGATGGCAGGAGGCGCAATTGCCGGCGTGTTGCGAACCGTCTTGCGCTCCTGCAGCGGCGTTCAGAAAAATTTTGAGGCCGGCCAACTCCGTCGGCCCGAACTGGAAGGGCTGGGCGTGGTAGCGGAAGTTGCCCATCGTGCCATCGACGAACTTGGGACTGGAAAGGCCGACGACGATCTTATAGAGGCGCTGGCTGTACTGGGCGACGGATTCTCCGCCGTTGGGCTGCACGGGCAGATGGTTGATGCGGAGAAAAACGTCGTACGGCGATCCGATGTAGCGGCCGAATTCGTCTTGTTGAAAGAGCAGATCACCCATATAGGTGGCGATGCACTTGGCGACCAGATGGAGAATCTGGTCGTCGCTCGCGGATTGAACGTCGATGCGGTCGGCGGCGGGAATCAGCAGGTCGGAAGTGATTCTGGAATCTTTACCCAGAAAGAGGGTGCCGTAGGAAAGGCTATTGGTGCGATCTGCAGCGAGTTGACTGGAGCCGTCGTCGCCGCGAATGATCGCAGCGATGTGAGCGAGCGCCTGTTGAGACTGGTCCGGCGCCCATCCAAAATTGCGACCCGTAAGGGTGGCCTCGACGAGATCAATGGGCGTGGAAAACTCCCCGTCGAAGTGAAGAAATACCGGTCCGGCGTGAGGCTGCAGCGAACCCACCATGTGCATCGAGTTGCGCGGAGTCTCGGTGAAGCCGTTCATGGGGAGCGGGATGGGACTCCGCGTCGTGTAGTCGGAGTAAGTGCGGTTACCGGCGCCGGGGACTCCTTGAAATTCGGTGACGAAGTGACAGGAGCGGCAGTTGATCGACTGGCCGGCGAAAGGCCCGGGCAGCGGGCCATTAGGAGTGGGAACGGTGGCAACGACAGGATCGCCGACAGCGAGAGGATCGTTAACTCCGGTCAAGTGCGCGGCGAAATACTGAGCGAAGCGCGTATCGAGAAAGAGTCGCTCGCCGATGGAGTCTTCTGCGGGAGTCGATTCCTCTTCCGAAGGAAATGAGGGCGCATCGCCCGCGCCGCAACTCAGCGTGAAAGTCAGCAAAGCACACAGTGCAACATAAAAAAAGGCAATTTTCTGCAATGACGCTATGAATCGGATCATTCGTCCCGCCCACACAAGTTGGAATCGAAACAGCGATCAGTGGCTGTGACGCCGGAAGATCTGCTGGAATTCGTACGAAACGTCGAAGCGATAAATCACGCCAACACTGTTGTCGTTCAGCCCGAAATTGGGTGAGAAGCTTATGGTCGGGCCGCGCGGAATGTTGAATGCGACTGCCGGGCCGGCATAGTGTGAGGTCGACTTCAGCCCAAAGCTGTCGAGCGTGCCGAGTCCTCCGTAGAGTTCGGCGCCGACGGAGAAGTTCTCGCGACAGAAGAAGCAGTCCTTGCGTCCGGCCGCGAGCTGCAGCGGGCGGCTCACACCTAGCGCGTAGCCGAACTCCCACGGCTCGGATTCAACCAGGTTCTTCTCGGCGATGAAGTTTTCGGAGATATTCCAGCCGCGGATTCCGCTCGAGAGGATGAGCTTGAGTTCGAGTTCACGTTCGACGTCGGCGCGCGCGACTCCGTTCGGAATACGCAGGTCGGCGATGCTGTCGTTGCCGACGACTTCGAGCAGACTGCGGTCGGCGCTGAGGTTTTCATATTCGATGTAGAGAACGGGATTAATGAAGTGTTCCCGGAACAAAGGACGAAAACGGTTTTCCCAGCGGAATCCGGTGAAGATTGTGCTGTCGTTCGAGGTACTTTGTCCGGAGAGGTAGAACTCGCTCGTCCACCAGGCTGTAGCGCCATACTCAAGCTCGAGCGTCTCGCTGAAAAATGAATTGCCGTACTTGGGAGCTGCCTGCAAGCTCTTGAACGAGACTTCAAGATTGCCGGGCTCTTCCATGTCGGTGGAATAAGTGACAAAGTAGGGACGTTCCTGAGCGGAGCTAAGAGCCACAAAAAAGGTGGCGAAAAGAAAAAGGGCGAGCGTGGACCTCATTGATTGTCCGTCCTTGCTGTTGAGGAATTCTCTTTGGTTTCGCCGGCGACCTTGAGTGACTTCACATAGGTAATCACCTGCCAGATCTGGGCATCGCCGAGCTTCGACCACGAAGGCATTCCCTTGCGCAGGTTGCCGTTAAAGATGATCCAGCGAAGGTCGCCTTCGGTGGCGTCGTTCTGAATCCGCTCGGAGCGCAAGGAAGGCCGCTTGGCACTGGTGCCCTGCGCGTCATTGCCGTGGCAGGGAGCGCAGTGGTCGGCAAAGACCCGGTGACCGGCCTCGACTGCGTCTTCCTGGCCGTGATAAGGGTTCGTCTTTTCGTGGTCGCGGGCGGGAACATTCTTGAGCCAAGCCCCATCGGCGGCGGCAAATGCAAGCAGCGTGCAAGCCAGGAGTACCGTAAAAGTCGCCATCCGGAGGGCGGAGAAAGCGCCGGGCTCCGGTCTTCTAAGGACGGCGGATGAGGATGAATTCGCAGGCGCGCGCCTGGACATTTTCGGAATCTCCTAGGGGCTATCGTAGTTATATGCAACTCTGTTGCAACTGAACAATCAAGATCGTAGCTGCCGACATGGGTGAGCGTCAATAGGCGGGCGACATTTTCTGTTTCAGGATTGTTGCAACCAGATGCAACGCGGGCCTTTCAACTGGCGGAAGAGGATCGGCACTGGGAGCAGTATCCGCCGACTTCGAGGCGACTGACGACGATGTGGAATTGGCACTCGCGCTGAATTTGTCCCTTGAGGCGATCGAAGAGAGCGCTTTCGAATTCCATGATGCGTCCACAGCGGAGGCAGGCCATGTGGACGTGATCGCGTTGAGGTCGGCGTTCATAAAAATGCTTTTCACCCTGCATGTGCATGAGATCGAGCTCGTCGATGAGGCCGTGACGCTTGAGGAGATTCAGAGTCCGGTACACGGTGACGCGATCTATGTTTGGGTCGAGACGCCGCGCGTGGCGCAAGATCTGGCTGGCGTCGAGATGTTGCTTGGCGGTTTCGACGACGCTGAGGATCTGGCGGCGTTGGCGTGTGAGACGAATTCCACGCGACGTCAGTTCGGCCTGTAATCGGCCGGGCGCTTCGGTTTGAGGAAGAGGCATGGAAGCTCTCCGAATCTTCTTGCCACTCGTATGCAACTGGATTGTATGCGTGGAAATGAGCACAGGCAAGTGGGGAGTCATTGGGCAGTTCCTAGTTCTCGGTTCTCAGTTCCCGGTTCTCAGTTCTCGGGAATTGATAGCAGCGCTAAAGCTCGACGTCGCTTCAAAATGAAGTCACGGCAACCTGCCGCGAAAGTGGGCATGGGCGAGAGTAATGTTTTGTGGCCTTCAATTGACGTATCTGCCCTGCCACAGCCCGTCACTGATATGACACGCATCTAAGGTTGTGGGCGCGATTTTCTGATTTAGAATCAACGCAGAGGCCACTTCGACTCCAATTGAGAACTTTGGACCAGGCATTGCATCTGTCGACCATTTGAGCGAACCCATGGCCATCAAGCTGAGAATTCCAAGAGGCGGAAGCAAAGGGCACAAAAGCCGCATGCTTCCTAACGACCCGGTTGTGCGGTTCGCCCTGCTGGCATTCCTTTCTATTTCCTGCTTCATTATCGGATTCTTCTCCTACTGGTACGTTAAGTACGACCGCATCATCGAGCAGCGATTCCGTGGGCCGGTGTTCACGAATTCGGCAAAGATTTATGCCACTCCGCGCGTGGTGAAGGTCGGGCAAAAAGATTCAGTGCATGAGATCGCATCCGAACTGCGGCACGCGGGTTATGCGGAGAAGGAAGGCGATTCTCTACTAGGGAGTTACCGCGTCAAGGGAAATGCGATCGAGATTCTGCCGGGACCGGAGTCGTACCACAGCCCGGAACCAGCAACGATCAAGGTGTCAGACGGGCAAGTCGAGTCGATTTCGAGCCGGGGAGCGGGAGAGCTGGCGGCCTACGAATTGGAACCGCAACTGGTGACGTCATTGTTTGACGCAGAACAGCGTTCCAAGAGGTCACTAGTGAAGTACGACGACATTCCGAAAGTGATGGTGGACGCGGTCACCTCCATCGAGGACCGCCGGTTCTTCCAGCATAGCGGCGTGAACTTTTTCCGGCTGGCAGAAGCGGCGTGGGTTGATTTCACTCATCAACGGCACCAGCAGGGTGGATCGACAATCACGATGCAGCTTTCACGCGCATTCTTCCTGACACCGGAAAAAACGCTCAGGCGCAAGCTGATCGAAATGTTGATCGCGGTCGAACTCGAACAGAAATTTTCGAAGCAGCAGATTTTCGAGTTCTACGCCAACCGTGTTGACCTGGGACAGCGCGGATCGTTCACGATCTCGGGGTTTGCGGAAGGCGCGCATTCGTACTTCAACAAGGATCTGAAGGACATCACGATACCGGAGGCGGCGCTGCTGGCGGGGCTGATCCAGGCGCCGAGCTACCTCTCGCCATATCGCCATCCTGAGCGCGCGCTGGAACGTCGGAACACGGTGCTCGAGGCGATGGTGGAAACGCGCGCGATCACCCGCGATCAGGCAGACAAAGCGAAGGCGACACCACTGAAGCTGGCGCCGCCAAATGTCGAAGCGAGCGATGCTCCATATTTCGTAGACATGGTCCGCGACACAATCATCAGCAAGCTGAACGAGCGTGAAGTCAACGAGCAGGCGTATCGCATCTACACGACGCTTGATCCGGAACTGCAGCGCGCAGCGGCGCAGGCGGTGGAGAGCGGAATCAAGCTGGTCGACGAGCAAGTCACAAAGATGCGGACCAAGAAAAAGAAGATCGGGAAGAACAAGTACGAGACGACGGTCGCGCCCGGTCCGCAGGCACAGGTGGCATTGGTGGCGATGGATCCGCGCACTGGCGAGATTCGCGCGCTGGTGGGGGGACGGAACTACGGCATGAGCCAGCTGAATCATGCGCTGGCAAAGCGTCCGACGGGATCTATCTTCAAGCCGTTCGTCTACGCAGCGGCCATGAATACGGCGCTGGATGGCTCGCCGACAGTGATCACGCCGGCGTCGACGGTGCCGGATCAGCCGTCGACGTTCACGTACGGCGATCAGATTTACGAGCCGCGCAATTACAAGGAGGAATACCACGGCGACGTGACGTTGCGTTATGCGCTTGCGCTGTCACTGAATAATGCGACGGTGAAAGTGGCGGAAGAGGTTGGTTACGACAGGGTAGCAGACCTGGCGAAAACCGCCGGAATCACGTCGGTGAAAGCGACACCGGCGATGGCGCTGGGAGCCTACGATGCCACGCCAATCGACATGACGGCAGCGTACACGACATTTGCGGACGGAGGGGTACGGCTATCACCAGTGTTGGTAGATTCCGTGCGGAATGCCAAAGGCGACGTGGTGATGAATTTCGGCACCGACAAGAAGCAGGTGCTCGATCCGCGCGTCGCGTACATCATGACGAACATGATGGAAGGCGTGCTGAATTTCGGTACTGCGTTTTCGGTGAGGTCGCGGGGATTTACGGCGCCCGCAGCAGGGAAAACGGGCAGTTCCCATGACGGATGGTTTGCCGGGTATACGAGCAATCTGCTGTGTATCGTCTGGGTCGGGTATGACGACTACAGCGACTTGCGGCTCAGTGGTTCGCAGACGGCGGCGCCTATCTGGGGCGAATTCATGAAGAAGGCGGTGACGCTGCCCGCCTATTCGGATGTCAAGCCGTTCAGCCAACCGCAGGGCGTGGTGGACGTCCAGTTGGACAAGGTAACGAACCGGCTGGCCACTCCGTCCTGCCCGGACACCTACACGATTGCATTTGTAGCCGGGACAGAACCGCACGACACTTGCGATCAGAGCACCGGAATTGGTGGGTTTTTCTCGAAGATTTTCGGCGGAAATGGCGAAAAGCCGTTACCTCCGCCAACCACCAACGGGAACCCGAACGCGGTAGCCGGTGTCCAAAATCAGGAGGACCCTGCGAAGAAAAAGAAGGGGTTCTTCGGCAAGCTGGCCGGGGTGTTCAAGGGCGACAGCGACTCGAATAACAAAAAACAAGAGCAGCCGTCTAAGACTACTGACAGCGGTGCGTCTCCGCAGTAGGCTGGTTTCGTGGCTTGAAAGTTGCAAGAGGGCAGACACCGGGCCTTGAAACCTATGGAACCGTGAAGTTCTGAGGCGCTCGGCCGGGAGGTGGCTATGCTTTCCTGGATCCGCATCACTCTATCCCTCGTTGTTCTCCTCGGGATTGCTGTCCTTCCATCGTACGGTCAAAGCTCCGAACAACTGCAGGTAGGGCCGCCGCCGTTGCACCGCGCGGAGCCGCCAGCGCCGGGGGCTACCGTCGAAGAGCTCGAAAAGGGCGGGGACATGCTGCGCACCGAGAAGAATTTTCTGGACGCCATTGACTATTACCAGGCGGCATTGAAGCTCCAGCCGAACAGCTCGACGTTGCTCAACAAGATGGGCATCTGCGAAATGATGCTGCAGCGGTTCAAGGAAGCGAAGAAAACGCTGGAGCGCGCGATCAAAGCGGATCGCAAGCATGCGGATGCGTACAACAACCTGGGCGTCGTGTACTACCAATTCGGCGTGTTCCACCACGAGAGCGGCAACTTCAACAAGGCCATCAAGATGTACGACAAGGCGATTGCGCTGAACCAGGATTCGGCTTCGTATTACAACAATCGCGGCGCGGCGCAATTTGCGAAGAAGCACTTTGAGCTGGCGACAGCAGACTACGCCATGGCGCTCAATCTGGATCCCGACATCTTCGAGCGAACCTCGCGAGCGGGAGTGCAGGCGATGCTTCCCTCTCCTCAAGACAAGGCCAGGTACGACTATGTGCTGGCCAAGCTGTATGCCAAGAGCGGGGTGACCGATCGTTCGCTGCACTACCTTCGCAAGGCGATGGAGGATGGGTACAAGGATATTTCCAATGTGTACAAAGACACGGAGTTCGCTGAACTGCGCAAAGATCCGAGGTTCGTGGAGTTGATGGCCGCCAAGCCGGTTGCGCTGCAGGAGTGAGACTGCAGTGGGAAGTGGTCAGTGGGCTGATAAAGACTTAAGTATGAGGTAGTTGGCTGCAGAAAATTCTTTTTTCGGGCGACCGAAACTTTTGTCACGTATCGGTGTTTTACCGCCGTAACTACTCCTGAAAGCAAACAGGGTGAGTAAGGAGAAACTGAAGCCCACCGATTGCTAAACCCGAGCACGCCCCAAGCAGGCAATCGGTGGGTAGTTTAAGCAAAGAGTTCGCATTCACTGCCGCCGGTTCGCCGACCGTTCCCCCTCCTCGCTGAAAACCTGAGCTAGCCGCCGCGCTCGGAAATGTAGTCATCCACGACCTTCTTCCACTTACCTTGCGCTTTGAGGATGTATTCGATCGCGTCGCGGGCGGCGCCATCGCCGCCAGCATGGGGGGTAGTCCAGTGGGCTTCGGCTTTGACCTCAGGGCGGGCGTTCTTGACCGCGATCGCTAATCCAACCAGACGCATCACGGGAAGGTCGATGACATCGTCGCCGACAAATGCAGCGTTGGCAGCGGTAATCCCCTCTTTCTCCAGGATCTGGCGGAATACGCTCGCTTTATCCTGGATGCCTTGATGCAGGTGGTCGATCTTTAGATCACGAGCCCGCAGTGCAACGGTTTCGGAGATGCGTTTGGTGATGAGACCCGTTTTGACACCGGCGAGGCGGGCAAGCGAAATAGCGGTTCCGTCATGGGCGTGAAATCCCTTAGCTTCGATCAGCGCGGTACTGTGAAAGCCGAATCCACCCTCGCCAACGTGCTTCGCGGATTGCTGCAATACACTCTGCTGGGTTCCCGAGGGGGCTGGAAAGATCCATATTTTTCCGTCGGTTAGAACGCCGTCCACGTCAAAAAGTATGAGACGAATTTTCTGCGCGCGCGCTTTGGACATTGCCGGAAGTTTAACATCAGAGGTCCGTTCTTAATGCTCAGGAGCCGGGAAACCCGGGAGTGCGCTCGGCGTATCCTAATGGTTGCGTTTCTTACACTTCGGAGCTGATCACACATTTTCGTGCTTTTGCACTGGGAGATTGCACTAAAATAGAGGCTAATCCGAACGACTGGATTCCTCCCCACTGGTCCATGTCAACGACCCGTCCCAAGTTGAGGCTGGACGAGCAGTCCTTTCAGGATTTGCTGGCCGCCGCGTTCACGATCCAAGAGCACAATGCCCGGCGCAAGAGTGCCGTTGCAGCGCAAAAGCCATGTCCACATTGCGGTGCGCCGCTGCCGAAAGATCAGGAAATGTGCGCTCAATGCGGAAGCGACCGGGATGGTTTACGCTCGGGCGAGCGTCTGCAACGGAACTGGGCATCGATGTGGATGATGAGCCAGGGGCAGCAATTCCAAGTTCCTGAAGAAATAGCGCTCGAAGACAAAATTGAAGAAGAACTGGAGCTTCCCGCGATTGACGACATACCACAGACTCAAGAGGTACTAGAGGCTCACGAACCCGAGAAGATAGAAACAGCCGAACAATTCTCGGTTGAAGGCTTGCGAATTTCGGAAGTGATCGAAGAATTGAAACGGCCGGCGGAACTGGAAGAGGAGCACCCCAAAGAGGCAGAGGATCTAGCAGTCCAGCAGGCGAGTGTTGAAGAGCCACACTATGCCGAAGAGTTTGGAGAGGCCGATCTGGTTCCTGTAGAAGGCGAATTGGCCACAACAGACGCGACGCAACTGGCGCCGCATAAGTTCGAGTGGAATGATCTGGCGTTCTGGAAAAAGCCACTTAAGCTGCGCTTTGACCGAGCAGATTTTTACTTAGGGTTGTCGATTCTAATCGCGGCATTCGTTCTGGTTTGGGCCGCGACCAGCACATCGGCGTCAGGAAACAATGGGGCGCAGCGACGCCCTCGGCTCACCTTCTGGGAACAGGCACTGGTAGACCTGGGACTGGCGGAAGCGCCTGATGCTCCCATATATCACGGCGATCCCAAGGTCCAAGTGTGGGTGGATCCGCATACTGCTCTGTACTACTGCGCGGGCGAAGAACAATACGGCAAGACACCAGACGGTCACTACACTACCCAGCACGAAGCGCAAATGGACCAGTTCGAACCCTCTGAGCGTAGTGCATGTGAGTAAACGCAGCATTTAGCAATTGGTATTTGGCGATTAGCAAACGAACTCAAGTATTTGACGATTTGGTCCGGCCTTCCTAGAGATCCACTCTCAACAAACCAATTTTCGTGATTACCGCGATTTTCCGCGTGCCTCTGGCCTCTCGACCCGCATAGTCTGCATCTAGCTAGATGGGCGCCTGGCAAGGGCGTTGGGGCCGTGTGCTGCTGTCCTTTGTGTTTTCGAGTTTCCCGTCGTGCCTGCGATCGAAAAAGTGAGAACAGACGCGTGTTACGCGCAGGCGCGATCCATCTTCACGGCAGTGAGTAGAGTTCACTCGAGTGAGAGAGAGTTTGCATGAGAAGAGTCTTCGGGAAGGCGATTCCATCCGGCTACTTTGTCACGATCATTGTCGTTCTGGCCGTACCGGCCATCGCGCAGGATAAAAAGGAAGCGACGTTCAAGGTGGCGCCGAGACCGATCGTTTCGATCACGAACAACTATGGTCCGATCACAGTTACCGGATCGGGGGATCAGCAGGTTGTGGTGACGAGTGAATCACGCTCCGCGTCGGTGAAGTTCGAAAATGAGCAGCACGGAAATCGAATTCAATTGCGCGTAGTTTCGTCGACACCTGGTGACAATTTGGCCGAGTACATGGTCGTGGTACCGAGCGATGCATGGGTGACGGTGCGATCGTCTGGTGCGCCGACGCGGGCGGAGAAATTACGTGGCGACGTGTACATCGAAGCGGTTACTGGACCGGTCACCGTGAGCGAAATGCACGATGCTCATATTCACTTGCGGTCGCTAGAAGCTCCAATCACGCTGACAAGGATTCATTCCTGCCAGATAGATGTGAATTCCCTAAGCGGGGACGTAATCCTGCGAGATGTGACGGAATCTCTGACGAGCGTGCACGCTGGCGGTGGAAGAATACTATTTGAGGGCGATCCGGGAACGAACGGGGACTACGACCTAACCAGCAACACTGGGGACCTGGATGTTTCGATTCCTGCAAAGGCGGTGGTAGACATCAAGCCCCGATCCCTACAAGGGGACTTGAGCGCAGAAGCACTGACGAATCCGTCCGGAGAGGGCGGACAACACTTCGTGCCGAAATCCAAATTGTCGGCCGCCTCCGTTTTTGTGCTGCGATCCTTCCGCGGCAAAATCCACGTCAAGCGGCCTTAAGGGAGAGGTAATACGGTAGCCTACGGCTTATGTAGCGAAGGCCAGTTCGTGCTGACGCGCTTCATACCAGAGCGCTAGTTCCACGCGGTTCCAGAACCCGAGCTTGTCGTAGATGACACGGAGGTCGTTCTTGACGACGTGCTCGGTTGTGCCGAGGTGATTGGCGATGTCCCGGTTCTTGAGCCCTGAGGCGACGAGTCGAATGATGAAGTCTTCTCGCTGGCTTGGTGTGCGGCCGGGCTCATTCTGGATTGTTCCTCTAACCATAGCTGCCTCCGATATAAAAATGTGGCGAGTTTCACGCGCTTGATGCCATCTTTAATGCCGAACCTGATGAACATCCGGTTGAAGTGAGCCTTGACCGTACGTTCCGCGATATTCAGGACTCCGGCGATTTCCGAGTTGTCACAGCCTTGAAGAAGCAGATCGATGATCTGTTGCTCCCGGCGTCCTAGGTGGCTGAGTGAATCGTTCATGTACTGCACCTCACGGCTGCGTGGGGGACGGCAAAGCGACTGGCGTCACATCCCCGACCGGCACGCATCTAGGATTTCCGCATTACACAAACAGTTAGCATCCGCGCGACCACTCAGGTCATATTCGGGTTAAAGAGGTGTGAAAAACTGTAGGGGGGTGTGTTTTTCGGGAGAAAACGGAATTTGGCGAAGAGACGCGAGCCCTAAGGCACAAGCATTTTTCGCTGCAATAAGGCAAACTCCTTAGGACAAAAGTGCCGGAAATTTGGCGGCATTGGGGAAGGATTACACAAAGGTTCCGTTTCGGAACCGACGTCCCGAGCCGCTTATAATGCGAAAGTGGACTTTAAACTCATCTCTGACTATCGCCCGCGTGGAGATCAGGGAAAAGCAATCGAAAGCCTGACCCGCGGTCTCTTTGACCGTGAGCAACATCAGGTCCTTTTGGGCGTGACCGGGTCTGGTAAGACGTACACCATGGCCAAAGTAATAGAGGAGGCCAACCGCCCAACCCTGGTCATGGCGCACAACAAGACCCTGGCGGCCCAGCTTTACCACGAGTTCAAGAGCTTTTTCCCGCACAATGCGGTGGAGTACTTCGTCTCGTACTACGACTACTACCAGCCTGAGGCCTACGTTCCGGCGGCCGACCTCTACATCGAAAAGGAATCGACGATCAACGATGAACTCGACAAGCTTCGTCTCTCAGCGACGCGTTCGCTGTTTGAGCGACGCGATTGCCTGATCGTGGCGTCGGTGAGTTGCATTTACGGCCTGGGTTCTCCCGAGGCGTACTACGGGATGCTGCTCTTTTTGGAGAAGGGGCAGAAGATCAAGCGGCAGGACATCACTCGCAAGCTCGTGGACATTCTCTACGAGCGGACGGAGGGAGAGTTCCGGCGCGGAACCTTTCGCGTACGCGGAGACGTGATCGAGATTTATCCGACTTATGACGACAATGCGTATCGGATCGAGATGTTCGGGGACGAAGTGGAGTCGCTGGCACAGATCGATCCACTATTCGGCACAGTGAAACAGAAATACCTGCGGCTGCCGATTTATCCGAAGACGCACTACGTGATGAAGGACGAGACGAGAACGTCGGCTGTCGCATCGATCAAGCAGGAATTAGCGTGGTGGGAAGTCGAACTCGAAAAGCAGGGCCGCGCGGTGGAAGCACAGCGCGTGCACCAGCGAACGATGTACGACCTGGAGATGATAAAGTCGGTCGGCTACTGCCATGGCATCGAGAACTACTCGCGCCACTTTACTGGCCGCTTGCCGGGCGAGCCTCCGCCAACGCTGCTGGACTACTTTCCGCGCGACTACCTGATGTTCATCGACGAGTCGCACCAGACCGTGCCTCAACTGCACGGCATGTATCACGGGGACCGGTCGCGGAAGCAGACGCTGGTGGAATATGGATTTCGGCTGCCGTCGGCGCTCGACAATCGTCCGCTGACCTTCGAGGAGTTCGAGCATCGCACGAACCAGTTGGTGTACGTATCTGCGACGCCGGGACCATACGAGCTGACAAAATCGTCGGGTGTCGTAGTCGAGCAGATCATCCGTCCGACGGGGCTGATCGATCCGCCGGTCGAGATACGATCGGTGAAGGGGCAGATCGATGATTTGCTGCACGAGATCCGGGAGCGCGCGGCGCGCCATGAGCGCGTGCTGGTCACGACGCTGACGAAGCGTATGGCAGAAGATCTAGCCGAGTATTACGCGGAAGTGGGCGTGAAGTGCCGCTATATGCACTCCGAGATCGAGACGCTGGAGCGGGTGAAGATTCTGCGCGATCTGCGGAAGGGCGAGTTCGATGTACTAATTGGAATCAACTTGCTACGCGAAGGGCTGGATCTACCGGAAGTATCATTGGTAGCGATCCTGGATGCGGACAAGGAAGGATTCTTGCGATCGAGCGGATCGCTGATCCAGACGATCGGACGATGCGCGCGGAATCTGAACGGGCGCGCGCTTCTGTATGCCGACACGATGACCGACTCGATGAAGAAGGCACTCGATGAGACGAATCGGCGGCGAGCAATCCAGCAAGCCTACAACGAAGCCAATGGAATCACGCCGGCATCGATTGTGCGGCCGGTGGATATGTCACTGGCGGCAATCGTGGGAGCGGACTACACCGATCTGACGACAGCCGAGAAAGACGGGATTCCCGAGTTCAAAACGCAGGAAGAGCTGGATGCGTACATCGCCAAGCTCGAGAACGATATGCGGGAATCGGCAAAGCGGTTTGAGTTCGAGAAGGCGGCAAAGTTGCGCGACGCGATCAAGGAATTGAGAACGAAAGAGTTCTTGATCGCGTAGTTTGCGGAAAAGCGAGCTTCCTCAGCAGCTAAGGCCGTCCGGGTATACAAGCTCCTTATCGCAGCACTGAGGCGCTGCGCCATCCAAAAGGCTACCCCATCAGCATTCCATCTGGGGGTTCGTAAGCAAAAGCAAGATCGAAGCGTTCAGTGTCGATCGTGGTCGTGGTCACGATCATGGTCGCCGTGATGATGCCGCCACTCCCAGTACTGTTTCTGCTCTTCTTTGCCGAGATGGCGGTAATCGCGGTGTGGATCGCGGTGGGTTTCGACTGCCCACTGGTTGTAATACACGACCTCGTTGTTGTCCCATCGATGATAGTCGTTGTAGTAAGGATCGTAGGCGCGGTAGTGATGCTCGGCGCAGCCCGCAAGTCCGAGCGGCAGGACGAGTGCCAGCGTCAGCAAGAATGTATTCGTCCAGCGAGATCGTCTGATCACGAGGTTGAGTCCCTCCGGGTCATTAGGCTCCAAGCATCAGGTTCGTTGCAGAACGAGGCGCAGTCGTTGCCTTGGAAATGGGTTGCCTAAGAGAAGAAGAAAAGAGACGACTCTGTCGGGATCGCCTCTTCACTGTCGGAACGTTGGGAGCCGGGAAAGTAACAACCGAGACGCAGCAAGATGCGTTTCTACGGAGCTGCGGTATGACGGAGTCGTTTCCACACTAATCGGGCCGCAAGGAAAAATACGGCGCCCCAGAGCAGCAGGCTCGGGCCGTTCGAGAGGAAGAATAGGGCGACACTAATGAGGCTATCGACGACACCACGATAACCCTCGACGGCAGCATTGCTGAGGCGAGTGGAGGTCGAGGGCGGCACGATCTGAAGCTGCGATTTGTAGTCTTCCGCGACGTTGACGTTGATGGTCGCGAAGGTCACCTGGTTCGAGAGGCTCTTGCGCTCGGCTTCCATCTGCTCGATCTCGCCGCGAACGCGATCGAGTTCCTGCTCGACTTCGAGCACGTCCGAGAGTTTTCCAGTGCGGTTCTGCAAAAGATCAGTCAAGCGATTCGAGGTGTTGCGCGCGTTGTCGAGACGCGCCTGCAGGTCGACATACTGCGAAGTGACATCCTGACCGCTTTGCGATTCGGAATCGAGCCGGCCAAGAGTCTTTAACTCTGCGATGGTCGAGTCGAGTTGATCGGAGGGCACGCGCAGCGTCGCGGAAAGAGTGCGGCCGCTGCCGGAGGCGCCGCCGGTTTTCAGATCAGCGAGATATCCACGATGGCGGGCGAGGATCGTCTGTATGGAGCCGCGAGCCTTGTCGAACTCGGTCGTGATCAAGGAAAGCTGTGCAGTGCGGATGATCATGGGGCCGGAGGCAGAGCTCGCGGTAGATTTCGTCTGTCGTTGCGCAGTCAGTTCGTGGTTGCCGGCCTCGAGTTTCGCGGACAACTCAGACTGGTTTTTATTGAGATAACTGTATAGAGCAACGCCGTCGCGATTGATTGGGGCGGGGCGCGGCGGCGCTACGGGTGCTGACGCAGCGGGAACTTCCTCCCGCCCACTGGAGGCGGATGGTGGAATCGAAGCGCGTTCGAACTTCTCTTCACGACGGAGCGTCGGCAGTCCCATGACAGCGAGTACCAGGACCGCGAATGCCCCCACTAAGGCCGGCTTGAACCAGGGACGCGTGAAGAGCTTTCGCGCGATAATGCGTTGAGATTGGCGAGCACTCGACTTGCGCTCCACAATCGCAGATTCGACGGTGGCCGGGATGGCGGAGTCCGGACTTTCGATCTTCCAGACGGCAACGGTCTGCGAGACCTCGCCGAGGTCAGTGGCGAGCGCCTGACACCCTGAGCATTCTTTCAAGTGAGCGGCGGCTTCTCGGGCGCGATCAGCGGGAAGCTCGCCGTCGAGGTAGGCCATCAGTTCTTCGGGTTCGATGAAGTGTGCCGTTCTGTTCATATGGCCTCACCTTCTGCGCGCGTCAGTCTTGCAGTTTCATGCGGCGCGCCCGCCGCTGCTGTTTCGTTCAATTCCCTTCCAGGATCAAGCTGTTTCCTTAACGCCATCCTTGCTCGAAACAAACGCGAGCGAACCGTGTTCACGGGTAATTCCAGGAGCGCTCCGATCTCGGCATAGCTGAGTTGCTCGTATTCGCGCAGCATCAGGATGTCGCGTTCGGATTCGTCGAGTTTCTGAAGCGCCTGCCGGATCCACAGCACCGCATCAGAATCGGCATGTGCAGACGGCTCGGTTATTTCTTCCAAAGCAGGACCGTCTTTTGCACGCTTGCGACGCTCGGCCAATAAGAGGTTCATTGCGATGCCATACAAATAAGTGCGAAGAAGCGCGCGGCGCTCATAGTGCTCGACGGCGCGGATCAGGGCGACAAAAGTATCTTGCGTAAGATCCTCGGCGCGCTGATCGCCATTCAGGCGGCGGCGAAAGAACCCATAGAGCCTGCCGTGGTAGCGCGAATACAACTCCTCGAAGGCGGCACGTGATCCTGCCTGAAACTCCAGCATCAGGGCTTCGTCGGTGAGCGTGATGGGCGCCACGTTACTCCAGGCTGCTGTTCGGCAGCCTACATTCATAACCTGTAATGCCGGCAGACGGGAAAAAGTTCCGAGACAGCCGAGCCAAATCGGCGAGGATAGCGATCTCCCCTTTGTGTGAATGCAGTGTTACATGCCGGCTTGCACGGATTGGCGAGGCCGGATCGAAAAGGAGAACTCAGGCTGTAAGTGAAACTCTCCGAGGCACTTAACCGTTTAGTCGCTAAGCGGCATGCAGAAGAAATCGCAAAAAGGGTGGCATCTGGCGTGCCCAATTCCCCATGGTTATGGGCCCTAGGCGGTCATCGCCGGTGAATGACCGGGGTCTGGGCGTCGGTAGCGGACGAATCTGGGGAGGTTCCGTGCTGAATAATTTTCGCATTGCAATGGGGATCGTCTTCACGTGGCTGGTGTGCGTGGTCACGGTCGCACAAGGGCAGGCTCAATTGGGATATGTGTATGTCGGCACATGCGACGGAACGCCGTTCAATACACAGCTGAACGAGACCGATGTTTATTCACCGCAGGGAAGCTTCCGGATGGCGATCAATGGTGCCCAACAGAACGCGTGCCAAACCGCGATGATCTTTGACGCAACTGATGATCTGCGCGTCCTAAGTGCGCCATTTGGGGCAACCAATTTCAATCTGCTGAAGTTCGACAACTCGGGTCATCTGGCCGCGACACAAGGGCCGTTCAATTCTCCGGTTTCAGTTGCGCACGACCAGTCGGGAAACGTTTATCTCGGTGCGGGCAATGTGATCAGGATCGACGCGAACGGAAGTGTCACGAGCTTCGCGGTATCGGGTGGAGCGCGTTGGGTCACGCTGCTGGCCAATCAACATACGCTCTTGTACAGCGCAGCGAACGGCGACGTGAAGAGCTTCGATGTTTCGACGCAGCAACAAGGGCCGGACTACGCCCTGAATGCGGTCGCCACCGAGATCCGCGCGCTGCCCGACGACAGCATTCTGATCAATCGCAATGGCGCGATCACCCACTGGTTTCCGAAATGCAAGGGATGCCTCCCTTATGTACAAAAACTGGCCTATCAGATTCCAGCAAACGCGGACAGCATGGCGCTCGATCCCGACGGCGTCAGCTTCTGGACGATCAACACGTTCTACGACCAGGTGAATGGGCTAGGCAAAGCGAACGTATACCGTACGAACCTTGTGACCGGCGCGGCGATGGGAAGCTTCGCGCTGACGCCGCTGAATAATGGTCGGAGTTACTCAGGAACTATCGGGGTCAACGGGGATGGCTCGAACTCAACGGCGTCGGCGACAGCCTCGTTGGTATTTGCCAGCCAGGCGATCGGCACCACCAGCGGTGGAAAAGGCGCGATCATCACCAATACTGGACCAGTAGTGATCACTGCCAGCAAATTCGCGGTGAGCGGCGACTTCGCAATCAAGAACAACGCATGCGTGAAAGGCATCCTTCCGGGAGCACAGTGCACAGTCACAGTGACATTCAGCCCGACGCAGGTTGGCACACGCAACGGCACACTGATGGTTTTCGAAAACGCCAGCAATAGCCCGCAGACGATCGTGCTGACAGGCGAAGGCAAGGGCGCGACGACCACCACGCTGAGTTCGTCTCGGAACCCGTCCATCTACGGGGAGTCGATCACATTCACGGCGCACGTTACGAGCAACGCTGGGGGAACGCCCACTGGGACTGTCAGTTTCGTAAATGGCACGAAAGCTTTCGGCAAGGCGACGCTGAGCGGTGGGTTGGCGATGTTGACCACGACAACGTTGGCCGTAGGAAACGATTCGATTGTAGCGAAGTATAGCGGGGACAATTCGAACGTGAAGAGTGTTTCGGAGGCGGCGGCGCAAACTATATCGCAGGCAACGACGACAACGACTGTGGCTTCGTCGGTGAATCCGTCGCGCGCCGGCCAGTCGGTACGATTCACGGCGACGGTCAGCTCTCCGACCGCGAAAGTGACCGGAAGCGTGACCTTCATGGCCGGATCGGTGACGCTTGGCACCGCAAATCTTTCGAACGGCAAAGCGGGGCTGACGACATCATCGCTACCGGTGGGTAGCAACACGATCACGGTGACATATCCGGGGACGGTAAATATTCTCGGGAGCTCCGGATCGATGATGCAGACGGTGCAGTAAGGAGGCCTTTGGCTCTTGGCTAAAGGCTCCTAGCTATTAGAGTGTGGAAGCCGGACAACACCACGACATAGCTTTGCGATTGAGTGTCACCGCATAGTGCAAGATGCAATGAAAATGGCCCCAGGGATTCTTCCGCTGGGGCCGTGTTGTTTTCAGAAGTAAAGCTAGCGCGTTGCGGCGTCGGCATTCACCAAACCTGCGCCGGTGAAATGGTTGACGGACAGCTTCGGTGCGACTGTGAAGGCTCCCATAGCCGTAGAGGAGTCCTCGAAGGTTACCGTGACAACTCCGTGTTCAACCCGGTCAGCATCGACTTCAAACAAGAAAGGAAGCAGGGGTGGAAACGCGAAGTTAGCGAAAGTAAATGAATTGCCTGGGCCAAAGGTCCCGGGCGCGAAGGTGAGAATCAATGTGGTGCGGTCGGCACTGCGAGAGACGGTAATGTCGCCGCGCGTGATTCCGTGAGTTTGCCCCACAAAGAATCCGCTGCCACCTGCCGGATTCGACCAAAGCAAGTTTGCGGGACCGAGGTTGATAGAAATGCTGGTGACAGTGTGCGACGAATGACGGTTGATCGACACTCCCCAATAGTTCTTGACAAGAGGAAAGTCGCCAGTCGCGGTCAACGACACTGAGCCAGCTGACGCCGACGCATGGTCGCGCGTGCGTGATAGCGGCATGCGAGTGGCGGTCTTCTGCAGGCGTTTGTAGACATCTGCCGGCGACATGCTGCCCGGCCCACCGGCCGATTCAAGGACTAGCGCGGCCACGGCGGCGACATCTGGTGCGGCAGCGCTGGTTCCAAAGAAGTTCGGGAAGTTATTGCCGTCAACGTCAAACCCGAAGAAGGTCGTATCAACACCGTCGACACCGGTAATCTGCGGCACCTGGCGAACTTCCGGCTTGGGAAGACGGTTGCCAGCGGCGTCGAAGAGAATGGTCGCAGGACCAGGGGCGCTGAAATCCTCGGGGAAGTTGGTAATCGGATAGAACATGGCAGCGACGCCTTGTCCGTTGCGGGCCGCGGCATGTCCCCACGTGGTAGGAGTATTCTGGATTGCGCTCTCGCCCGCCCCATTGATGTCCACGTAACGAATACGGCGTGCTGGTCCATCATTCATCAGCGCAAACACGATCTGATACTTACCCGGATTGACGAAAGCCAGCTCGACGGCTTCATCGGTGGCGAGATTGTTGTCAGTGGTGTAGAAGACCGGCGAGTTGGGATCGTTGGGATCAAGCCAGTGTCCGGCAGCGTCGAAAAGGAAAACGTCGTAGTCGGTTTGCACCTTCCCTAGATCGAATGGCTCGTCCCACTGAAAGTCGACAACGTCTCCAAAGAACGAAGTGAAGGTCTGGGAGATACTGGAGCTCCCGTCGGGATTGTTGAATCTATGAAAACTCTTGGGTGAGAATCCGGCGGCAGTGAGAGCATTAAGATCGAGATTCTCCTTGCCCTGGGCAACCAACTTCTGGGCTGCCTTGAAGGAGACCGGTTGGTATGTCCCTTGGTACCCCTCCAAGCCGTTATTTCCGGACGAGGAGAAGTACACCGCACCGTTGGCGACGACCTGGTCAACGGTCTGGGCGAGCAATCCATCGGAGAACATCGGTTCAGCGAAGTAGATCACGTCGTCGACGATCACGTCAGCGCCAAACTTGCTGCGCAAGTTAAGAATATTGTTGGAGAAATCGACCTGACCATTGTTCGCGGTTGCGAAGGCCAACTCGGAACCAGGTGAGACGTCGTGGATCAACTGAAGCATGGCCCGACCCTCGTCGTCCGAAGTCCCAACCGGCAAATCTTCGAGGACAGTGACGGTTGGCGGGAGGTCGCCACTGGCTTCGTCATCCGCAGCATTGGGGTGGTTAGTGTTGGACGCAAAGCTATTGGAGAGCGCTGCGACTTTTATACCGGTGCCATCGAAGCCGCGACCCTGCGCAATATCCGCCTTCTCCACCGCGACCGCCTGGCTCTGAACGAGTCCCGCATTGTTCCTGGGCTTCTGAACCGCAAGGATGGAGTTGACGCCAGCGACACTGGAGGCATTCCGGGCGGAATCGAGTGAAATGTATCCCTCAATGAGGTAGGGATTCATTTGGCTGATTGCGGTCAGTCTGAAGCCGGACTTCTGAAGCTGAGCGATGGCATTCTTGACCGACACGCCTTTTTGCAGATGGATATCCACCAGAACTTCATTCGCAGGAGAGGTGATGTGATAGCGAAGGGCCCGATCGCTATTCGCGACGCGTTTCTCGTGCTGCCGTACCAGTTGTTCCATGCCACGGCCAAGAGTTCCTGCGGCCGCGGGCAATGCAACTACAAGGCATAGGCATAAGAAGAGGAATTTTCGATAGGCAGAAACAGACATGATGATCCTCCTGGGATCTACGAAATAGCAGACGCGGGGGAGAGTCTGGGTTTTGGTTGAGGAAGGATGTGAACTTACGGCAGAGCAGATAGACCCTGCTCCGATCATCCCATCGAAAAGACGCGATGGATTCAAGAATGACCGGCACATCAACGTCACGTCCAAGGACGAAGTTTGTGTGAGGCGCGCACGACGGTGGGTGGCTTCGAAGCGCACACTCATACCGGTACTGCGGCGGTCGGGAGGCCAGCTTCCGATAGTAGAGTTACCGGTTCAACTCCGGAATGCTACCACTGGCGGGCTGTTTCGCGCCAGAAGGTTTGAGGGAAAAACAACGCCTACGCCGAAAGGAGGGTTGAAAAAACTGTGTGCAGGTAGGAGTTCAAACACTCGCAGCGCGGGCGTGTCCAGTTTCCTTGACCGACTCGCGGGCGGCAACGCTGAGTTCCTTCTCAATCGAGGAGAAGCGCTGAAAAATTTCGTGCAGGCGTAGGGCCATGTTGCGGATCGTGTCAGCTTGCGAGAGCACCTTGGCGGGCAAGCCCGGCTCTAACAAGAGAAGTTCCGCATTGCCAAGAATGGAAGTGAGGGCGTTACTAGTGACGTTACGCATCTCGGACATGTAACGTCCAAGAGTAGCTTCGGTTTCGGCTTTCCCGCGATCTTTTTCTGCGTGTCGCACGGCGGATTCGGCCTGGCACCGGCGAAGGATTTCGCGCCCCAGGAGCCCGACCATACCGGGCCAGGTTTCACGCTCACGGTTCAAGACAAGCACCAGGCCTCGCATGGACGAAAAATCGCGAAGCATAGAAGGACCAGCATCGGAACAGACGACGATGGCTGGCTTCCCGGCAGCGGCAAGGACCTCTGCCAACGGATGCACCTGGTGCGACGACGATGTCTCGGTGATAGCGAGATCGTAGGTATCAGGCTGAAGCGCGCGGCTCAGCCCGATTTCGAGTTGGATGAACTCGGGTCCCTCCAGATCATGCGGCCAGGCGTCGGTGATGGACCTGGAAAACGCAGGATCGCTAGAGAGCAGCAGCACCGTGGGACGATTGAGGTTCATAGCACATCACGCGCTAGCTAGTTGCGCGTATCACCGCCTTCAGATTCGTCCCCGGGGGCGGAGATTTCAAACTCTGCTTCTGCAGTGGGCTGCACGACTTTCGACTGCTGCGATCCGGCGGCTGCGGCGCGGCGGGCAGGCTTTTTCCCGGACGCGGACGCGGAGCCCTGGAGAGCGTCATCCACCGCGGCGCGGAGATCGACCAGCATGCGCAACGGTTGCCCGGAAGAATATTCCGCATGGAACATGACCTTCCAGGACTGGCAGATCATACGCAGCCGGTTTATCGGTTCCTCAGCCGAGAATTGAGCGCGGCGGCAATCGATGGTGTGCACGTCGCGACGTTCCAGCTCGCGCAGGCCGTCAAGTATGGCGTTGAGGTCGTCGTGCATCAGACGGAAAAACACGCGTCGCATCAGGAAACTGAAGCGGGCGAAGGCGATCATGGCCGCAGGCTCGAAATAACGGTCGCCGCTCTGCGTCTTGAGCTTTCTTCCCTGCTCGAGAATCCCACTGTGCAGCAACTCACTGAGACGGCGGCAACGCGTCGCGGAGGTGGTGATGTTTTCCAGTGAATTCAGCCATGTCGGCATCTTCGGCTCGAGCGAGCCCAACGCGGGTTCCAAGACTTGGGATACATATTCCAGGTCGACGTCAGAGTCTTCCAACCCGGAAGGAGCGCACAAGGAGAAGTATTGGACGAGAAGGAAATCGATCTTGTCGCGGTCGCTGGGCGTCTTAACGGCCTTGTGCAGATGGTGAACCAGCAGGTTGCGGAGCACGACTTCGTTCGCCATGGTGGTGGTCTGTAGGAACTGGCGCAACTGGTGAACTCCGAGTTGGGAATCGACCTGTTGCATCCAGGTATCGGTGGCGCGGATGGTCTGATCGGAAGGAGCTTCGGAGGCATCGAGCGGCTCGCCAGCCGGCACTTCGATGACGAATTCACGCACCAAGGTTGAATAAATGGGTTGCAAGTCGCACAGCAACCGCCAGCGCTCATCCGCGGAGAGAGCCGAAATTTTCGACGAAGTCATGGTTTCACAATCCAGTTAGGGACGTCTTTCAGAAATCGGGCGGCCACAACGGTCCGCTCGGGGTGGTATTGAACAGCAACAACGGATGCTTCAGCGTGCAGCGAGCCATCCGAATTCTCAAGCAGAACGCGATCTGCAAATTCGAGAGGGCGATCGAGAGCGAAGAGAACCTCGCGCGAGGTGCCGAACTCAATGACCGTATCTTGAAAAAAAGAAGTTTCTTTCCCATTGGCGCGGCTCAGCTTGATCGGGATACGAACCGGAGTAGCGAGCGGAAAGAACTTGGCCAGCCGTCCGACGATATCGGGTTGCGAGATGCGAGCGGTGCCGGTGGCCTGGTTGGGCACGGTTGACCTCAACGAAGTGTCAGGAGCAGTCGAGTCTCCCCTATTTTCCGATTAGAAAAGTAGCCAAGGAGACTCGTCCTGCTTTATCGGCAGAAGGACGTGCAAACTCGACACCAAAACCTCGAAGGCCATGAACCTAAGAGCAAACCTATGCAGCCCAGCAGGTTTTGGACATAAGCGATGGGACGCGAACGGTGCTGAGGGACAGGCTCGGAGCAGCGGGTCTCAGCTTGAGACGTCCGTCTCAAACTCAGAGCGTCTCACGAGATTATTGCAGAGTGGAATGTCGCTGATCGTCGCGCAGACCGATGTTATAGCGCTTGAGCTTGCGATAAAGCGTTGCGCGGCTGATGCCTAACATCTTGCCGGCCAGCACTTTGTCACCCTTCACCTGGGCGAAGACGCGTTCGATGGTGGCGCGCTCGATATCCTCAAGATCGTTGGTCGGATTTGAGAATGACGAAGAATCAGTCGGAATTACCACCTCCGGGGGCGCCTGCGAGCGAGCAATGACCGGAGGCAGGTCAGTGATTTCGACGCGACGCTGATCTCCGAGAGCGACCGCTCGTTCGAGGCAGTTCTCAAGCTCGCGAACATTGCCGGGCCAGTCGTATCCCTGAAAAGCCTTCATAGCGGCGTTGGAGACTTGGATCTCGCGACCGGGAGCAAGCCTGTCGAGGAACCAGTTCACTAAAACGGGAATGTCGGAACGGCGCTCGCGAAGTGGCGGAAGGTGAATAGTGATGACGTTCAGACGGAAGTAGAGATCCTTGCGGAACATTCCTTTCTTGTACTCGAGCTCGAGGTCGCGATTGGTAGCCGCCATGATGCGAACGTCTACCTTGACCTTCTGATTGCTGCCGACTGGACGAACCTCTTTTTCCTGAAGAAAACGGAGGAGTTTGGCTTGCATCTCGAGAGGCAGTTCACCAACCTCATCGAGAAAAATAGTGCCGGTATCGGCCGATTGCAGCAACCCTTGTTTGGATCGGAGAGCGCCCGTGAAGGCGCCTTTCTCATACCCAAACAGCTCGCTTTCGATCAGGGTGGGGACAAGCGAGCCGCAATCGACGGCGACAAATGGACGGCTGGCAAAGGTTCCGCGGAAATGGAGAGCGCGGGCAACCAGTTCTTTGCCAGTGCCGCTCTCGCCGGAGATAAGCACCGGAGTGCGAGTGTCTTTGAGGCGAGAGATCATGCGCAGCACGTGCTGGATGCCGGGAGAGTTTCCAATGATGCCGTGTACGGCAGTCTCGGTTTCGGAGCGTTCGCGCAGGTATTGATTTTCTTCTTCAAGCCGAACCTTGTCGGCCATGCGTCGCAGGAACAGCCGCAACTCATCAAGCGGCGCGAAGGGCTTGGTGATGTAGTCGTAGGCGCCGAGGCGCATAGCCTGGACGGCGGTCTCGATCGATCCATGGCCGGTCATAACGGCCACTTCGGTGCGGGGGAGAAGGCGTTTGACATGTTCGAGGAACTCGAGACCCGACATGTGGGGCATGACCATGTCGGTGAGAATCATGTGGGTCGGCTGCTGCTCGAGGAGAGAGAGAGCAGCCTCGCCGCTCTCGGCCTCAAGACACTGAAAGCCGAGCGATTCGCCGACCGTCATACAGAGGCGGCGGATGCTCTGCTCATCGTCGACTATAAGCAACCGGATTGGCTGATCGCCAGCGCTCATAGAGATGCCTTGCCCATCGTCTGCTCCACCACCGAGATGAATTGTTGGACGCGAAATGGTTTCTCCACACAAGGGGCGCCGGTTTTGCGCAGAATGGCAACGGTTTCGTCGTTGGCAATGTCGCCAGTAATGAACACGAGTTTGGAGGCGAGTTCGGGTCGATGCGTGGTGAGCCAGGTGTGAACCTGCGCGCCATCGACGCCGCCCGGCGTGCGCATATCCGAGACAATGCCGTGATACTCGCCGCCTGCAAGCAGGCGGAGGGCATCGGCTCCAGATTCGGTTGAGACAACTTTGTATCCGCTGCGCTCCAACGCGGAGCGAACAAATTCCATGACGGCCGGTTCATCTTCAATGAGAAGAACCGGAGCACAGGCCGGTTTCATGCCAGTCTGGGTCATCGAGGAAGCACTCCCGCCACGGCTCCGAAGGTGACTGCATCAGAAGCGAGAGGCAAGCGGACGATGAAGGTCGCGCCTTCGGAGTCGGGATTGTTTTGACAGACAATTTCGCCGCCATGTTCGCGGACGATTCCGTAACAGATGCTGAGACCGAGGCCGGTTCCCTTGCCCACTTCCTTGGTAGTGAAGAAGGGATCGAAGATTCGGTCAGGATTGGCGATGCCGACACCATTGTCGCGAAAAGAAACCTCTACGAAGGTATCGGCTCGCGTCGACATGATCTCGATGCGCGGGGCACGCCCGGTTTCGTGGACCGCATCATGCGCGTTGTTCAATATGTTGAGGAAGACCTGCTGGAGTTGGTGAGAATCTCCTATGACTTCCGGCAGAGATTCGTCGAGATGCTCGATGACTTCCACCCCATGACTGTGAAAGTCATACGCGCGCAACTGCACTGTGCGACGAAGAATAGCGTTGAGCTGAACCGGACGCCGTTGCGGGGGCATCTGACGTGCAAAGCTGAGCAGGTTCTGCACGATCTGCTTGGTACGCTGCGCCTCCTGAAGGATGACACGGAGATGCCGACGGGCGTCTTCAGGAAGTTCTTCGTTCTCCATGAGGAGGTCAGCGAATCCAAGAATAGCCGTGAGGGGATTGTTAACCTCGTGGGCGACACCAGAAACCAACTGTCCGACAGCGGCCATTTTCTCGGCATGGACAAGCTTGGACTGAAGCATTGCAGCGTCGGTGACATCGGTCATGACCACGACGATGCTGCTGACCCGGCCTTCATCGCCGATAGGGCTGAAATTGACCGAGAACTGGCCGCTACCACCGTCGCCACGAAGTAGTTGCAGTTCGAGATTGTCGACCTGAAGGCCGCCAGCCACGGCAGAAAGGGCGTCACGCAGGGCGGCTCGCCGCGTGGGAGCAATGAGATCGGAAAGCGGTCGCCCGAGAAGCTGATTTTGTTCGAAGCCCAAGCCGCCCCACCTCCGGTTGGCATAGCTGATGACACCCTCAGTGCTGATAACGAGGATGAGGCTCTGGGTGTGATTAAGAATCTTGTTCGAGAAATCGCGCTCGCGCTGTAATTCGGTCTGCGACTGCCGTAGGACACTGATGTCGAGCATCAGGCCGCGGTACTGGATTACATCACCATTCGAATCGCGTAGCGCGAAACCATTGATGAGGACATGGATGGGCGATCCGTCCTTGCGGCGTAGTACTTCTTCAAAGTTGCGCAGACCTTCTTCGCGTTCCAGCAAGCGGGCGATCTCTCTGCGCCTGTCGCGCGAGAAGTACACTTCGGTAGGAATGTCGAGCTGAAGCACTTCCTCGCGGGAGCTGTAACCCAGCATGCGAACCAGCGCATCGTTGACCTCCACGAATCGGCCCTGGGGCGTGCTGAAGAAAATGCCTTCCTGGATATTGTCGAAGAGCTCGCGATAACGCCGTTCCGCTTCGCGTCGGTCAGTGATGTCCTTGAGAACGTGAACGGTTTGCCGCTGTGCGCGATCGGTGCCGCGAATGCGCGAAGTGGAAACAAGATAAGTTCGTTCGAGGATGGGGTGAATGTATTCATCCAGACCTTCACCGCTTCGACAGAAAGGACAAGCGTGTGCGCCGGCGCCGGCCGATAGGGTGTGAAGCGCGCGCATGTTGACGCCGATCAAATGTGCGGGGGAGATGCCGACGAAATCCGCGAGCGGACGATTCACGCGGAGGATGTTGTGCGACTCGTCATGAACCACGATGAAGTCACTGATGGCGTCAAAGATTTCGACCCAGTGGCGGTTCGCTTCTTCCATGCGCGTGAAAAGACACGCATTTTCAAGAGCGATGGAGGCATGTCCGGCGACGGCGCGCAGGAGTTGGGTATCTTCGACGCTGGGAGCAGAGCCGCGGTCTGCGAGACAAAGAATACCGACCAATCCACCGGACGCGCCGGCCAGGCGGACGAGCGTGCAATCGAGCCATCCGAGGGTAGAGGCGAGTTCAGGCCCAAGGAGCTCGACAGCAGAGGCGTGGACAACGTCCTTGTCGTGCTTGGAGATTGTGGAACGCAGCTCCTGGCTGAAGCGGCGCAACAGAGCTTTGTCGTCGACCTCGGAACCACCGCAGATCAAGAGTGTGTCGAGATCCGACTGCAGGAAAAGGCTGAGGGCAACGGAGCGTCCTCCGAGCAGGTCCGCAGCGCGGCGAGCAAAGTTTCGCCCGAACTCGGGGAGATGGAGGACCGTGCTCAATTCAAGAGCGAGCGCGACAAGAGACTCAGCACGGCGACGATGCTGTTCGGACTGATCCAGATTGCGGGTCAGCTCGAGGGCGATGGCGGCTTGCGCCGCGAGGGCGCGGGCGCGGCGGACGTCCTCGTCGCTAATCTCGCGTTGTTCCTGCAGATCCAGCAGGCCGAACATTCCGAGCACGCTGCCGTTCGATCCGAGCAGCGGGACGGCCAGCAGTTGCTTGATGCTGAAGGCGGACACGAAATCGAGGTTGGCTCCAGGAACCGCAGAGGCATCTTCCGTGCGGAAAACTTCTTTTCTTTTGAGAGTACGGGAAGCAACTCCTTCGTACAGCGGAATATCGGTGGGCTGCACCTTTCCGTTGTCGATTCCCCAGCGTACGTGGAACAGATCGTTTTCGAGCAGGCCGATGAAGCAACGGCGGAAGCCCATGAAGGCGACCGCCCGGGTCACGAAGGTGCTCATGAAATGGTCGAGACGACCCGCCGATCCGAGTTCAAAAGAGATCTCGAGAATTTCGTGAAGCTCCTGGGTTTGGGCCCGAGCCATTCCGTAGAGTTCTGCGTTGGCGATGGCGACGGCTCCGAAACCGGCAAGGGCTGAGACCAGGGTTTTCTCTTCGTTGGTAAATGCAGTCGCGCGCGGATAGACAAGGATCGCTCCGTGGGAGCGAGACGCCCGAAAAGGTGAAGCGATCAGGACCCCGGCGGGAAATTCTTCGCCCAAGTGGGAAGAGGAATCGATCGCAACCGTGATGCGCTCGCCGGCAGCCACGGCGCGCGAAGCGATTTCGACCGCTGAACGCAGTTTATTTTCCTGGTGTCGGTCGCGGATGGAGCGCGCCAGGTTCGGGGTTTCGGCGCATGCGGCCTGCAGTTGGAACACGTCTGCGTGCTGGACGAAGATGAGCACGGCGGGAGCGTGCAAGAGGACGCGCAATCGATCCGCGATGCCCTCCATGACCGAACTGGTGTCCGGCATGCCATTGAGAGCGCTGGCCACTTCGGCCAGGATCATGGCGCGGCGATGCTCCTCGCGAGAAAGCTGATTCAGTCGCAACGCCTCGAGGGCGGTGCCGAGTTGCCCGGCAAGGATCGTGGCTTTAGCGGCGTCGTCATCGACGAAGCGGGACCCAGGCGTGTCGCGCAGGAAGGCGATAGCTCCGATGACTTCATTGAAGACCACCAAGGGCGCCGTCATGATCGCGCCGGCGGCAAACTCGGCGAGAAGTGGATAACGAGCGGCATCGACGCTGTTGCAGACAGTAGTGCGGCGACCTTGCACCGCTTCGAGTGCAACTGCGGAGTCTCCTGGACGCAGACGCTTTCCACGAAATTGTTCCGCTAGTTTGCCATCGGCCTCGGCGCCGACCAGTTCGCCATCGGGCGAGCGGCTCCAGAAATAGGCGCCGCTGGCACGAAAGAATTCGCGCGCAGACTGACAAAAGAGCTGAATGACCTGTCCGGAGTCGGTGCTCTGGAATGCGGCATGGGAAAGATCGAGCAGGAGTCTTTGAAACGCTTCGTCAGAACGAGACGCGATCGCCCGCGGAGGCGGTGCTGAGTTACCAACCGAGCTGGTCAGCGCGTACCCTTCTTCCCCGTTAAGCATTTGAAAACAATTGGATTAATCTTAGAAGCTACTCTTCAATCTCAAATTGAGTCAAGCGGATATCTGGGGACGAGTGTCAAAGTGTGAAACGGATGCCACAAATTGGCGAATCTGTCTCAAATTGCAATCACAAAGTGGCACACAGGCAGGAACGGCATGGGACCGCCTGGGAAGGCGATTACGGAAATCTCCATCCATCGAGTAAATCAAGTCACATCATGGGCTTACGGGCGTCACTAAAGTAATTGGCGGTACCTGCCGTTGATGACCCGCTGGTAGTGTCCGTGCACGAAGAATGCCGCTCTAGATACCCAGGGAGGAATTGTGTCTGATCGAAGCATACGTCGTTGGATAGCGGTCGGGCTGCTGGCCGCGGGCGTTGCGGTACAAATTCCGTCCGCTTCAGGACAGGAAGAAATCACACGGAAACTTAAGACCAAGGTGGCGCCGACGTACCCCGATCTGGCGCGCCGGATGAACATCACCGGAGTCGTGAAGATCCAGGTCACGATTGCCAATAACGGGGTTGTAAAGAACACGAAGCTGGTGGGAGGACATCCAGTGCTGGCCAATGCTGCGCTGGAGGCGCTGAAGAAGTGGAAGTACGAACCGAGCAGCGAAGAGACGACCGGCGTTGTGGAATTTCATTTTGACCCCCAATAGGGCGGCCGGCTAGGTGGTTGAGGAAGGCGATGCGATGAAAATCGGCAAAAAGCTCTACACGGCGTTCGGAGTGATTCTGCTCACCGTGCTGGTGTTGTTGGTCGTGAACCTGACGGCTGTATGGCGGGAGCACGAGACCAAGGCAGCGGCCCAGAAGTCCATGGACTTGAAGCAGGCGACCGGGCAGGTGCGCTTCCAGATGATGCAGAACCGTCTGCATTTGCAGAACTACCTGCTGAGCGGCGACACGCGCGATGTGGACAAGATGAATGAGGGAATCCGGCAACTGCGCGACTTCCTTCGCCGCGCCGAGGAATTGTCGAACTCCGATCAGGAGCGCGGGTTGCTCGAGAAGGTCCAGGGGATGGAGCAGAACTGGGCGACCGACTTCGCCGGGCCAATGGTGGAGAAGCGCCGGCAGGTAGATAACGGAAACGCCACGGTAGCGGAACTCCAGATCTTCTATCTGCAAAAGGATCCCAATTCATGGGTATCGCGCTCGACCGATCTGCTCGACGAAGCCGATAAACAGAACAATGCAGTCCTTGACGAACGCCAGCGCTCGGATAGCACTGCAACGATTCTTACGGTTGTGGCAGCGGTGGTGAGCGCGTTATTCGCGCTGATTGTAGGTGCGTTGATCGCGCACCGTACAGCGAAGGCGATTTCCGAGCCTTTGGGCACTTTGATTCATGTAGCACGCCAGATTGGTGAGACGGGAGACCTGAACCACACGATCGATGTGAAGGCCGACGATGAGATCGGCGATCTCGCGCGAACGTTCGATTCGATGGTGACTTATCTGAAAGAAATGGCAACAGTGTCGGAGGCGATCGCAGGTGGGAACCTTGCGGTGGAAGCTTCACCCCGATCGGCCAATGACACGCTGGGCAACGCTTTCGCGCGGATGATTGAGGGCCTGCGCGGGCTAGTGCGCAGCGTACGCGACGCAGCGTCTCAAGTTGCGAGCGCTTCGAGCCAAGTGGCGGGAGCTTCAGATGAGTCGGCCAAGATTAGCCTGCAAACCTCATCGGCGATCGATGAAGTCACCAGCACCATGCACGAGATGAGCGTCAATGTGCAGAACATGGTGAAGAGCACACAGACGCAGGCCTCAAGCGTGAGCGAGACGTCAGCCTCGATCGACCAGATGGTGGCCTCGATCCAGCGCGTTGCCGACACGGCGAAGGTTCTGCTCGATATTTCCAATCGCAGCCGTGAAGAGGTCCACAGCGGCATCGGGACGATGGAGAAGGCGACCGATGGCTTGAACCGGATCAATACGACAATCCGGTCTTCGGGCGAGATCATCGACGCGCTCGGTTCACGCGCCGACGACATCGGGAAGATCATCGAGGTGATCGACGACCTGGCCGAGCAGACCAACCTGCTGGCACTGAATGCCGCGATTGAAGCGGCGCGCGCGGGCGAGCACGGGCTAGGGTTCGCTGTCGTTGCCGACGAGGTCCGCAAGCTGGCCGAGAAGTCTGCGCAATCGACGAAAGAAATTTCGGAATTGATCCAAAGCATTCAGAAGGAAGCGCGCAAAGCAGTCGAGAACATGGAGAAGAGCACGACCATCGTGAACGAGGGGCTGAACCTCGGTCAGGAATTGAATGGCGCGCTACGCAAGATCTCCAATGTGGTGACCGAGGTGTACAAGTTCGCGCAGGAGATCGGTGCGGCCACCAATGAGCAATCGCATGGATCGTCGCAAATCGCGCGCGCGACCACCCGCCTGAACGAAATCACGCACGAGATCAACTCGGCAGTCGAAGAGCAGGCCTCCGGCGCTTCGGCAGTGGTAAAGGCGATGGAGCGGATGCGGGAACTGGTCCAGAACTCCACGTCGGGCTCGACGGAGCTAGCGGCTTCGGCGGAACAGATGTCGAAGATGTCGCGCGACTTGCTCGACAACATGGACCGCTTCGCGCTGCGGCAGAGCGAAGGTCTTGGGATTTCGAAGCCAAACGCTCGGCAAGCGGCGGCGGGAGCACGCTAGACCCCATGAGTCGAGAGACGCACATCGTCGGTTTTCAGGTAGGACGCGAGACCTATGGCGTGCCTATCACCTCTCTACACGAAATTGTGCGTGTGCCGGAGATTACCGCGGTGCCGGACGCACCCATTTATGTGGAAGGCGTAATCAACCTGCGTGGCAAGATCGTCTCGGTAGTCGACCTGCGCAAGCGATTCGGGAGACCAGCGCCGGAGTTTAACCGCCGCAACCGAATCCTTGTGGTGGAGCATCGCGGACGACTGTCGGGAATGATTGTGGACTCGGCATCGGAGGTCCTGAAGATTCCAGAGAGTGAAATCGAACCAGCCCCCACGGTGATGCAAGAAGGCGGGCTGGATTGCATCACCGGACTCGGCAAGTACCAGGGACGATTGATCATTCTGCTGGACATCAACCGGCTGTTGGAAGGGCGCGAGGCACAAAAGAAGGACGCGGCGGAAGAAGCGGCCGGGTCCAAGAAAGGCAAAGCCGCGGCGCAGGGCGCCGGCGCGTAGCAACATCCATTCATCATGAGCACAAGCGAAATGCCCGCGCTCACCGAAGCGGAACTGAAACTGTTGCAGGCGCTGGTGTACCAGGAGTGCGGCATGCACTTCGACGAGCGGCGCACGCACTTCCTCGAAGACCGCCTGCAGCGCCGGCTTAAAGAGTGTCAGCTGGATTCCTTCTACAGCTACTATCGCCTGCTAATCAGCCAGCAGGGACGTCAGGAACTCTCGCTGTTGCTGGAAAACCTGACAGTGAATGAGACAAGCTTTTTCCGGAACAAGGCGCAGCTGGACTTGTTTCAACGCGATGTGCTCGAGGACCTGCTGCATCGCAAGCAATCGCGGCGAGACTACAGCCTGCGCATATGGAGCGCTGGGTGCTCCACCGGCCAGGAACCATACACGCTGGCGATGTTGGTGGCAGATGCGCTTGCCTACTACTACCTGCGCAATCCTTTGCCCTTCGAAGCGCCTCTGCCCAAGCCGCTGATTCCGAATCCGTGGAAGGTTGAGATCCTGGCGAGCGACATCAGCTATTCGGTACTGCGGGCAGCGCAGCATGGATCGTATAGCGATCACCAGATGTCGACCGTCGACTACAGCTACCGCCTGCGTTATTTCGATCGGATGGGCGACCGCTATGTAGTGAAGAAATCGGTGAAAGAGCTCGTCCATTTCGACTTCCACAATTTAAAGACGGAATATCTTCCGCAACGCAACGACATCATCTTCTGCCGCAACGTGATGATGTACTTCGACGAAGCGGAGCAGAAGCGGTTGGTTGAGAAGTTCTACCGCTGCCTGAACCCGAACGGCTTCCTGTTTGTCGGTCATGCCGAAAGCCTGCTGGGGCTGACCGATCATTTCCAGATGGTGCATCGCAACAGCGGAACTGCGTACCAGCGAGTTGAGGTGAAAGGGTGACCGTCCCCCCCGAGGACCGGAACGCCGAGCTTCGCGAACTGTTTTTCGAGAGCGCCGATGAGTTGCTTCAGGCGCTGAACGAACAGGCGATGCGGCTGGAGAAATCTCCGGGCGATGCCGAAACTCTGCGCGCACTGCGGCGAAGTGTACACACGCTGAAGGGAGATGCCGCAGCCTGCGGCTATCGCGAGCTCAGCGAACTGGCACACGAACTGGAAGACGCCCTGGCGCTCGATAATCCGGAAAGCGCGAGCCGCGTTCCGGACCTGGTATTGCGCGCCGCCGACCTGTTCGGGGCAATGCTCGACGCCTATCGCCGAAAGAAGAAGCTTCCGAGCACGCAAGCTCTAAAACAAGCCATTACGAAACTGGCGGCGAAATCCACGGTCAAAAGCAAAACAAAGAAAAAAGGAACCAAACAGAGCGAGACCCGCTGGTCGGAATACGATCAGCTTGCCATCAGAAAGACCTTGGATGCGGGCCACACCGTATTGCACGTCCGCGTTCAGCTTGATCCGCAGTGCGGGATGCCGATTGCGGCGCGGCAGATGATCAAGGTCACGCTGGCCGGCATGGGAGAAGTGATTGCGATCTCTCCCGATGAATCGGCCGCTGGACCACTCCACACACTTAATTTCGCGCTCGCCTCAGAGAAGTCTCCTGAGCAGATTCGTGCGAAGTGTTGCATCCCGACCATCGCCTTGAATGCGACGGTGGTTCCGCTGGGGGCGAAAAAAGCCACGCGGACGCCGGTGGTAGCCGAGTCCGTCGCGGCTGTTGCAGTGCCCACACCAGAAACGGCACAAGCAACGAGCGAAATGGAGGAAAGCCCGGCGGAAAGCGTCGATGAAGGTCCGGCAGCACCAGGGCTCAGTACCGAAAGTGTTCTGCGGGTGGACGCGGCCAAGATCGATAACGTTCTGAACCTGGTGGGCGAACTGATTCTCGTGAAATCGATGTTGCAGCAAACGTACAACGAATTCACGCAGCGATTTCCGAAAGAGGGGCTCCGCGGAAAATTCTCGGATGCGATGGCATTTCAGGCACGGGTTCTGAACGACCTGCAACGCTCTGTGATGAAGATCCGCATGGTTCCGGTCGAGCAACTCTTCCGGCGCTTTCCGCGCGTGGTGCGGGACGTTTCGCGGCAATGCGGAAAAGAAGTGGACCTGATCATGAAGGGCGCCGACACAGATCTCGATAAAGGGATTCTGGACGCTATCGCTGAGCCGCTAACGCATCTGGTACGGAACGCAATCGGACATGGGATTGAGTCGACGGCTGAGCGCGTGAAAGCCGGAAAGCGGGCTCAAGGGACCCTGCGGCTGAGTGCCTATCACCAGGGTAATCAGGTTGTGATTGAAGTTTCCGACGATGGACACGGAGTGGATGTGCAGAAAGTGCGGCACCGTGCAATCGCGCAGGGGCTGATGACGGTCGATCAGCTTGCGCGCTTGCCGGAGTCGGAAATACTTGACTTGATTTTCCGACCTGGTTTCAGCACGGCTGAAGAGATTACCGAGTTGTCGGGCCGGGGCGTGGGGCTGGATGTGGTGCAGAGTGTTCTGCAGCGGCTGAAAGGGACTGTGCAGATCGAAACTGAGCCTGGGAAGCGAACGACATTCAGGCTGCGATTGCCGCTGACACTAGCCATCATCCAGGCACTGCTGTTCCGCGTCGATCGGCGCCTCTACGCGATACCGCTGAACACCGTGGTCGAAATCGCGCGGGCCGTCGAAGGCGATGTTCATCTAGTCGATCACTACGAAGTTCTGCAACTGCGCAATGAAGTTCTTCCGCTGCTGCGGTTAGGGCAGCGGCCAGCCCATGGCCCCGATTCCATGAGGAGAAAGTTCTTTGTGTTGGTAATTCATGGCGGTGACCGGAAATTCGGATTGATCGTTGACACGCTCGAAGGCGAAGAAGAACTCGTCATTAAGGCACTCGACGATCAATCGATCTCGACCGATCTGGTAAGTGGGGCGTCCATCCTGGGCGATGGCCGCGTAGTTCTGATCCTGAACCTGATTGCGTTGCTCGAGCGGTTCACGCGAACGCGGAGCAATGCGGGCGCGGGCAACTCGGGCCTGCTGAATTCGACTGGCATCGCGCTGTCGGCCCAATCCGTAGCAGGGGGGCAGGCATGAGCGAACCGGTTCGCGTTCTCGTGGTGGACGACTCGGCGCTGATGCGCAAGCTGATTCCGCAGATTCTGGCCACCGACGCATCGATCGAAGTGGTCGGAACCGCCATGGACGGGCGGTTTGGGCTGAAGAAGATCGAAGAACTGAAGCCGCAGGTGATCACGCTCGACCTGGAGATGCCGGGGCTGAATGGGATCGACACGCTGAAAGAGATCATGCGGCAGTGGCGCTTGCCGGTCATCGTGGTGAGCTCGCATAGCACGGCGGGAGCGTCGATCACACTCAAGGCGCTTGGGCTTGGCGCTTTCGATTTCGTTGCCAAACCGCAGGATGTTTCGGCGCGAATGCCGGAGATCGCTGCAGAGCTGATCTCCAAAATCAAAGCTGCCGCGCAGAGCAAAGGACACCGTCTGCATCCGGTCCCGGAGACCGCGGCGATTCCGAAGCCACCCGGAAGGGCGCCCGCTGCACCGACGAAGATTGTGGCGATTGGGGTTTCCACTGGCGGGCCGAATGCCTTGCAGTTTCTGTTTTCAAAACTGCCCGCGGAATTTCCAGGCAGCATCCTGGTCGTGCAGCACATGCCAGATGGTTTCACGGAGATGTTTTCCAAAAGACTGGACGAGATCTGCGCGTTGCGCGTGAAAGAGGCGCAGTCCGGGGATCTCCTGCTGGCAGGACGAGTGCTGGTGTGTCCGGGAAACCGCCATCTCAAGGTGAAACGGTTGCCGCTTGGGAACGTAGCCGTGCTGGCAGAAGAACAAAGGGTGAACGGTCACCGCCCATCGGTGGATGTGCTTTTCCGGAGCGTAGCGGAAGAATTCGGGCCGCAGTCGATTGCCGTTCTGATGACGGGTATGGGCGAGGACGGCGCATCGGGAATGGGAGCAATCCGAGCGGCGGGCGGAATGACCATCGCCCAGAGCGAAGAGTCGTGCGTGGTGTTTGGTATGCCAAAGGCGGCAATTGACCGCGGGTACGTGCAGCGGATCGTCGATCTGGAGGCCTTGCCCAACACCTTGCAGGCGCAGTGTTCGAGCGATCGTGTGGGAGGAGACTCCGCACACGGCCGTGCGAGCGGTGCCTAAAGTAACCGGGGTTATCTACCCCTTGGTAGGTATCCCGTGGTAAGTGATAAGTAGGGGGAGAGTGTCATGGAACAGTTTGCGCCCGTAAAACGGAGCGAAGACGGACAACCGGTGCGCTACCTGATTGTGGACGACTCCGTGTTTGCCCGCAAGAACCTGGCCCGGATGGTGGAATCGTTCGGCGGACAGGTGGCGGGAGAAGCGGGAGACGGAGTGACCGCGATCAACGAGTACGAACGGCTGTCGCCCGACATCGTTCTGATGGATATCACAATGCCGCAGATGGAAGGGATTGAGGCGGCGGAGAAGATCGTGAAAGATCACCCGACCGCACGGATCGTGATGGTCTCGTCGGTCGGATACCAGGAAAACATCGTCGCGGCATTGCAGCGCGGTGCCCGGCACTTCGTCCAGAAACCGGTGAAGCCAGAAGTCCTGTATGAAGTGATCAAGTATGTCATGCGTGAAGATGGAGTATCGGCACAAAGCGCCGGAGCAGGAGCGTAAGTCATGCGCATGGATCTGATCCAACCCTTCATCAACTCGGCGGATGCCGTGTTGGCGCAGGGGCTCAAGTCTCCGACTTCGGTTGAGAACCTGAGCATGGAAGAAGAGGCCTATCGTAGAAAGGGAGTCGCGGCCGAAGTCTGCCTGACCGGAGAGATCGAAGGGCGCATTATTTTCGATCTGGACCCAGAGACCGCGGGGCGCGTCGCGAACCAATTTGCGGGTGCAGAACTACCCGAGTCTGCTGACCTGGTGCGCGAGACGGTTTGCGAGCTGGCCAATCAGATTATCGGAAACGCAGTGACGACGCTGAACGACCAGGGCTTTCATTTCCGAGTACATCCTCCCGTGCTGCACACGTCCGATCATGGCGCGAAAAGCAGTGAAGATACCGAAGCGCTGGTGATGTGCTTCAGCACCGCGCATGGCAACGTTTTCATGAACGTTGCATTGCGCTACAACCGACGCCGCACGGCAGAACACGCGGTGGCGGGGTAGAAAAAAGCCGGAGTTCGTAGTCCGTAGATCGTAATCGTAGTTCGCAGTGATCCGCCCCAGTTTTCCGCACCCCCTATTCCAACGATCCTCCTGGCAGCGACAAAACGAAGGTCCCCGCGGACGAATTCATCCTCTCCAAGCTGCTAGTTCACGAACTCCGAGCTACTAACTACGCTCTTACGGTCCCGCTATAAGGAAGACTGGGTTCTGGGGTGGAGGTTGCGTATTGGGTGGGATCGGTGACCGCGCGCTGGCAGGCTCGGGCAGGCTCAGTACAAAGGTATCGTCCGAAGTGCGGACGATGTCCACGATTCCGCCGTCGCAGGACGCCAGATAAACACGCGAACTATCGCCGGCAGCTGCCATCGAGTATCGAAAACGGGTACTTGCACAGACAGAATCGAATGGTTGAGATGCCGCCAGAGATGTTGTCGCGCGAATCGTATTCGATGAAGTGTCGATCGAAGTCACCTGGGGGAAATAGTTACTACCGACGCCGGTGCCGGCGACAGCGGTGGCCTGAGCCGATGTGGGATTCGGGGCCTGGAAGCAAGTGCCCGAGCAGCCCCCGGTGCCGTTCAAGACCGCCGAGACCGTAACGTCTCCGTCGAAACCTGGAGCGGTGCCGGAAACGGTGATGATCATGTTCGGGGCAACGACGTGTCCGCTGGTGAGCGTGTAGGTATAGGTGGCAGTTGCGCCATCGCCTTGAACGGAGGTGACGCTGATATTCGTCGGCAGGGGGGAGGCAGATGTCGTTGCCACGTAGGCCTTGGTCTCGTCGGGAAGCGCCGCAGCTGCAACCGCAACCGCGGGCACGGAGGGTAGACTCTGCAGAACGAAATCCGGAAATCCGGTGACCACCTTCAAAATCTGCGGCACGGATGGCGATACGTCGAGGATGACGAGTTGGCCTCCTGACGGTACATACAGCCGGTTCAGACGCGTGTCATAGACCATGTAGATGGCGCCCACACCCACGTTCAGGCCGGACTGCACAACATTGTCGGTATCGGTGGAGGTATCGATTGTGGTGAGAGTGCCGTTGCCATTGAGCACGAAGACGCGCTGATTGTCGCTGCGGGTGGCAATCCACAATGGAGCTATGAAGGCGGCGCCGGTCATCGGTCGCAATGAACGGTCAACCGTATTGAAGCCCAGCACGGAGTTGCTGCCGTTGTTCGCGACGTAAAGTCTTCTGCCGTCAGGCGTCTCGGCCAGAGCCACGGGATTGGTTCCGACGGGGAAAAAAGTCGTGACGATATTGCTTTGCGTGTTGACGATACCCACGGAGGCGTTGTCGGGATGGTTTACGGGATCCAGAAAGTAGTTTGGTAACGAGACGTAGGCGGTATTGGCTTCAGTGGTGGCAACGAAATTGGGCGCCGACCCGATCGGCAGGCTGATGGTTGTGGCGGAACCGATCGTAACGCCTAAGAAGTTCACTTTGGTGAGCGAATCGGCCGCTGCCTGCGGGGCAGGACTATTGACTACCAGGACCTGAGTCGCGGATTGCTGAACCGCGTGCACGGGTGCTATGCCCATGTCGGCGACCGAGACATTGGTGTCACCGGAGACGTCGGTCACCATGGCGCTGCCGCGGCTGGTTCCGTTGTTATTCAGAGAAAAAACGGTGTGAGCTGCGCGAGGATCAGGAAACTGCGGAGGATTGGGGATAATAATGGGCCGGAAGGTGTCGCCACAGCCTACCCAGACAACAATGGAACACAGGACTAGCCCCAGCCGCGAAGACCGCTTCATTCACTCTCCATGGGAAATCTTGGTGGTTACGGAAACGAGTATTGTATCGAGAATGATGCGTGAAGGGGAATCCGGGGATGGCTTGAACTAGCGAGTAGTGATCGGTGAGTGGGAAAACTGTGCGCTGATAGCTGAGTGCTAATTGCTAAAGGCCAGCTGCCAATCGCTGTTTCTACCCCTGCTTGCGGCGCTTGGGACGTCCTTCGCGTTCGACTTCTTTTTCAGAAGCTGCCGGCTTCTTGGCATTTTCAAGACTTGCCTTCAGCGCGGCCATGAGGTCGACAACCGGAGCCAGTTTCTTAGGCTTCTCGACTTCCTGCACCTCGCCACCCTCGAGCTTGACCTCGATGAGTTTCTTCAGGTTCTCCTGGAAGTTGTCGTGGTATTTTTCTGGGTCCCATTCGTCGGCAAGCGCTTCGATGAGTTGGTGTGCGACCTTGAGTTCGGCTTCCTTGATCTCGACATCGGGTGCGCCGAAGCCTTCGAGTTCGCGGACTTCGTCTTTGTAGTACATCGTGTGAAGCATCATGCCGCCCTTGTGGGGGCGCAGAAACACCGTGTACTCGCGATTGTGCATGGTGAGCTTGGCGATCCCGACATACTCGCTGTCCTCGAGCGCTTTGGTCAGCAGCGCGTACGGGCGGCGGCCCGCTTCTTCCGGCATCATGTAGTAGGAAGACTCGAAGTAAACAGGATCGACGTCCTCGGTCTTCACGAATTCGAGGATTTCCATCGTCTTGGCGGTCTTTGGCTCGATCTTCTTAATCTCGTCTGGCTCGATGATGACGTATTCATCCTTGCGGTATTCGTAACCTTTGACGATGTCGCTGCGGTCAAGCACCTGGCCGTCGGCGGGGCAAATGAGTTGCTGCTTGACTCGATGGTGGTCGGTGCGATGAAGCTGGTTGAACGAAATGCCGCTGCTACGCGCGCCTGAAAACAGGCGCACCGGGATCGAAATGAGTCCGAACGTTAGGTATCCAGACCAAACGGAGGCTGCCATTGTGCATTCACCCCAAAAACTTCAGATGCGATTTCGCGAAGACAGGGCTTGCCGAGCGCGTTAAGAAGGCGCAGCAAGCTGCGTCTTTACTGGTGGGCGCAATTCCGCCAAGCGTACAAGAGTGTAGCCTATGCGGGCAAAAGCTCCGCTGCCAGATTACTCGATGAACCTAGAGGCCAAGCACTACAGAACGGGGTGGATGGCAGCAATGCACGAAATATAGTAGTAGCAGTGAGAACGCCGCTATCTCGAATTCCGGCGGAACCCTAAAGCGTTGAGACTTCATTTCAATCATGCCTGGGCTGCGAGCGGTGATCGTCTTCTGATTGCACTAGCGGTGACCGCCGGATTTGCCTTAATGGCTCGCTTGCTGCGCGGTGTGAATGCATCAGGGATGGTGGCTGGCGCGATCGCATGCTTCGTGCTGTTCGCGGGCGCCGGACCGGGGGCATTCGCCACGCTTGTCGTGCTGTTCCTAATGACGTGGGGTTCGACGCGGATCGGCCGCCTAAGAAAGCAGGAACTGGGAGTTGCGGAGCAGCGTGATGGCCGGAATGGCTGGCAAGTCTCCGCGAATCTAAGTGTGGCAGCAGCATGTGCAGCGCTATTCGGAGCGGGTGGAAATCGAGCATGGCTCATTGCCTTAGTGTCGGCGCTCGCCGAAGCGGCAACGGATACGGTAGCGAGCGAAATCGGAGAGTGGCGAAGCGGCACGGCCGTCATGATTACGAACTGGAAAACGGTTCCTGCGGGAACAGATGGAGGAATTACCCTGGCTGGAAGTTTGGCAGGCATTCTGGGAGCGGCCTGTGTGGCGAGCGTGTCCATTCTGGCTCAACTGCTTGTGCCGCGAGAGCTGTGGATCCCGGTATCCGCAGGTTTGATTGGGATGCTGTTCGATAGCCTGTTAGGCGCCACGATGCAACGCCACGGATGGATGAGCAATGAGGCAGTGAATTTCTGGGCGACTGCGGTGGCGGTAGGAGTCGGATGGGTGTTCTGTCGTTAGCGGTCCGCATTTGCACTTGGCAGTTAGCACTTAGCAATCAACAACCCTTTTGGGTGCGAATTGTGGATTGTTCATTTTCGATTGAGGCTTGGAGAGACGAATGAGTTCGGTGCTGCCGCGAAAAACGAGGCTTTTATGCAGGGTAGTAATTGCGAATTGCCGATTGCCAATCACCGCGCGCGGTTTACGCTCTCTGCTTAAGGCGATCCAGGAGGGCGTAAATCACGACTCCGAGAAGCGCATTGGCGAATGCTGAGGCGAGTTCACGTTGCCAACTCCAGGCCATGTTGAGTGTCACGAGGTATCGCGCGACACCGACGTACACGATCAAGTGAATGATGTAGAAGAAGAGCGTCAACAGGAAACGCGCTACAGCATTGTCGACATCGAGCTTGATTCCGAGGGACGAGGCTCCATATCCAACCACAGTTTTTGAGATCCCGTACAGTCCGATAGGCTGCGAAGTGAGGGCGTCCTGCAGCAGGCCGATGGCGGCTCCAGTAAGGAGGCCGGCAACTTGGTTGCGGCGGGAAATTGCGAAGAAGATCGTCACCAGCAGAGGCAGGTCGAAGATGGCGAAGAAATGCAGGCGGGTTGGAACCCACGCTTGAACAAAAACCGCGGCCAGCGGCACAACGATCGTGGTCGGGATACTGAAGCGGTAAACCTCGACCTGTTCCCCGGATGTGTAGGTGATGGCCACGTTATTGCGGGCTGTCCTGGGCAGGAGGCTGAGGTTTGGGTTGGACCGCGGGCCGAGGTGGCTCATCGGAGACCTTGACGGCGGTGCCCGACTGGGTTGTTACTGCAGGCTTCACCTGCCCAGCGCTCGGAGACGTACCAGTAGCGTTGGCCGGAACTGTCTTGGGCTTTGTCTCTGCCTTCAAACCAGCATTGGGCGGCGGCCAGGCTGGCTTGTGTGGAGCTGTTGCGGCATTCATCGCGCCGGGGTTCGAGGGCGACGCAGTGCCTGGTTTCACAGTCGTTGCTTCGGTTGCGGGCGTGGTTCCATCTGGATTTTTCTTCGGCGTGACGGCACCGGTAGTCCCAGCAGCGTTCTCGGCTGGCTTCGGCGGCACCGAAGGCAGCCGTTCCGCAAGTATGTCAGAGGCGCGCACCGGACCGACCTGGTCAGGGGTTGCCTGGCGGTCGTCAATCTTGGTTACGACCAGAACCTCTTCAAGCTTGCTCAAGTCGGAGGTGGGCTTCACTCGGATGTTGAGGAAAAGCTCGCTCCCGGGCGAAACACGGGTAACGGTGCCGATCGGAAGGCCCTTTGGGAAAATACGGTCACCGCCGCTGGTGAGGACGCGCTCTCCGGTAGGAACGGCCTCGTCGCTCATGACTTTTTCGAGCACGACTTCACCCGCAGGCGTGCCACGCAGGATGCCTTGGAGGCGCGACCTTTCGAGGATTGCGCCCACGCCGCTCGATTGGTCATCAATCAGGAGCACTTGCGAGGTGGAGTGATACACGCGCAGAACTTTGCCGACGACTCCATCGGCGGTGATCACAGCCATATCGGGCTTGATTCCCTGCTTCTCGCCTTTGTCGATGTAGATGGAGCGGGACTGCTCACTACCGCTTGAGCCGATGACTTGTGCGGCCATCGTCTGGGAGATGAATTGTTCCTTGAATGCAAGCAGGGCCTGCAGACGGCGTGCCTGATCGGCGTCCTGGCTCATGCGCACCTGCTCAATGCGCATGCGCTCGATCTCAAGTTTCAGTTCGCGATTCTCAGCACGGATTCCACGCAGGTAAAAGTAGTTGTGCCAGACGTTGCCAACAGATGTCTGGACCCAGACCAGCGCTTTTTCGAATGGGCTGACCGCGCCGACAGCCCAGACACGGATCAAGCGGCTGGAGTCGTTCTCAGTGGAGCGGCGGACCTGTACCGCGAGGCCGAGTATCTGTACAAACAGCACAGCCGCGAGCACGATCAGATTTCTGTAGCGGCCGAGGACAGTTTCCATAACACCAGTGCTCAGTGGCTAGCGATCAGTGGCCAGTAAAACCAGTTGCCAGTTTTCAGTTCCCAGCAGCTGGTAGATTCGTACCGGCCCAAAAATGGAGAAGGTCGGCGGGCTGCATCTTGGCTATTTGCAGCTCGAAGCTCGCAGGCTACTCAATCGAAATCTTGCGAAGCAGCTTGAAGTCCGAGAGCATCTTGCCAGTACCAAGCACGACGCTGCACAGCGGATCGTCGGCAATCGAAACAGGCAGTCCGGTTTCTTCGCGAATGCGCTTGTCAAGATTCTTTAACAAAGCGCCGCCACCCGTCAGCACGATGCCGCGATCGCTGATGTCGGCGGAGAGTTCTGGAGGCGTACGTTCCAGAGCGACGCGAATCGCATTCATGATCGTCGAAACGCACTCGCTGAGGGCCTCGCGGATTTCGCTGTCATCTACTGTAATGGTCTTGGGCACGCCCTCGATCAGGTTGCGGCCCTTGATCTCCATGGTGAGCGGCTTATCGAGCGGGTATGCGCTGCCGATCTCGATCTTGATCTGCTCAGCGGTACGCTCGCCGATCAGGAGGTTATATTTCCGCTTGAGATAGTTCATGATGGCTTCATCCATCTGGTTGCCGGCCATACGAACCGAACGCGAATAAACGATGCCGCTGAGTGAAATAACTGCGATGTCTGTAGTGCCGCCGCCGATGTCGACGACCATGTTGCCGGAGGGCTCGGTGATGGGCAGTCCGGCACCGATCGCGGCGACCATGGCCTGTTCGACGAGGTGGACTTCACTCGCTTTGGCACGGTAAGCCGAGTCCATGACGGCGCGCTTCTCTACCTGTGTGATCTCAGAAGGCACGCCGATCACGATCCGCGGATGCACCAGCATCTTGCGGTTATGGGCCTTTTGGATGAAGTAGTTCAGCATCTTCTCAGTGACCTTGAAGTCCGCGATAACCCCGTCTTTCATCGGCTTGATGGCGACGATGTTGCCAGGCGTGCGGCCGAGCATCTCTTTGGCCTCTTTGCCGACCGCTTCCACCTCGTTGGTGTTTTTGTTCAACGCAACGATGGACGGCTCATTGACTACGATTCCCTTGCCGCGCGCATACACCAGGGTGTTGGCGGTGCCCAGATCGATCGCAAGGTCGCTCGAGAACATGCTGAACAGCGATCGCAGGTTATGCGAACCGTTGTGAAATCCGTTATTTGACATGGGAGTACTTCTCTTCTCTCTGGACTCACGCCTCGCGGTCTGGCATCGCCACCCGCTTCCCTGAACAAGACGTTGTCCGTGTTCTTGTATTCTATTGAATATTCAGGCAACCTGCGCGAATAACTCGTCGCGGATCGCACTAAACAACAATCTCACTGGATTACGATCTTCTCCGAGCGGGTATTCACACCGCCGCGAGAATTCTGAGCCGTAACCGTAATAGTGTTCTCTCCATTGGCCAGCGGCGGCGTGAAGTAATGGAATGAGCCGTCCTCGGCAACGATCGGCACTTCCCTGCCGTTCACCATTACGCGCGCACCCGCTTCCGTCTTGCCTGTTACCTCGATCACATGGCCATGCTGGATGAACGGATCGATATCAAGCGACAGTTCCACTTTCTCGTTCGCCTTGGGGATGATTGTGAAACGGTTCTTCTCGCTCTCGACCGATTCTTTGCCGGCAGCGTCGAAAGACTGAATCATCCAATAATAGGCACCCTGCGGCAAGCCGGTCACCACCACGTTCGGCGACTCGACCTTGCGGTCGAGCAGAAGCGAAGAAAAATAGGGATTGTGCGAGATGCGTAACCGGTACCCTGCGGCGTTGGCCATTGGCGTCCAGGCGAATTCGACGTCCTTGGACTTCTCTCCCGCAACAATAAAGATGGGCATCATGTTGCCAGGAGTGATCGGTGTCGGAGGACCGATCTCCTTGCCACGGTCCATCGTTTTCGACTGGTTCTGAAAACTGACTTTCTCCCAGTCGGAGAGGCGGACCACCTCGCCATTGCGCTCGATGTTGCCACTTCCTTTTTTCACAAGGATTTCGTGCTGATCGCCGCGCGGGTCGTTGTGCACCATAGCGGAGGATTCGGGAGCCAGCGAAGCCTTCGCGCCGGCAACGATGACCTGGGATTTTGATCCTTGCACGTATGTGGCGGTGGTCAGATCGACCGTGCCGGTGGTGACCGCCACGGCAACACTTGTCTGCTGCTGATCATTAGCGGAGTTTTCTTCGATGACGATCAGAGAATCTTGCTTCACGGTATAGTTCGTCCCATCGTTAAAGACGACTTTCGCCATGCCCTCGGCGCCGGTCTGGACGACATCGCCTTTCTCCAGTGGAACGCTGTAGTCGGCGCTGATCCAGCTGTTGCCATTCGCCTTTTTCACTTTCACTGTGCCATCGAGCGCGGTGAAGTGCGCCTGCTGCGCTACCGAAACGCCGGGTTTCTGAATGGGAGGCGCAAAACCTGCGACTTTTTCGAGCAGATCGGAGGTGAGATGTCCCGCTGCTTTCACCGTGGAGTCGGTGAACTGCGGAAAAGCGACGTGCATGACCACGCCAAAAGTGATTGCGACGCCGAGCAGCGCCAGAATCACGCTGCGATAGGTCACCGTCTTCCAGGCGACATAGATTCCCGGCTTCTGACGATCGGACACAGAGCTCCGCCAAAATCACCCAAAAACTAGAGAATTTCGATGAATTCTCAAATTATCACAATCATATTCTGGTTCCGGATGGTTATTAACTTGGCTCAGAGCGAAAAGGTTACGAAAGTGTGCACGAGAAAATGGACAAGGTTGGCGGGAACCGCATCAGGGCGTTGCTTTATTTTGCATCGCTATTGGGCAGTCCTCCAGGCGAGTCCAACCAGCTGTCGACCAGGTCGCTATGATCGGGCAATTTCGCTTTCCAGAAGCTACGAAACTCCTGAGTTCCGGCTGTCTTTCCGGAGTAAGTCTGGAAGAATTCCCGACTGGATTGGAAGAAGTTCTCATCTCCGAGTGTGTGTCGCAAAGAATCGAGCATAAGAGCGCCCTTGTAATAGCGGACGACAAAACTGCGGGGGTCCATAGGCGGGACGGTGGCCAATGGTGGCGCGTCTGCCGGAAGCGCATTCGCCTCTTTGCGGTAGTCGTCTAGAACAATGCGGAATTCCCGCTGCGAAGAGCACTTCTCGACGGCGACGGCGGAAAAATATTCTGCGAAGGCCTCATTGATCCAGTCGCCCTGGCCGGCCCCGAAGTTCCACCAGTAATGGGCGATCTCGTGGGCAATACCTTGGAAAAGCGAAAACTTCGGATCGCGTCCTAAGGCCCCGAGTGTCAATCCTTCGGAGGTGACGATGAGGCCAGGCCTCGCAATTCCGGCTTTCCCCTGGCCTTTCCGTTTTGGCGAGTAGACATGACGGATGCTGCCTCCAGGAATGTTGGTTTCGCCAAGGATCGCGTTGTAGAAGCGCAATATGGAGGCGATTTGGGCTCCTTCCTGACGGATGAAGGACTCCGGCATCTGCGTTTCGTAAATATCGAAGGCTAGCGCCGGGGTCGCGAACGGAGGTGAGCCGGTAGTTCGGCGAAGCGAGGATCAGGATGTCGGTATCCGAGGGGGATGACCACCGAGTGAGAACGCGATCGTCGTGGATGGTTTCTTCGAGTTTCTTACCCGAGCAGACTGCAACCCATTTTTTCGGTAAAGAGAGTGCAAGTTGCAGCTTCATCCGCCCGCCGGACAAAAGCTGTGGATACCAGGATGAATAACTGGCGAGTTCCACCATGCGAGAGTTGATCTGATCGTCGAGCGAATGTCGGCAGTCGCTGGTCGCGCCGAATTCCGGAAGGACTTTCACCTTGCCGGAATACTCGATCTCCATTCAAATCCGGTCGCGGGAAACGCCTGCCGGAATCGCAACGATAACGCCGCGCGACGCAGCTAAGGGGAACGGTCCAACAGGCGACCCGAAGGTGAAGGTCGCCTCTTTGCCATTCACTACTAGCTTTTTGATTTCCAGAGTTTCGTGGAGATCGAACTGAAAAGTTTCCGCCGCGGGATTCTCCGGAATAAATTCCACACTTCCCTGCACCGCAAGACTGCCGGCATCGGGCTCGATGCGTACACTCAGGTCATATGCGATGGGCTGGGGCTGCGGTTGAGCGAGTAGACCGGAAGAGGCCAGCAAGAACAGGGCAAGTACAAATATCACGGATGACCGCATCGGTAATCTCCCTTGGCAAGAGATGGACCGTTGCAGCAAGCGAGTCCAATGCCGATGCTAAGGAATTCCGCAATCAGAATTCAGTGATGTGGAAACAAAAAACTAGTGAGCTGACGGAAGGCAATTCAGTCTAAGCGCTGTCCCGCGGTCGCCTTGCCGCACTCGATCCGCATTGTTAGCATGGAGAATTGGCATTGATCCCAGGAGGCCTTATGGCAACCGATACTTTGACTGGCCCAACCATCTTGGGCAGTACGACCAAAACCCGTGTTTTCAAGAACTTCATCGATGGCGACTGGGTGGAGTCGCTAAGCGGCGAGACATTTGAAGACCGAAATCCGGCGGATACGCGCGAAGTAGTGGCGATCTTTCAGCGCTCGAACAAGCAGGACGTGGATGCTGCCGTGGATGCCGCCAAGCGAGCGTTTGCCAAATGGCGGCTAGTGCCTGCGCCGCGCCGCGCGGAGATTGTCTTTCGAGCTGCCGAGATCCTGATGGAGCGCAAGGAAGATTATGCGCGCGACATGACCCGCGAAATGGGCAAGGTCCTGAAAGAGACACGCGGCGACGTGCAGGAAGCTATTGATGCGGCCTACTACAACGCAGGAGAGGGACGCCGCATGTTTGGTCCCACGGTGCCATCAGAACTGCCGAACAAATTCGCGATGGCGGTGCGGACACCGATCGGCATCTGCGGAATGATTACGCCGTGGAATTTCCCGATGGCGATCCCGTCGTGGAAGCTGCTTCCGGCGATCGTCTGCGGCAATACCTGCGTGATTAAGCCGGCGCAAGACACACCGCTATCCACTTTCAACCTTGTACAGGCATTAACAGATGCGGGCGTGCCGAAGGGTGTGATCAACATCGTGACAGGATTTGGGACGGAAGTGGGCACGCCTTTGACTGAGCATCCGACGGTGCGCGCCATCTCGCTGACAGGCTCTTCAGCCGTCGGAAAAATTGTCGGCGCGACCGCGGCCAAAAGCTTCAAGCACTGTTCGTTGGAGTTGGGTGGGAAGAATCCGATGATTGTTCTCGACGACGCCAACATCGAACTGGCGATTGAAGGCGGATTATGGGGCGCGTTCGGTACGACCGGGCAGCGCTGCACCGCGACCAGCCGGATCATCGTACAGAAGGGTGTGTACGGCCAGTTTGTCGACCACTTTGTGGCTCGTGCGAAGAAGCTCAAGATCGGAAACGGGCTGGATGAGACGGTCGAGATGGGTCCGGCAGTAAATGAGAACCAGATGAAGACCGACCTGAGCTATATCGAGATCGGGAAGACCGAAGGCGCAAAGATGGTCTGCGGTGGGAATCGCCTCGACAAGGGAGACTACCAGCACGGATGGTTCCTGGAGCCGACGGTGTTTGTCGATGTCGATCCGAAGATGCGGATTGCGCAGGAAGAAATCTTCGGACCGGTAGTTTCGATCATCCCGTGCGACGATCTGGAGAGTGCGATCGAAATCGCGAACAACATCGAGTACGGTCTCTCCTCAGCGCTCTACACGAAGAACGTCAACAAGGCGTTCGCAGCGGTGCGCGATCTGGAAGCGGGTATTACCTACATCAACGCACCCACGATTGGCGCCGAAGTGCATCTGCCGTTCGGCGGGACAAAAGCGACGGGCAATGGACACCGCGAGGGTGGCATCGGCGCCCTCGACTTCTATACCGAGTGGAAGGCTGTTTACGTCGACTACTCGGATAAGTTACAGAAGGCGCAGATCGATAGACCGGAGTAGAGCAGCCATCAGCTGTCAGCAATCAGCCGTCAGGGCGAGGGCTCTGGCGGCTTTTTATTGTCCTGGGAACCCCTTCAGCCTGCTCGTGACATTCGTAATCTTGATGGGGGCATAAGGAACGCATACTCTGATGAGATCGCGAATGCGGTCTCGCGCGTCATTTTTCCCCGGTGAAAACTTGGATACCTACGCTCGACATGACGGCACAAGATTGCGCGCCAGGCGCCTAGTCGCGATTCGGGCGACGATTCTGATTTTGTTGTTGACGTGTTTTTTCGCCGCATCATTGGAAGCCCAAGACACGCGCTCATCGAAAAATGGCCGGAGGGTCCTGGTCAGCGTCAAGCCCGTATATCCTCCGACGCTACGGCAAGCGGGGATACGCGGAGTAGTTCGCCTCCATGCCACGGTGTTGCCGAATGGGAGCGTCTCCAAAGTGGAGATTGTCGGGGGAAACCCCGTTTTGGCCGAGAGCGCAGCACGGGCGGTCATGCAATGGAAGTACGTTCCAACGGCATGGCAAAGCAGCTCCGAGATCGAAATTGAATTTATTCCCTGATCGTTTTCAGTTGGTCAGAGCTTCTCAGAGCTTCACCGATCACCGCTAAGGTCCGCACCCCTCCTGTACAATTTATGGCGAAAGTGAGCCATTCATGCCTGTGACCCAAGCCCGTGAAATTGCTCCTGCCGCCCGCCTTGAAAATGTCCGCTATGCGATCCGTGATCTAGCCTGCGTCGCCAAGGAAGTGGGCGACCGCGGACACAAAATCGTGCCCTTGAATATCGGTGACCCGATCACGTTTGATTTTCAGACTCCCTCACACCTGATCGAGGCGGTCTACAAGGCGATGCGCGACGGACGAAACGGCTATGGCCCGTCATCGGGAATTCCCGAAGCGCTGGATGCGATTCGCGGCGAAGCGTCGCGCAAGGGCATCACGACAGTACAGGACGTTTTCGTCACGACCGGGGTCAGCGAGACTGTGGACATATGCCTGACGGCGTTGCTCAATCCGGGCGACAACCTTCTCACACCGTGCCCGGACTATCCGCTGTACTCGGCGGTACTTGCCAAGCTGGATGTCGGACTTAATACGTACTACCTGAACGAAGACGATGGCTGGCAACCAGACCTGGAGGACATTAAGCGGAAGATCACGCCGCACACGCGCGGCATCGTACTGATCAATCCGAATAACCCGACGGGCTCGGTCGCAACGCAGAAGATGTTGGAGCAAATTGCGGAACTGGCGCGCCGGCACAACCTGATCATTTTCGCGGACGAGATTTACGACAAGCTGACTATCGACGACGATCCGCACGCGGCGATGGCGGCAGTGGCGCCGGACGTTCCGGTGATTACATTCGGCGGGCTGTCGAAGAACTATCTTGCTCCCGGATGGCGCATTGGATGGGGAATCGCGAGCGGCGACGCCGCGGTCATTGGACCGTACCTGGAAGGTGTGAACAAGCTGTTGCGGGCGCGCTTATGCGCGAATCATCCTGAGCAGTATGCAATCAAGGCGGCGCTGGAAGGTCCGCAGGATCACTTGATTGAGGTGAAACGCAAGTTACGTGCACGCCGCGATCTAACCATGAAGTGGTGCTCGGAGACGCCGCGCGTCAGCTGCGTGGCGCCGCGCGGAGCATTCTATGCATATCCGAGCGTCGACATTCCTGAAAGCGACGACGTTTTCGTCGCGGAGTTGATCCGCAACAAGTATGTGATGGTGGTGCATGGGTCAGGATTCGGACAACGATCTGGCACGAAGCATTTCCGTATCGTGTTTTTGCCGGACGAGAAGACGCTATCAAGCGCGTATGCGGCAATCGCAGAGTTCCTGCGCGAACGCTACGCGTAGACAGCTGGAGCAAGTGCAATAATCGTCGGTCAGTAGATGCCCGGAATCAGCGCTGGCACGCGCTGTGCATAAACCTCGAACTCGCTGCCAAAGGCCTCTCGGAGTAACCGTTCTTCGGCGTGAATTCGGATATACGCCCCCACGAGGAAAATCAAAGTCGCTACGAGCAACACGTACCAGCGGCTTGCTGCCAGTCCGGTGGCAATCAGCATTCCGAACATTCCAGAATAGATTGGATTCCTGACGAGCCGGTAAGGGCCGTCAGTGATGAGATTGTGGCCCTCCACGATTTGAGCCGCGATCGCCCATTGTTTGCCCAGGCGACGCACGGCCGAGCCTGCGAGCCAAATCGATGCGATTGCAATGGCCAGGGTCACGACCGCCATCACGACTTCCGCCCAACGAGGCATAGCCACCAGGGGTGTGTAAAGCGGACGTTGAAAAGGCCGAAACCAGACCAGGAAGTAGGCGACGCCCTGCAGGGCAATTCCGATCATCGCGCGCGGTCTCCGCTTCGCGACCGATGCTTTCGGTGAAGGCCGACGAAGGATGAATGCAAGCGCGAATAAAAACCAGCAGACGAGCACAGCGATGACAACGAATTCGGCGACGGGATCGACGGTAGTGGCAATTGACATGGCGTTCTCTGATCAGACTGATTAAGCCGGACAACCATGGTAACCCGACCACATTGAGACGTCGGCTGATAGGTGATCGTGCGGCTGACCGACGCTCTCCTTGACACCTTCGTAACTCCTCTATCAGAAGTGGGATTCTTATACTTCCGGTTGGAGTTTCCTATGCACCGAATACTCATGGCAGTGTCGCTAGTGCTGGTGAGCCTGTCTGTTTCTGGGCAGAGTTCTTCTCCCGAGGCGCTCTATGAGCGCGCGATGGATGAGATATCGGGAGCGGGACTTTCCCGCAACGATCTGCAAGCGGTTGACACGTTTCGCCGCTCAGCAGAGCTAGGCTACGGCCCAGCTCAGGTGGCTCTGGGATATTTCTACGAAATGGGCCAACTGACGACTGGAAGCCAGAGTCAGGCTGTCGAGTGGTATCGGAAAGCGGCCAACCAGGGCGATGTGCTCGCAGAATATATGTTGGGACGATCCTACTTTCTTGGCGGAGGAATCCAGCAGGACATGATCGCGGCCCAAAAGTGGCTGAAAGCGGCAGCCGACCAGGGGAATCCTTTTGCAGCCTACTACCTGGGGCGCATTATGGCGGACCGCGACTATCCCAAAGCTCCGGCACTCTTCAAGGCAGCAGCGGATCAAGGCATCGCGCCGGCCCAGTATTACTATGCCAAGGCTCTGAAAGATGGACGCGGAGTCGAGATGGATCGGTTCAGCGCATATGTCTGGTTTGTCATTGCGCTCGACGCCGGGCAGTCGCGGGCCGCATCGGGCTTGTCGGAACTCGATGGCGGGGGCTTTCTAACGCAGGGGCAGATCTCCGAAGCAAAGGGCAAGGCCAGAGAGTTCGAGCAGACGGTGATCCGGGTGGTCAATGCGCGTGGGTGCACTGGTTGGGACGGCGAGTTCAACGACTTTCCGACACCGCCACCGCCGAAGCTGCAGAGATTCTGCAGGTAAAATCCAGAATTCAGATTTGCTGACTAAAGTGACTGTCGCTTCGAGATCCGTCCCGGATGATGTAGAAAAACCTGTCCGCCCTCACCCCACGGTGTGTCGAACGTCACAGCGAATGCCGCGGTTCCCGGAATAAATCCATAGGTATGAATGTCTTTGTTCCGTCCGCGGAGGGCTTCATGGCTACTCTCACCTACGACAAACGTGCCGATCTGGCAGGACCGGGGATCGGCGACTATGCGGAGCTTGAACGCATACTTGCCGCCGACTATCGTTCCCTGCTCGACCGGCGTGAAACTCAGCAGGCAATTTTTCATCTCAAGCGCTATATCGAAGACAATCTCTCGAAAGAACTGAACCTGATGATGGTCGAAGTTCCGCTGATCGTCGATACCGATAGCGGCGTGAACGATATGCTCGACCGCGATGGTTCGCGCACTCCAATCTCGTTTCATATTTCGAACGACCGCGGCAAGAACCCGATCGATGCGCAGGTGGTGCAGGCCGCGACCAAATGGAAACGCGTCGCTCTCAAGGAATTCGACTGCAAGCCCGGACAGGGCATCTGCACCGACATGCGCGCTGTCCGCAAGGACTATTTTCTCGATCATGACCACTCTGCCTATGTCGATCAATGGGACTGGGAGCGAGCGATTACGGCGGGGGATCGCAATATTCCCTTCCTGAAAGAAATCGTGCGCAAGATCTGGAAAGTGCTGGTCGGGGCAGAAAAATATGCGCAGGAACTCTTCCCGCAGTTGAACGATCCGCGCTTCCCAAATCTGCCTGAGGAACTTACCTTCCTGCATGCGGAAGAAATCCTGGAGATGTTCCCCGACCTGCCACGCAAGCAACGGGAGACGCAGATTCTGCAGAAGCATCCTGCGATTCTCATCATCGGGATCGGGTGGCCGCTCAAGGACGGCTATCCGCACGAGAACCGCGCGGCGGACTATGACGACTGGGTTACCGACACCCGCAAGGAAACCGGCAAGGACACGCACGGGCTAAACGGCGACATACTGGTCTGGAACTACGTGACCAAGCGGCGCCATGAACTCAGTTCGATGGGTATCCGGGTGAACGCAGAGACGCTGAAGAAGCAGCTGGAAATGGCGAAGCTGCTCGGGAACCTGCAGTTCCCGTATCACCAGGCGATCGTCAAGAACGAGATTCCGCTATCGGTGGGCGGTGGGATCGGTCAATCGCGGACACTGATGCTGCTTCTCCGGAAGGCGCATTTGGGAGAGGTCAGCGTGACAGTCTGGCCGAAGATCCTGAAAGACATCTACGCGAAGAAGAATATTTTTGTGCTGGATTAGGCGAGCAATATCAGGTCGGGCCAGTGGCCGGCGGTTGGGCACTAAAGCTGACAACTGGCCACTGCCCACCCTTCAATTCCCGTCAAACCATTTCCGTTCCCCACAAATCGTGCAGATGCACGATTCCGAGGACGCTCTGATGGGCGTCTACCACGACCAGCGACGTAATTTTCATCTCTTCCATGCGGGCGAGTGCGCTGGCTGCGAACTCCTGCGGACCGATCGTCTTCGGTGTGCGCGTCATGCAGTCGGCGGCAGTGAGGTCGAGTGTGTCTTTGCCACGGCGCTCGAGCAGGCGGCGCAAGTCGCCGTCGCTGATCACCCCGAGCAGGCGATCGCCATCAACGACTGCTGTAACGCCCAGCTTCTTGCTCGACATCTCGTAAATAACCTCTGGCATGCCGGTGGAGGCGCTGACGCGAGGCACGGCGTCTCCGGCGTGCATGAGAGATTCGACGCGCGCCAGCCGCTTCCCGAGTTTGCCGCCGGGATGCAGGTTGGCGAAATCCTCTTCCTTAAAACCGCGTTTGTCCGATAGGGCCACAGCCAGGGCATCGCCGAGCGCTAGCATTGTGGTCGTTGAGGCCGTAGGGGCGAGGCCGAGAGAGCAGGCCTCTTTCGAGATCGAGCAATCCAAGGCGACATCGGCTGCAGAAGCAAGAGTCGAGGTCTTCTTGTTTCCCCCGTTAGTATCGTCGCAAGTCATGCTGATAAGCGGCACCTGCAGGCGTTTTATGGTGGCGAGCAGTTGCAGGATTTCCTCGGTCTCTCCACTGGCTGACAGTGCGAGCACCACATCGCCGCGCACGATCATCCCGAGATCGCCGTGCAGGGCTTCTACGGGATGAAGATAAAGCGCCGGCGATCCAGTCGAACTCAGTGTAGCGGCGACCTTGCGGGCGATGAGTCCGCTTTTGCCCATGCCGGTCACCACCACGCGGCCCTGGCACTGAAACATCAGTTCGATAGCACGGTTGAAGTCGGCGGCCATTGGGCCCGCGATGCGGTCCGCCAGCGCCCGCAAAGCATCAGCTTCGATGCGGACAACGTTCTCCCCAATGCTTTTCATGGAACGGAGAATGGTAGCAGAAAGGGATTGAATCATTGAGGGATTGAAACATTGAATCATTGAGGCATTGAGAGATTTACTTCAACGGCACATGGTCAGCAAGAGAATGATTCAATGCCTCAATCGCTCAATCTCTGAATGCTTCAATGTCTCAACATCAAAAGTGTTCGTCGGCGACACGACGCGGACCTTCGAGGGCGCGCGCCTGGATGGCTCGATCCCAGGGGCTTCCCTGCCAGTTGTCTTTTTTGTGTTCGCTTGGATACCAGGGCGGCACCGTCAAGAACAAGCGGCGGGCGAGCGCATCGGCATAGGGCTCATAAAGCAGGCGCAACTTGGCTAACTTCTCCTCTGCGTTATCCGCGTCACTCAGAGTTACCCCTGCTTGGGCAAGCGCCTTGCGGAGCTGGGTGAAATCTTCGCTCTTCAACCGGTTGGGATAGTGAGGATCGTATCTGGCGTTGATGACCTGCGCGAGATCGACCATAGCGTGCCGCGCTATGGCAAAGGTCAGCTTGGCCTGTTCGTTGTGCAGGCCATCGACACCGACCATGAGGAGCGAAGTGACATCAAGCATGGTGGTGAGAGCGGCGAGCCAGGATTGGTTGCTGTGCTGTGAGCGAAAAAAAACGAGCACAGGGTAGGAAATGTTGCTGGCCAGCAGTTCGGCGCTCCATCGCTCCCAGTCGCGGAAAATGTTGTCGAGGACGGTTTGGTCGGGGCAGCACCCGAGGCGCCCGAGAAACTCCGCGGCGGTGGGTGGCGAACCTGCTCGAGCGTCAAGCAACGAGATTTCAATCTCACGCGCGGAAAATGACGAATAGACAACTGGCAGATATCCGATGACAACCGCGAGAAATGCGAAACCCGTCCCGGATTCCATGACGGCGAGAGCTCGGGCCGCGCCGTTATTGGGAGTAACGTCGCCATATCCAAGCGTGAAGAAGGTCTCACCGCTGTGGTAGAGCAGCGTTCCGAAGGTGATCTTTTCGCCCGCCAGTTGCACGTGCTCGCCCAGACCGAATTGCACAAGAGCGAACCCGAAGATGAGTCCAGAGGCCCACAAGCCGAGCAAGAGGATCAGCGAAAGCGGGCCGAAGTAACCGAGAAAACTCTCGCGAAGGCTAGTCCTGCGAATATGCCGTGCCACGCGCGCCCAAGACGGCCACGTATTGCGATAGAACACTGATGTTAGCCGGAAACTGCGTTGCACCTTGCGCGGCAGGACAATGGTCTCGAAGGCATCGAGAAGTATGGCGAGGATAATGACGATGCCAAAGATGGTGGCCCAGATGTGCATATGTGGAGATCAGATGTGGCGGGAATGGTAACAGATTCGGGGAGGAACCCTATGGCGTGGCGTGGACCGTCTCAATCGCCTTCTTGATCGCCAGCATCTCCTTCAATAGACCGCGAAGATTGCGGCTGTCGAGGGCGTTGGCGCCATCACTCTTGGCTTCCTTCGGATTATCGTGAACTTCCATGAAGACGCCGTCCACGCCGGCCGCAACGGCGGCTCTCACCAGTAGAGGAATGAACTCGGGCTGACCGCCGCTGACCGCGGGAGCGTCTCCATTGCCGGTCGCCGCCGAGGGCAGTTGCACCGAATGGGTCGCGTCAAATACAACGGGAGCGAACTTGCGCATGATCGCGAGCGATCGCATGTCGACCACGAGATTGTTGTAGCCGAAGCTGGATCCGCGCTCGGTAACAAAAACCTGGCTGTTTCCAGCGTCACGGCACTTTTCGACCGCGTGTCGCATGTCCCAGGGAGAAACAAACTGGCCTTTCTTGATATTTATGGGGCGTCCGGTGAGCGCGGCAGCCACGAGCAGATCGGTCTGCCGGCAGAGAAAGGCCGGAATCTGCAGCACGTCGACGACTTCGGCCACGGCACTCACATCAACAGCCTGATGGACATCGGTGAGGACGGGTATGTGGACCTCATCTTTCACTTTCTTCAGGATGCGCAGACCCTCCTTCAAGCCAGGACCGCGAAAGCTGCGAATCGAAGTGCGGTTTGCCTTGTCATAGGACGCTTTGAAGATGAAAGGGACGTTGAGCGAGCGCGTGACTCCCTTGATGATCTCGGCCATGCGCAGCGCGTGATCTTCGCTCTCGATGACGCAGGGGCCTGCAATCAGAAACAGGCTGCCATCGCCCACCCGTACGTTGTCAATTTGAAAGCTAGGGGTCAAAGGTCCACCGCAGGCTCTATTTCACCACAGAGGCACAGAGCCACAGAGAAAAACAACATCTTTGCCTACTTGAGCGAGTACAAGCCTGATATTGAGGTACGACCTATATTCGCCGTCTTGTCGGCTACGAGGGCAAGGCCAGCTGCGACCCCTCGCTACGCGCGGAGTAAACAATTGGGCCACGTTTCAGCTGTTCCTCGACTACCTTCTGCCCACTTTTTCCGGGCGCAGAAACATCTCGACCTCGGCGGCCTCTTTTTGTTCCTTGCGGCTCTTGCCATGCTCGTACGCCGCACCAATAAAGGCTTTGAACAATGGATGCGGTTCGAGCGGCTTCGACTTGAACTCAGGATGAAACTGGCATCCGATGAAGTATGGATGCTCGGGAATTTCGATCATCTCGACATAGGTTCCATCGGGCGTCGAGCCAGAGATGCGCAATCCACCAGCAGTTAATGGTTCCTCGTACTCGCGATTGAACTCATAGCGATGGCGGTGACGTTCGCTGATTTCGGTTTTGCCGTACACCTTGTAAGCAAGCGTGTCCGGTTCGATCTTGCAGGGCCATGCGCCCAGACGCATGGTGCCGCCGAGTTCCTCGACTCCCCGTAACTCCCGCAGTTTGTAAATGACTCGATGCGGGGTGGCGGGATCGAACTCGCTGGAGTTGGCGTCGGCGAGGCCGCACATGTTGCGTGCGTACTCGATGCAAGCCGTCTGCATGCCAAGGCAGATCCCGAAGTATGGCACACGCCTTTCGCGCGCGTACTGAATCGCCCGTAGCATCCCCTCGATGCCGCGCTTTCCGAATCCGCCGGGTACCAGGATTCCGTCGTAGATCTCAAGCTGGGACTCATAGCTCTTATCGGACTTATCGGCGTTCTCGAGCCCTTCGGCTTCAATCCAGTTGAGTTCAAGCTTCAGGTTGTGAGCCAGCGACCCGTGGACGAGTGCCTCTTTCAGCGATTTGTAGGAATCCTCATACTCAACGTACTTGCCGACGATGCCGATCCTGACGACATCCTTGGGGTTGTAGACGCGGCGGACCAGTTCCTGCCACTGCGAAAGATCGCGATCCTTGGCTTCGAGGTGGAGGTAGCGCAGCGCAAGCGTGTCGACGCCTTCGTGCGCAAAAACGATGGGCACTTCATAAATCGACGCCACATCTTTTGCGGTAATGACTGCTTCTTCCTCGACGTTGCAGAAGAGCGCGATCTTCGACTTGATCTCCTTCGAAAGGAAGCGGTCGGTACGGCAAAGCAGGATGTCGGGCTGAATTCCAACGCTTAACAGCTCTTTGACTGAGTGCTGCGTGGGCTTGGTCTTGAGTTCCTGTGCGGCTGCGATGAACGGCACGAGCGTGACATGTACGAAGAGCGTGTTCTCGCGGCCGAGTTCCTGGCGCATCTGGCGGATTGCCTCGATGAAGGGCAGTGACTCGATGTCGCCGACGGTCCCGCCGATCTCCACGATGAGCACGTCCACGTCCTGCGCGCACTTCTTGGCAGCAGCCTTGATTTCGTTGGTGACATGCGGGATGACCTGCACGGTCTTGCCCAAGTAGTCGCCGCGACGCTCCTTGGCGATGATCTGCTCGTAGAGGCGGCCGGTGGTCCAGTTGTTGTCGCGCGAGAGCCTGGCGTGCGTAAAACGCTCGTAGTGCCCAAGGTCGAGATCAGTCTCCGCGCCGTCATCGGTGACGAAGACCTCGCCGTGCTGGAAGGGAGACATGGTGCCGGGGTCGACGTTGAGGTACGGGTCAAACTTCATAATGTTGACCTTGAGACCTCGGCTTTCCAGCAGGCAGCCGATTGAAGCGGCCGCCAGTCCCTTTCCGAGTGAAGACACAACTCCGCCCGTCACAAAGATGTACTTTGCCGACATCGCTTCCTCGCTCTAATTGTTCTTGAAAATTTGTGCAGGCTGGCGTGCACAATCAATTATGGCAGAGAATGTTCGGGAAGGGAATGCGAAAAAAAGAGCAGCCGTCAGCATTTAGCAGTTAGCAATTAGCACTTAGCCACAATCGCGACATTCCGCATTTCGGACACTGACGCTTTCATTCGCTAAAATATTCCATGGCTGACACTCCCCTATGGAGTGAGGGTGCTCCATCCGACCGGCTCGCCGAGCTTACGGCCGATACTGCCGATCCCTCCAAAGAAATTCCGCTGCGACGCGATGTACGCTCGCTGGGCATTCTCTTGGGCCGAGTTCTGGTCGAGCAGGAGGGGGAGGAATTCTTCGCCACGGTCGAGCAGTTGCGGCGGTTGATGATTCAGCACCGCGAGCAGACGGCCGGCGCTCCCGAGAAGCTTGACGCCGACCTGATGCAGCGGGTGCGGCAGATCATCAGCGGGCTGTCCGTCGAGCGTGCCTATCGCGTCACCAAAGCGTTTGCCGTCTACTTTGAGCTGACCAATCTGGCGGAAACGAACCATCGCAGGCGGCGCCGTCGCGCAGCACGGATTCTGGCGAATAGCAATGTGGCCGATGGATCGTTTCGCGGCACGCTGACTCGGCTGCGGTCGGCGGGAACCTCCCTGCAACAAGTCGCGGCTGCCCTCGAGACGATCAAGGTAACGCCGGTGTTCACCGCGCATCCCACGGAAATCACCAGGCATACGATCCGGCTGAAACGGCGGCGGATTGCGGGATATCTCGAACGGCTCGATCAGCTGCCGCTCGCACAGGCGGATGCGCGCGAACTGGAGTCGCTGATCCTCTCCGAGATCACGGCTCTTTGGCAGACCGATGAAGTCCGGCTGAACAAGCCCACTGTACGCGACGAGATCCACATGGGGCTCGACTACTTCCCCATGGTGCTGTTCGAGACGCTGCCGCGGCTCTACCTGGAGCTCGAGGAGTCGTTGCGGGAGGTTTACTCGTGCGACAACAAGGTTCCCGAGGTTTTAACCTTTGGCTCATGGATCGGAGGAGATCGGGACGGCAATCCGTTCGTGACGGCCGATTCGACGCGCGAGGCGGCCACGATGGCGCGACAGGTCATTATCGATCACTACATCGCGGAGGCCACGCGTCTGATCGGGCAGTTGAGTATGTCGACCCGCCGGATCGGAGTCTCCAAGACACTGACGACCCGAGTGCGCGAATACGAGAAGAAGCTGGGCGAGAAATATTCCCGCTGGAAACAGATCACGTCGGCGGAGGTCTATCGGCACTTTCTCGAGTACGTGATCGCGCGGCTGCGCTTTACGCGCAAGTCGGGCAAACATGAACATGCTTACAAGTCGCCGCAGGAGTTCGAGGGAGATTTGATACTGGTGCGGGACAGCCTGTGCGCCAACCATGGCCAGCGTCTCGCGGAGATTCTGCACCCGCTGCTGCGGAAGGTTCATACTTTTGGCTTTCATCTGCATGCACTCGATATTCGGCAGCATGCATCCGTGCTGGCGAAAGCACTGACGGAAGCGGCAGCAGGTTTGAAGACGTCTTCTAAAGTCCGATCGGAGCCTTCCGCGCAATCAGCAGAGCTGTTTGATACGTTCCGGGTCATGGGAGAAGTCAAGCGGACCCACTCACCGTCCGCGATTCGTCACTTCGTGATCAGCAACACGCAGTCCGAGCACGACATTCTGGCGGTCGTAAGACTCGCCTCGCAGGCGAAGGTGGCAGTTGAGGCGCTAGGCGACGATCCTGGGCTGATGCCGGTGCCGTTGTTCGAATCGATTGAGGCATTGCGTTCTTCCGCGCAGGTGATGCGGCGCGTGTGGGCAAGTTCGGAGTTTCGGGAACTCCTCGAGTCCAGGGGAAACACACACGAAGTGATGCTGGGCTATTCCGATTCCAACAAGGACGGCGGCATGTTCACCAGTACGTGGGAATTGCACAAGGCCCAGCGCAGTCTGCACCAGGCAGCGCGCGAATACGGCGTCAAACTGCGGCTCTTCCATGGAAGAGGCGGAACCGTTGGACGCGGCGGCGGGCCGACCCATGCCGCCATCCTGGCACAGCCGCCGGGAGACTTTTCGGGCGAGATTCGCATAACGGAGCAGGGGGAGGTTCTGAGCTGGAAATATGCAGATCCGGTGCTGGCGGAATGGAACCTGGAAACGATGATTGCTGCGTGTCTGGAATCCCTCTTGCGCCCAACCGAGGTTCCGCGCGCCACGCGTGAGCGGTGGCATCAGGCGATGGAAACAATGTCGGAGGCTGCGCTGGCGTTCTATCGAAAACATATTGCCGACAATTCTGAAGTGATCGAGTACTTTGAGCAGGCGACGCCGGTAAACGAATTGGAGCACGCGCGCATTGGCTCGCGTCCGGCGCGGCGCACGGCCAATCGGCGGTTAGAGGACCTGCGGGCGATTCCCTGGGTGTTTGGCTGGATGCAAAGTCGGCACGCCCTTCCGGCCTGGTTCGGAGTGGGACATGCCCTTGCAAGCTTTGCTGCCCGCGGCGAGCAAAACCTGCAACTCCTCCGCGAGATGATGAAGGGCTTCCCGCTGTTCGCCAGCCTGATTCGCAGCGTTGAGATTGCGATGGCGAAAGCGGACTTTTCGATTGCGCGCCTCTATGCGGAATTGGTGAAGGATGCGGGGGTTCGCGAACGCATATTCGGAATGCTCTGCGAGGAGTTTGAAAGCACCCGCGTCCAGATTCTTCGCGTTACCGAACAGCAGGAACTATTGGAGAGAAATCCGGTGCTGTCGCGGTCGGTGAAACTTCGAAATCCATATGTGGATCCTTTGAGCTTGGTGCAGGTTGATCTGCTGCGCCGGAAGCGAGGCGGCGACGATAATCCCTTGCTCGAGTATGCCATTGGCGCAACTATGAACGGGATCGCGGCGGGTCTACACAACACCGGCTAGCATCGTCAGCGGTCCTCGTATCCGCGCCCAATTTCGCAAACGTCGACCCCGCAGCCTTGCATCTAACCTTTCAGAGACCCCTGAAAAGGCCGATAATGGACTGCGGAATGCCATGGCTGAGCCGCAAGTCGGGCTTGCTTTTCGTGGCCAGTTTGTTCGTCTCGCTGGCCAGTCTCCTCCTCCCTTGTTCTCTCAGCGCCCAGAATCAGGCTAAGCGCCTCATCCTGAAAGACGGTTCTTATCAGCTGGCGACGAAATATGAGGTTCACGGCGATCGGGTGCGTTACTTCAGCGCGGAACGGGGCGAGTGGGAGGAGGTTCCGAACTCGCTGATTGATTGGGATGCAACGGAGAAATATGAGCAAGGGCGTGCGCAGGGAGCGCCCTCGCCGGAAGCGGTTCAACTCGACAAGGAATTCGAGGCCGAGCAGAAGGCCGAAGAGGCGCGCTCGCCACAAGTAGCTCCCGGACTTCATTTGCCAAGCGACGGGGGCATCTTCCTGCTCGATACGTTTCAGAGCCAGGCGCAACTAAACGAACTGCAGCAATCAGGCGGCGAGTTGAACCGGAACACGAAGGCCAACATCCTCAGGTCGGCGGTTAATCCCCTCGCCAGTGCAAAGCAGACCATCGAGCTACCGGGATCGCACGCGAAGATTCAGGCGCACGCCGTAGTGCCGTCGATTTACATCAACATCGATACGCAGGATGCGGCTACGGCGGCAACGGGCAAGGGCGACTCAGGGCCGCTTCCTTCCGATGAGCGTTTCAAAATCGTAAAGGCCGAGATCAAAGGCGGGAAGCGAATCGCGGGGGGCATCAAGGTGGCGCCGTATGGCAAGGTAAAAGCCGATCAACAATTCGTCGCTGCTACCGTGACGCCTATGACGGGAGGCTGGGTCAAAGTCACTCCAAAAGATCCCCTGCCGACAGGCGAATATGCAGTCTCCGAGATGCTGGGCAAAGAGGGGATGAACCTCTACGTATGGGATTTCGGCGTGAATCCCAATGCGCCGGCAAATGCCTTGGCGATCAAGCCGAGGTAGTCAGTTGTTGCTGCTCGCCTGTTGCGAATGCGGAAGGCGGGCTGACCAACACTCACCTCGAAACACTATCCACTATTCAGGATCCGCTGCTACTCTCTACCCAATGGATCTCTTCGCGCTCACGCGCCAACTGATAGACATCGAATCCGTCACTCCGAACGAACCTGCGGTCGGAAATTTTCTTTGCGATGAGCTGGGTCGGCGCGGCTTCTCCGTGCACAAGATGCCGGTCGAAGGACAAAGATCGAACATTGTTGCCACCTGGCCGGGACACGAGCGGCCGGAGATTGTCTTTTCTACCCATATGGATACCGTGCCGCCGTTTATCGGGTCCTCGGAAGATTCGGCGCGGATCTACGGGCGCGGGTCTTGCGACGCCAAGGGAATTATTGCGACACAGATCGTGGCGGCCCAGGCGTTACATGCGGACGGTGTGCACGTCGGGCTGCTTTTTCTGGTTGGCGAAGAGCGCGATTCGATCGGAGCGAAGGCCGCCAATCAACAGCCGATCGGTTCCCGCTTCATGATCAACGGCGAGCCGACTGACAATCGTCTCGCTCTCGCCACCAAGGGCGCATTGCACGTCGAACTGACGGCTCGGGGCAAGATGGCGCACTCGGCGTATCCGGAGTTGGGCGAGTCGGCCATCGACAAGCTGGTCGATGCCTTGCACCGCCTGCACGCGATGAAGCTGCCAACCGATCTCGAAGTGGGACCATGTACCAAAAATGTCGGTTCGATCCAAGGGGGCTGCGCACCGAACGTGATATCTGATCTCGCCAAGGCTGACCTTTTTTATCGGCTGATTGGGCCTACTGACGAGCTTCGACGGCAAATCGAGCAAGCGGTGGGCAATCTGGCGGAAGTGCGGTTCACGCGCGAGACGCCGTTCATACGGCTCCGCAAGATCGATGGGATGCCAACCATGGTGGCAGCGTTCACAACCGATATTCCCTCTCTGCCGGACTGGGGCGAACCACTATTGCTGGGGCCTGGTTCCATTCATGTTGCGCACACGGAAGGAGAGTGCGTAGAGAAAAAACAGCTGGTGGACGCGGTGGAGCTGTACGGGAAAATTGCCAAAAGCCTTTTGTCGACCAATTGAGCTTGCCGTTCAGACGAGGGATCCTCAGCGGCGCCGAGTACTGCGCGTAGTGATTAGCGTTTTCATCGAGCCGTCGGGCTCCGCCCGAGCGGCAATCAAGGTATGGGAGTTGGGTGTGATGTCGATAAACGAATCGCGCCATTTCGTCTTCTTCCCGTGCTCCACTTCCTCGTAGTCGTTCACAAAATTGTTGCCTTCCCAGTGAGCCGATCCGCGAATGAAACAGGCGCTTCCCGTATCTCTGAAGCAGACGTAGTAGCCATAGTCTTTCGAATTCTTGTTCCACCAAATCACAATCAGGTGATCCAGTGGACCCACCGAGCCATCGGAATGTCCTTCGCCGATCAAGGTCGTTCCGCCCACGCCGAGGCGCCAATGTGAAATTCCGCGCCGGCGGCCACCCTTTGGAAAAAACTCGCTGCGCTCCATCGATTCGGTGGTGTCCCAGTCACCGACGAAGGCCGCGGCCAAGCGGGCCAATTCAGGGCTGGGCCGCTCGGCCGCGGAGGGAGCGTTCTGTGCGTTGGACAAGCTCACCGACGCTTGCACCACAAGTAAGCTCACAACTACTAACCAACGTGTCATCACGACCTCCGAAGCCGATCTGTTTCCCTTAGACTGTGAAGAAGCAAAAGCGGTTAGCGCAGGCGAGATCGCGCCTTCTGCAACTTCCGTTAAAACGATATCCTTACCTGATGACTGCTTCCCTCAACTCCCTGTCCAAGGCATCGTCTTCCTACTTGCGGTCGGCAATGCACCAGCCAATCCTGTGGCATGAGTGGAGCGAAGAAGCTTTCGCCGAGGCCAAGCGCGAAAACAAGCCGATGCTTCTCGACATTGGGGCGGTCTGGTGTCACTGGTGCCACGTGATGGACCGGGAATCGTATGACGATCCGGAGGTAGCGAAAATCGTCAATGAGAATTTCATCGCAGTAAAGGTGGATCGAGATGAGCGTCCCGACGTCGACAGTCGATACCAGGCAGCAGTCAGCGCGTTGACCGGGCAAGGTGGATGGCCGCTCACAGCCTTTCTCACGCCGGATGGCAAGCCCTTCTTCGGCGGAACGTATTTTCCTCCGACAGAGCAATATGGGCGGCCAAGTTTCAAGCGCGTGCTTGGCGCAATTGCGCAAGCATATCGCGAGAAGCATGGCGATGTGACCGAGCAAGCAGAAATGGTGGCGGCGACAATCGCTCGTGCGGAATCATTTGCAGGAAACAACGGCCAGGTCACTCCGAAGATCGTTGACGAGCTGGTCGACACATCGCTGAAGATGTTCGACCAGCGCAACGGCGGATTCGGAGGCGCGCCCAAGTTCCCACATCCCTCGGCAATCGATTTGTTGATCGATCATTACGCGCGTACCGGCAACAACGAAGTGCGGCATGTATTTGTCAGCACGCTCGAGCACATGGCCCGCGGCGGCGTCTATGACCAATTAGCGGGAGGCTTTCATCGCTACTCGGTGGATGAACGGTGGATTGTGCCGCATTTCGAGAAAATGTCGTACGACAACTCGGAGCTTCTGAAGAACTACGTGCATGCCTATCAGGCGACCGGCAATCCATTTTTCGCCGATGTCGCACGCGACATCATTCGCTGGATGGACGAGTGGCTTAGTGACCGGGAACGCGGGGGATTTTATGCCTCGCAAGATGCCGATTACTCGATGGACGATGATGGTGACTATTTCACCTGGACCCTCGACGAAGCGAAAGCCGTATTGAGTCCCGAAGAAGCCGAAATTGCCATGCTGCATTACGACATCAACGAAATCGGCGAGATGCACCACAATCCGGCGAAGAATGTGTTGTTCGTCCGCGCCGATGTCGGCGAGACTGCGCGGCGGTTGAGTCTCAACGAGGAGCAGGTTCGTGAGCGTCTGGCGTCGGCCAAGAAGAAGATGTATGCGGAACGGCTGCAGCGGCCCACGCCCTATGTCGATAAGACCGTTTACACGGGTTGGAATGCAATGAGCGTCTCAGCGTATTTGCAGGCTGCGCGCGTGCTCGGGATCGACGATGCCCGATACTTCGCCCTACGCTCGCTTGACCGCTTGCTTGCTGAAGGATGGAATGGCGAATCCGTAGAAGCGTCAAATACCGACTTCCGGCCAACTCTAAAACACGTGGTCGCCTATTCCGATCCGGCGGCTGAAAAGCGGGATGCGGCGGGCGTTCTCGACGACTATGCGTTCACAGTCATCGCCTGCCTTGACGCGTACGAAGCGACCTCGGCGATGAGCTATTTCAGATTCGCGGAGAAGATCGCATCGGCGATGGTTACGGATTTCTACGACGTTGTCTCGGGAGGCTTTTTCGACACCGCTAGTACTGCGGTCGAGCCCAACGGAGAGTCGAAGGCGCTGGGAATCCTGGGAACGATGCGCAAGCCGTTTCAGGATTCGCCGACGCCCGCTGGAAACTCGGCGGCCGCAATCGCGATGCTGAGGCTGCACTCCTACAGCAACGATCCGGCGGACCGCGAGAAAGCGCAGCGAACCCTGGAAGTCTTTGCCGGCTCGGCGCCGAAGTTCGGGATGTTCGCCGCCACCTATGGCTTGGCCGTCACACATTTCATCCAGCCACATACCCAGGTTGTAATAGTGGGGCGTGACGATGCAGCCGAGCGGCTCTACCGCGCGGCGATCGCGCAGTTCTCCGCTAACAAGGCAGTGTTGTGTTTGCCCCAAAGCTTGGTTGTTGACCAGAATCTGCCTCCGGCGCTTGCTGAAACATTGCCGAATCTTCCGGCACTCAACGAAGGACGCTCTTTCGCGGTCATCTGCTCCGATTTCGCCTGCCAGCCTCCCGTTTTTGAGCCGCGCGAACTAGAAGCGAAACTCGGTTCGGCTTCCCGATCGGCAGCCTAGACTCCAGTAGGGCGCCGGGGCTTCGACTCGCGAATCAAAGCCCCGAAGTCCTTCTCAGAAGTGGAAACCCACTTCCGCCGTGAAGGTGCGCGGGGTCACGTAATGGGTTCCTGTAAAGGTGGAAAGAAAGTTGTAGAGCGCCGTTTTGTTCGTGATGTTAACGGCGGTCAGTTGCAGGCTCCACTTGTACTTATCGCCGCGGAAGAGGTTGTCGTCACCGATCGCCAAGTCGAAAAGATGGCGGGGCGCGATGCGCGGCGGATTGTGGTCGTCGTTCTCAGTTCCCGGCGCAGGAATCGAGATCAGCGTCGATCCATACAGTGATGCCGGGCACAGATTCGCCCCGAGGCTGGAGCTGATTGGAGTGGTCGGAGTTGCGCGCACGCCTCCACAAAACAACCCAGCCTGAAACTGCTGGTTGGGGCTGATAATCGAAGTGTCAACCACCGTATCGGTGCCGGCCGGGCCGTTATTGCAGTTGCCTCCTGCGCACGGCACCGAGCCCGCCACCAATCCGCTGTCATACCGCCAGTTGAAGCCGACCCATGGACCTTTCTTCCACGGTTGGTACTGCAGGTGAGTTGTCTGATTGAATCTCTCGTCGTGATCGATGCGGAACGGCGTGTTGTCGGTCCCGCTGGTTCCGGGCGGAACGGCGCCAGCGCCGCCCAGTTGTGGATTGAAGAACCGCGCGGACACACTGGAGAAGACGAAGAGCGCTGAAAATCCGTGAATGTCAGGAACGCTCACGCGGCCGGCAACGCCGGGAATCTTCGAGTTGTGCCATTCGATCGGAAACGTGAGTGGTGTGGCTCCGAAGACGCCGAAGTCATAGCCGTTGTGCGTGTACTTCCAGATGTACTCTCCGGAAAAAACCAGGTATTTTCCGAAGGCCTGTTGCAGGCCCACGTGGAACTCGTTTCGCCATCCGGGTTCAAAGGGAGTAGTCGAATTCGAAGCACAGACCAGCAACGGATTGAGCACGGGGTTGGCACAGCCTGTGCTGGAAAGGATGAGGTTCTCGTTGAACGGGGTTTCGAGCACCCGAGCATACGACGCGCGAAGCACGGTACTTGTCTTCTTGATGTTGTAAGCCACCCCCATGCGAGGCTGCGGTTCTGCATGCGAAGTGAGGCCGTTATAGACGTCGCCGCGCATTCCGACGTTGAAGGCCCAGTTTCCCTTGCTGATCGCATCCTGCACATAGACCGACAACAGTTTGATGTCGGTGTGCCCGTTGAACGGAAACAGCGAGCCGCCGCGCGTCAAGTCCGCCGACAGCAACAAGGGATTGAACCCGGGATTTGGGAGTCCGCCGGGATTCTGGGCGCCTCCGCACTGAGTTGGGTTCGTCACCTGCGGATTGGTGTTTGGGCTTCCGTCGGCGTTGAAGCAGACAAAATTCAGTGTGGGATCGACAATCCCGAACTTGTTGTTCTCGTCCAGGAATGTCTGCTGGTAGGTGATACCCGCTTTGATGTTGTGAATGCCCTTGGCGTAGGAGATGTCAGAACGTAGGCCCGCATTGGTTAGCGTGCGGTCCTGACTGATGGTCTCTTGTTGCAGGGAAGGGGCGAGATCAGCGAACGGGTCGCCGCTCGGATAGTAGTTGAACTGATCACGCCGCACAAATCCGCCCAGTGTGAACACGGTATTGTTGTTAATCACCCGCGTCCAGGATGGTGCGATGTTGAAGGTCTTAATCTGCGAACGCTGGTCGGTCGGCCCGACGGGCTGGCCATCCGGACCAAGGCCGCCATTATCGACGACAAGACCGTTCCAGGCAGTTGCATTTTGCTGGTCGAAGGAGTTCGGCGTCTGAAACCAGGAGCGGGTGAGACCGAGGTTTACATGCAGCGAATCAACTTTCGACAACTGGTAGTCAAAACGGTCAAATAGATTCTCTTCATTCCCGCGGTCGTGCATGACCGTATATTCGGGAGGGTCCAAAAAGCGCCCGCCGCTGAGTCCACTCAAAGAAATGAAGTTGCCCCACTTCTGCCCTCCATAGCCGAAGTTCAGTCCCGCGTTCGAGGTGCCAAAACTACCGTAAGAAGCCGTGACGGAACCATGGGGTGTAGTCATGCCCTGGCCGGAGCGGGTTGTTACGTCAATCACAACGCTGGTCTTCTCGCCAAATTCGGCAGGCGGAGCGCCGGAGATCACTTCCATCGACTGGATGGAATCGAGCGGGATTTGATTGGAGAAGACCTTGCTTTGCTGATCGGTGATCGGTTGGCCGTCGACGGAGAAGGAATTCTCCGCGTGATCGCCCAATCCGTGAAATAGCCCGTTGGAATCGGCGGCAATTCCAGGCGATGCCAAAGTGACCAGCGAACTGACTGAGGACGACTGGCTTTCGAGCGGCAAGCGATCGAACAGGGACCGATCAACGTCGGTGTGGAAAGTCGAGTCGTTCTCCAGTAGGTCTTCGCCGGAGGCCTCCACGGTCACTGTCTCGGCGGAGGAAGTTACTTGCATCTTCGCGACAACATTCAGGGGCACTACTGAACGAACATCAATGTCCTGGACAAAAGCCGCAAAGCCAGCGGCTGTCACCGTAATGTGATAGGGATTGAAGGGAACATTCGGAATTGTGAACTTGCCCGCGGCATCGCTAGTTGCAGTTCGCGTAAATCCGCTCACAGAGTTTCGGATTTCGACCATGGCGTTCGGCACCACGGCACCAGATGGATCCAACACCGTGCCAGCCACAGTGGAGTAGTTACCCGCTTGAGCGGATAGCATCGAAACGAACGACACAATAAAAATAGTATGGAGAGTCGCGCGAAGCGACTTCCGCAAAGAAGCCAGCATGATTCCTCCACAAGATGTAGGTGTCCGGAGCAGTCCCTTGGGACTGGTGTAATTGCGACGGGACCTAGATCGCTGGAGGCGGCCGTACGCTGAGCGCGAACGGAATGACACGGCAGTCGACCGATATCGGCTTAACTGCAACGGTCGATACCGGAATGAAAATCGCGCTGGTGGGAGCGGAGTCGAACGTGGGTGAAGCAGAATGAGCGGCAACGCACACCGCGCATTTTTCTGCGTCGATCGTGCTGGCATGGTCGTGGATCGCGTAAGCCACCGCCGACCACAGCGTGAGCAGTAGACATAACAACGCGATGCTTTTAACTACCGGCCGCAAGAGGTTATCCCCACGTACTTTTCTCGAATCTACAACATCGGATTAGAGGAACGCAATAAAGGCTGCCAGAATGGGCCTCTCCGGTAAACTCGCGCTTCACTGAAGAAGCTTCCGTTTGTTGACGATAACCAGCATAGCCGCCATGTTGCCACTCTTTGACAATCCGACATTGTTTCAGTCGGTTCTCGAGAACCTTCCGGTCGGCATCTACATCGTGGACCGGGAGCGGCGCGTGCGATTTTGGAATCAAGGTGCTGAGCAGATCACGGGCTACCATGCGCACGAAGTCGTCGGCCAAACTTGTCTGGGAAGGCTTGATCACTGCGATCAGCACGGACGTGTGCTGTGTGGAGACCGGTGTCCAATCAATGCGACGTTCCACGATGGACATGGCCAATGCGCCTTTGCATTCTCCATGCACAAAGAAGGACACCGCATCGGCGTCCAGCTTAAGACCGTTCCCATCTTCGACGACGAAGAATTGCTGATCGGTGTCACCTTTCTTTTTCAGGAAGCTTCATCGTCATCTGAATTCGAACCGTTGCGCCACCGATGTATGGATGCCTCGATCCGGTAACGGGAATTCCCTCCCAGCGACTCACCCGCGCAGTGTTGTCGGAGTGCATCGAAGGGCTGAATAGCTCGCGATCAGGCTTCGGGTTGCTGTGCGTGCGAATTCTTGGCCTCGAGCAGTTTCGCACCAAGCATGGTCCCGATTCGGTTCTAGCGTTCCTGCGAACGACAGCGCAGACACTGCGTCACACGCTCGAACCCAGCAATTTCGTTGGCCGATGGGGGCAGGACGAATTTCTAGTGGTCCTGGATTCATCGAGCCCGATAACGGTAGCTGCGAAAGCGGAATCCATCTGGCGTCTGCTGAGCCAATCGGAAATCTCATGGTGGGGCGACCGATTCCTGATCGAGTCAGTGGTCGGACACGCCGTCGCACGCCAGGGAGACGATCTGGAACGGTTGTTGCACGAGATGATGCCGGCCCAGCCGGCTCGAACAGCGGCCGCGGCATCGGGCTCGCCGGGCCGCAACGCGGCGCAGGTTTGAGGACTTATGTTTGCGATCATTGGCATTCTCGTGGTATTCGGCGCCATCATCGCCGGATATCTGATGGAGCATGGCAACCTGCATGTCTTGCTGGAGCCAGCGGAACTGATCATCATCGGCGGCGCCGCATGCGGGACAGTACTTGTTGCCAATCCGCTCCACATCCTCAAGCAGATCATCAGTGGGATCAGCGGCGTATTTGGCTCTTCCCGCTATTCTCGCGAGCGCTACACCAATTCTCTAAAGATGATGTACGAATTGCTGAATAAGGCGCGGCGCGAAGGATTGGTCGCGCTCGAAAGCGATATCGAGGGACCCGCCAAGAGTGCTGTGCTTTCAAGATACAAAGATTTCATGAACGAGCAACACGCAGTGGATTTCGTGTGCGACACGATGCGCATGGCGGTGAGCGGCGGCGTCGAAGTATTCGACTTGGACCAGATGCTCGAAGCCGACATGGAAGTTCACCACCACGAGGCGATGCAGCCAATCGCTGCACTGAGCACGATGGCGGATTCGCTGCCTGGCCTTGGTATCGTCGCGGCTGTACTGGGCGTTGTGATCACGATGGGAGCTTGGGGCGGTCCGCCCGAAGAAATCGGGAGGAAGGTAGCGGCAGCCCTGGTCGGCACGTTTCTCGGTATCTTGCTCTGTTATGGCCTGGTCGGGCCGCTTGCGGGCCGAATGGGAAAAACAGCGGAAGAAGAACGTGCTTATCTTAACGTCTTGCGGGTGGTGATGGTCGCGTTCCTGAAGGGGATCGCTCCGATCATGGCGGTTGAAGTTGGACGTCGGGCCGCGCCGGGACACGTGCGTCCGTCTTTCAAAGATGTCGAGCAGGAATGCCGCGGCACCAAGGCAGAAGCTGCGCCAGCAACTGGCGCAGAGGCTGGCGGATAGGCGCGATTACGCCGGCACCTCCCATCGTCATCAAAAGGAAGGCGGCACATACCGGTCACCACGGCGGGGCGTGGAAAGTTGCCTACGCCGATTTCGTCACCGCCATGATGGCATTGTCCATCGTTCTCTGGCTGATGAACTCCAGCAAACAAATCCAGGAAGCGGTGGGAGGTTATTTCAAGGATCCCACCGGCACTGGGAATAAGCCCGGCAGCAACAGCTCGGGATAGGGAGAGAGCCTTCAGGTCACAAAGCAGAACATGGATCAGTTGAAAGAAGAATTGCAAAAGAGCATCCTAAAGATCAATGACCTCGAAAAGCTACGCGACAATATTGAGATGACAGTTACGGCAGAAGGCCTGCGCATCGAGCTGCTGGAATCGGAACGAGGGACTTTCTTCGACAGTGGTCACTCGGACTTGAATGGGACTGGAAAGGAGATGGTAGAGCTGCTGGCGCAGCAACTGGGACAACTTCCAAATCACATTTCTGTCGAAGGACACACCGATGCGAAGCCCTACACCGGAGGTGGCAACTACGACAATTGGGAACTTTCGGCTGACCGCGCGAATGCGGCACGCAGGTTGATGCAGGAATCAAGATTGAGAGCGGATCAGATCTCACAGGTGCGAGGATTCGCCGACCAGCGGTTGCACACGCCGCAAAATCCGCTCAAACCATCCAATCGAAGAGTATCGATCATTGTGCAGTATCTTCGGGCCGAAGGAACTGATGACACAAAGCTCCAGCCTGAAGACGCTGGCACACCCAAAACATCATTGCGCGAGACGCATCAAAGCAGCGGCAGAAGCGAACCAGCGGTGAACAAAAAATAAGGGCTGACGAATGGTCAGCCCGATAAGTCTATTTGTGTGGCTCCTGGTTACTGGAGGTTACTTTAGTGACCTTGCCAGTGAGCACATTGAAATCGCAAGCTACATGCAGGCTTGCGGTCTTTTGGGTGGGCACAGTGGAATCGGCCCGCCGTCCGGAGCGGGAACTCTAGGGACGGCAGCGTAAACATATGTGCCTACCAGACCTAACAGCAGGATCAACGCCCTGAGCGAACGTTTCATCGTCTTTCTCCTTGGGTTCACACAAGCTACCCGAAAAACTTTAGTAACCTGTGCGCCGCGCATTATACACAAGGAGATAAACTTCTGAGTCACAGAGGTTTATGTCGATTGAAGCACACCAACTACATGACTTAAAGACACCTTCGCCTGACAAGGCACCGTCTTTCCTGCCGATAGACTGGCAGCTTAAGAGCAATACTTCATGTAATTGTTAAGGAAGTTTCGGTCGCGCAGGATGCCGTTCTACAACAATCACAGATTTTGCTTGACACGATTATTGACAACTTACGTCTGGAGAGTTTTGCCTAACTGCGGCCTTTTGAAGCAGCTACTGCTGCAGCAGCAGGAACGGCCTTTCGCGACGAACTAGGTTCGGATAGCCGATTGGAGTCACTGGGCTCTATCACGACTGAGCTGCGAGAAATTGCCCGTTCTACCATCCCTTCAAACATTGGAATAAGTGAGTTGGAAGCGGCAGCATCAGCCGGGTGAAGGTCGGCAAGACTTTCCTCCCAGCGCTGCGTTTGCAGATGATTCGCAGCCTCCCGCGCCGTTCCAGGTTGCAGCGAATAGAGCAGCCAGATCAGGATAACCAGGTTGTAAGTGGCGGTATTAACGAAGCTCACCAGCTTCGGATCCAGATGAGCTCCGGAACTGAGAGCCAACAGAACAATTTCCACTGAGGCAAATAAGCCGAATCCAAGGGCGATGCCGAAGCTCTGCTGCTTCCGCGACACTCCCAGAAAGCGCGAGAAGAGCAAGAGGAATAGAATCAGGCCACTCTGCACCAGCCGCACCGATGTATCGAGCGTGGTCACGGCCTGGATTAGCAGGCCTTGGTCGCCGGAATTGGAAAACGCGACTACTGCTGAGACCATCAGCATTACGACGCCGGCCCACTTGAATAAAACTGTGCCCAGATCCTGGAGCGTGTGATACGGCCGGAAGATGTCGAGGAACACCTCGTGAATGACTTTGAAACCGAGTACAGCGCTGCCGGCGGCGCCTAACCAATATCCCCAGAAAAACCACTCGTAATTGCCCATGCGGCGCGGGGGATATGTCACAGCAAAGATCAGAATCTGAAAGAGGAGGTAAGCAAAAAACACCGGGAATTGCTTGTGAAGCTTGCGCCGCCAAAAGATTACCGCCACAACCGATTGCAACACCGGTTGGGCGCACCAAAGAAACATCAGCACGAATTGGCTTTGCGCACTCATTGGGGCTACGGCTGGGGGAAGAAAGCGTTGTGAACGAAAACTTTCTCCTCGCCCCCGGGATATAGAGTAGCGATCCCTACTCCAAGGGTCAACGAACTGAGGTAACGTTGGTAACCATTACCTTCTTGCCCGTTTTGGGAAGTTTTCATTCACGAGTAGAGTGGAGGTACGCGCGCATCATCCGGACCTCATCATCCTTTTCGTCAAGATCATGAAGCAAGATATCGCGCAAAGATATCACGCCTTTAAGTTCGCCCTCGCGACACACAGGCAAATGGCGGAAATTGTGGCGCCGCATAAGGGTCATGCAGATATCGATGCTGTCGCCGGGATTGACGGTCAAAGGATCAGTTGTCATCACCTCTCCAACTCGGGTCTGGGAAGGATCCTTGCCCGCCACGACGACGCGTCGCATTAAGTCGCGCTCGCTAAAGACGCCACACAGGCAACCGTCTTTCAGAACCGGGACAGCACCAACATTGTGCTCGACCATGTTTCGGGCGACATCGAGTACGGTATCCCCAACATTGGCCGAAACCAGAATTTGATTCTTGAGCAGATCGCTGATGAGCACGGGAACCTCCTCTTCTCAATTCGCCCGGCAATAGATTCTGCGCGGCGGGTGCAGGGTTGGCCCGAAAAGCAGGGAACGGGTCACTCCCTGCTCACATTTGGGCGGAGTATATGTCGAATAGAGGCTGGAAGAAAGGAAAAATAGCACTTGAAAAGGGGCAGACTAGCGTTTCCCGGGTGCCGCGAAACTGATGACATAGGATCTGCCGACCAGGCCGACCGGCAACCCAGACCGCTCCCGCGACGTGATGATCACGTTGTAGTCCTCGCTTGGACGAAGGCGCTGCAGCACCGATGTCGCCTCTTGGGGCTCGGCCAACGCCAGATACATCAGAAACGCGAATACGTCTTCTGTCGGCTCCAGACCGGGGGCAGCGAATGAGACTTCCACGTCTTCGTGGGCGAAGTACCAGCCGAGAGAGGCCGCGATATTGATTCCGCGTTCGTAAGCCGCAGCATCTAGCGCGCCGGGCATCGGATTATCGAAAACGATCCGCAACTTGCGTTCGTCTTCACGGCTAAATTCACGCACCTTGAGCGCGCCGGTTCGAGCTGTCGCTTTCCAGTCGACATGACGGGCTGAATCCTCGGGCATGTATTCGCGAATGCGGTACAGGTCATAGCCGCGTCCACGAACGAAGGTCTCAAACTCGCCCGTCACCATGGGTAGGACCTCAAAGAACTCTTCTGGCGGCTCAACTTTCGGATAGACGACGACCTCGCGGGCCAGACCAATGCGCCGCGTCTTCAGCAGAAACGCAAAAGGAAACCGAGTCGCGAGTCCAAAATTGTCTTCGCGGTAGCGTCCGCGAGCCGGAAAGCAGAGTTCCAAATCTGAGCGCAGCTCTTGCAGCGGAGCGAGAAACGGAAAATACACTGGTTGATCGAGGATAGGCTTCTCCAGGCTCTCCGTCACTCGCCGCAGCCGCCGGTCTGGAACGCGAATCCACTGCTTTTCCGGCGGGTAACTTTTCGGCACGGCCAGCGTATAGGCCTCCCATTGCCATCGTTTGCGAACTTTTCTCTTCGAGGGAACAACTCGTATGGAAAACGAAGGCAGCCATCGGCTCGGATTGCGAACAACCAGGCGCGCCAGTGCGGGCCTGCCGGCAAAAACATGCTCGGGAAGGTGTACGTCCAGTTCGAGGCTCTTCAGCACGAGCGCCGACGCAATTCCCGACACCAACACAGCTGATAACAGAGCCGCCACCACGATGTAGAGCAGGTTATTGCCAGTGTTCACAGCTGCAATCCCAATCACAACCGCGATCAGGATGTAAATCATGCCCGCCCGGGTGACCTCGTAATCGATCGCGTCCCGCAGACGCGTGGCAACGACCTGGCGCGCCAGATAAGGCACTGTCGTAAGGCCGACGACCGTGGCCAACAACAAGGCGGCAGAGGCAAGAATGACGGTGGCCCAAATGTTTCCGTTTTCGCTAAGAACGGTGGAGAACAAGGCGGCCCCGAAAGCAAGCATCAGCCCCAGGATCGCAACCAGAAAGCGAACCCAAACCTGCGAGAGTCCCATGTGTAGGATTTTTGGAGATGCTTCGAGCGCTCTTTCCGGAGAGATCACTGCGCCCCTTCAGTTGAGGTATCTCGCTGGAACCATTGTGCTGCTTTGTCACGCCACCTGTCGGCTGCTCCGGTGAGCCTGGGGAAGCGCCGGCGTAGCTTAGTAAGCAGATTGTGCGCCCAGACGTATTCGGACGAAAGAATGATCAATCCGATGATGACACACAGGGTGCCCTGAAAGAACGGCAAAAACAATCCCACGATGCCGACCACGATGAAAGCCCAGCCCGCAGCAATCCAGAGCACGCGTTTTATGGTCTGTGTCATCTCGTTTGAGAATAAGATGCGGGGAACGTTGCCGAAAGTGACGGAAGATCATGCTTTTGTTGCCGACCGCGAGCGCCGGCGCCATCTCCACCAGAAAAACAAGACAACCGCGGCTACAACGAGGACGAATCCCACATCGAACCGCTTGATTGCGCCCTCCAACTTGTCCCAATGTCGTCCAAAAAGGTAACCAGCGGTCGCGATTACCGAGACCCAGACGGCGGCGCCCAGGAAATTGAAAATCGCGAATGAGCGCCATGGCATGCGCAAGACTCCCGCGAGAGGGCCGGCGAAAATGCGCATCCCAAAAACAAAGCGCGCAAAGAAGACCGCGGCCGAACCATAACGGGCAAACATCTCCTCACCGCGCTCAACCGCCTGGGGGGAGATGCGAAGCGTACGCTGATAACGCTCGAGGAGTGGGCGTCCGCCGCGAAATCCAATGACGTACCCGAGGTTGTCGCCGATGGTGGCTGCACAAGTTCCAACAAGGATGATCCACCCGAGATGTAGTTTGTGTTCGGAGTGCGCCATGAAGCTGGCAAGCAAAAGCGTGGTTTCACCCGGTACGGGAATTCCGGCATTTTCGCAGAGGAGAGCGAGCGCAACCGCCCAATAGCCATAATCCGCAATCAGAGTGCGCAGCGAATCAAAAATGGCATGGCCCATGGTTAATCCCGCGACTCGCTTTCTGCGGAGACTCTTAAATGCTCACTTGTCATCGGGCTGGCACTGATCACAACAGGTTTTCTCAGTCCGCTGCCGGAGAGAAATGCAGCAAATACAAGCTGGGAAGCGATGCTATCAAATTGTTTTATTGGTGGGCAGTGAGGAACTGGATCAGTTCCTGGTTGAACTCGCTGGGGCACTCTTCGTATGGCAGGTGTCCAACTCCTGGGAATATGACCAATCCCGCGTTGCGGAAGTTCCGGCGAAGTGGCTCTGCGGAGCGCACCGAAACCGCGCGGTCCTTCGCACCCCACATGATCAATGTCGCGTAGTCGCGGACCGTCGGTAAGGCGGCTTCGAGTTCGACGAGGTCTGCCGTCCAGGAGCGAACGATTCTCAACCCGTGCTCGAACGCGTGGTTTTGCAGAACCGGAAGGCGATAGCCGTCGAGAGAATCGGCAGGAATCTTGGCGCCATCACCAAAGACTCTCCGCAGCCACAGGTAGTCGAGAGAGCGCCAACGAGCGACGGTTTTTCGAAACAGAAAGGATCCGGCGGCACTGCCCAGGAATGGAGCCAGCCGGCGTCCGTGCGGCGACCAGGGATTCACTGGCGCAACCAAAACGAGCCGGCGGAGATTGCCCGCTTTGCGCTCAACACAGACGGCTGCAACCATCATGGCAGCTGCGCCACCATGTGACGTGCCGAGCAGATCAAATTCGGTCAGGCCGATCATATCGGCGAACTGCAGTACTCGCTCTGCAGTCGAGCGAATCGAGCAGTTCATTCCATCGGGAGCGAGCGAGAAACCAGCGCCGAGATTGTCGATCGCATATACAGTCGCATACGGCGCGACTGCCGGAATCGTGAAGCGCCAAGAGAAGGAATATCCGAGAAGTCCGTGAACGAGAATGAGAGGACGTCCGGCGCCAGCCTTGAGGTAGCGCATGCGACCGCCGGCAAGATTCAGCCAACATTCCTCCCATGGGACCGAGCGCGCAGTTTGAGAATCGACCACGCATGGTTCGGATCCTGTCACTTGCAGATCAGTTCTTGGAGGCTGACTGGGCAACTAAAATCTCGTGCGCAGAGTCTATTTAAGTGATATCGCCTCTGTCGCTTTTGCAAAGGGGGAGCACCTGCTTCCCCTGTTTTCTTTTACCGCGCATTTAGCGCATGCCGATAGCCGCGGAAACCCGGTCCTGCAGGCGTTGGCGTTTCTTGCCGAGTAATTTCTTCAAGACCTTGATTCCTTTGTCGACGTGTTTTTCTTCGAGGAGGAACGGTGGCAAGAAACGCAGAACGTTGTCCTGAGTCACATTGAAGAGAACGCCCTCCGCGAGTCCCTGTTCGACAATCGATCGGGCTGGAATATCAAGCACGAGACCCTGGATGAACCCGCGCCCTCGAACCTCCGTTGCTGACTGGTACTTGCCGATCAATTCTTCAAGTTGCTGGCGCAAATAAGCGCCGACGCGCGTGACGTTTTGAAGCAGGTCTTCTTCTTCAATAATCGCGAGATATTCCAGCCCGACGCGGCACGCAAGCGGGCCACCGCCAAAGGTTGTGCCGTGCTGTCCAGGGGAGATGGCAGAAGCAAAGCGCCCACGGGAAAGGAATGCTCCGAGCGGAACACCGGCAGCTATCGGCTTGGCGACCGTCACAATATCGGGAATCACACCAAACGCTTGAAATGCGAAGATCGTGCCTGTACGCCCCAAACCGCACTGGATCTCGTCAAAGATCAGCGCAGCCTGATGCTGATCGGCGACCGCGCGACATTCACGCAAGAATTCCTGCGAGCATTCCAGGATTCCTCCCTCGCCGAAAATAGGCTCGAGCACTATGGCACAAGTCGTCTTGTTTACCGCCGCGCGCAGGGCTTCAACGTCGTTGCGCGGGACGAACGTCACATCTTCGAGTAGAGGCTCGAAACCCTTGCGATATTTCTCCTGGCCGGTGAGTGACATGGCTCCGAACGTGCGCCCGTGATACGACCCCTGAAGACCCACGAGACGACACTTCGCTTCACCACCGATCTGGTGTCCAGCTAGACGAGCCAGCTTGATTGCGCCCTCCATGGCTTCAGTCCCGCTGTTTGAGAAGAACACTCTCTCAAGCCCAGATAGGTGGCAAAGGCGCTCGGCCAGATGACCCTGATATTCGTTGTAGTAGAGGTTGGACAGATGAATGACCTTGGCAGCCTGATCGCGGATGGTCTTTACGATCCGAGGATGTGCATGGCCGAGCGCATTTACGCCCAAGCCCGCGACGAAATCCAGATACTTGTTGCCGTCGAAGTCGTGGAGGAACACTCCCTTCCCTTTTTCGATGGCAAGCGGATAACGATTATAGGTCGGAAGCAGGTAGCGCTTTTCGAGATCGACGATCTGTTCCTGGCGAGACATAGATAAATTGTAGAACGACGTGGTGAACTGCGGCGGACGGTGGGTCCCGCAGAGCGCTACGACTTATCGGGGGGCCGCTTCGGATTGTCGGGATCAAGACCGGCGGCGCTCATGATCGCGCGTCCCAATTCCTCGGCGGAAACGACTTTCTCTCCGCCACCAAAGATGGCTTCATCACTGCTGGGAATGATGAAGCGGTAACCCCGTCCGACGACAGTCTGAAGATATTGAGGCTGCGCTGAATCATCGCCGAGAGCGCGGCGAACTTTGCGAATCGCCGTGTTGATTCCCTGCTCCACATCGACAAATACGTCTTTACTCCAGAGGGTGGTTGCGATTTCTTCCCTCGTGACGAGCTGTCCATTCTTTTCAATCAGAAACATGAGCAGTTGCAGCGGCAAACCTTCGAGTTTCACCGGACGCCCATCCTTCAGGAGTTGAAAGCGTTCGAAGTCGAGCAGAAAACAATCAAAGCAGATTTTCTTTTCAGCCACAGAACACCCGCGCCGCCATCCATTCTGTCAAAAATATAGTGTGTTTGCCCGAAAGAACGTATCAAGTCTAACAAAGCAAAGGGACATTTCTCGACGTTCACACTCTTCAGATCAATTCAGATCACTTCAGACCGCCTCCATGGACGTTTTCTGAGATCGGGATCAATATCGCAATCACTTTGGGGGAGGACTTGAGAAGTTCTTCCAGAAGTTGAAAAAAAGAAAAAATACGAGAACTGCTCAAAGAGGTGACTTATGAAAAACGCAAAGTGGATGTTGGCTCTGAGTTTGGTCGCACTTTCAACGCTGTCGGTTGCACAAACCATCACCAGCAATGGGGTAAAGGCCGACGTGCCGTTCGCCTTTACAGTCGCCGACAAGACGATCCCATCCGGTGAATGCGTCGTCCAGCGCTCCGGAATGGATCGCAACATCCTGCTGATCAGCAATGTTGAAGCGAAGGCTAGCTTGCTTTCGAACAGCACCATGAGCGAGGACCGCAAGAATTCGGAGAACACAGTGCTGGTGTTCGAGCGCTATGGTGATCGGTATTTCCTGTCGGCAATCCGGCTGGAGGGCAGCAACATGACGTATCACATTCCTCTGAGCAAGGCGGAGTCTGAGCTTCGTGCCCAGAACGTCACCGGGACGCAGGAGACTTTGCTCGCCTCGCTGAAGTAGGGCGGGCGAAAACGGGAGGGAGTTGGGAATTGGGGAAGTTCTCAACTCCCTCCTTACTGAAGAAAAGGAGGATCCGGGATTCGGGGAACTTCCCGGATCCTCTTGCAGTTGATCAGGACATTTAGGGGCTCGACCTGCCGCGATCCACCATCCATATCCCGACTTCATCCCGCCCGCCATCGCGCACCATCAGTCAAATCTGAAAATCAGAGCCCCTGATCCTGGTTAAAAGCTTTGTTAGCAGTCTGCTAGCTCAAGAGAGCAATACCGAAAACGGAATCAACATTCCAAAAATCATAGCCACAATCCACAAGCGCCTATACAATGTTGGAAGTGATTCTAGGGCAGCGACTTATTTGGGTGAACCGACCTCATCAGTGGCAGCGAAGTTGCTGAAGTCCAGATGGCGGGAAGCCGCCCGTTCCGCTGCGGCTACTTCGTCCCTGCCTATGAACCGAGAATTCCAGGCCCGCTTTACCGCCGCGCTGCTGTTCCTACTAACCGCTGCGGCGATGGTTCTTGGCTGGATCAACTTCCAAAAGGATCACGAATACCAGATTCCAGACGATGGAGTTTGGTGGCTGGAGCGAGATGGTCATTTGGTGGCCGATCGCCTCGCCCCCAACGGTCCGGCGGCGCTGGCTGGTATTCGCACCGGCGACGTGGTCGTCAGCATCAACGGACGCGATGTCAAAACCTCTGCCGCCCGAATGCGGCAGCTCTACTACTCTGGTGTCTGGTCGAAAGCCACTTACTCGCTCACGCGGAACTCGGTTCCGGTAGACGTGCAGGTCGTGCTAGCGCCGGCGGATCGATCGGTCAACGATTGGCTGCGAGTCATTGCGCTGATCTACCTGGGGATCGGTCTCTACGTGCTGCTGCGTCGTTGGACCGCTATTGGATCGACGCACTTTTACATTTTCTGCCTGGTTTCGTTCGTCTTCTACTCGTTCAAATACACGGGGAAATTTAACGACTTCGACTGGGCCATTTACTGGAGCAACGTGGTGTGCTGGTTGCTCCAACCGGCGTTGTTCCTGCATTTCGTTCTCACGTTCCCGGAAAAACGGGGAATCATCCGAAAACACAGCTGGTTCCCGCTCCTGGTCTACGTTCCAGCCGCGGTTCTGATGGTGGTTCATGTCGTTGTGGTGCAGCTGCTCCAAGCAAGCGAACACGCGCGCTGGAATATCGACCGCGTCGAGATGTTCTATCTCGCCGCGTATTTCGTGATTTCTGCGATCGTCCTAATCCACAGCTACCAGGTCGCCAGCACTGCAATCTTGCGGCAGCAACTGAAGTGGATCACCCGCGGCACAGTACTCGCGATCGCACCATTCTCGCTTCTCTACGTCGTGCCATTCCTTTACGGATCAATGCCCACGCCGATGATGAAAGTCTCGGTGCTGTCGCTGGGCTTTCTACCGCTGACCTTCGGGTACGCCATCTTCCGCTACCGACTGATGGACGTGGATCTGATCTTCAAGCGCGGCATGGCCTATACGCTGGCGGCAGTCGCGATTGTCGGGACATATTTTCTGGGAGTGGCCGGCATCGCGGAATTGGTTCACACGCGCGTGCCAAGCACCGGGCCGTACGGGCTGATGCTGGCGATCGCGGTGACAGCGCTGTTGTTCGATCCGGTGCGCAAGTGGATCCAGGACAAGCTCGATCAGTTCTTCTACCGGACCCGCTACGATTATCGGCGCACCTTGATTGAGTTTGGCCGCGAACTGAGTTCCGAGACGGATCTCGATAAGATGCTGACCTCGGTGGTCGACCGGCTGGCGCGCACGCTGCTGGTGGACCGCATGGCAATATTCCTGGCAAATTCGGAGATCTCGCGGTTTGAAATGGCCGAGTCGTTCGGGTTGGCGCATGTCGGGAACCCGGATCTTTCTTTCCTCGCCAAGCCTCGGCTGGAAGATGCCGTCGGCCACATCTTCTTCGAGAACACCCATCTGACGCCGCGTGAGACCCCAGGTGCGCAGGAAGCCATCCGAAAGCTGGACCTCAACTACTACATTCCGTGCCATGCGCAGCAGAAAACAATCGCTTTTCTGGGGCTCGGCAAGACGATGGAAGGCGATTTCCTCTCGAGCGAGGACATCGAACTGCTGGAAACGCTGGCCGGGTACATCGGCATCGCGATTCAGAATGGCCGCCTGTACGCCTCGCTGGAGCAGAAGGTTGCGGAGTACGAACGCCTGAAGGATTTCAACGAGAACATCGTGGAGTCGATCAACGTTGGCGTGCTCGCGGTTGACCTGCAGGATCGCGTCGAGTCGTGGAACTCGCAGATGGAAGTCATGTACGCCCTGCCACGTTGGCAAGCGGTGGGCCGCTCGTTAAGCGAGGTATTTCCGGCGGCATTTGTCGAAGAGTTCTACCGCGTCCGGCAGAATCCCGGCATCCACAATCTTTACAAGTTCCGGCTGGGAACTCCGACAGGCGAGCAACGCGTGGTGAATGTGGCGATCGCTCCTTTGGTCACGCGCAAGTTCAGCGTAGTGGGCCGCCTGATCATCATGGACGACATTACCGAGCGCATGGAACTGGAAGCTCAGCTTTCGCAGTCCGACAAGCTGTCTTCGATCGGATTGCTGGCTGCAGGCGTGGCCCACGAGGTCAACACGCCGCTGGCCGTCATCTCCTCATACGCGCAGATGCTTTCAAAACAACTGCAGTCGGATCCTGGGAAAGTGTCGCTGCTCGAGAAGATCACAAAGCAGACATTCCGCGCGTCGGAGATCGTAAACAACTTGCTTAATTTCTCGCGGACGACGGGAACCGAATTCTCAGAGGTCGACCTCAACAAAGTTATCAGCGACACCCTTGCGCTACTTGAACACCAGTTCAAGGTCGCCCAAGTGAAAGTCGACAGCGACCTGTACCTCGGTTTGCCTTTCATTCAAGGCAACGCCGGGCGATTACAGCAAGTGTTTCTTAACCTGTTCCTCAACGCAAAGGATGCGATGCCAGGTGGAGGCATGCTGCAAATAGCGACCTCAAATGGCGAGTCGGTCAGTGTCAGCGTCTCTGACACGGGTGTGGGAATTGCGCAGGAACATATTCAACGAATCTACGATCCATTCTTCACTACCAAAACAGCTCCTAAGGAAGGCCAGAATCGCGGTACCGGGCTCGGTCTCTCCGTCACCTACGGCATCATCCAGGAACATGCGGGCAAGATCCGCGTGGAAAGCCGCCCTGGCGAGGGCACGACTTTTACCTTGGATTTCCCTCTGAGCAGGAAGGCAGCCCATGTCTGAAGCAGCGGTTATTACTCGACGCAGTAGCCCAGAAGTCATCACCTCGAATCTGGGCAGCATCCTTATCGTGGACGATGAATCCGAGATTCGTGAGTCCCTGGAGACTCTGCTGCAGCTGGAAGGTTATGCGGTTGCGACGGCGGCCTCGGCTCGCGAAGGATTGAGCCAGATTGGCGATCGCACGTTCGATGTTGTCTTGCTCGACCTCGCCTTGCCCGACAAGAGCGGCATGGATGTGCTTGCTGAAATGAGGATGGTCAATCCTGAGCAGGCAGTCATCATGATCACCGCCTACGGCACGGTTGAGAACGCGGTACGGGCGATGCAATCAGGGGCCACCAACTTCATTCAGAAGCCCTGGGACAACGAAAAGCTTCTGGCGGACGTTCGTGCAGCGGTTGCGCGCTCGCGCGCGGAAGAAGAAAACGTTCAGTTGAAGCGCGCACTTAAGCAGCGCTACAACTTCGAAAACATCGTCGGGAAGAGCGAGGCGATGTTGAAGATCTTCGATCTGGTCGCCCAGATCGCGTCGAGCCGGTCGACAGTCCTGCTGCAGGGCGAGAGCGGCACCGGCAAGGAACTGATCGCAAAAGCGATTCACTTGCATTCGCCGCGCGCAGACCGGCCGTTTGTTCCGGTGAACACCGGTTCGATGCCGCCGGACCTGCTGGAATCGACGCTTTTCGGACACGTCAAAGGCGCCTTCACAAGCGCGATCTCGTCGAAAAAGGGCTTGTTCGAAGTAGCCGACAGAGGAACGCTCTTCCTTGATGAGATCGGGACGATGAGTCTCGATACACAGAGCAAGATTTTGCGCGTGCTGCAGGACCGCAAATTCATGCACCTGGGCGGCGTGCAGGAGATCCAAGTGGACGTCCGCATCATCGCGGCCACCAATGTGGATCTGCGTCAGCTCGTTCGCGAAGGAAGGTTCCGCGAGGACCTGTTCTATAGGCTCAATGTCATCAGCGTGGATTTGCCTCCGCTCCGTCAGCGCAAAGAAGATATTCCGCTGCTGGTCGAACACTTCCTCAAGAAGTACTCGGCGGAGAACGATCGCACGCGGCGGAGGATTACGCCCGAGGCCTTGCGGCCACTGGTCGCCTATGGGTGGCCGGGAAACGTCCGCGAACTGGAAAATGTGATCGAGCGGGCAGTCGTGCTGTCATCGCAGATCGACGTGACGAGTGACTTGCTCCCCGATCACATCGTAGGCCGCGGCACGCCCCTGCCGACAAGCGCGGAGCCGAGTCCCGATGCCTCGCTGTTCGATATCGTTGAGGATTGCGAGCGGCGCATCATCACCGACATGCTGGAAAAATGCGGATGGAATCAAACAGAAGCGGCGGAAAGATTCCGGGTTCCGCTTTCCACGTTGAACCAGAAAATTAAGCGATTGAGCATCGAGATTCGTAAGAAGAACAATAACAATAACCACGGCAATAACAATCATCGCGAATAAGGTCAATCGTCATTTCACAATGAAAAAGAGCGAGCCAACTTCTGGCTCGCTCACTTTTTTGGGCGCCTCTGCTATATTCTCTGAGCATACATGGCGCTGGAACTCGAACTGGTCTCGCCGTTTGAAATCGCCAAAGATCTGGTTCTGGCCGTGCAGGAATACACCCTGCTCGCGGCCCGGTCAATCGCGAACTTCTTTCGCCGCCCGCTGTATATGGGCGATATGCTGCAGCAAGCCGACCTCATCGGCGTCGGTTCCCTGCCCATCGTAGTGTTGACCGGCGTCTCGATCGGCGCTCTCCTAGCCCTGAATTCTGCCAGCACCCTCCAGCGCTTCGGCGGAATCACGCTGATCGGCCAACTCGTGTCGATCGGCATGGTGACCGAGCTGGGACCACTAATCACGGGCTTAATGGTTGCCGGGCGTAACGCATCTGGCATGGCCAGCGAACTTGGGTCGATGATCGTGACCGAGCAGATCGACGCCATGCGCGCTCTCGGCACCGATCCCAGCAAAAAGCTGGTCACCCCACGGGTAGCCGCGACTTCGTTCATGCTGTTCTTCTTGACGATCATCTCCGATTTGCTCGGGCTGATCGGCGGAAACCTGGTCGCCAGCCTTCTGTTCGGCCTGGATTCTCGTCAGTATTGGACGAGTGCCTGGCAGATTCTGGTCTTCCGCGACGTCTTCATGGGCTTGGTAAAACCGGTCCTCTTCGGTTTCATTATTTCGACGGTCGGATGCTATTACGGAATGTCGACGCGCGGCGGCACCCAAGGTGTCGGCCGATCGACCACGCAGGCAGTGGTCGCGTCGTCGGTTCTGATTCTGATCGTCGACTTCTTCGTAACCAAATTGATTTTTGCGCTCTTCGGTGTGCGTTAGCCATGGCCACCCCTACCGCGCCCAGCCAGCAAGAGGCAACGCAACAGGCGGATCACCCGGCTGACGCCGTAGTTTTTGACAATGTCTCGATTGCATTCGAAGAGAAGGTTGTTCTGGAGGGTGTTTCTTTCCGCCTCCCGCTTGGCGAGACCAGGGCACTATTCGGTGTAGCGGGCTCGGGCAAGAGCACCATCCTGAAAATGGCGCTTGGCCTTTTGAGGCCCGACAGTGGTCGAATCTTCGTGTTGGGCGAAGAAGTCACTAGCCTCACCGAAGAGCAGCTTTTCGCAGTGAGGCGGCGCGTCGGAATTGTGTTTCAAGAGAGTGCGCTGTTTGATTCGCTGAATGTGCGCAACAATGTCGCATTTCGTCTGATGGAAGAACACATTTCCGATGAAGAGATTGAGCGGCGGGTGCTCGAGTCCCTTCGCTTCGTTGAACTGGAGCACACAATAGACCGGCTGCCGGCGGAACTCTCCGGAGGCATGCGGCGGCGCGTAGCGATCGCGCGCGCCATCATCACTCAGCCCGAAGTGATTCTCTACGACTCGCCGACGGGAGGTCTGGATCCGGTGACCTCCAATACAATCGTCGAGCTTATTGTGAAGCAGCGGGATGTGTATCACACAAGCGCGCTCATGGTTACGCATCGTCTGCAGGATGCATTCACCATGGCAACCCACTGCTTCGACAAGAAAACGAACAAGATGGTGCCCTTGCCTAAGGGACAACATTCTGAGGTCCCGATGAGCTTCCTGCTCCTACGTGACGGCAAGGTAATTTTCGACGGCGATGCCCGCGATCTGGTGAATTCTCGCGACCCCTACATCCGCGAGTACATTTCCTAGGCTAACCAGCGTCAGCTATTTGGATGCTCCGGTCGCAGCCTGCTTCATCTGGATGAATGCTTCCACATTGCTCTTATCGACGAGGGCCGAACCCGTATCGACAAAGGCCGGCACAGGCGCAAAGCTGTCTTTCGACCAGTCTCCAGTTAACGAATTCAGTTTGTGATGGTAGAGATTGTCGAGTTCGCGCAAGCCGAAGTAGGTCATCGTGTATGGCTTCTGCGAAATAGTGGCGGCGATCACGCCTTTGCGAATCCACTCCAACGTATCCGGATCTGTGTCCATGGCGAGAACGACTTTGTCTTTCACATGATACTGATCAAGGACGGTCGCGACTTCTTTGCCAGCCAACGCCTCGAGGCAGACAAAGCCATCGATCTTCTCCTTTTTCCCGAGGATTGCCGTCGTAGTGTCAAACGCAACCCGTGGATCACCAGCGATATCGACGACACGATCGATTTTGAGCTGCGGATGATTCTCCAACGCCGCTCGATAGCCGCGCAGCCGCTCAGCCAAATTAGCCTGCCCCGGCATGGTAAACACCACGACGTTGCCCTTGCCTTTCGTCTCTGTGGCCAACCGTTCCCCTCCGGTGAGGCCTGCCTGATAGTTATTGGTACCGATGAAAAACAGACGCTTGCTGTCAGGAGCATCAGAGTCGACAGTCAGCACGGGAATTCCCGCGCCAATCGCGCCATCGATACTGTCTTTGAGAAGCTTGGCATCGGCCGCCGAGATCAGGATGCCGGTTGGCTTCTTTCCAAGCGCTTTTTCAAACGCAGCCTGTTCGGCCTTCGGATCGTAGTCGTCCGGGCCAACGAAATCGGACCGTACTTTTAATTGCGAAGCAGCTTGCGAGAATCCCGCACCCGCAGCTTTCCAGTAGGGCACTTGGATGTTGGCGGAAACAAGCACGTAGAGTTCGTCGGCAGAATGTTCGGAGCCGCAGGTAACGAGTGGCAGGCACAGAACGAAAAGGGATGCGAGCAGAAATGACTTGCGCAGCCAATACATGGGATCCTCCTTGGGAGTAGCCCAGTTTCTAAATACCGATTTGGAACGTAGGGATTTTAGACCCGAGCGCGGGAGAAAGAAAAGAATCTACACGGGAGTTCAGCCGTTCTGCTTCTTGTCTTTCTCTTTGCCCGGCTCCTTACCAGGTAGTCCGACCGGGTTTTCCTGAGTGCGTTCGCGGAATCCGCCCTTCAGGCCCCGCGCCAAGCCTATGCTGGATTCGCCAAACCTGTCGCGCAGATGGTCCGCCGCTTCCAGAGCGCGCTTCCAGCGCTGCTGGCGTGAAGGCTCGAGCAGGTCGATCTGCTCGGCCACAGCTTCGAAATTCGATGCCTGAACACCGACCAGGCGTACGGTCGCGCCCTTCCTCCAATTGTGCAGGAACAGCCGCCGCGCCTCTTCGTAGATGTCTGTATCGAGTTGTGTTGGTTGCTCGAGCGAGCGTGCGCGGGTGATGGTCGTGAAGTCGGTGTAGCGCAGCTTCAACTGGATGGTGCGCGCGTGATATCCGCCCTCGCGCAACCTGCGACCCACCATCTCGGAGAGTCGCATCAGGGTAGACTGCAGGCGCTCCTGATCGGCAGTGTCTTCGTTGTACGTGTGCTCGTGGCTGATCGATTTTGGATCGAGATCTTCGCCGACTTCATTGTCAAACCAGCCGCCGGCATCTTCGCCGCGCGCCTTGCCTGCCAGAGCGAGGCCCCATTTTCCGAAACGCTCTTCGAGATCGCGATCGTCGAATTTTGCCAAATCGCCCACAACGCGAATACCCATTGCTCCTAGCTTCTGCTCTGTAACTTTCCCCACACCGGGGATGTCGCGCACGTCGAGCGGCGCAAGGAATTTCGCCTCCTGCTGCGGCAATACCCAGAGCACGCCGTTTGGCTTCGCTTTGGCAGATGAAACTTTGGCCACCAGGCGAGACGTCCCTATACCGACTGAACAGTTCAACTGGGTGGAAGTCTTCATCACGTTATGAAGCTTGTGAGCAGATAGCAATGGCGGTCCGTGCAATCGTTCGGTGCCGGTCATATCGAGATAGGCCTCATCAACCGATGCCATCTCCACCTGCGGCGAGAAATTGCACAGGACCTCGTGAACGCGCCCGGAATACTCGCGATAGCGATCGGGATGGCCATCGACGAAAATCGCCTGGGGACAAAGCTTCGCGGCAGTACGCAATGGCATGGCGGAATGCACGCCGAATTTTCGAGCTTCGTACGATGCAGCCGAAACGACGCCGCGTTCGCCGCGCTGTCCGCCGACAACGACCGGCTTACCTTTCAGCGAAGGATTGTAAAGTTCCTCCACCGACACGAAGAACGCATCCATGTCGACATGAAAGATCGTGCGCTGCAGCGGAGTGGACATCGAAATCGGAAATCGGCCCTGCAAAGTTTAACGCTGAGCGGAGAAGAGTAAAAGAAAGGACGCTGCTTTCGCAATGCCCTTCGAGAGCTTGAGGTAGATTCAGCTGAGCACGACCTCTTTTTTTGATTCGGCCGGCACTAGAGGGTTAGAAATAGCTCGCATCTGCCGCACCCGGTCGTAGATTTTTCCGTAGTCGCGGGCCGAGGCGCCCCATGAAAAATCGCGGCTCATCCCATTGCGCATCAGGGTCTGCCATGAGGCGTGATCCTGATATGCAAGCAAAGCCTGCTTGATGGTTGCCAATAAGGCCTCTCCGTTGTAGTCGGAGAACTTGAAGCCAGTCCCTTTGCCGGTGCGGGCATCCCAAGGCTCGATGGTGTCGTCGAGACCTCCCGTCGCGCGCACAATCGGCACCGTCCCATATTTCAAGCTGTAGATCTGGTTCAGACCGCAAGGCTCGTAGCGTGATGGCATCAGAAACATATCTGAGCCAGCTTCGATCTTGTGCGCGATGGCATTGTCATATGCGACTTTTACCGCGATTTTGTTGGGGAACTGTTTGTTCAGGCGGACGAACATCTCCTGGTATTGCTGGTCGCCCGCGCCAAGGGCGACCACAATCATCTCTTCGCGGGCAAGTCGGTCCATGATCTGCGCGATCAGATCGAAACCTTTCTGTGCGGCGAAGCGCGAGACGATTCCGATCACCGGCACTTTGGGATTCGCGCCGCTGATTCCGAATGCGTTCAGCAGGTCCTGTTTGCAACGCTCCTTCCCGCTCAAATCCTGGGGAGAGTACTTCGTCACGATGAACTTGTCTGTCTGCGGACTCCACTCGTCGTAGTCCACCCCATTCAGAATGCCGGTTACAGTGGCGGCGCGGTTCCGCAGCACACCTTCCAGGCCAAAGCCGTATTCCGTTGTTTGAATTTCCTGGCTGTACCGTTTACTAACGGTAGTGATGTAATCGGCAAAAACAAGCGCGCCTTTCAAGAAATTCACCTGCCCGAAGAACTCCATTTTAGAGATCGTCAACAAATCCCAGGGAAGCATTAGAAGCGGCAGAATGTCGGGCGGGAACAGGCCCTGGTAGCCCATATTGTGAATCGTGAACACCGTACCGACGTCGCGGAAGGCGGGATCCTCTGAATAGAGCGTCCTCAACATCACTGGCAGAAGGGCCGATTGCCAATCGTGGCAGTGGAACACGTGCGGCACGCCCAGAACTTTCGATGCCTCCAATACCGCACGGGAGAACAGCGCAAATCGTTCGGCGTTGTCCGGATAATCTCCAGCGGAAGTGCCGTAGAGTGCTTCGCGATCGTAGTAGTGAGGATAGTCGACGAAATAAAAACGTACGCCGCTGCTGTTGCCGGCCATGACCACGGAAGCGAAACGATACTTGTCGTCGAACGGAATTGTGATGCTTCGCACGACCACTTGCGGGTCGGAGAGTTTCGTCTGGCGGTAGCGTGGAATATAGACGCTCACCTGGTGCCCGAGCGCTGCGAGCGCTCTAGGCAACGCCCCGACTACATCGGCCAGCCCACCCGTTTTTGCAAACGGAACACATTCCGATGCCACGAATGCTATGTGCATTGCAACCTTCCTCTACGGAGCGGGAATCCCCCCTCCACGCTATGATATTTCCGTACGCGAATCGTGTGCTCCTCGCAAGACGCACCTATGGGCGGCTCTTGCCTTCTGTCGGGAGTTTCTGTTACGCGGTTGAAAAGTTGCAAGACACGATCCCAGGATGAAGACCGCTTCAGTCTAATCGCCGGAAAGAAAGAGGGTCAACGTGCCGAAGGTCGCTTCCCCGCACCGAAGTCCTAAGCCAAAACTTGGACAACACTTTCTGTCCAGCGACCCTGCCGCCTTGCGTATCGTGGAGGCTCTTGGCGATGTCTCCAAAGCCACGGTGCTCGAAATCGGGCCGGGTCGAGGCGTGCTGACTTCATTGCTGGCGAAACAGGCGCAACGCTTGATCGCAATCGAACTGGACCGAGTGCTGGCTGCGCAGCTTCGAATGCTATTTGGGACTCGCCCCAACGTCGAGATTATCGAAGGCGACGTGCTCAAAATCGAACTCGACACCGTCTTCGGACCCAAGCCCGGCAGCCTTCGCCCGGGACTCAACTATCAACCCGAGCCGGCGCGCGTTATCGGTAACCTGCCGTACTACATTACGTCTGACATCCTGCTGCGCCTGTTCGAATACCATCGATATTTTTCGACCATCGTCATCATGGTGCAGAAAGAAGTAGCCGACCGGCTCGCCGCTCACCCCGGAAGCCGAGACTACGGGCTGCTGACGGCGACGGCACGGCTGTATGCAAAGGTGGAAAAGCTGTTCACGCTTCCTCCGGAGGCGTTTTCGCCGCCTCCCAAGGTGCACTCCACCGTTCTCCGGCTCACGATTCATCCATGCTTCGAAGAATTGAAGGTACCGGAAGCTGAGTTTATTTCTTTCCTGAAACTCTCCTTTGGATTGAAGCGCAAGACGCTCTGGAATAACCTGAAAACTGGATACGACACTGATCTCTTGAAAGCCGCCTTAGCCAAGGCTGGAGTAAAACCGGGTGTGCGCGCAGAAGCACTACCATTGGAAAAGAGCGCGGCGATTTTCAGGACGCTGCGAGGCGGAAACTAGGCCAGGCCTTATTTCGCAACCCGTTTCGTCGCGCCAATTGCAACTGACTAATGGCCACTGATGTTTGGAGGCCCTATGACTACTGCCCTTCGAGTACCTGCCGTAGCCGGGCGCTTCTATCCAAGCCACCGTGACAAACTTCTGAGAGAGATACAGGCTTACACTCCCGAGGACCAAACTGCGCAGACGGCCATCGGATGCGTGGTTCCTCACGCTGGCTACATGTATTCCGGACACGTAGCTGGGGCGGTGTATTCGCGGCTCACCATTCCAGACCGATGCATCGTTTTATGCCCCAATCACACTGGCGTTGGATATCCGCTGGCGATCATGACACGCGTCGCGTGGCAGACGCCACTCGGTGAGGTTCCGGCCGATACCAAACTGGGCGATGATCTTCGGCATCGTCTCTCGACGTTGACTGAGGATGCGGCCGCTCATCGAGGCGAGCACGCGATCGAGGTGCAACTTCCCTTCCTTCAGACCCGGCAGCCTGGGCTGCGTCTTGTGCCCATTGCGGTCGGCACCAGCGATTTCGAATCCCTTGCTGAATTGGGCAATGCCATCGCCCAAAGCGTTGCCTCGCAGAGCGAAAGGGTTCTCATTGTCGCTTCGAGCGACATGAATCACTATGAGTCCGACGCGGTTACGCGCATCAAGGACCACAAAGCGATCGAACACGTCCTCGCACTTGATCCGCGAGGTCTGTGGGAGGTTGTAATCAGAGAGCACATCAGCATGTGCGGATTCGGCCCAACGGTTGCCATGTTGACCGCTGCCAAGCGACTCGGTGCGACCACGGCGTCGCTGGTGAAGTATGCAACGTCGGGAGACGTCTCTGGCGATCGCGAAATGGTCGTGGGCTATGCAGGAATCATTGTGAACTAGATCGGTGGGGGGAGAAACAAAAAGGCGACCGCATGGGTCGCCCTTCTTCTGCCAAATCAAAGGTAATCAATGAGGATTGCTACTGCGCCCGGACGAAGGCATGCGAGCCGGAGCGGACGGTCGAGCTCCGGTACTGCTCGGACCTCTCATTGAAGGACTGCCGCCCGAAGTGCCGTAGGAGCCCCATGAAGGCGCTGGAGCATTGACGGGCGCTGGCGGCGATGTTCTGACCACCACTGGAGCGTCGCGCTTCACCGATTCGCGTGCTGTCCGATCAAGGTTGCGCACCGATCCACGCGGAATTCCCAGCCCAGCCGATCCTGGATTGATCGTCATACGGCGCGGAACATTGGTCGCGGGAAACGAAGTCAGTCCCCTGCCGACCATCACAGTCTGACCGGTACGGGTAGGAGGCTGCGGTACAGGAGTCCTGTTGGGAGGATTCACGACGCGTGGCGTCGGATACCAGGTATTCCAGTAGCCCGGACTCCAGAACCAGCCGTAGCCGGGGGCGAACTGCCAGCTTCCGTAGTAGTACGGCATCCACCCCCAGGGGTATGCCGATACCCACATGTAACCAACTCCGGGATACCAGGCCCAAGCTCCATCCTGGTACGGGCTCCAGCCCGCGCCCATGAAGAAAGGCTGCCATCCCCAGCCGTAACCAGGGATATTGCTATAGCTGCCGTAGTAATTCAGATCGCTGATGCCATACGAATACGGCGACGATGCGTCATATGTCTTGTTGCTTGCGTAGCGGTCGTGGTATTCGGTTTGCTGCTTGTCCCAGGCGTCAGACGGTTCTTCTTCAAAGTTCTTGGCGATCGCGTAGCTGTCGTTGTTCGCAAGATCGAAAGTGGCGCTGCGCTTCTTCTCCAGTGCGACCTTGCCCGACGGCCCATTGACCTCGACATCCCCCTGGAAGACAGCGACGGTCGCTTCCGCTTCTTCAAGATCGATTCGTAGACGGGCCGCATCGCTGATGGTCGTCGACTCGCGGGCGAAATTCACGGTCAGCTGATCGCCCTTCTTAGGGCGCGCATTGACGTAGAGCTTGCCGTCTTTCAGCTCGACGGTACTGCGCTTCTGGCCTTCGTCTCCCAAAGTGAGGTGTGGGAAGCCAATCTCTGACTTTGTGGCGAGGTGCAGAATTGTGCCGTCTTCGAACTCGACTTCAGCCCGGCCATCACTGCCAGTCTTGATTCTGGATCCTTCCACGATCGGCAGGTTTAAGAAAGCTTTCTCAAAGCCGTTTCCGCGGTCCATCTGGACCGTGCCCTCGACACTACTTAAGCGAACGATGCGGGCTTTGGATTCGGCGAACGCCCCTGTGACCAAAAGCGCTCCAACCAAAAGCGCACACACCAAAAATGACTTCCCAAGCTTCCCGATGGTCATAAGCAGTCTCCCGGGACTACTCTCTAAACACTTAGAACACGCGAAATCTCAGTTAGTTGCAAGCGGCCCGGCGGCGTCGGCGATTTTACAAATTCTGGACGCTAGCTGGTAAACCATTGAAAATACGCGGAACAATTTTCACTTGCAAGGGCACTGACTTCGAGCGTGGGTTCTCTGCCCTCGAGTCTGAGACTGGCGGGTTCTGAAGTCAAGCACTATCGGGATCAGCCTTTTTGTGAGAAAGATCAGTGCGGCTGGCGCTAGTCTTCGCTTTTTTGGCGGCGGCGTTCGGCTGCCGCAGCCGCTTCCCGCAAGACTTTTTCCACGCGACGCGCACGAGCTTCAGGGCTACGGTAGTAAAAGATCGCGAGGAGTTGCCCACGGCGCTGTATCGGCGACATTTGTTCCCATCCTTCGCGCGCCTGGGGATTGCGTGCAAAGGCTACTTGCAGGATGGGAGGCGTTTCGCTCTCAGCTTCCATGGCGGCCATCATCTGCTCAGCCACCTGCTCGGCCCTGCGGGTGCGGGCGTCCGCGCTCTTGGGGGCCTTCACCCAATCCGTGATCCACTTCTGTATGGAGTAGCTGAGGTTTCCGAACCATTTCCCAAGAGAACGCTCCTCTCCAAAAATCAACCTCAGCTGCTCAGGGACTGTCACCGAGCGCTTTTCGGTGTCGGGCTCGAGGCAGATCTTTGCTTTCATGCCGGAAACGACCTTTGCCCCGCGTTGCATTTGTTTATTGATCAGTAGGAAATGCCGGCCATCGCGCGTGGGGAACAGCGAAGTGCGGAATGCAAAACCATTGATCTCGCCTTTAACCTTAGGCCGGCCGCCCGCATTCCAAACCTGTCGGACGTCAAATGGCACATAGGCGACGACCCAGCCGAGTCCGCCCTCCAGCTGGGTCAGCACTGATTGAAAGGTCTTGGCGACGGATTTTGGCATCGGTGGGAACTCACAAGAGGAGGTGGCGAGCCGACGGCTATTGCCCTTCTGCCGCGCCTCCTCGCGCCAGTAGCCGCTGCGCCCGTGCCCGTGTGACGTTGATTACTGAGGAATCGTTCACTATTTGCTGAAGAATCGGCGCAATGGCCTGCAACTCCACTGGAGGCGTGAAGCGAGCCATTTCCTCAGTGCGCTTGAGCTCCTGCTCCAGGGCAAGCTTCTGGTATCGGTGATCGTATTGCAGCCGGTGCCCCGTCTCGAGTGTCGTCGAGAGACCTTGGAAGAGCGTGGTCAACTCCTGAACGGCCGGATCGGTCGAATAGTTGTAGGTGGACTCGCCGCTGCGCTCGGCGTCTTTGTAGCTCAGCGTTTTCTTGCCCGTGAAGGCCATGTTCTTGCGGTGAGAATCGACGTCGCGAGTGAAATATTTCGAGCGCTCGGCGAGACCAAAAACCTTGTCGCGAGTCGTGGCCGATACGGAAAAATCAAGGCTGAAGCTGTCGGTATCTTCCGATTCGGACGATATCCGGCCGCTCGACTGATAACGAGACTTGCCGCTGTCGTGAATTTCGATAGAGTAATGCTCCGGCTGAGACTGCGGGAAGTCGAGCGTAAACGTCACCGTGCGCTCGGCTGGAGCTTGCTGAGAAACGCCGATCAGCGGCAGAAATAGAAAAAGACACAGAGCCTTGAGGAAGCGAACCATGAGCCGCCATCCATCATTGTGGAGGAGGCAGAGGTTCGTCAAGTCTCAGCATTCAGCCGTCAGCATTCAGGTGGCAGGCTGCCAACTACTTCAACATCAGGAACCCTAGCGTGAACAAGACAACCATAGCCACGCGAAGGATCCTGATTGAACGGTGACGGGCAGGTTGGAAATCCCCCACCAATTTGCGGAGAACGTAAAGAGCCACAAACTGCAGCGCGGCAACAAGCGCGACATATCGAGCCGACGACGCGGTATCAGGCAGCCCGACCAGCAATACCAAAGCAACAGTCGTAGAGACGATCGCAAATGCCTGGTGAATGGCGCGAACAAAAAGACACTGGGCCGGCGTTGGCGCAGTCGGGAGCAAGATCAACGCGACAAGAAAGGGCACAGCCGACAAAAGAAGGATTGGCACCTCCGAGGAGTTCCGGGGTGCATCTCGCCAGGCACCATATTGCAGTTGCCAAGCCGCAAAGGCGATCGCCGCCAGATTACTTACTTCTACAAAGCGAATGACGTAAATCTCGATCGAGCGCCTACTCATTGGCACAAATTATGCTCTGGAGCAGAACTCAATACCAGACAAACTGAATGCTGATGTCTGAGTGCCGACTACTACTTGCAAACCGCCGTATATCCCGGCTGGTTGCTCAAGGTATAGAACAGCTGTCCAGCGATAACACCGTTGTTGTTGATTCCGCCCACACTGGCGCTCTTCGCTCCGGCATACGCAACGCTGTAAAACGTATTGTTCTTGTAGATAAAGCCCCAGGCGTGGTCGCCCGACAGGTAGCTTCCGACAATCACCCCAGCTGTATTCACATCGGTCAGTAATGTGCCGTACTTCGATCTTGGATGGTCGATGGTTGTGAACTTGCCAGCCTTCCACGTGAATCCGTGCGTTTGGCTGTCGGTGTAATAACCCACGACCAGACCAGCGTCGCTAATCGCCTGAGGATTGGTCGAAACCGCACCCGAGTGCGCGATCGCCGTGTACTTGCCGTTGATGAGGCTGAAGCCCTTGGAACTCGTACCCTTCAAGTAATTTCCCGTAACTGTACCGGTCTTATTAATGCCGGTGATCCAAGTACCTGTAGCTGCCGGATAGTTGATGGTGGTCGTGTTCGATCCTTGCTGCGCGAAGCCGTGCATCGCCGGGGGCATCGCTTTGTCCTGATAAGAGCCAACGTTCACGCCGCTGCTGCGGCGGTTGAACCATGTCATGCCGGAGTTCTGCATCTTGAAAGTGGTGAAATTGCCCTTTGTGTCGCGAGTAAAGCCGACCAGGTTTCCGCTTTTGTCTTGCATCTGGCCCACAACCATGCCGGAATCGTCGATGCCGTTGACCATGGTGAGTGTGTAGCCAGAAGGCGCGGAAAAGGGAGTAACGGTGCAGGAGGCTTGCGGTAGGACCGCATAAGCGGAAGCCGACAAAAGACTGATTCCAAAGATCACAAGACCAGTGCGGGGGATGCGCATAAGATCCTCGTGTGACGCTAGATTTGTAAGTTTTTCGCTGCCACAGAATAACGTAGGATTGCGGACAGAAACTGTTCTCATGCCCAAACGAGTAGCCGTGTCCGGTGCGCTTCCGGGTACGTCAACGCCGGTAACTTGACCTTGCGAAGCGCAGCGCGTATACAGCCAGCGTGCCGCCCGCCACAGCACAACCCGCCTCTGAGTCCATGGCGGCGGCAGCTTTGGAACATCTCGGCACCGATAACCTAAACGAAGCGCGCAGCTATCTGCCGCTCGCGTCGGAGAGCCTGCAGGTCGCGTTCGCACGCCGCCAGTTGCGAGCTCGCCGCCGGGCTACGGTTCTTCTGGATTTCTACCGCCGTTATCCCTGCCATCTTGCCAACCTCCACCTGCTGGCGGCCTGCGCCGTCGCACTCGGACGCTTCGCCGGATTCTCCGCCGAATTTGACGAAATCGGAGAAGAGGCAATGCCAGTCTCAACGGATGGGGAACCGCGTTCCGCCGCCTGGCAGGCTTACATGGAAGCTTGCGATTCGGGGAAGCCGATAGAAGTCCGCGACGAATTGTGGATCGCCGCCCACATGGACGATACCGAACGCATCCGGCGTGCCGGGCTCGATCAGCGCTTCCACGAGCAAGCCGCAGCGCATAGCGACGACCCGACCTGGCTGGCGATCAATCAGCACATGGAAGCCACGCTCGGCACGCGATTGATAGACCATGTGGCTCTCGAAGGCGAAATTGCGTACGAAACTGCATTTGCCCAAAGCCTCGCTTCCACCTTCTTACGTCTTAGCACAGTGAGCTGGCGGCTTGTTCGCCGTTATTACTGGGAAGGATTCCGCGCTGTGTTACTCCCCGCAGGTATGCCTTATCCCGGGATTGCCAGCTATCGCCGGCTGGCGCTTCACGGTGCACGTTATTGCGTGACTGCGTGGAGCGCGTCGCGCGTCTACCAACGCGGCATGCGGAGCCGCGACCGTGGCTCGCGCATAATTGAAGAAGGCTGGCCGCTCCTCGCCGACGTGCTCGGAACACGCATCAATGACATTCACCCGCTGATCGTCCGTTTCTATCAGAACCCGGCGCGATTCGATGTGAAAGTCAAAGTGGAGCTGCACACTCTTCCCGCAAGACTGTGGTCGCGGGTGATCACGCTGCTTATCGGCCAGGGACCTTATCAGGAAAGCGAGGCGGAGATCGATGCGCAGTTCCGCGTCTTCCGCCGCAGCGATGGTTCCATGCATTTTCTTCGGGAACTGTACATGGAAGGCACTCTACGTGTCTTCGATTCCGATTTCGTCGTGCGCAAGGTCGATGGTACTCTCACGCTCTTCGAGGTCTTCGTCGACAAGCACCTGGACATCGAAATGACTACAACACCGCTGCCCGACGGGGGCTTGTCTATTCGCGGACGCCGCATTTACTACCGCGGTCTGCGGATTCCCTGCCCCGGCCTGCGCGTGGAATTCCAGAGCCATGTATTGACCGAGGAGGCAGCCGATGGGAAAGCTGAAATTTTGCAAATCGAAGGAAAACTGCTCATGCAGCCCGAATCGCGCTGGGGGCGTCTGCTGATGTGTCAGTTGCTGCGCAGGCCCGAAGTCCTCGGAACAATCCGTTACGTCGCCCGGCCACTCGCCGCGACCGCGGCCACATCCGCGAACAACCGCCTCTCGTAGAGTGTCTCGGAGACCTGGCCAGTGCCGAGCCAACTGCGGGCGGCACCCTCCGCTGAATGTCTGCCGAATCGACGCTTCAGATAAAACCACGCGAAAGCAACACGACTTCGCCGTCGTGTTGCCGCGGTTTCGTCGCCCGAACACCACTGACGCAGCGTTTCGAATCCCCACTCCGTCGCCAGTTGCAGCAGGCTTCGGAAAATCACCGCATCGAGGGCTCTTCCCAGCCAGCCATGCCGTACGTCATAGTCATACACGGTCTTGAACAGCGTGCCTTCCGGGCAAGGGCGATACAACCAGATGCCGCGACCGTTACGGATGATCGATTTCCAGTCATTGCTATCGAATTCAAAGCTAGAGTGCGAGTGCTCGGTGTTGGTCAGGTATCGTCCGAAGCCTTGGATTGTGATGCCGAGTGCGATATTAGTGCGGTAGTCCATCAGATGGTAGCCACGCTCGTCGGTTTCATCCAGATAGCTGATGTGGTTGAAGCGAATGTCCCATGCGGTGTGCAGGTCGGGCACCTGCGAACGCTCCCAGACAACCTCCACTGGCGCTGGGATGATCGCCTCGACCACGATCTTGCGTGCGCGCGGCTCGCGACTCATGCCTTCGAAGCTCCGTCTGCGACGCGTATCTGGCGTCCCATGCGCAGCCATCCCGCGAGGTCGTGCGCGAAGGCAAAGAAGGCGGTCACTCCCATTATGGTCATATACCAACGCAATAGAGTTGGAACAGCAGGAGGGTCCAGCACGATTGCCGCCGGAAGGAATCGATCAGGAAGAACGGTCTGGCCGACGAGGACGATGTAGGCGCCCACCATCAGGCTGAGCACGATGTGCATGAAATATTCCGCGCGCGGCAATCCACCCTGATTGCGGCGGCTGATCGTTTCCTCCCAGACATCGGACCAGGCAATGAGAACGTCCGCCCCGTAAAGACCGGCGAGAAACAACAGGGCGGCACCATGAAATCGAACATTGGCGATAGTCACGAATTGCAGCCCGTAAATGACGTGCCGTACGAGATGCCAGAACTGCTCGCGGTGACACTCGGGACGCGTGTGCAGACGGCAACGGTAGTAGTGGAAGTAAATGACATCGAACACTCCAATGTGCCCGATGACGAGTAGCAGATAGAAAGCCGCAACCATAGCCCATCCCCCGCAGGCTTCGGAGCTATTGTGTCAGTACCGCCTGGCGCTGCAAAACCGGCAATAACGGTTGCAGAAAACGAAGGTCATCGAACTGGGGTGCGTTGGCGTTCCCTGGTTGCTGCCGAGTGAAGGTGACAAATTGCGATGGCGAGGGCATCGGCGGCGTCGGGTGGCTCGGGAATCTCCTCCAGCCTTAGCAAGCACGCCACCATCTGCTGAACCTGGTGCTTTTCGGCCCGGCCGTATCCGACCACAGCCGACTTGATCGAGAGCGGCGCATACTCGGCGACTTCGAGTCCTGCAGCCGCCGCCGCCAGCATCGCCACGCCACGTACCTGCCCTAGCTTGAGGGCCGATTTCACGTTCACGGCGTAAAACACATCTTCGATGGCGACACGGTCCGGCCGGTGGGTGAGAATCAACTGCCCGAGGCGATCGTAAATCCGCGAAAGCCGTGCCGGAAGAGATTCGCGCGCCGAGAGTTTGATTGCGCCGCATTCGAGGCAGACCAGGCTATCGTCCAACATCAACTCGACAACGCCGTACCCCGTGCACTCGGTCCCACAGTCAATACCCAGCACGCGCATGGAGGAAGTGTAGCGCAGGCAACAGCAGGCAGCACTCAGCAATCATTGCTACAGGGTTTAGAACATGGGCTCTTCACGCTGACCCAGTCTTCAATCGCTGACTGAACCGGAGGTTCCCAAATACTAAGTGCTAAGTCCCAATTGCTAATCGCCAAGTGCTGACTGCTGATCTTCGTGGAATCTTTCCGCGCGCGACTCGATCTAAACAACATAAGGAGGTGGTCAGCAATGGCACGCATTGCGGGCGCCAATCCTAAGCAGCAGAGCGTGTTTGGTGGCTTGTTGACTCGCATCTTTTATTGGGCAACAAGGCGCAGACTTGGTCATGTCATCTTCCCACTTCAGGTCACAGCCCACCATTCGAAAATCCTGTGGGGATACGGCCAGATGGAACAGTCGCTGATGGGCAGCCATCAGGTAGATGCGAAACTCAAGCACCTGGCTGAAATTCGTGTCGCAACCCGTGTGGGCTGTCCGTTTTGAATCGACATTGGCTCTGCGGTCAGCAGAGATCACGGCGTTAGCGAGGAAAAAATCGAGGCGCTCCAGGACTACCAAGCAGCCTCCGTTTTCGACGAACAAGAAAAGTTGGTGCTCGCGTATGCCGACGCGATGACTTCTACGCCGGTCGAAGTACGCGATCCGCTCTTTGAGAAGCTGAAGGCGCAATTCACGCCGTCTCAGCTAGTGGAACTTAGTGCTGTGATCGCCTGGGAGAATTACAGGTCGCGCTTCAATCACGCATTCGGCGCGGAATCCGAGAACTTCACAGCGGGCAGAGTTTGTGCGATGCCAGTGTCCGCACACATGAAAGAGGGGTAGCGAACCGCCGTAAGCACTCAGCAACTAGGGTGTTTGCAGTGACCTTAATCCAAGCGCCCGGGGCGCTGAGCAGCAAAAGGCCCCGAGCCAATTCCTAAGTACTAACAGGTTTGCTGACCGCTGATCGGTGGTCTCACGGTTCCGCAACGATTTGAACCGCACTCTTCGTTGTGAATCGTGCAAGAGGAACACAGGTCGTGTAGCCTGCGGGACGCGTTGTATCCGATCCTCGATGTTCGCGTTTCATCCGATACGTGCGCAGAAAAGCGCAATCCTGGTCGCGTCCATCGGATTCAGAGGTCAAGGCATTCAGCACGATCCCAGAATCCTGCGATCGCTGAGCCTTCACCAGCCAGTCCTGAACCGCGGCCTTATCAGCCTTGATATTTGGAGTTTCGTTGGTCTTCTGGGACTGCGCGCTAATAAGCGTGGACATTCCAAAGAGAAGAGACATAACAACCCGGAGGCCCAGTGTCTTCATGTTCTGCCTCCATCCTGCAACTCAGGTGGATTATAGACCGCCACTATTTTCAGGCCTATGAACTTTTCCTGCTAACCCAAACAATTCGCGAGCGAGGTGGTTCCCGAAATTAGGAACGAGCGACGTACAGGTTCTTGCAAGGAATTGATGCACACTCCTCAACCTAACATTCCAAATTAGCGAAACAATGAGTTTCAGGAGTTCGCCCCCAGTTGATGGTGAACATCAGCAGCAACGCGGCCGCTGCACCTTGGCTTGCTGCTGCTCGCGGCAGAAATCGGCGTAGCTGGCAGTTCCGGCAGACGAATGATGCCGAGCCAGAAAGCGCTCGTAGGCGGTTTCGTCGAAGATCTCGCGAAGAACGGATCCCAAAAGAAGGATCGCGCGACGCAATATCGTAATGAGCTTCATCCCTGTTCCTCCAGCGCCAGCCGTGTCATAACGTATGGAGTCTCTTTCACCTCGGCTGTCTTCCGTCCGGAGAGCACGCGCACCCATTCCAGCGCAGATTCAATGACGACGACACCGACCAGCACGACCAGAACACTGGCCACCGCTGCGTCGAGCTGGTCGTTGAAGATGAGCCGCTCACTTGCTCCGCTGCTCACTAACTGCCGCGCATGCGCCAGAAATCCGATGCGAGGATTCGGATTCAGCACCTTCTCGTAAGCCGCGGTGAAGGTCACGGCCACGAGCCAGAACAGCGGGACCAGCGTCACCATGATGTAGCGCACGCGGCCCATCTTGACCACGATCGTCGTCGCGACACAGAGTGCCACCGCAGCCAACAGCTGGTTGCAGATGCCGAACAATGGCCAGAGCGAATTGATACCGCCCAAAGGATCTTTGACTCCTTGCCAGAGAAAGAACCCCCAAGCGGCCACCATCATCGCGCTGGTTACGAGAATCGAGGGATACCAACTTGTGCGCCCGATCGGCTTCCAGATATGCCCAAGCGCTTCCTGCAGCATGAAGCGGCCGACACGAGTGCCAGCGTCAACGATCGTCAGAATGAATAGCGCCTCGAACATGATGGCGAAGTGATACCAGATCGCCATCACGGCCTCGCCCCCAAGGCTGCGCGAGAAGATGTGCGCCATGCCAATCGCAAACGCAGGCGCACCGCCGGTGCGGTTGAACAATGTCTGCTCGCCAACTGCGTGGGCGAGAGAAGACATCTCAGTTGCGGTAACGGGGAAACCCCAGTTGCTGATGGTCGCCGCAGCCGCATCGGGTGCTTGCCCCACGATTCCTGCCGGGCTGTTTACCGCGAAATAGACCCCGGGTTGCAGGACCGATGCGGCGATCATCGCCATTACAGCCACCAGCGACTCCGCCACCATACCGCCATAGCCCACCAGTCGCGTTTCCGTTTCGCGACGGATCAGCTTAGGAGTCGTGCCGCTCGAAATCAGTGCATGAAATCCGCTGATTGCACCGCAGGCAATCGTGATAAATGCAAATGGAAAAACGGTACCGGCGAAGACCGGGCCAGTTCCATTAACGAATCGCGTCAGCGGCGGCATGTGCAACGTCGGTCGCAAGGCCACAATTCCAAGCGCCAGCAGCGAGATGGTGCCCAGCTTGACGAACGTGCTCAGGTAATCCCGCGGCGCAAGCAACAGCCACACCGGCAAGGCCGAGGCCGCGAAGCCATAGACAATGATCAGTGCTGCCAGGGTCGGCGCAGTCAACGTGAACGCCGCTGCCCACGAGGGCGAATGCGCCACCCATTCGCCGCCGAAAATTGCGGCAAGCACAAGAAGAAATCCGAAGACGGAGGTTTCTAGAACCTTTCCCGGACGAATGCGGCGCAGGTAAACACCCATCAGGATCGCGATCGGCATCGTCATCGCGATGGTGAAAGTTCCCCAGGGACTTCGCTTTAATGCATTCACGACAATCAAGGCCACCGCGCCAACCAGAATCGTGATGATGGCGATCACCGCGATGTAAGAGACGAAACCGCCGATCTTGCCGATCTCCGCCTTCGCCATTTCCGTAAGCGACTTTCCGTCGCGACGCACTGAGAACAGGAGAATCACGAAATCCTGCACGCAGCCCCCTAGCACGGCGCCCACAATAATCCAGAGCGTTCCCGGGAGATAACCGAATTGCGCGGCAAGCACGGGTCCGACCAAGGGACCGGGTCCGGCGATGGCTGCAAAATGATGTCCGAAGACCACCCACTTGTTAGTGGGAACAAAGTCGCGTCCATTCTCGAGGCGCTCGGCTGGAGTGGCGCGCATGGGATCGAGCAACAGCAATTTCACCGCAATGAACTTACTGTAGAAGCGATAGCCGATGGCATATGTAGCGATGGCAGCGACTACCAGCCACATGGCATTGATCTCTTCGCCGCGATGAAGCGCGATCGTTGCTAGTGCTAGCGCGCCCAAGAGACTGATGGTGACCCAGAGGAGGACCCGTAGAATTTTCGGCATGAATTGAGAACCCGTGGCGGTATTGTGTCGAAAATGCCAACGCGGCGCAACGTGTCGCTGTTATAAGCGGCTTTGTGCGCCAAATTCGGTGCGAGAGAAGCCGCGCTACACACCAAGAGTGATCTCTACGACGCATGGAAACAGGTCTCTCACTGATGTGACGCATAACCCACCGCGCGAGCCGGAAAATGATACTCTGTTAGGCTCCGGCTCTAATTCTGACTCATGCAGGCGGGAGAGCTATCTCCGCTAGGCTCGGGCAAATCCACTTTTCGAGGATTAGTGATGAAAATCGGCATGTTAACCGGCGGCGGCGATTGTCCCGGACTGAATGCAGTCATACGTGCAGTGGTTCGCAAGGGTACGTTTCACCATGGAGATGAGTTTGTCGGTTTTGTGGAGGGCTGGCGGGGCCTGCTGGAAGATAAGACCATGCCGCTCGATCTTTCGAGCGTCGGCGGCATTCTTCCTCGTGGCGGAACCATCCTGCGCACCTCGCGAACGAATCCAGCCAAGCACTCAGATGGCCTGCAGCGCTGCGCCGAAAACCTCAAGAAACATAGCTGTGATGCGCTGATTGCCATTGGGGGCGATGACACTCTTTCCGTGGCACAGAAATTGTTTGCCAACGGCGTGAAGGTGGTTGGTGTTCCGAAGACAATCGATAACGACCTCGCAGGCACAGACTTCACGTTCGGATTCGACACCGCCGTCAACGTGGCGACCGGCGCAATCGACCGCTGCCACACCACCGCCGAGGCGCACAATCGCGTGATCGTGGTAGAGGTCATGGGCCGAGACTCGGGATGGATCGCGTGTTATAGCGGCATTGCTGGCGGCGCCGACGTGATTTTGATCCCGGAAGTGCCGTTCGACATTGACGAAGTAGCCGAACTCATACGCCAGCGACATGCGCGCGGACGCTACTTTAGTATTGTGGTTGCGGCGGAGGGCGCGAAATTTGCCGGCGGCCATGAAATGAACGAAGGCGCGCCGGTTCTTCAGGATGTGGGACGTGACGAGTTCGGGCACCTGCGCTTGGGCGGCATCGGCTCCGTCCTTTCGCGCGAAATCGAGAAGCGGACTGGCTTTGAGACGCGCTCCGTCGTTCTGGGTCACATTCAGCGCGGGGGCACCCCCAGCGCTTTTGACCGTGTGCTCGCGACTCGCTATGGATTGGGCGCCATCGATATGGTGCACCGCGGAGAGTTCGGCCAAATGGCCGCGCTGCGGGGCAACAAGATTGTGTCGATTCCGCTCGCGGAGGCCATCGCTTCGAACCGCAAGGTTGACAAGGAAATCATGGACGCGGCCACCGGCATTCTCGACAAGCTCGAAGAGAAAACGACCGCCGGCGACTAGCTTTTTTTCGCCAGTTCCGTGAAGGGCGGACTTTCGGTCCGTCCTTTTTCTTGCATTGAGAGAGACTGCTTCATCCGCTTCACACTTTCACCACATGGGAATACTTCAGTCTGGCGCTGATTGCATGAGTTGCGCCCCTCTACCCCGCGTTCATAGCTCACACCTGAAAGTGATCATCATCACAGGACGGGCGGACCCCCAGCGCAATAATCCGAATAGAGAGGCTCGCAGAGAAGGCGAAAACTGGCGCCCTGCGCGGCTTCGCTCGGAAAGGAGAACCCACATGAAAACCTGGCATGTCGGGATACTCATAACGGTTCTGGCGGTTGCAACGATCGTCTGCGCCCAAGCTCCAATAAGCGATCAAAAGGAGCCCGTACCGAAATACGACGTTACGCAGGAACAGACATTCAAGGGTGTGGTCCAGGAATACCGCGACCGTCAGTGCCCGGTGAGTGGCGGCTTGGGATCGCACGTTGTCATCAAATTGGAAGGTGGCCAGACCATCGAAGTGCATCTCGCAAAGACCAAATTTGTGAAGGACTACGAGCTGAGCTTCGCCAAAGACGAAAAGGTCGAAGTCAAAGGCGTGAAGGTGAAGTTTGAAGGCGTCGATACCATCTTTGCCCGCGAGGTGAAGCGCGGCAATGATATGTACATGTTTCGTGATAAAGACGGCAAGCCGATCTGGTAGGTCCGTTCGTTCTGCATTGCGGCCGCAATCGCCGCCGATTGGCCCGGGAGTGATTCCATCCCCAACTCCCGGGCTTCTCTCTTTTTGAACTTCCGGAAGGCGTCCGGCGTATTATTTGCTGCCATGAACCAGTCACCTGCCGCTACACAACCCGCAACTCCCTCCGTGCTCAGCCGGATCTTCCACAACGACCGCGAAATCCGCAGCGGCTGGCGGTTGCTGATTTTTGTCGCACTCTCCTACGTTCTCATCCTCGCAGCCAATTTCCTGCTGCGCTTCGTATATTCCGGAGAACATGCCTTCCTTGATCCTGTGCAACTGTTGACCTCTGACCTCGTCGGACTTGTGCCGGTCCTGCTGGCAATCTTCATCATGGCGCGAATCGAACGTCGGTCCCTTACTGCGTACGGCATTCCTGCGCTGCGCAAAGCCTTTGGAGGTCAATTTTGGATGGGAAACCTCTATGGATTCGCCGCAGTGTCTTTGCTGGTGGGCATGATCGCGATTGGTGGTGGATATAAGATTCTCGGCCTCGCCATCACCGGGACAATGCTGATTAAGTACTTCGCGATCTGGGTAATTGCGTCGACCATGATCGGTTTTGCTGAAGAGATTATTTTTCGCAGCTATGTTTTGACAACACTGGGCGATGGCATTGGATTTTGGCCTGCCTCAATTGTGCTTTCATTCGGCTTCGGCGCCCTGCACTACTTCAGCAAGCCTCACGAACGGTGGGAGGACTTTGCCTGCACAGGACTTCTCGGGCTTTTCATGTGCCTGACGCTTCGCCGCACCGGGACCCTGGAGTTCGCGATCGGGTTTCATCTTGCTTTCGACTTTGGCGCGATCTTCTTCTATTCAGGAATGAATGCCGGCGAATTCGCAGTCGGGCATCTCTTAAAAACAAGTTGGGAGGGCCCCCAATGGCTGACCGGAGGCTTGCTGGGCCCTGAGGCCAGCCGCCTAGTCTTTATTGTTATCGCGCTGCTGTTCCTTGTGTTCGACCGCTCGTATCGGCAAGTAAAGTTCTCGGGCCTACGACAAGCAACGTAGCCTCCGCGCGTTAACCCGCACTCACTATAATGAACCGATGCAAAGCCGAAGGTTCCTTGCCATATCCATCTTCTTAGTTGTGCTGGCAGTTTCCGCTGCTGCGAAAACCGTTGTTCAGCTGAAAGACGCTCAGGGCAACGATGTCGGCACAGCCACGCTCTCGGAACAAGATGGCGGCGTGGCAATTGGGCTTAACCTGCACGGCCTCCCGCCCGGCGAACACGGAATCCACTTTCACCAGAACGCGGTTTGCGAGGCCCCCGATTTCAAATCGGCTGGACCGCACTTCAATCCGGAAGGCAAGAAGCATGGACTGGAGAATCCCGAGGGCCACCACGCGGGTGACAATCCTAACCTCACAATCTCAGCGGATGGCAAAGCTGAAGCGCAGATGGTAAGCAAGGACGTAACGCTCGGCGAAGGTGGCCACTCGCTCTTCAGCAACGGTGGAACTTCGCTCGTGATACATGCCAAGATGGACGATCAGAAGACCGATCCGACGGGCAATTCCGGCGACCGGATCGCCTGCGGCGTCATACAGAAGTAATCAAGATAAAGATGTGGCGCGCTTACCAGCGCGCCTGCTTGCCTATCGTGTTTCTCCAGCCGCCTTCGTTGTCTGTCGTTCACTCCGCGCTGGCGCCACATAGAGCACGGGAACGCTCAACCTGTTGATCTGATCGTTCAACGCAACCAGATCCTTTGTCATCAAGTCGTGATATTGCGCGAGCAGCGGCTGTGCCTGTTTTTGCAACTCCTCAAACGCCTGTACCTGCTGTTGAGTCGGTCCGTAATCCCCGGCATCGACGCTGAACAGCAGCGAATGCAGCCGTTCATCTATCAAGACCGGGAAATTCAGATTCGCCTCTGAGCTCTTTGCTTTCACCTGGAGCAGTTGTCCTTCGACGCTCAGGGTCTTCGTATCGAACTCCTTAGCCGATGCCAGCAGCGGTGTATAGCGCGAATCTTCGCCCAGGCGGCGATCAAGCCCGCGAATCTGCGTGCGCACTTCGCGGATTTCGGTGACAGCCTCGTGGATCTCGGAGATTTGCGCCACGATTTTTGCCGACAGTTCGTTTTGTTTTTGCAGCTCTTCGGGCGAAGTCTTTACACGCTGATCGACTTTCAATTCCAGCGGCGCGGTGTATGCTTTGCCCTCTACTGTCAGACGAACCTGATACTTGCCCGGAGCAACGATGGCGCCGCGATTGCGGAATTCCGCTCCCGGTTCCCCTGCCAGCGGCGTGGCGCCTTCGCCTCGCAGATCCCAAGTGAAACGGTTCACGCCGACTTCGGTCGGAATCTTTTCCTCCGGAACGGTCTGGTCGGGCCATTCGGGCGGAGTTTCGGCTTCTTTTTTGTCCTCGTTCGAGTAGTGACGCACGACCTTTCCCTGGGAGTCCAGAATGTCCAGGCTGACCACTTCTTTGGGCGCAGACGCCAGGTAGTAATACACGATCGCTCCATTCGGCGGATTCTGCCCAACCGGTTGCCGCTTCTCGTAGAAGTCCGGCCAGCGCATGCGATAGGTGACGCGCGGCTGGTAAAGAACCGGCTGATTCGCAGGCTGTGCGGTTGCGGCCCGAAGCGGAGTCAGGTCATCCAGGATCCAGAACGACCGCCCGTGCGTGGCTACGATCAAATCGTCATTCTTAACGATCAAGTCGTGAATCGGAGAATTGGGCAAGTTCAGTTGCAAAGACTTCCAATTCGCCCCGCCATCGAAGGAAACATAAATTCCAGTCTCCGTTCCCGCATACAACAGATTCTTCCGAAATGGATCCTCGCGCACCGCGTGGGTGTAAGTGCCATCGGGGATGCCGTTGGTGATCTTCGTCCAGGTCTTGCCGAAGTCAGTCGTCTTGAAGATGTACGGCCTCACATCATCAAGCTTGTGCGTGTCAACAGCCGCGTATGCAGTACCGGCATCGTGAGGCGAAGCTTCAATCAGGCTGACGAGGCTCCATTCAGGCACGCCCTTCGGCGTGACGTTCGACCAGTTCTTGCCGCCGTCGCGCGACACATGGATCAATCCATCGTCGGTTCCAGCCCACAACAGATCCTTCTGCACCGGCGATTCCGCAATTGTGAAAACGGTGTCGTAATACTCAACCGAAGTATTGTCCTTGGTGAGCGCCCCGCCGGAGGACTCCTGCTTGCTCTTGTCGTTGCGGGTCAAATCGGGGCTGATCTCAGTCCAGGACTTTCCCTGGTCCGTCGTCTTGAAGACGCGTTCGCCGCTCGTGTAGATCACGTTCGGATCGTGCGGTGAGATCACGATTGGCTGCGTCCATCCCAATCGGAACTTCAGGTCCCCGACACCATGTCCTGAGCTGTCCATCGGCCAGACAGTGATGTCCTGCAGCTGATTCACGCGCCGGTCAAGACGCGTCATCTGTCCCTGGCCCGAACCTGCGTAGATGATCTTTGCATCCCGCGGATCGGGAGCGATATAACCACTCTCGCCGCCGCCCGCGTCGAACCAGTGCTGCCGCCCTACATATCCGTCATCGGTACGGCTGGCGATGCCGACAGTCGAGTTATCCTGCTGCGCTCCATAGACGTTGTAGAGGAAATCGTTGTCGGCGGCAACGTGGTAGAACTGCGCAGTCGGCTGGTTGTACTCCGTCGACCAGCTCTTCCCCCCGTCCACTGAGAGGGTTGCGCCGCCGTCATTTCCATTGATCATGCGATTCGGATTCTGCGGATCGATCCAGAATCCGTGATGATCACCATGTGGTGCGGGCAATAGGCTGAGCGTCTTGCCGCCGTCGATCGAACGAAAGGCACCCGTGTTCAACATGTACACGGTATCCGCACTTCGCGGGTCGGCAAAAATGTGCGTGAAGTACCAGGCGCGCTGTGTGAGCCGCTGATCGTCATTGACCCGCGACCAGCTTTCTCCGCTATCGTCAGAGCGGTAGAGACCGCTTTCTTTCGCCTCGATCAACGCATACACGCGGTTTGAATCGGCTCCTGACACGCTCACGCCAATTCGTCCCATGATTCCCGAGGGCAGTCCTTTGCCCTCCAGGCGCTTCCAGTTAGTTCCGCCATCGGATGACTTGTAGATGCCGCTGCCTGGACCTCCACTCTCGAGGCTCCACGGCGTGCGCTGCACCTGGTACATCGCGGCAAACATTACGTTGGAATTGTGGGGATCGACCGCCAGATCGATTGCACCCGTTTTGTCATCTTTGTACAGGATTTTCTGCCAGGTATTGCCGCCGTCGTTCGTACGGAAAACACCACGATCGGTATTCGGCCCGTACGCGTGACCAAGCGCAGCAACCAGCACATGATCAGGATTTCTCGGATCAATCCACACTCTCGTGATATGTTGCGTCTCCTTCAGTCCGATGTGCGTCCACGATTTGCCGCCGTCCATCGTCTTGTACATGCCATCGCCGTAAGAAATGTTTCCGCGAATGCAGGACTCCCCCGTGCCGACGTAGAGAACGTTCGGATTCGACTCGGCAACGGCGATCGCGCCAATCGACGCGTTAACCTGGCCGTCGGAGATCGGCTGCCAACTCACGCCACCATCGGTGGTACGCCATACTCCACCCGACACACCTCCGAAGTAGTACGTAAACGGACTTCCCACGACGCCGGTCACAGCGAGCACGCGTCCGCCGCGGTACGGCCCGATGCTGCGCCACTGCATTCCCTTGAATTGCGCCTCGTTATACGACTGGGCTGCAGCCGTCAGCGCAAATCCCGCGATCAGAACACACAACGCCACGCGAGCTACCAGCTTCATACATGACCTCCATGGGAAGAACTACGAGTGGTAATAGTAACTCTCAGATGCGATGCCTGTCATTCCACACCGCCAAATCGGCAGCGAACGACCTGCGAACACTATCTTCCAAACAGAAACTGCAAAGCCGCAGGAAAACGCAGCGCCCATGCGCCCTCGCTGTGATTGGCACCCTCTTCGATGCGTACCATCAGTCGTTGTTCCCCTAATCCCGCGCTAGTGAGAATTCGTTCTAGCTCTCGGACGTCGTCGACGACCCTTTCGTCCTTTTGCGGATTGCCGATTTCCTTCGTGCCCATGCCAACGTAAACGCGAAATGGCCAGTCACGGAAACTTCGTGCTTCGGCAAGAACCTTCCGGCCTGCAACGAACAATGACGGGCTTTCGATCAGTAACCGCCCAAACACACCAGCCGATGCCAGCTGCGTGTAGAGCGTGATCAGACCTCCAAGTGAAGAACCGCCCAGTCCGGTGTGTTCAGGACCTTTTCCTACAAGATAATGCTGTTCGATCAGAGGTATCACTTCGCGCAGTAAGAAGTTCGGATACTCCTTGCCCTTCGGCCCAAAGACGCGCGGATCAAGTGACCGGTAGGGAATGTATTCGCGAAGGCGGCTTTTTCCGGTGTTATCGATCCCCACAATGATGATCGGCGGAATCTTTCCTTCCGCAATCAGGCGCGATGCGGTCTCTCCCACCTGCCAATGCACTCCAGCAAACGAGGTTTCGGGTTGGAACAGGTTTTGCCCGTCATTCAAGTAGAAGACGGGATAGCGTGTTCCAGCCGACCCGTCGTAGCTCTTGGGCAACCAAACTCGCAGCAGCCGCGTATTGCGGAAGATCCTGCTTTGCAATTCATGCAGACGCAGAGTTCCGCCTCCCACGGGAAGAGCTACCGTAGGAAGTTCCCTTTCAATCTTTTGTTTGGTTAGTGGCATGGATGGATATCTACGATCCTGAAAACATCGAATCGCAAATTCAGCCGGCCCTTGCTCTCCGGCTCTTGACCCAAACGACGACCGACAGGAGCGTAATTCCCATGATTAGCGCCAGTGAACACAGACACATGACGCACCACACTCCGAGCACGCGCGCTTCGATATAGGTCAAGCGCAGAGCAAAAGCAAGCCCGGCTAGGGTCCCGAGTAACAGCCACAACGGCGTGTCCTTCCGGTCGCGACGTGCCGTCACGAGCGCGACAATCGCTCCGTAGCCTGCCATCCCGATCAGCGCGACTGGTATACCGAATATTTCAGAGTAGATGCTGCGATTCACAAGATCGCAATTGAAAGACTCTCCGATGTCGCAGAATTCGGTTTTCGACGTGCCGAAGTGATGTTGCAACGAGACCGAAGAAACCACAACGCCGCCAACTGCCATGATCGCGATCAGGCTGAACAGGCGATGCAACATAGGATTCATGGAAGCGGACACCCACTCTTCTCACTAAGAGCCTCAAGCGACATGGTTCCTTCGTGCCGCTCGCCGGTCGGCGGGAACTGCCAGGTAGGATACCGATGTACATCGGCATCGAGACACACTTGCGATCGCCCTTTCGTATCCCCTTTAATGCCACATTCGATATACGGCAGGTATTCGTAAGAGGCGCCGAATTTCTCTTTCTGTTCCTGGCAATGCGGACACCACCAGGCGCCATACATCTTGACGCCACGGTCGCTCAGGCATTTCGCCAGGCCGTCGTACTTATGCTGGCTCCGGCGTCCTAAGTAGAACACCAGCACGAATGCTCCAACGATCAGGACAGCGTAGAGCGCGAGCATACCCCAGTTGCGCTGCTTTGGGGCTGTCTCATCCGCGCGCTGCCGCCTTTTTTCCTTCCGGTTGTCGCTCATGAAATTCTTATACCACGACCTTCAGAGCCGACGGCAGCACCTCGATCGTCTGACAATGCAGCGTCAGCGCTTCTCCGTCGATCATGATGTCAATAGGTCCATCCAGATCAAATTCGATATGGCTGGCCTTCTTGCTTTCGGCCAGCGGATGCCGCACGTGCGTGCCATCGTAAAGTCCGCCCAGGTTGCGCACCAGGCCCAGGCGTCCGATCGGCCCCCAGCGGATGAAGTCAATCAATCCATCGTGCGTGTCGGCCGTTGGCGCAATCATCATCGTGCCACCCGTGAACTTGCTGTTGTTGAAACTCAGAAAAAGGCAGGTTCGGCGATCGAATTCGCCTTCGGTCCCAGCTCGAACGGGAAATGGCCGCCGCTTCAATTGCGCCAAGCCCAGAAAAATCGCGAGCCAGTAGCCCAAAGGACCGGAGTTCTTGAAGCGCCGCTGGCGCAGGATGTTGACATCGGCCGCAAATCCGACGCTCATCAAATTGATGAAATAGAGGACTCCGTTGCGATAAGTCAATCGCAACACGTCGCAAGCTTGCGATCGGCGATCCGTTAAGGCCGTAATCGCATGCTCCACTCCCTGATCTCCAAAGTCACGCAGAAAGGAATTGCCCGTTCCGAGGGGGAGAAAACCGAGCGTTGGAATATCGGAGTCCCCGGCATTTTGCGCATCGGGAAAAAGTCCATTCACGACTTCATAGGACGTTCCATCTCCGCCCACCGCGAGAAACCTGCGATATCCTTTCGCATAAGAATCGCGTGCAATCCGCGACGCGTCGCCAGTCGCACTGGTTTCAATTGTCTCGAGGGCGATTCCGGCTGCGCGTAGTCGCTCGAGCGCAGGTCCGACAAGCGTGCGGCAACGTCCGCCACCCGCCGCCGGATTGATAATGGCCAGAAAGCTTTCGTTCACGATAGAGATTTAATATCTTCCGTCGCCTGCTGACTGTTTCACACAGCAACCAGGAAATCTGGAACCTTTCAGATTTCTGTGACGCTCTCCCGACCTGCGTGCTTACCAAGTTGTTCCGCTAGCTCTCCACGCTTGATCTTAAGCGACGCAGTCCGCGGAAAATCCTTTCCCCACACCAGATATCCCCCGACTCGCTTAAAATCCGGTAGCCGACGATTCCGTGCGACTATCTGTCCCCAGATCACGTCATCGAATTGCTGATTCTGCTCGAGGCGCAACACTAGCACTAGCATCTCCTTGCCGAGTGCCTTCTGTGGCCATACATAGTTGGCCGCAAAAACGCAATACTCCTTCACCGGCAATCCATCAAACACCGTCTCGATGTCTTCGGGATAGATATTCTTTCCGCCCTCGGTCACGATCATGTTTTTCTTGCGCCCGAACAACTGCAGGTGTCCGTGGCTATCAAATCGCCCCAGATCACCCGTCAGCAGCCAACCGTCGACAATCGACTGCGCTGTCATTTCTGGATCGTCCAGGTAGTGCGACATCACGGCGCGGCTCTTCACGGCGACTTCACCAATACCATCTTCATTTGGGCTGAGAATACGAACCTCGTTCCCCGGCAGAGGCTTGCCTACCGTATCGGCTCGAAATGGTTTTAGATCGTTAACTGTGATCGCAGTGCAAGCCTCGGTAAGTCCATAGCCGTTTGCGACGGGAATGCCCAGGTCATAGAAGAATTGCAGGGTCGCGGGATCACTGAAAGCGCCTCCCACAATCAGCGCCCGCAATTGGCCCCCGAATGCTTTGTGCACCTGCGGCAGCAGTTGCCGGCTCAATTTTGGATTAGGTCGCCGCTTCGTAAGCAGTTTGTTCATCGCAATCAGGCGGTCGAGGATCCAGCGCTTCGATTTCGGCAGCTCGTCGAACTTGGCACGCAGCCCGCGTTCCAGATTCTTGAGCACCATCGGCACGAGGCTGACATACGTAATGCGATAGCGGACGAAGGCATCGCGCACGAACTCCGGACGCAGCGTTCGCAGATGCACAACACAAGCGCCGCATACAAACGGTCCGATGAATCCAACCATGAAATCGATCGCGTGGTTCGTGGGCAGGATGCTCAAGTAGCGCACCCCGGGCCAGAACGGATACCAGGCCGTCAGGGCGCGACACTGCTCAAGATAGTTGTCGTGCGTGAGAACACATCCCTTCGGACGGCCACCCGTACCCGACGAGTAGACGATGCAGGCTGCGTCCTCGAGCTTCCGCTCGACAAACGTCGGATCGCCCTTGCGCCGGAACTCCTCCCAGCGATAGGCACCTCGCAGATCGACACCCGCCGGAGCCTCCGTAACCAGAACAATCTGCGTCGTAAGCTTGGGAAATTCCGATGACTGCGTGATGGCACGCCAAAGGTAATATTCGACGATTAGAAATCGCGCCTTCGAATGAGCCAATAACTGCAAATGCTCGGGTGCCGTGAGCTTGTAATCCAGAGGAACCAGCACGCCGCCGCAATAAAACACCGAATATGCCGAAATCAGCCATTTCGACTGATTCGTCATGATGATCGCCACACGGTCTCCGGGTTTGAACTCGGCATCTTCCAGGGCGCGGCTGAGCGGCCGTGCCATCTCGCGGAAATCCGAGTATGTGAGGCGTGTCTTTTCACGGTCACGGTCTGCTTCGATCAGGCAGCTTTCGTTGGGCCAGCGCCCAAGCGCGTCGCGAAGTGCCGCGCCCAGGCTGGAATATTGGAGGAGATCAAGCATCGATGGTTTGAATCCGCGGCTCGTTTCCACGGAATTTTGCGGCTAAAGCGGAACCACTGAGTTTATCAAATCGTAACATTGACGACGCCGCGGGTGGCCCCAGAAAGGCACCGATCAGAAATACAATGGCGGGGCCGAAACTTCCCCCGGCAAGTTTTCGACGAGGCAAAACGAATGAAGGCCATTCTCGGACTGATCCTTGCCGCAGTTGCGGCGACCGCACAAGCCGAACCGAGCGCGTGCGCGTACAACTTAAAAACAGACATCCAACTCGGTCGTGCGATAGACGATCTCGTCCATCCGTACGATCGAACGAACAATTTCAGTGGGGTGGTCGTTGTTGGAAAGGGTGAAACGGTATTGGTGCAGCGGGTGTACGGGCTTGCCAACGTCGAACTGGGAGTTGCCAACCAGCTGGACTCCATGTTTCACATAGCCTCCGTATCCAAGCCCTTTACCGCCGCCGCGATCCTCGCCTTGGTGCAAGATGGCAAACTCACGGTTGATGACCCACTCTCGAAATTCCTGCCCGACTATCCACGAGGGAACGAGATCCTTGTCCGCCACCTGCTGACCCACAGCAGCGGCATCGTGGACATCAATGGTCTGCCCGAGTACCAAGTACTGATGCGCTCTCCAGTCACGATCGAGCAACTGATCGCCGCATTCAAAGATAAGCCGCTGAGATTTGCCCCTGGTACGAAAACTTCATACAGCAACTCCAACTACAATCTTCTCGCTCGTATCGTGGAAATCGCCTCAGGACAGACGTTCGCTTCAATCTTGAAGCAGCGTATCTTTGTCGGCCTCCCGTCCCTTGCTTCGGACGACGATCCTCAGAAAATCGTACCCAATCGCGCTTCGGGATACGTGCCGGTTGGCAAGGATCAGGTCGCAAACGCTCCCTATCTTGATTGGCGCGCCAAGACTGGTAATGGCTCCTTGATGACGACCGCACAAGATCTTTATCGCTGGACGTGCAGCTACCATCGCGGCATGGTCATCGGCTCGAAGCTTGTGGAGCAGAGCCGAACTGCCCAGATCGACAAGTATGGATTTGGTTGGGCAGTCGGTGGCACCGCCGACGATCGTCAGGTTGAGGCAACGGGCCGCAGTCCGGGCTTCACCTCCGCGGTGGAATATTTTCCCGCCACTCAGCTCACTGTGATCGTATTGGCGAATAGTTATTCCAGCCTGAGCCAGGGCCTCGCAGATGACATTGCGAACCTTGCCCGAGGAAAAACAGTGGCGCCACTTCTGCCCTCCGACCTTGTCTCCACTGATCCGGCTGCGCTCGCGCGGGCAGTGGGCGACTACCAGTTCGGCAAAGATTTCTACAGTCCTTCGATGACGGCGACTCTGCGCCGCGACGGAACCGATCTATGGATGGACACTTCGAGCGGAGACAAGATTTACCTGATTCCGGTCACCAAGGACACGTGGGTTGATCGACTCTATGGAGGCAAAGTTAAAGTGGAATCAGCGACAGGCGATCACCCAAAATCGCTGACCTGGAGCTTCGGTAAGGACTTTCGAGCACCGGAAGTGAAGAAGTAGAAGCGAGCTCGCCTTTCATCCGTTATCTGCGAACGCCTCGATCTACAATCGCGCCTGGATTCGGCTCGCGAGCGTGCGGAAGTCGGACACGCCCTGCAATTCATAGTCCGGCAACTCGATGCTAAAGTGATGCTCAAGCCGGGTGAGTAAGTCTAGAGCCTGAAGGCTATCGATCCCCAGAGTCTTGAAGAAATCGTCATCAGGAGTCAGTCTCTCGCGCGGCACTTTGAAATGCACGGCAGCCAGGTTCAAGATCTCATCAAGAGTGTGTTCAGCGGTCGGCATAAAAATCTAGGTCTCCAAAACCACAAATTATCCCGCTTTCCTAAGGCAGATACGGCTGCGGGCCCTCGTTCTCAACAAACTTTTTCAACCCTTCTTCGACGAAGGGCCGGCTGAACAGGTCGCAAAAAATCTCAATCTCTCTTTGCAGTTCTTCATACGGAATCGGCTTGACGAATTGTTTTGCGGCGATCGCGGTTGCGCGGTCGAACTTCGAAACCTGCGCCGCTGTCGCTCTGGCCAGCCGCAGCGCCTCGCCTTCCGCCGCGATCTGGCTGATCAACCCGATCTGCTGTGCCTTCATCGCGTTGAAGCTTCTTCCTGTAAGCAGCAAATCGCGCACCACGGCATTGCCCAAATCCCGCTTCAGGCGCGGGATCCCGCCGAATCCGGGAATCAGGCCGAGACGCAACTCCGGAAAACAGAAGCGCGCCATCCGGTCCGCGACAATAATGTCGCTCACCAGCGCCAATTCAAAGCCGCCGCCAAAAGTCACCCCGTGGACGGCTGCAATAGTCGTGAGTGGCGCCGCGTCCAGCGTGTTCATCACGCGATGGATGCGCTCCAGGTATTCCCGCACTCCGCGAATCGCAGCCTCTTTCTCCATGCGCTGCGAGCCTTCGTACAACTCCCGGAGATCAGCGCCCGCGCAGAACCCGGCATTCATTGTCGAGTGAATGATGAGCGCCGGCGACTCCCGCTCAAGCTCAGGCAGCGATCCTGTGAAAGTCTCCAGCTCCTCCAGCGTGAGCGATCCGATTTCATTGCATGGCTCGCGGTGAAGAGTGAGCTCAATCACTCCGTTCACGATCTGCCACGAGAGAGTTTGTCCTTTGAATTCGTTCACGCGGTTCTTGCCGCTCCGTACATCGAGTCGATCTCAGCTTTGAATTTTTCTGCGATAGCATCGCGCTTCAGCTTGCCGTTTGCGGTCAGTAGCCCACTTTCAATTGTGAACGCGTCTGCCACAATGTGGAAAGCCCTGAGCTGCTTGTAGTGGGGCAAAGCAGAGTTAACGGCGGCAACCGCAGCTCCCACTTTCTCGGTCCCCACTTTTCCGGTCACCAGCGCAGCCAGAAAACCTCGGCCATTCCCGACAATCACAGCCTGCGCGCCGGCTGGCAACTGTTCAATGAGTTTGTCTTCGATAGGCTCAGGTGAAACATTGTGCCCGGAACCAAGAATAATCAGATTCTTGATCCGGCCAATAATTTTCCAGTTCCCCGCCGCATCGACCTCGCCCTGGTCGCCCGTGTGAAACCACCCGTCGCTGAGGACCCTCTCAGTCTCCTCCGGGTGCTGCCAGTAGCCCGGAAAAATATTCGGCCCGTGCACGATGATTTCTTCGTTTTCGCCGAGTTTCATCTCAATGCCGGAGATCGCAGGCCCCACTCGCCCAGGAATGACTTCCCCATCCGGATCGTCCATCGTGCAGATCGCGGTCGTTTCGGTCAGGCCGTAGACCTGCAGCACTCGGATGCCGAGCATGATAAAGAAAAGCTGGGTCTCGACGGTGAGCGGAGCCGAGCCGCAAATCAGTGCGCGGAGATTTTCTCCAATCATCTTTTTGCGGATGGTGGGAAAAACCAGCTTCTTCGCGAACCCCAGCCAGAGCGCATCTCCCGCGCGGGACTTATTCTCATGACGGCGCATCCAGGCGCCCTTCGCCTTGCTATACACCTTGAGCGGAAATCCGCCCGTCTTCCAGAGTTGCTCATCGACCGCGCGGCGCATGCGTTCGAGCAGCGCCGGCACATTCAGGAAGTAGTCTGGCGTCGCGCTCCTCATCTCGCCAGCCAGCTTGTTCAGGTCGGTATTCAGAGTCAACTTGCTTCCACGCAGCAGGCACGTCAGCAGCAGAATCCATGACCCGGCGAAACAGAATGGGAGATAGTGAAAGACCTGGTCTTGTCCAGGGCGCTTCTTCATCAACTGGTCGAGCCGACCCGATGTACATTCCAGCATGTGGCCGACATTTCCAACGTTCAGCATCACGCCCTTAGCAACTCCCGACGTGCCGGACGTGTAAATGATGGTCGCGATATCGGCGTCGTTCATCGCTATTGCAGAATCGTTGAGCGGGGGCCGGCTCGCGGTGAATACTTTGTCGAAAATGAATTGCGGAGGCGCATCAGGCCACTCGGCGACAATTGCATCGGCCAACGACTGCTCTCCGGCGCAGATCACTGAAGGCCAGCAGTCTTTCATCATCGCAACAAGTTCGGCGGGCGCTTGCCGCGCATAGAGCGGAACGACCGTCAGACCTTCAGCCATTGCCGCCAGATCCATCGCCACCCATTGGATGGAATTGTGTGCGAGCAGTGCGCAACGATCGCCCTTCTTAAGCCGCAAACGCCGAAGATAAGCGCGCGCCACCAGAATCTGTTCGAGTAATTGACGCGCAGTGACTCGAATCGTCTCGCCGCGTAATTCCTGAAGCACGACGTTGTCGGCGTTCTTTTCCAGGCTCGCGAAGATTTGGTCGAGAAATGTCATGAAGTTTCAGACAGGAAAACCGCAATCCCTCAGGGCTTTCCCTTCGTGATCCTACGCGTTATAACCGCGTAGCCTAACTACATAATGACCGAGTGTTCACCACGGAAATGCAATGCTATCCGTACGCCGCCACCAGTTCTTTTAACCCTGTACTCATCGGCGGTAGATAGTCTTCCCAACTCCACTCTCCGCGCCGGGTTGGGAACTCGGGATACCGGCGCTGCACCTCTTCTTCAAAATACACACCCATGCGCGCCATCATCTTTAGATTGCGCACCACAGTTCGCGCAATGCCGTCCGCGATGCGCTCACCATCGCGTTGCAGAACCTCGAGCGCCGCTAAAGCTCTGTCCGCCAGGTCGGGATCGTCCACATTCATGAGCAACTCTTTGTGGCCCCGTTCATTCATCAGGTTGCGAATGCGCTCATCCATCGTGATTCCCGCCGACGGCACTAACGCTGGCATCGACGTGACGATGCCGTGATAGCGCGACGAGACCATCATCCGGCACGCACGCAGGACACTCACAAGCTGATACATGTTGTACTCTTCCGACGTAAGCACCGGCACGCCGCCGAGTATCTCCGAGATCTTCCGGCAAGGCCGCGCATCGAGCCGTTCTGTCGCCACCATAATGACGAATACGTTGTTTTTTTGCCGGAAGGCTGCCACTGCATTCGCGATCGAACTCAGGTAGTGCTCGTAAGCACGATCCGCTTCCGGTCCAGAATTGTGGAAGTAGGGGCCACGATAGTGGCTCTCTTTGTAAGCACCCGTAATCTTGTTGGCGAGCAACTTCCCCACCGACGCCTTCACCGGCCACTCAAACGGATTGATCGGACAAACCACCAGCACGGGCGTCTTTCCGTCCCACCCGACATCACGCAGAGCTTTTTGCCCGTATTCAGCGCCCAACGGCTCGAACGTCCACGCGGTATCGGTGCCCAATTCCGTCGGAACTCCCAACTCACGCAGAATCTTGCGAGACTCTTCGTTTCGCGTAATCACCAGCGAATTCTTGCAGAAACGGGAGCACATCTTCGCCACCACGGTGTCCATCTGTCCAGCCTCGGCTCCGTAGCCGATTGACAGCTTATTCTCGGCGGCAGCAATCCCGAGCGACCCAATCATCATGGTGGCAAGCGCATTTGCGAACTTCGATTTGAACATTGACCCTTCGCACGCCACGACTCCGTGATGTTTTGGCACTTCGTTCGCCAGAAACGGCGGGAAAATATCCGGTAGGCGGACTTGATTCGTGCCTTCGAAATATCCGCGCGAGCGGTCGAAGTTGAAGGTCATCATGCTGAGGTCGACATTATCCGCGCCAAGAATGTGCTGGATCTGCCGCAACATCTCTTCAACGCGGACATCCGATCCTGTGTTTCGCGTGCCGTTATAACCGGCAAACAGCAGCTTCAATTTTTCTCCCGGCTGCCATGCCTTGCCGCGGCCGAGCATCCACTGCACCTTCTTTCCCTCGATGATGCTTGCAACCCACGTCTCCAGGACAAAATCCATCATGCGGCCGACCCTCCCGCCTTTGTGTTCGCCGGCCAACTCGCATAAGGATAGGAAAAATTGTGATCGCGGCTGAACTTTAACAATGGATAGCTGTATTCCGAGAATAGTGCGGGCTTGCGCCCAAGTTCAGTCGTCACTCGCGTGTTGTCGAACACCGTATTCCAGACCAGGTAGGGCAGAAAAACCTTCATTAACCCCGCTCCATGCCCCGTCGGACCTTTTCGATTCGATAGCCAGTTCACGGCTGAAGTGAATGGTCCTTCCAGGATCGGCATGAAAATCGGTCCACGCTTGTTTTGCGCAGACGCCAGCACCGTCGTCAAGTCGCGAAAAGTCTGCGAATTGTTCCCCGAAGAAAGATGATACGTATCGTGCTGCGGATTCGGCTTCATGTGCAGGGTGGCGATCGCGTCAGCAACGAAGTCCACATTGACGATGTCAATCTTGTCATGCGGGCGAAATGGGAGTACCGGCAGCCCGGCCAAAAACACGAATGAACGCACCATGTCGAACTGGGTCGTTTCAGGATACCGGCTGTCGCCGAGCACGATACTGGGGCGGAAAATAGTCAGCGGCACATCGGGCAGCAACTCTCGCACCATATGCTCACAGAATTTCTTTGTGCGTGCATAAGGATCGTAGTCAGAGCGTTCCCACTCGATCGCCCGATCTTCAGTGACAACTTCATGGCTGCGCTTCCCTGCCACCGCCACCGTGCTTACATTCGAGAACCTCTGCAGCCCGTGATAGTAGTGCGACCGGCGCGCTAACTGGACCACTTCGAGCGTCCCGCGCAGATTCACGTTGAGACAGCTTTTCTCGGATTTCCGGTTCAGCGACGCGGCGCAATGGATGACCGAATCAGTGGTGTGGACGAGCCGGTCATAGTCGTCTTGCACAAGACCAAATTGTGGGTCGGTCAGATCGCCCCGGAATATGCGGATCCTTGCCTGGAAGTACTCGTAAAACTTGGGAAACGGCATGTGCAACTGCATCGCCTGCCACAGGCGATCCGCCGCATCCTGCGAATCACGGCCGCGCACCAGCAGATTCAGTGTCGCGTCATAGCGTTCCAGAAGATTGGCGGCAACGTGCGCGCCGATGTAGCCGGTTGCTCCGGTCAGGAATATTGCCACGTCGCACCGTTTGTCCCAGTCTTCACTGTTTCGCCATTCTCCACTGCCGGCATTCTCAAGGAACGCGGCGCGCGTGCTTCAAGCGGACGCCCCTCGATCAAAGGATACGTCCATCGGCGCAGCGCCGGAATGTGAATGTCAATCCAATATTCGAACCAGTCGAGGCTCGCCGTGTCATAGCTGAACGTCTCGCGCTCAGCTTCGACTAGGGCCGCGGAAAGCTTTTCGACATTGTCAGCGATGAAATCATGTTCGTTGTGCAGAATGAAAGGCTCAAAGAGCTCGATCAGTTTTTCCACTCGTTCGAGGTTGCGCTCGGTCTTGGCCAATGGCTTCTTTACTGTCAGGGGCGACATCACCGCCTGAATCGTCCGAATAATCATTCGCTGCGCCGGCGCCGACATGCGGTTGTAGCGAGCTTTCGACACTGGAATTGCGTCCAACCGCAATCGTAACCAATATTCCAGCCCTTCCTGCGCCCGGTAGTGCTTGCGATGTCCCAAGGAAGTCAACTCGATCGATCGTCCCATATCGCATGGATTCGTGACCGATGTCGCTAGCTGATACAGCGGCTCATGCCGCCTTTCAATGAGTGCCGCCGCGATCAAAGTCATCCCTGCACACACCGCATCGACAGGAATAATGTCGAGCCGCTTCCGCTCGTTCGACGGCAACTGGCGGAACGATGTTCCCAGTAGATAGGAAAGCGAGGCCGATGTGTTGATTCCCTCATTCCATCCGCGAAAGGGCTTGCTAACTGACGTCTCTACGATTGCTGGCCGAACGATGGCAATGGGCAGGACCGCGCCGTACTTGGTGATCAACGATTCCGCCAGGCTCTTCGTAAGCGTGTAAGTGTTTGGCCAACCCAGCTCCTTCGCACGCTTGGTGCCCGCTTCGGTGAGATAGGTTTTCAGCCAGCGAATCCGGTTCTTGCGAATCTGATTTTCGAGCGCCGCACCCGCAAGCCCCTTCGCAGCATGGGACTTTCCTAACGCCTGCTGCCGCAATTCGTCGGTAACATCCGGGCCCTCAGCTCGCTTCTCTGCCGCTTCAACGAAGTCATGGAGCGCGTACCACTCTTTTTCCGCATCGAAGTCCGCAACACTCGCTGGCGTGTAATTTGGGCGAATGCACTCGCTCACTCGCCCATCGCGTTCGCCGGCAACGTAACAAGTGGAAAGATGTAACAGCGCCGCATGGTCGGATGCGCGGACAAATTGCACAAGGTGATAAGCCGAATCCACGTTGGCTGCAAGCGCGTCGCGCAAATCGGGATTGAAGTCTGTGAGCCCTGAACTGTTTACGATCAGGTCGAGGCCGCGTTTCAGCCCCTGCGCCACAACAGGCTCCAAGCCCAGTTCCGGCTGCGAGATGTCACCTTCGACGATCTCGATTTTTTCCGCCAAGAACTTGCCGAGCTCACCCCCATATTCATCGAAGAGGGGGTCAAAAACCGGCGACTCCTCGATCATCTTCTGAAATCTCTGTTGAGCGGGATTCGATTTCTGGCGCCGGATCAACAAATACAACTTCCCGATATTCGGCAAATCTCGCAGCGTGTTTGCAAGCCAAACCTTACCGATGAAACCCGTGACGCCGATCAGCATTACCCGTTTTCCTGCCATCGCCTTGCGTATGGAAAAAGGGCCTGCGGACTTGCGTTCATCGAAATAAACAATCGGCCGAACCCGTATCGGCTTGGATTGCTCCACCGGAAGAATCGCCGCGGCTAAAGCTTTCAGGCCCCTCAATCCGAGGGCCCGTACCCAGCGCGCTGTGCTCTGCTGCCCATCTGGGCCCGCTTCGCGGATTCGGGCAAAGATTCCGCGCGGACGAATTACGGGATCGAGCAAGCGGCCTGTGGAAACTCCGTCGCGAAATTCCAGACGGTTGGCAATGAACCACTTCACACCGAGATGACGCGCCAGGGGGCGCATTACCTGCTCCAATCCCTGGCTTACCAGAACGACCTCCGCGCCCGTCTCCTGTAGCGTTTTCAACTGTCGCACGCCCGCTTCTTTGAGCAACGGCTTCAGCTTGTATTCAAACTCTTCATCCCCAAGAAGTTCCAGGCGGTCGCGCGAAATGCCCCGCAGAACCGAATACACAATTCGCGTCGCCATTTTGCGGTTCGCAATATAAAGGAAGGGACGCAACAGGGCGGTCAGCAGCACAAATCCGCGACGAAGTCCGCGAGAGGTGAAACTCTGGCTGTTCCACGCAAAGAAAGCGATCGGCCGTGTCGTCGTAAGCTCGAGCAGGCTTCCCTCTACACGCCAGTAGACCGGCGTGCGAGGACGACTCGCAACGTCACTTTTCTGAGTCTGCAGCAAGGACGCCTTTCCGTGGAAATACCGCCGCGTCTCAGACAGACACGGGAATCCTTTATTTTAACTAATCTGTAACAATCCGCGAAGCGGGAACGCTGATTTTCGCAACTTTTAATGAATTGCTGCGCAGCCGAATGTTGGGTACTTCCAGCTAAGTTGGCGCTGTAACTGAACGCTAGTGACTGTTTGCCGCTCTCTCTGTCCAGCAAACATCCCAATATCGGCCGAACTTCCTTCCGACCTCGGTAAACACGCCGACCACCTTGAACCCGAATCGCTTGTGGATCGCCGCTGTCGCCGCGTTCGGCATAGTGTAACCAGCTACGAAGCGATGAACATCTTCCCCGCGCAACGCGTCAAATAGCGCCGCATATAGGAGCCGACCAATTCCCTTTCCGACCCTCTCCGGCGCGCAGTAGATTGTCGTCTCGACCGTAGTGTCGTATGCCGCCTTCGGACGCCACCGCATCGTCCCGGCATAGCCGAGAAGGACACCGTTTTCCTCGGCGACGAGCAATCGGTAGCGCCCTGAAGCTCCAAATTGGTCGAACCATGGCTGCCGCTTCTCGACCGTATACGGATCGATATCGAAGGTGACCGGCGTATTCAACACGTAGTGGTTGTAGATCTCCGTCAGCCGCGCCAGGTCGGCTTGCTTCGCCGCTCGCACTCCCATCTGCGACATTACAGGTCTCCTCTATCGTGGCCGCGTGGTCGGCCGTGTCAGGCCAACCGCGACAATGGCTCCCGCACTCTGAATGGTTGTCCCGCTTCCCGAACCAGCCTCGACTCCAACCGAACCTCTCGGCGCGATTTCCTTTACTCGCGGCCAGCGACTGCGGCGATCGCGCCGCTCACCGCCAATGCTCCCGCGACCAGCAGAAGTCCCCCGCGGAATTGGCCCGTCGAGTTGCGGACCAGTCCGATGACATAGGGCCCCACGAATCCGCCGAGATTGCCGATCGAATTGATGACCGCGATGCCAGCGGCCGCGGCCGTGCCCGTCAGCATGCGCGTCGGCATCGACCAGAACGGGCCCATCATCGAAAAAACACCCAGCACGGTCACACTGATCAGAATCACGGAGATCGACACGGAACTGGAATACGCTGCGAAACCAAGTGCCGCCGCGCCCGCGAACGCCGGGATGGCCGTGTGCCATCTGCGCTCTCCCGTGCGATCCGAATGGAGGCCGACCAGCACCATCGCGATCGCGGCTGCAACATAAGGAATGGCAGAGAGCAGGCCAATTTCAAAGTTGCTCAACCCTGCGAGACTCTGTATCAACCGCGGCAACCACAAGCTCATTCCGTACGAAACAGTGTTCAATCCAAAGTAAACAAGCGCGAGCAACAGAATCGGCACCGCGAGTGACCACACCGAAGAGGAGCCCAACTTTGTGGCCGACGCAGTTTCGCTTCGCAATGCGTCGATCAGCCAAGCCTTCTCTTGCGTCGACAGCCAGCGCGCGTCCTCAGGACAATCCACGAGATATACCAGCGCGACTCCGCCGAGCAGGATGGCGGGAATACCTTCAATCAGGAACATCCATTGCCAGCCCGCAAGCCCTGGTGTTAGATGAAGACCGAGCAGCGCTCCTGACAAAGGACCGCCGACAACGCCGGAAAGCGGCGCTGCCGTCATGAAGCGCGCAACAGTCCGCGCGCGTGCCTGGGCGGGAAACCAACTCTTGAGATAGAAGATGATGCCGGGGAAGAATCCCGCCTCCGCGGCGCCTAGCAAAAAGCGAAGAAGGTAAAAGCTACGCTGTCCGGCCGCGAAGATCATCGAACAGGAAATCACTCCCCACAACACCATCAGTGTGGCAATCCAACGTCGCGCTCCCACCCGCTGAAGCACTAGGTTGCTTGGCACCTGGAAGAAGAAATATCCAGCGAAGAACATCCCCGCGCCAAGGCCGTAGACAGCATCCGTAAGGTCAAGCTGCCGCTGCATCTGGAGCGCGGCAAAGCCCACATTAATGCGGTCGAGGTAGGCAACGATGTACAGCAGGAAAAGAAATGGGATGAGCCGCACCGTCAGCTTCCGAATGACAGCAGATTCCATGGCGTGTATCGCGCCCGATCCTTGCTGGCCTTGCGCCTCGGCGGCTATTTCGGGAAGCCGCTCTCGAATCTCCTGCACAATCTGCTCCGGTGTCTGTGCCACCTCAACCACTAGCGCATTTTTCGGTTCCTCGAGCGCCCCAAGCTGGCTCTCGAGCATTTGCTCCGACATGTAGTGCCCGTGTCGATTGTGCAGCCGCTTCTTTAGAAGGTCAGAGTCGCCGCGCAGATAGACGAACCGAACCTCCGGCCCGACCTTCAGGCGCTCGCGATAATCTTCCTTCAACGCGGAGCAAGCCAGCACTCCACTTTTTCCGGACCCAATCCAACTCGCGATCATCCCGCGCAGCGTTTCCAGCCACGGTGCACGGTCTGCATCTGTGAGCGGAATTCCGCTTCGCATCTTCGCGACGTTCGCAGCCGAATGGTAATCATCACCATCGGCGAACTTCCAGCCCAATTCTGATGCCAGCAGAGTGCCGACCGTCGTCTTTCCCGCGCCCGCCACTCCCATCACCACAATAACCATCGATGTTCCCGGTATCCGTCCCTTCCGAACCGTGTGCTTGCGCTCTCACAACAAATACGTTTTCATAGCGGACATGAAGATTTCGCGCCGGCTATTCCTGGTATTTCTGCTCGCACTCTCGCTCCTCTCCTTCAGCGCTGCCAAGGATTCGGCGACCGCGGGGAAGTATCTGCTTTACATCGGAACCTATACCGACAAAGACAGTAAGGGCATCTATGTTTACACCTACGACGAAGCCGGCGGTACGCTCGCCCCGCTTGGCATCGCCACGTTGACCACCAATCCGTCCTTCCTGGCGATCCATCCCAATGGCAAATTCCTATACGCCGTAAACGAAATGCAAAACTATAAAGGAGAGCCCACCGGCGCCATCAGCGCGTACTCGATCGATCACCACACCGGCAAACTCACGTTGCTCAACGAGACTGCCTCGCGCGGCGCCGATCCCTGCTACATCTCGTTCGACCGCAGTGGCAAGTTCGCCCTGGTCGCCAACTATACCGGAGGAACGGTCGCGGTGTTTCCGCTTTCTGCCGACGGCAAGATCGGTGAAGCAACGTCGGCTGTGAAGGATGCAGGGACACTCGGCCCCAACAAAGAACGGCAGGACGCCCCGCACGCGCACTGGATCGAGGTCTCCGAGCGCAATCGCTATGCGTATGTCGCAGATCTCGGACTCGACCGAGTATTGATTTACAACTTCGACGCCGCCAAGGGCACTCTGACCGCTTCGGAAACGGCCGCGAAGGCCGGCCATGCGACAGCGAATGATTTCTTCTCGGCGGACGCCGCGCCGGGTACAGGCCCCCGACATATCGCCTTTTCGCATGACGGCAATTTCATGTATGTGCTCGGAGAGCTCGATTCGACAGTCACCGTCTTTGCCAACGACAAGAATGAAAAGTATCGCTCGATCCAGAAGACTTCCGCGCTGCCCGCAGGATTTTCCGGGCCGAACGATGCCGCGGAAATCGCTATGCATCCCAACGGAAAGTTTCTCTACACGTCAAATCGCGGCAACGACAGCATTGCTGTGTTCGCTGTCGACCAGAAAACTGGGAAACTGACTTTGACCGCAGATGTTCCCACGCAGGGGAAAACACCGAGGCATTTTGAAGTCGATCCAACCGGCACGCGGCTCTTTGTCGCTAACCAGGAGAGCGGAACGATCGTTGTTTTCGCGATCGACGCCAGCAGCGGCAGACTGAGCCCGACCTCCCAGACTTTCAAGGTGCCTTCACCCGTCTGCCTTAAGTTCGTGAAGGTCGAGTGATGCCATCGACATCTTGAAAATATTGTTCTTTTCATCATTCCGAAGCAGCTCTCGTAAATCCTGAACTACGCGTTTTGTCATCCTGAGCGGAGTGGGAGGTTTGCGAAGCGAAGCTCCCGCGGAGTCGAACGACCTCCTCGGCCCAGTTGCGTTAACCGAGCCCCGCAGGTGTGAAAAACGAAGGCCCGGGGCGTAAGCCCCGGGTTCGCCAGGAAAACGACTGAGTCCCGTAAGGCTGGCACAAGTAACAATCGTCGGGGCCCGAGGTTCGCCTTATTCTCCAACGCTAACCCGGAGCCCCGGCACTTACTTCGTGAAACGCGTCCCGACAAATGTGGGGCAACTCTTCCCCACACTATTTCCGCTGGAATCGAAAACGTCTGCTTGTCCCGATCCGGCGTATTCTGTCGCCGCGTCGTTTATCTGTACATCATGCCTCAGGTCCCATCCATCATTTCAGCATTTCAAAAGTTGGCTGGCCGCTCTAAATCAGCCTTTTGGACTACCCCTCATTTGTTGTTGACTTTTACTAGTCGCTGTGCATAATCGCGGTGTCGTCTCGCCGGCCACTTTCCCACCCGGGCCGAACTCAAGAGATACGTTGGCTGACGAGGTCTTCTCCAACAATCTGATTTTTGTCAGGTACCTTGCGACCGGACTTTCTTCTCCGGATGGGTCGCCGTCGGCCTGTTTCCGACTTGACGCGCTTGGGTGCATTTTGGGGTACGTCTTTGGTGGTGAACTTTCTGATGCTGCACAGCGTGCAGGGAGGTAAAAGTGTGGGCAATCGACGAGACATGGACAATGCTCGCAAGAATAGGCTGGAGATCATCGCGGCAGGTTTAAAGCGGCGCGATCTTTTCAAGATGGGGCTTCTCACCAGCGCTGGTTTTCTGGTCCCCAAAAAAGGATTGAGTGCGTGGGCCACAGCAGGTTGCGGCCCAGGACAATGTCAGCTGGGATGCAGCCCGGCCATCGCGCCCTTCCTCGATCCTCTCGTCATTCCGCCCGTCTTGCCGCAAAGGCCGTTGTCGGATCCTGGATTCGCTCATCCGCCTTCAAAGTGCCCGAACAATGCGATCAATCCTGCGAATAACCTCCCCTTCGAGGGACGCGGTCAGTTCAACGGAGTGTTGACGCCGGGTGCGGACTGCTTCCAGTTTTATGACAGTTTTCCACCGCAGCAATACATGATCGAGCGTATACGCGCGAACCCACATTTCCGGATTACCTCCGACACGAGTATCCCTGACCAGACGATTTGGGGCTTTAATACTGGCGGCGATGACCCCGCTGTAACTCCTGCTCCCACCATCGTCACTCGCTACCAGCAGCCAGTCCTGATTCGCCGTTTCAACGAGCTACCAGCGCAACCCCAAAATGGCGGATTCGGCAAGCCCCAGGTATCCACCCATCTGCATAACTTTCACTCCGGTCCGGAGAGCGATGGAGGACCCTGCCGATACTTTTTAAGAGGACAGTACTACGACTATTACCACGCCATGCAACAGGCGGGTTTTGACTCCGATCACGCGCCCAACGGAGACATCAACGAGTCTCTGAGCACATTGTGGTACCACGACCACCGCATGGACCATACTGCCGAAAATGTTTACAAGGGACTGGCAGGATTCTTTTTGGTCTTCAATGAGTTCGACACTGGAGACGAAGGAACAGGATTCCACTTGCCCAGCTTCCCGGACTTCGATGTTCCGCTCTTGCTGGCTGATAAGTTGATCGATCCCGGAACCGGGCTGCTGTGCTTCGACAATTTTGGATTCGACGG